>Ga0194120_10001747_pt1 | contig 38549 bp, 29 predicted proteins | sample TA2MahCa65mmetaG_FD_148642 | JGI IMG/M metagenome (GOLD analysis project Ga0194120, IMG submission 148642) | Freshwater microbial communities from Lake Tanganyika, Tanzania - TA2015019 Mahale Deep Cast 65m | ecosystem: Environmental > Aquatic > Freshwater > Lake | place: Tanzania: Lake...
GTCTATTTATCTAAAGAATTTGAACAACCCGTACTGTTAAAAACGATAGAGACGCTTATACAGAAGAGACGGAAGATTCCTGCGGCAAAGTCGCTTATCAGGGGTACCAGTTTGATTAGCGCCGTCGATATTGTTTCCAAAGTAAACGAGCAGCTTGACAAAAAGCTGTTTGAAGCAACAGTATTAAACGAAATGAGTTCCTTGATTGAAAGAGGAATTGAGGATTTTGAAGGCATTGTAAATATTGTGATGGAAACATTGGCAAGGATTCTGGATTATGATATGGCGGCAATCGTTACTATAGAAGAGCATGATATCGGATGTTTTTTTAAAATTAATAAACCCGGCAGTGAACTGCGCCTGAGAGAGGCGCAAGAATATACAAAGAACTACCTGAAAGAAAATAACATTTGTTTATCTTCCTCAAACAAAATGACGGTTTTTGGCATGGACAAGATAGAACAGGCAGCCGTTGCAAACGAACGGAAAATAGCATTCTTTGATGTGCCAATAAGATTCGCCGATAAGCTGGGCGGGCTGATTGTATTAGCGCGCAATGCCGCCGAAAAAATAGACAGCAAAGAAGAGGATTTTTTTAAGGTTGTCGTAAAACAGGCTTTCATTATAATGGAAAATTCATGGCTTTATAATAAGGTGAAAAGTCTTGCGGTTACCGACAGCCTGACGGGTATCTATAATCATGGTTTCCTGTATGAATGTTTGTGTAAAGAATACGCCAGGGCTGAAAGGTATAAGCTGCCCCTTTCCTTTCTGATGCTGGACATGGATTATTTTAAAAAGGTAAACGACTCCTACGGTCATCCTCAGGGTGACACCGTGTTATGTAAAATATCACATATATTGAGAAACAACGTTCGGGTCTGTGATACCATCGGACGGTACGGCGGCGAGGAGTTTGCGATTATCCTGCCTGAATCAAAACTGGAGGATAGCGTAAATTCGGCTGAACGAATCAGAAAGGAAGTTGAACAATATAATTTCGGAGATGTGAACAAGGCAATCAAGTGTACCGTCAGTGTCGGTGTTTCCAGCTATCCGTGTCCTGATGTAAAAAATCTGGAAGACTTAATTAATAAGGCTGATAGGGCGCTTTACAACGCAAAGGCCGAGGGTAGGAATCGGGTGTGTATTATATAGTGAATACCAAGTGAATTGAATGTTTATATTTTCATGTCTAAAATAGTTTTTGATAAATTTCGTCAGTATATTGAGGGTCGCACAGGTATCTATATTGACGACAGTAAGCAAAGTTCGTTTAAAATAAGCCTGGACGTCCGTATGAGAATCCTGGGCATAAAAGATTATGATGCCTATTATTCGCTTATCACGATAAATGCCGGAGGGAAAAAAGAATTTGACGAATTATTGAATCTCATATTGATTAAAGAGACGTTTTTCTTCCGTGACGATAGGCAATTGAATGTTTTAACGAAAAATATCCTGCCTGAATTGATTGAAAGGAAGAAAGAGAAAGAAATAAAAATATGGAGCGCAGGATGCGCTACGGGCGAAGAGCCGTATTCCATAGCGATGGCGATTATGGAAAGCCATCTGCCCGACGATAGTAATGTCTCTATTTATGCTACGGATATCAGTGAGGGGGTTTTAAAAAGGGCAAAAGAAGGCTTCTACAATAAAAGCAGCATGCGGGCGATTGACAAAGAAATGTTAAATAAATATTTTACCCACAGAAACGGTCACTACTTTCTCGGTGATCAGGTAAAACGACGCGTCCGTTTTGAGACGGTAAATCTTGTTGAACCTTATTTTCCTACGGAAGAAGAAAGTATTGATATTGTTTTTTGCAAGAACGTAATTATCTACTTTAGGTTAGATACGGTAAAAAAAGTCATTCGAAGGTTTTGGAATGCGCTTGCAGCCGGAGGTTGTCTATTTGTGGGGCATTCCGAGTCCCTCTGGCAGATATCCGATGATTTTGAGTTAGAAGAAATTTCCGGGGTGTTTCTGTACCGGAAAGATGGGAAAACTAAGATGACGTCTGTAAAAAAATGGTCTCGGCAAATGGGAAAAGCAATAAATAGTATGGATTTTACTTGTCAAAGATTACCTTCTTCTTTAGTGAAAAAGGCAGCCCGACATATCACACTCACGCCGCAAGCGGTGAGAGAGAAGGCATCGCAGCAGCATGTTGTTCCGATGCATAAGAAAGTCGTATCCAAATGGATGAAGAAGGGAGCGCCGCCTGCCGAAATCGATAACTATGAGTCGGTATTAGAAGATATCGAAGAGGTTTTACAGGGCGATCCGAAGAATAATGACGCTCATTTGTTGGCAGGCAGGTTATATGCGAACATGGGCTTGTACGATAAGGCATTGAAAAAAGGGAAGGACGTCCTGGAGATCGATGATTTATCGGCAAATGCCTATTTGTTAATGGGAAGCATTTATTATAAGACGGGGGAAAAGGAAAAGGCCGTTTCCTCCTTTAAAAAGGCAATATATTTAGATGATAATTCTCTCCTGGCGCATTACTATCTCGGGAATCTGTATAAGGACGCTGGTTTTATCGAACAGGCCGTAAATGAATATAAGCATGTGATTCGTATTTTTGAGACAAATCCGGAAAGTAAAGAATGGTTAGTCGGTGAGGTTTTTACCGTGAAGCAATTAAAAGAGACATGTGCAAGAAACATTGAGCTGTTAGCGTCAAATCGGCAAAAAGGGGAGATTGGTCTGTCACCTCTGCGTTCATAAAAGATGTGAGAGTAACCGGTATTAAAAAGCAGGCGGATTCCTCTTTCATAGAAGATGATATAGGGGAATTTCCGTAGTCTTTTCTGTTTTATATTAAGGAGGGTATGCGGTGGATACAAATAAAGAGTGTGTAAAAGAGAAAATACTTATAGTGGATGACAGTCCGCTTGTATGTGAAATGTTCAGTAATACATTATGCAAAAAAGGATATGAAACAACAACTGCAAATGACGGGGAATCCGCTCTCAAGAAGCTGAACTCAGGGGACTTTCAGGTTATGCTGCTAGACCTTGTTTTGCCGGGAATGAATGGGATGGATGTACTGATGACATGCAGGAAAGACAACCATGAGATATGTATTATTGTTGTGACAAGCTATGGCAGCGAAGCGACGGCCGTAGAAGCGATTCAGGAGGGTGCGGATGATTACGTTGTGAAGGATTTTATGTTGATGAATGACGCTAAGAGTTTAGACATCGTAATAGGTCGTGGGTTAGAAAGAAGAAAACTTGCCGTAGAAAATATCGAGTTGAATAAACAACTCAAGGAACTTAATATAGTGTTACAATCCGCTTACGCGCGAGAAAAAGATGAGAAGGATTATATTCGTAATTTATTTGGCAGTATGTCCTTTGCCGTAGTTTTATCAGCGGATGATGGGCATATTCTTGGGTTCAATGATGCCTTTGTAAAAATGACAGGGATCCAGGAGAGAGAGCTTTTTAATATGCATATGTGTGATTTGATAGGAAATGAATTTAAAAGTAATGTAGAGTCGTTGTTTAAAAAGATTCGAGCCGGTGCAGCGCAGGGAATAAAGGCGAGGATTGTTGCAAAGTCACAAAAGGATGTTGACGTTACGTTAAATGCAATTCTCTTTAAAATGGCTGGAGAACGGCTGGTACTGACAACGATTGTTACCTCCTCAGTAAAAAATGTAGGATCGGTCATTGATACCGTCATTGAATAAAGAATCTCATTTGGTTTTGATAATGCACGTGATTTTGGGAGATACATTGTGAAAGATGCGAAAGTAAAGTCGCAGTTTGATCAGATTGTATCGGCGTTGTCACTCATCATGGACCAATTTGGAAAGCACAATCTGCTGCATTCGAGACGCGTTGCCGTAATCGCGACTGCCCTTTCGGAAATCGTCATGCCCGAAAAGCGTGATATCATATTCTACGCAAGCTTGCTTCATGATGTGGGCGCCGTCATCTTTGGTGAACATCCTTTAATGTTTCCAACGATGGAGGAACAAAAACGAGTTTCCCATATCTTTGAACATCCTACGGTAGGTTCAAAGATTATATCCAGAATAAGCGCCCTGGAAGAGGTACAAGCCTTTATCCAGGACCATCACGAGTGGTATGATGGAAGTGGTTATCCCAATGGAAAGAAGGGTGGAGATATCTTTCTGGGCGCTCAATTGATTCGTATTGCCGATACCATAGACCAGAAGATACATGTTTATGGAGGCTATCTATGCACTGAAATTTACAATTATTTAAGATTGCATAAGGGGCGGGAATTTAGCCCTGACCTGTGGAGCGCTCTAATGGACTTGAAGAATAAGGATGCCGGGTCTTTTTGTATGAGAATTTCTGATGATATGAGTATGCAGGGGATATTTTCGGAGATTATTCAGTCGGTTAATCCTTATTGGATTGTATCTGCAACTAAGATGGACGACTATATGAAGATTATTTTGCATATCTTTGCTGACATTATTGATGCCAAGCATAAATACACAAAAAATCATTCGGAACGGATTGTCTTTCTGAGCGAAAAGATTGCCCGTGTTCTGGAATTACCTGAGGCGGAAATTGAGAAAATCAAGTATGCTGCCCATCTGCACGATATCGGCAAGGTATACATACCGTACGAAATTTTAGACAAGCCCGGCCATCTTTCTGACCAGGAAGTGGATATCATGAAAAAGCACGCAATTATTACGATGGAGATACTGGATACGATTGAAGCTTTCAGGGATTTATCGGCTATTGCCGGATTTCATCAGGAACGGTACGACGGCAAGGGATATCCTGACGGATTGATGGGGGATGATATACCATTGGGAGCAAGAATTCTGGGTGTTGCTGATTCCGTCGATGCCATGCTGTCAGACAGGGCGTATCGAAATGGCATAGGGGCAGGGAATACTATCATCCAGTTACAACGGTGTTCCGGGACGCAGTTTGATCCTGTGGTAGCCGAGGTTGCCATAGGATTATTGAGTGACAAAGAATTCGTGGATGAGATGAGAAAGGCAGAGTAGTTTAGAATTGACACGATAATAAAATATCAGTAATATTTATTTTTCGTTTTCATGTTGCGGGTATGGGTACTATGCACATAGATGCTGATATTTTAATTATTGGCGGTGGGGCGGCGGGTTGTTTTGCCGCCGTTGAAATTTACAAAAAATCTCCAAACTGCCGGGTGGTTATCATGGAAAAGGCGCATATTGAGCGCAGTGGCTGCCTTGCCATGGGCTTGAATGCCATTAATGCGTACCTGCATTCCGGACAGACGCCTGAGTCTTATGTGTCGTATGTGGAGCGGGAGTTTGAGGGTGTAATAAGAAAGGACCTTGTTTATACCATTGCACAAGGGCTGAATGAGGTAGTTAAAGATGTGGAAGAAATGGGGCTTCCTATTGAAAAGACCGAAGACGGCACTTACAAGAAACGGGGGAAGCGCAGTATCCGTATCTTTGGTGAACGGCTGAAGCCTATACTGGCTGAGGCTGTGGCAAAAACCGGTACTCAGGTGTTGAATCGCATTGTGGCGACAAATTTTATCTATGATGGTGACCGTATCTGCGGGGCATTCGGATACGGAATTAGGGACGGCAAATTTTATGTGGTTAGCGCTAAGGCTGTTATTGTTGCTACGGGTGGGGCATCCGGTATATATATACCTAACAATCCCGGGGAAGCCCGGCACCTGATGTGGTACTGCCCGTGGAATGCAGGGACAGGATATGCCATGGGAATACGCGCAGGAGCGGAAATGACCAGCTTTGAGAACCGCTTCATTGCCTTACGTGTTAAAGACGTGCATGCGCCGACGGGCACTATTGCAGTTGGAGTTCACGCAAAACAGATCAATGCGCGCGGCGAAGATTACCTGGAACTCTATTATAAGCACCTGGGGGGGAATAAGTGCCTTACCCAGCACAGGCTTTTGGCAACGGTAGAAGAGGCAAAGGCAGGGAGAGGACCGTGTTATTTGGATACGACTACATTGAATGATGCAGATGAGCGGCGGCTGAAAGAAGATTTTTTGAATATGAATCCACAGATCATCCTTTTGTGGGCAAGTGAGGGTATGGATCCCCGGAAAAAACCTGTGGAAATTCAGGGGACGGAGCCTTTTGTTGTGGGCGGGCATTGTCAGGCCGGATACTGGATAGATAAAGAAAGAAGAACAACCTTAAAGGGCCTTTATGCTGCAGGGGAGGTGGCAGGCGGCGCGCCCAAAAAATATGTAAGTGGGACCTGGGTAGAGGCGCGTATTGCTGCGACAACTGCTTTAGAAGATATAAAAGGAGTATCTTTGGAGGACGTAGACGGTGAGTTAATTCACACTGAAAAATCAAGGGTTTTGACTCCTTTAACGAAAAAGTCGGGGATATTTCCATCGGAGGTGCGCGAACGGCTGCAAAAAATTATGGATGAATATGCCGGGGGAATTTCCGTGAATTACGCCCTCCATGAGGAGAGACTGCTGGAGGCACGGCGGTTATTAAAATGTCTCAAGGGACGCCTGAAAGACATGACAGCCGTAAATAATTATAACCTGGTTGAGGCATTGGAATGTATTGATAGGGTTGATGTCGCAAGGGTATTGGTAGAACACCTCATCTGCCGTAAAGAGACGAGATGGGCATGCTACCAGACACGGTTAGACTATCCGGAGAAAGACGACAGCCGGTGGCTTACGTTTGTTAATTCTATTTATCATGCAGAAACAGATGAAATAAAAATGGTAGAAAGACCTTTATAGTATTCCTGTGTAAAATACAGAAAGTCCCCTCCTGGGAGGGGACAAAGGGGTGGGTAATCAAAATCCCATGCGGGTTTGCAATTTGGACCTGAGGGTTTATGTGATGAGTATCTTTATTGACGAGAATATCTGTAACGGATGCAGGGGGCTGCCGGAGGCGAGGTGTGAACGCATCTGTCCTGGCGACCTGTGTTACCGCAAGGAAAATATGAAGGCGGCAATTCGAGACCAGTCTGCCTGCTGGACCTGCGCCTGTTGCGTGAAGGAATGCCCTGTGCAGGCGATTGAGCTGAGACTGCCTTTTCAGGCTTACAGCAATGGCGCTTCGTTAAAAGCAAGACTGAAACGCGACAGAACGATTTGGACGGTTTGGGATGCCGGGGGGCATCAGGAGGAATTTATTATTCAGGCAAGGCGTTTGAAAGGAGATTAATGAAAGATGGTCAAAAATATTGACCCACATGGGGGAAAACTTATAAATAGGATCGTTTCTACGGAGGAACGGGAAGCGCTGTTGGATAAGGCGACACATTATGATATGAAAAAAATCCAGCTTAATGCGCGGGAGATGTCAGACCTCGATATGATTGCGGTTGGCGCAATGAGTCCTCTGGAAGGATTTATGTGCAAGGCGGATTATGATAACGTGGTGGACAATATGCGGTTGTCCAGCGGTCTGCCGTGGTCTATCCCGATTGTGATCTCGACAACCAAAGAAAAGATAGAAGGTCTCAAACCGGGAAAGGACGTTGCCCTTGTGGATCAGGCAAACGAGGTGGTTGCGATCCTGCACCTGGAAGAAATTTTTCATCATGACAAACCAAAAGAGTCTCTGGAGGTCTACGGTACTGATGACCAAAAGCATCCCGGTGTGGATTACGTTTCCAAGATGGGTGAATATCTGCTCGGCGGCAGGGTGAGTGTGGTAAACAGGGCAAAACCCGGTAATTTTTTGGCGTACCGGCTGGATCCGGCAGAAACCAGAGAGTTGTTTGTAAAAAAGGGGTGGAGGCGGGTGGTTGGTTTTCAGACCCGCAATCCCGTGCATCGCGCGCACGAATATATCCAGAAGTGCGCCCTGGAGATTGTAGATGCCATACTTTTACACCCGCTGGTAGGAGAGACAAAAAGCGACGACATCCCTGCTGACGTAAGGATTAAAAGCTATGAAATCCTTCTGGAAAAATACTATCCAAAAGACCGGGCTATGTTGTCCGTTTTTCCTGCCGCTATGAGGTATGCCGGACCGAGAGAGGCGATATTCCATGCCCTGGTGAGGAAGAATTACGGCTGTACGCATTTTATCGTGGGCAGAGACCATGCGGGGGTCGGCAGTTATTACGGGACGTTTGATGCGCATTATATCTTTGATGAATTTGATCCGCAGGAGATAGGCATTACACCGTTATTTTTCGACCATACATTTTACTGTAAGTCATGCAACGGCATGGCCTCTTACAAAACGTGCCCTCACGATTCGTCCAACCATGTTATTTTGAGCGGAACGGAAGTGCGCAGGATGCTGAGTTCCGGAGAGGCACCGCCGCCTACCTTTACAAGGGCTGAGGTGGCTAAAGTGCTGAGCGACTATTATCAAAAATTAAAATAGACTGTCTTCGGCGGCGACTTTTAAGCTCCCCTCTAAAAAGAGGGGCTGGGGGTGTGTTACGGCAAAGTTACGCACTCCTTATCGTTCAACTGAGCGTTGCGGTGGGTTCGGGCTTCGTCGTGAGCTCAGCCGAACGGTTTGTAACCTGAATCCATGATTTGTATTCACTAATAGGCATGGATTTATTTCTGAGACTATCGTTTTGCAAAATACCTGGGTTCAAGTTGCAAACTTGAACCCGCAAAGTTGTGTTTATACAGCCTCCCCCTGTCCCCCTTCAGAGTGGGATAAAGGGGGAGGCTCTACATGGAAAACTCGCCGGGGCCTAATTTACGGTGCTTTTGCAACGGTTATAGCTCTCGTTGCTACAAAGGATTTGATGGTTATCATGTCATGGTCGTCGCGAGCGACTATCGTCACTACATTAGGACCTTCCTTGAGCGGTACGTCTGTGTTGATTTCGAGCCTGGTTTGTTCTTTTGGCGTTGCAGTCTTGTTGGATTTGTAATAGACCTTGTCGTTGTTGATGAGGATATAAGCATGTTTCACGCATATATCGTCTTCTATGACGGCCGTTAACGGTAATCTATCGTTTCCGAACAATATGGTCGATAGAGATTTACTCAAGGTAATCGTTGGCGGTATTCGTTGTATAAAAGGTTCGAGGGAATCTGGTTTATTTTCCGTGCCATTCAATTCTACGGCTTCTTTTGCAGAGACCCATCCGTGTCGGTTGTCTGGCAGCGTGATGCGGAACCAGTCTGAATTTTTTGCATCGGACATGAGAATAGTTCCTTCCTTCATCATTGATAACACCGTAGAATTGAAAGACATCCCGCTGTAAAGTGGGGCATGATTTCTGCTTATCTTCAAGGCGCTGGATGCATGCGTCAATTTAGATTTGCCCGCAATGATGGGAAAACTAAGTTTGTTGGACAGGGATATTCCAAATATAGAATCGGAAATAAGCAGGTCCATATTAAATTTGTCCGATGACAGCGTTTCTTTTACAAAAAAGGATAATTTTACCTCTTTCATTTCTCCCGGATTTAATAATCCGATTTCTGCCCGTCCGTTTTTTATAAAGATTTCTTTGTTACTCAGATTTTTCAAGGTAATCACATTCTTTTCGGCAGTGCCTCCGCCAACGTTCTTTACAAATACCAGCAGATCGATGTCCTCCCCTGTCTGAATTAATCCGTCTCCATTGTTTTTTGAGGAGTTCTTTGTGTTATCCAGTATCTGATAGGAATAAGCGAAAAGTGGTCGCGGCAGTGCGTCGGTAATAATATTAAATTTAATGTCCTTCGGATTGTTCTGATTCAATTCGTCGAACTTTATGCTTACTTCGTCTTCTCTGTCCAGCGAACTTTTGGGAATTTCTACCGTTGTTGAATACGATTTTGTTGCGCCCTTGTCTATTTTCCCTAAAATAAACTCGAGTTTATCAAAGAGTCCGTTTTTGCTCGACGAGATTCCCCGCAATTGATAGAGTGGCATTTCACCAATGTTGCTTACCGTCACCGTAAGGGTAATCTTCTCACCAGCCTTGACATGCCCGTTTGCCGGATTTGTGGAGTAAGAGGCTGTTGATTTTGCGGTTCCTGCGCCTGTGCCGGCAGTCCAATCGATGTCTAATTTCTGAAGCGCATGGGCAATCTTGCCTTCTTCTAATCGGGTCGTTTCCTCTATTATGGGCAGTGAATTCTGCAGGAAAGGCTCACGCTGCCAGGTCGTGGTATTGAGAAGTAATTTTTTCGCAAAGAGGACGTGAAAGTCTGTGTTGAAATCGGGCAGTTTGTATGGATCGCCCACTTCCTCTTCAGGTTCTTCGGTCTTATCCTTTTCCTTTGTTTCTAAGAAGTATTTAAGGGTAGCAAAAGAGGTCTCCCCTTTAGGGTGTTCATCGAGGTGTTGTTTAAGGTCTTCCTCGCGAAGGGCTACAATACCGCGGAACAGATTGATATTGTCTTTTGTTGCCGTTACAGGAATGAGTTTGATATCCGGGGTAATGCCGACCGATTGAATATCGGTGAACAGGGGAGTAAGGTACTTGGCAATGGTCAATTTGAGCGCTGAACCATCCATAAGTTCGATAAGTTGCTGTACGGAACCCTTGCCAAAACTTCTGTCTCCTACGATTACGGCGCGATTGTTTTCCTTAAGCGCCCCGGCAACGATTTCAGCTCCGGAGGCGCTTCCTGCGTCAACGAGCGCTACAATAGGATAAGATTCTTCGTCCGTATCTGTGTTTCTGGCTTCCTGTATCTCTCGTGGATGCCCGCTGGGTCCGACCGTAACAACTATGGGGCCTTTCTCAAGAAATTTATCTGCAACTTCTATTGCCTGATCCAGTAGCCCGCCGGAATTATTGCGCAGGTCGATGATCAACCCTTTTATTTTATTGTTGGATGTTTTCAGACGTTTCAGGTGTTCGTTGAGACATTGAGAGGTGTCGTCCTGAAAGTTTCTTATTTTTATATAGCCCAGACCATTATCCAGAGATGCGGATTCGACGGTTGGGATAGCAATGATTTCCCGTTTCAAAGAGATCGTCTTTGGCTGTACTGCTTTTTCGGTCAAAACCGATAGTGTGACTTCTGTTCCGGGGTCTCCGCGTAATTTCCCGACGGATTCTGTGAGGTTCATATTGATGGTGGATTCTCCGTCAATTTCAATAATCTTGTCTCCCGCCTTCATGCCCGCCCTTGCAGCAGGCGTGCCCTCGATTGGCGAGATTACCGTAAGCACGCCATCTCGCTGTCCCACGACCATGCCCAGTCCGCCAAATTTACCTGTAGTGCCAATCTTGAATTCATTGAACTCCTTTGGCGGCAGGATAATAGAGTGAGGGTCAAGTTGTGTGAGCATGCCGTTGATAGCAGTGTATTCGATATCGTTTGCAGTGATGGTCTCGTTGGACTGACGGTATGTATTGATAAATGTGAGGGAATCCTGGAGAATTTCGACCATGTCTTTGGTGCGCCGGATTTTGGACAGGTCATAGGTTTTTGAGACATCATCTACGGTTACCGTTTCGGTATTGGTGTTTTCTGTAAAATCGGTTAATACTTCCGGTATAACCCTTTCCTGCCACGAAAGGGCCTCTTTGAGCATTTCCGTTGTTTTGATGCGTTCAGGGTCTACATACAGCCTGTTGACATAGGAACTAACGATTCCTGGCAGGCGAAATTTATAAGTGGTGTCGTCTTTCTCCACCCGTTTTTCAAAATGAGGTTCCAGTCCAAAAGTTTTATTAAGAAGAATGAAGAGGCAGGAGATGGAAAATAAGGAGAGGAATGTAATCAATAAATATCTGGATGTTGATTTTGATTTCATGCACGGATCCTTTTGGTTAAAAATCATATTGTCAAAATTGACCACAGAAAATATAAATCATCTTCAATACCCGCTCTATGTAAGAAAAAGGGAATTTCCCGCAGCCTTTTCAAAATAATCGCTGTGGCGTATTGTATTATTACTAAGTATAAAAAGATAAGAAATATTTATCAAGAAAATAGTCAGGGGGTAACAGGGTATTTTTAGCGTTTATAATTTACCCGGAATAATTTTTCCCATAACGACTGCTTCACTTGCCCCTGTAGCGATGGGGATATTGTTGGGGTTTCCGGATATTGTCTCATTGGCCAGGATGGCAAAGGCAAGGGCTTCTTTGGTGTTGGGTGAGATACCGAATTTGTTGATGGAATGTATCTGAATTGTGGGTTCGAGATATTGTCTGAGGAATTTTATAAGGGTATCATTGTGGCTTCCTCCCCCTGATATTATTATCTCAGACATCTGATGGTTGGGTAAAATCCAATGTTTGTAGCTATCTGCAATGCTGTGCGCCGTAAAGGCCGTAACCGTTGCCAGAATATCCATATCTTTGATTCCGGAATGTATGGCGTCTTTGTAAAGGTTGTCTGCAAAAGATTTCCCAAACTCCTCGCGTCCTGTGGTCTTGGGAGGTGGTTTTGATAGATAAGGGTGTGCAAGGAGGGCAGCCAGAAGGCTATCATGAATCCTTCCCCTCTCTGCGAGTTTGCCGCCTTCGTCAAAGTGATGGGTATTATTGGTGACAAGTTCTGTAATGCGGTCAATTATCATGTTCCCAGGTCCGGTGTCGAAGGCGATAACGCCATTGATGCCGCAGTTCTTTGGCAGTATGGTGACATTTGCAATTCCCCCGATATTTTGCAAGGCACGGCCCCTTTCTTTGTCTCTAAAGAGGATGAAATCTACATAAGGCACGAGTGGCGCTCCCTGTCCACCAGCCGCCATATCTCTCGGCCGGAAGTCAGCCACGGTCGTAACACCTGTTTCCTGGGCAATGACGGAAGGTTCTCCAATTTGGAGCGTAGACCGGATGTGTGGTAAATCCCACGTTTCTCCTTTAAAATTATTACCTCTGGCTTCTGACTTCTGACCTCTGGCTTCAGTTTTTTTTATGGTTGCTGGATTGGGTATATGATAGATGGTCTGTCCGTGGGAGCCAATGAGGTCGATATCATGGATGGCAATCTGCGCCTTGTTTGCAATGGATTTAGCCGCATTTGCAAATAACTTTCCGAGGTGAAAGTTTAGCTGACAGACCTTATCAACCGTGCCCGTTTCAGGATTGCAGGTGTCGAGGATGGCGGTGCGTGTGGTCTTGTCATAAGGGTAAGTTTCAAAGGCAAGGACGTTTGTTTTCGTATGTATGCCGTTTCCGGAGATTTCCACAAGGCAGGCATCTATGCCGTCTGCCGACGTTCCCGACATAAGGCCAATGACCTTTTTGGAATTTTTGTGCTGTAACCGCAGGAGTTCATTTAGCATTTTTGGGTTTAATGGTGTGGGCTGGACTTGCTTTTATAAATTTCTGCCTCGCGGTCTGCGTCTCCAAGCATTCCCTTGGAACGATAAACTTCTTCGAGTACCTTGTGCACATCAATAAATACGGGGTCAACCTCAAGCGTCTTTTTGAGAGAGGCCTCTGCATTATCAAGGTCTCCCTTTTCCTTATATGCCAGTCCGATATTGTAGTGAAAGTTTGCCATGTCGGGACGCACCGTCAATGCCTTTTGCCAAACAGAAATAGCATCGTCGAATTTGTTGATTTTTGTATAGGCGATGCCCAGGTTATAATAAATTTCCGTCTTTTGAGGGTTAATTTCCAATGCCTTCGTCCATTCCGCGATAGCCTCGTTGAATTGCGCCTTTTTTGCATAGAGGATGCCCAGATTATATTTTGAATTTACAAGACCCGGATTTATATCAAGCGCTTTCCTGAATGCCGTGGCTGCGTCTTCTTCCTGTTTCTTATGGATGTAAACAAGACCCAATCCTTCGTATGCCTCTGCATAATGGGGATTGATGTCGATGGCTTTTTTGAAGACGGAAACGGCTTCGTCGGATTTGCCTCTTTTGTTAAGGATCGTGCCCTGCCCCACAAGAGCCTCTATCATCGTAGGATTAAGTTCCGATGCCTTTTTGTAAGCAGCCAGGGATTCATCGAACATGGCCTTTTCGTCGTAGAGCAAACCTAAACTATAATGGATTTTTGCGTCGTTTGGAATGGACTCCAGCAGTTTCTTGTTTTTTTCAATTTCTTCGTCTACCATCGATTTTTTATGGACTGAAGGGGCTTCTCCTTCAAACTTGACGGAGGTGGAATGTTGAGTAGTGGATTGTGTGCCGGATTCTTTCTTGCCGCACCCAATGGTATAACAGGAAAGAAGCAATACGACAGAGACCAGGAAAGACGTTTGTGTTTTTAAATGTGCCATAAAAATCCTTTTCTTTTTAAAGAGATATTGTATAAGTTATGTAATTAAAGAAACAAGAAGTTATTTGTAGGGTGGATTAAGGCGTTGTTTTTTACGCCGAATCCACCTTCAATATTTCTTTCGATTAATTATATATCGTAATGGCCATTCGTCAATCTGAAACTATGGATCAGCATATAAAACAATCTCATAATCAGGATCAGGGTCTTACCCGTGCGATGAGTTTTTTTGATGTGATTTGCCTGGGGATTAATAGCGTAGTTGGCGCCGGTATTTTTTTATTACCGGGGCAACTCTGCAGTTTAGCCGGCGGCGCGGCTCTGTGGGTATTTCCTCTGTGCGGAGTCCTTTGCTTCATCATTTCCCTCTGTTTTGCAGAGATGGGGGGGATGTACAACAAGACAGGCGGCGCATATCTGTATGCCAGGGAGGCATTCGGGCCGTTTGCGGGTTTTTTGGTGGGCTGGATGATGTGGCTTTCTTCCATTATTGGTTGGGCATCGGTCGCCAGCGGTTTTGGGCTTTATTTGGACTATTTTTTGCCGACAGAGAACGGATGGCTAAGCAAGACGATTATTACGATTCTGATAGCAGGGTTGAGCGCCATCAATTTTTTTGGCGTTAAACCGGGGGCAAGAACGATCAATTTTTTTACCATAGGGAAACTCCTGTCTTTGCTTATTTTCATTGGTGTGGGATTCTTTTTTATCAAGAAGCAAAATTTGGCTCCGGTTCACAATGGCGGAAATTTTAACGCAGCAGCCATTATGGCGCTGTATGCCTATACAGGATTCGAATTTGTCGTGGTTCCTGCGGAGGAGATGCGGCATCCTCAAAGGGACATTCCGCGCGTACTGTTCTTTGTGCTGCTGATGGCAACCGGTTTATATATTGTTATTCAGATTGTCGCTACAGGGACGTTTCCCGGTCTTGCTGCGTCTGATAAGCCGCTTGCTGATGCGGCGCGATATTTTATGGGGGCGGCCGGCGGCGTGATTATTGGCGTAGGGGCATTGCTCTCTATCGGCGGCATTAATGCCGGCATTGCCCTGACAAGCCCGCGCAGTCTGTATGTGCTTTCAGCCGATGGATTCTTCCCTAAAATATTTTCTAAAATACATCCCACATATCATACCCCGTATCTGGCCATTATAGCCAACACAGTCTTGACGCTTTCATTGAGCTTGGCAGGCAGTTTCAAATATCTGATTGCAGCGAGCGTCATGGTAAGTATCCTGCAGTATATTCCCACGTGTCTGGCCGTCGTTGTACTGAGAAGATACAGGCCTGAGTTGGAGCGGAATTACCGGATACCCGGTGGGTACTGTATTCCCATTCTGGCGTTGGTGATTTGCGGCTGGATGATATGTCATGTAGAACTGAAGGTAATAACGGCAACCACGGCAGCAATCATTGTGTCATTGCCGTTTTACTTTATGCGGAGGCGAGTTGTTTAACCTCCTCCCCCTTAATCCCCCTCCGAAGGGGAACAGGCGCTTATTTTACCCTCGCCGATTGGACAACTGCCATCAACCCTTATGCCCATGGCAACCATCTGTCCCCCGCTGGCGGGGGTGAGGGGGTGGAGAAAGGGCTGAAGGATGAAGCAAGAGGCTAGAAGCATGATGCAAGAAGCAAGAAGTGAGAAGCAAGATGCAAGATACAAGATGCAAGATCCAAGAATTGTAGAGACGCAAAATCGTTCGACTGAGCTCACGACGAAGTCTTGCCCTCTACATCCATAGTACAGCGTTATGATAACGACATTACGGAAATTTTACAAAAAACTAAACTTGATACAACTATTAGAATATTCCAACAGGCGGGCGATATGCACATTGTCATTACAGACCAGGAAAATGAAAATTCAGTAAGAGAAGAATCGTTTCTGGCTAACAAATACACGATAATCTCCCGTTCCGGCCTGAATATTACCGAGATACAAATTATTGAAGCGATGAGAGGACTTGCCAATCCCAAAAGGATTCTTTTCCTGGAGAACCGGACAGGGGTTTCTGGTATTATTGCGAGGGGCTTATACCCCGAAGCGGAGATTACTATTCATTGCATGGACTTGTATTATGCCGGCAAAATCAGGAGAAACTTGTTAAAAAACAAGGTTTCCTCCGTTACCGTTTGCTGTAAGCCCTATGTGGAGCAGAAAGATATTTTTGATGTAATTTTTCTCCAGTTGTCAAAAGGCGGCGCCACAAGAGAATTAACGCTGGATTTAATGCAACAAATTCACCAGGCGCTGCACATGGGTGGGAAATGCTTTTTTTCCATTGAAGGGAATGATTCATGGGTTCGCAATCAGGTCGAAAAACTCTTTGGGGGGGTTTTCCTGTATTCCCAGAGCAAAACCGGCTGCTGCATAGCAGCCAAAAAGAAGGAAAAACTGAAACGGGTAAGGGATTTTCAGGCAGAGTTTGTTATGACAATTTTTGGGAAAAAACCGGTTCGTCTCTTTACCATTCCCGGCGTCTTTTCGCACAGGGAAATAGATCAGGGTGCGCTTGCCCTGGCGGAAGTTGCAGGTGGTGAATCTCAAAAAGGCGATGCGGTACTGGACATGGGTTGTGGATGTGGGGCAATTGGGATTTCGATTGCGGTAAACCAGGACGTAAGCAGGATCTGTTTTGTAGATTCAAACTCACGTGCTGTCTATATAACGGAAAAAAATTGCCAGATCAACGGCCTGGAACGCTATGAAGTAATGATGAGTGATACCGGGATAGAGGAAGAATGCGGATTCACTCTTTTTATCGGCAACCCGCCCTATTTTTCTCATTACAAAATTTCTGAACTCTTTATTAGCGCTGCATACAAGGCGTTGAAACCGGGGGGAAGGGCGTATATTGTGGCTAAAACAGCAACCTGGCACCAGAAGTTTATGGAGGAAACTTTTGGCAATGCAGAACGTATCAGCAGACGCGGTTATCAGATTATAAAATCGGTCAAATAGGTCAGCCAGATCGGGAAGATGAGTTTTTCGTTAGACCTTCTTCAGAAATTGTTGGATTTTTAAGACGACTTTTCGTCTGTCAGTCTAATACCTTCTTGTACCAATTCGTTGACCCCATATCTTTTTTACCATGCCATCATCGTCTTCGTCATAAATTTCACCCACGACCTCTTCCAAAATATCTTCTAATGTTATGATACCTGTCACCTGAGTACCCTGGCGCACTACGGCCATATGTATTCGGTTTCCTTGAAAATTCTTGAGTATTCTGAGAATGGATTCATTGGCATCGACAAAATATGGTTTTCGGAGTAAACTGGTTAATGAAAATTCTGTTTTGGTGTCCATCATAGCTACAAATTCTTTTGTGTGAAGGATGCCGGCTATTTGCGGTTCGATTTCATCAGCTATGACAGGGAGTCTTGTGTGTCCACAGGCAATAATAATTTTTAGTATTTCCTCTTTGCACATGGAACTACGAACGGTAACAACCTTGGAGAAGGGAAGCATAACCTCAGACGCCTTTTTAAAGCGCAATGCAAATAAATTCAAAATATAATCCCTATGAACCGGGTGCAGCGATTTCAGGGAAAGTTCCGATACCCCCTCTTCGGAAAGAAGGGCCGGTCGAATGCCTAACAAGGAAAGAAGTCTTACCGTTGATTGTTCAAGGATATGGACAACGGGCATGGCGATCCGTGTCATAAGGGTTAACAAATAACTCGAGGCTAACGATATCTCTTCAGGATAACGGATTGCAATGGCTTTCGGCACCAGTTCTCCGATGACAACAGTAAAAAAGGTAAAAGGGATGGCGAAAAGCGCAATTCCAAGAATTTCTGCCGTTGTGCCGGAAACATTTAAATATTTTTGCAGAAACGGAAGAATAGTCTCTTCGACTTCTGCGCCGCCAACTGCGGCGGACAAAATTCCGACGAGCGTAATACCTACCTGAATAACGGCTAAGGTTCTTTCCGGACGCGCCTTTAGGCTGATAAATATCTTTGCGGCTGCATTTCCTTTAGAGGCCATATCTCGTAAAAGCGGGGTATTGGCAGAGGCAAATGCCATCTCCATACATGAAAATATGCCGTTAAAAAGGAGCAATACGATTACTATTATCCATTCCATATGTATGATTTGATTAATGCTTCCTTTCCTTATTCAGGATCAAGGAAATATTAACCATATTTCCATTTTCATCGAATAACTTTGCCATTCTGGCATTGAGGGAAACAGGAGTCTGAGTGTTTGCCGGTAATATCTGAAAATCGGTGGTTTTCTCCCGTGTAGTCAGGAGTGTATTCACGGGGATAGATAAGTTCATGCGGGATAGATGTGTCTGAATGTCTATGTTTGCGACGTCCGTTTCATGAATATCCAGGAGTTCTTTTGCCGTTTGATTTATATGCGTAATTTTCCATTGCCCATCGGTAACAACCACGCCTTCTTCCAGCCCGGATAAGACTGATTCGAGGATGTTTGTTTCTTCCTCCTTTGCAGGTATTTGTCTCATACGCAGCAACGATTTTACCCTGGCAAGTAGTTCGGTTTTATTGAAGGGTTTGCTGATGAAATCGTCAGCGCCTGCTTCAATACCCTTTATCCGGTCGTCCATTTCGTGCAGGGCGGTAATCATCACAATCGGTATGCTTTTTGTCATTCCATTTGCCCGCAGTTTCTGACACACCTCATATCCGGTCATTTTAGGCATCATAATGTCCAATAATATTAAGTCGGGATTTTCTGATTTTGCCTTTTCCAACGCTTCTTCCCCGTCGTATGCCTCAATTACGTCAAATTCAGAGGCAGTCAGGATCACCCGCAGTAATTTCACATTTTGTTTGATATCGTCCGCTACTAATATTTTAGCCTTGTTCATAGATTTCTTTCGAAAGTTTGTCTTCTTCTTTTATCATGATTATGTCTTTTTTTTGCGTCCTTTGTGTCTTTGCCGTGAGTTTTATCTAATATATTTTTCTACGATGAGCGGCAGTTCCTGAGTATTGATGGGTTTGCTGACGTAGGCGTTGCACCCGGTGTCCAGAATTTTTTGCTCGTCTCCCTTCATGGCATAAGCGGTTACTGCGATAATGGGGATGTCCTTAGTAACTGCGCTTGCCTTGATTTGCTTTATCAGGGTAAGCCCGTCAATGCCCGGAAGCTGGATGTCCATAAGGATAATATCCGGTTTTTGATTCTTTAAGAGGTTTAATGCCTCCTCGCCGGTGGTTGCCTCGATCACATTGTATCCCTTTGCCTTGAGCACCACGCGCATCAATTTCCTGTTTTTTTCGTTGTCTTCAACAACCATCACGTTTTTGTCAGACATACTTCTTTTCCTTATCCCCCTTTCACCTTAATCTTTTCTCGTGCGTAACTGTTCAATCTTCTTAATCGCAGCAAGAAGGTCTTCCTTTGTATGCGTGCTCTTTTGCACAATGGCTAAAATGTTCCCGTTTAATTCTTCTTTTTCCTTGGGTGTGATATCTTTTGCGGAACAGATAATAATGGGTATACTCTTTGCCACCGGATGTGTCCTGAGTTTTTCAACGACATCAAACCCGCTGACTTCCGGCATCATAAGGTCGAGAATGATGAGGTCTGGATTATTATTGATGGCAAGATTGATTCCTGCCTTTCCACTGTATGCCTTGAGCACCTCAAAGCCCGCATTTTCCAGGATTGCGCTCATATATTTAACGGCCTTTTCATCATCGTCAACGACCAGTATTTTCATCAGTTTGCTTTTATCCTTCTCGGTGGGAATGCAGGTATTTACGGTATCAATGAGTTTTACCCTGTCGATGGGTTTGATTAAATATTCGGCTGCGCCCAGGCTGAATCCAAGGTCTTTATTGTCAACGATTGACACAATAATTACCGGAATGTCCGCAGTGTCCAGCGAATTTTTTAATTCTGAAAGGACGTCCCATCCGTCTTTCTTTGGCAGCATAATGTCGAGGGTAATCAGAAACGGATGGAATTCCTTTGCCTTTTTAATGGCCTCATCGCCATCCACAGCTACGATAACATTATAGCCTGCATTCGTTAAATACAGGGTAATAAGATCGGCAGCCATACGGTCATCCTCGACAACCATGATAGTCTTCGCCTCCTTTTCTCCCGTGACCGGTATTTGACGTGGTTTGGCTTCGATCTCTTTCAGTTTTGCCTTTCTCTGTTGGGCTTTTAGGGGCAATGCAAAATAAAATATACTCCCCTTTCCGTACTCACTTTCGAACCAGATTTTTCCTCCATGCATTTCGACAATCCTTTTGGTCAGGGCAAGACCCAACCCCGTTCCTTCATATTTTCGGGCAAAAGAGCTATCGGCCTGCCAGAATTCCTTGAACACTTTTTCCAGGTCATCGGGTTTCATCCCAATTCCCGTGTCCGATACCGATACCTGCAGCATGTCATCCGTGATGCCGGCCTCTATGTTAATGTGTCCGTTTTCCGGAGTAAACTTAATGGCGTTTGAAAGCAGATTATACAAGATTTGTTTGAATTTGACACGATCTGCCTCGATGTCTTTTACATCCGTCAGTATGGTAGTCTTTAATTCCAGATGTTTTTTGCTGGCGAGTCCTTTTAATATGGTATATACATCCTCAATAGCGTTATGCACGGGAAAAATCTCGTACTGAAGCTCCATCCTTCCAGCCTCGATCTTGGATAAATCCAGTATATCATTGATCATTTGAAGGAGATGGAGACCGCTGCTGTGGATATCCTTGACAAAATCCAACTGCTCATCGTTCAGATCGCCGGAAATTTTGTCACGCAGTACCTCGGCGAAACCGATTATAGCATTCAGCGGCGTGCGCAGTTCATGCGACATATTAGCCAAAAATTCCGACTTCATCTTGTTGGCTCGTTCTAAGGCCAGGACGGCCTTCTGCAAGTGGGCAGTCTTTTCTGCAATCTGTTGCTCCAGGTTGGCATACGTTGACTGTAACTTGACGGACAGGTCGTTAAACGCCCTGCCGAGTTTTCCCACCTCATCTTTGGATACTACATCGACCTTTGTTGTAAGGTCGCCGGTATTTTTAATAGAGGTAACAGTCGTCGTTAATTTCTCAATCGGTTTCATGAATTTCCCTGTTGTCAGGAAAATAATCGTTACGATTAACGCGATACTGATGGAACCGACGGTAATAAAAAAGACAAAGTTTGCCGCAAAACGTTGTTCGGCAATTTCCTTAGGGATAATGACACTGATTGCCCCCCGTAATTCGCCTACTTTATAATCGTAACCGGCATCGTAATTATTTCGGACAAATTCCGGGGCATCTGCTTTTGCCCCATGGCAAAGGAGGCATTCTTCTTTTACATATAAGGCATAGAGATAACGTTCGACCCTTTTCTCATCCAGGATGTCATCGCCCCAGTATTCAACAAGGTTATGGTCTTCCTCCATTTTTTTGAGCACCATTTCTTCAAAGGGATCGGGTTTATTGAATAAATTGCGATACCGAACACTTGTCTGCTTAATAATATAACCGGTCTTTTCAGCAAATTTTACTCCGATTGCATGACCAGAAACGGCAGGAATAAAAACTTTTGTCTGCTCTGTGATTCCGATTTTGGATGCTTTCAGGGAGGAAGCAAGGTAATTCCGTGTGGTTTCTAATTCCACAGCGATCAACTTGGCCTTTTCCCGAACTTCTCTGATAAATTCCTGGCGTGTCCGTTTATAAATTAAAAAGGCGATTATGCTGTTTAAGGTAACTAACAATACAACCAGGAGAATTACGAGTTTATGTCTAATCTTCATTTTCGTTCATTATTTTAACAATCTCATTCCTTTGTGTCCAATTCTTTACCTCCTGTGCATCCATCTCTACATCAGGTTTGGAAATGGTTTTTTATGAAAGAATGTTGACCCTATTTATTGACCGGCATCTTGTAAAAAAGTATTATTTAAAATTGGATTATCAACAGCTAATGACATGGTTAGTCCTTCTAATCATGAATCTCCTTGTCTCTCTAAAAGATGTAATGATTTGATTTTTCTCACAAGCTCTTTTTCTGATGGAAGCGCGAGCTTGTATTTTGAAGCGAATATCTTATTGTTTAAGTTTCCCAAAACATATTTTGCAAAGACTTCATCTTTACGGGCACATAATATCAAACCTATCGGCTCGTTTTCACCCTCGGTCATTTCATTGTCTTTGAAATAGTTTAGATAAAAATTCATCTGGCCTATGTCTGCATGAGTAAGCTCATCAACTTTAAGGTCTATGAGAACCATACACTTCAGGAGACGATTATAAAAAACAAGGTCAACATAATAGTGCCTGTTGCCTACGGTTATACGCCTTTGCCGCGCAACAAAAGTAAATCCCTTGCCCATTTCAAGGAGGAATTTCTGAAGATTATCCATTATCGCCTGCTCAAGATGGGTTTCAGTGTAAACAGTTTCCTCTTTCAGATTTAGAAATTCCAGAACGTAAGGGTCTTTAATAGCATCGCCAGGAGTCTCTATAACATGGCCTCTTTTTGCAAGTCTCATTACCGCCTTAGTATCTTTACTCAGAGACAACCTTTCAAAAAGCTGCGAATTAATCTGTCGTTTCAGTTCACGGAATGACCAGTTGTTATTGATTGATTCCTGTTCATAGAATGAGCGGGCAAGGGGATTTTCAACACTTAGAAGTTCGCAATAGTGAGACCATGAAAGCATTGGTTCAAATTTGGCAGACACTGTCTGCGGAATTGATGATTTTCCAGACACTGTTTGGAATTTGTAAATATCGGGAGATTTAACAGACACTGTCTGTTGAATTCGTATTGGAAATTCGAGATAAAAACGTCTCATATTTCTGAGATTCATCTCAGAAAATCCTCTGCCAAATTTAGCTGTCATATCTGCTGAAAGCCTTTTTATCAGTTCTTCTCCGTATCCAGCCCTTGCCTTTCCTTGCTGCTCAAACTCAACGATCTCTCTGCCGATTTCATAATAGGCAAGCACCTGAGTTTTGTTGATTTGACGGACTGCTGTTGCCCTTGCAGAATGAATAATATCCGCAAGGCGTTTGATCAGCGTGGTATATTTATTTGGCGTTACTTGTTTAGGCAAAAATTCCCTCCTGCCTTATACTGCCAGTTTGACCTGTCTGCGTGCAACGCACAGGCAGGTTTGAACTCCACATTTTGAGATTCAACCGATTTTAAAGCCATATTTCCTTTCTCTCTTCTCAAAAGCCTCTTTCTCATGTCTTCGAACCTTTTCCATCCTACCGATGTCAAACTGTAAGTTTAGAAGCGGGTTATCAACGGTAAGTGCCATAATTATCTCGATTATTCACGAAATGTCAGCAATCTATCCATTGTAAACCGTAAGAAGTTATAGCCAGCGTCTCTCAAAAATTGGGACTGTCCATTGGGGACTGCAACGGTATCATCGAAATAAAAAATGTCGTACTCGTCAATGCCCTCCTCGTATAGAAGCGCCAATTCGTCATAATCTGAGCCAGACCAGTTGAGTATGCCGTCTAATGCCGCTATGGCATTTTGCCTATTTTCATTTCTCAAATCTTTAAGCAGATATGGCAAAAACAGTTTGCCTAGTTACTACGTTTTACTTGCTTCAAGCCCACCTTCCAGCCAACCTACTGTAACTTCTCAATGACCTTTAAGCAGTTTTTACTGTAATCGCTCCTAACGGGCAGCATTTTTCGAATTCTGGTTTGATATCCCAGCCAGAAACCTTCTCGGCAATGATCTTTGCCTTATCTTCGATAACATCCATAATCCCTCCAGAATATTTGACACAGATGCCACAACCAATGCACTTCCTCTGGTCTATACTCACAGTAAAAGATTCGTTATCTTTCTTAACATTTACCTGCTCAAGATAATGGATGTGTTCCTGGTCAGAAATTATGCCTGAAAGAGTCGGCGAATGCTTTTTCACCTGCTGGCGGCCTGCCCGGTCGTAACGGAATATTGACCGTCCGCATTGTCCGCAGGTATGTAATTCCTGCATCTTTTCCAGATAGTCCATTACCGTTTGGACAACGGTTGCATGGCTCCATGTCAGCGGAGAGACTGAAACAGGCTCTCCCGTAAATGGGTTTATCTGTTCTGCCAGAACGCCGGAAGGTAATGCACGGGATGCAGTCCATCGCAAGGAGTTCACTACCCGTTCGAGGTCTTCGACAGACCTGGCCGTTGATACATAGTATTGCGCCATCCACATGGTGCAGATTATCCAGGGGTTTCCGGGAATTGCGCCGTCATTGCCAATACGCTGGTACTGGTCATGCTCGTAACGCGCAATTCCGCCTATTTTAGTCTTAACCCATAAGGTTTCTTCGATTGCCTTCATCGTGTTTTGTACTTTAATGTCATTGGGATCATATACACCAAAGGCGAACATCCCGTACAGGCTGGCATCGATCGTTGCATCGATTTCATATCCTCCGTCCTTCTTCGGATAGATCATGCGTAAAAATCTCTTGTGCTTCTCGCTGTAGAGATATTGGTCGATTGCTTTTTTAATTTGTAATGCAGTTTGCCGGTATAATTTCGCTTTTTCAGTATGATAAAAGATATCAGAAAGATTCGCAGCGGCAATCAGCCCGGCGTATACGGTAGCTGTCGTGAAGGATAATATGCCGCGCCTTTCCTCCCACAAATCGTAAGAAGGAAGCGGTAGCCCGGTTTGCTCGTCACGATAACTTACCAGAAAGTCTGCCGCCTTTTCGATAAAGGAATGAAAGAGAGGACGCACAACTTCTATCTTTCTGTAAATATCATAATATTGCCATATCACCCAGAGAATCAGCGCAGTTTCGTCTTCCTGAATCGGCACGTGTATCTCTTCACCCTTTACCCAGGGATGCCATGAACTGCCAAAAGAACCATCAGGATTGTATTTGTGCAGTAAAAAGCCGTCCTCAACCATGACGCTTGCACAGAAATTATAAGGCGTGATTACCTTGGCGCAAAAGTCGAAAAACTTTCGGCAGGTCGTGGTGTATCCCGCCTTCATCAGCGCATAACTCACCAGCGCTCCGTCCCGGGGCCACATATAACTATACGTGTCTTTCGCATACTGTCTGATATCCGAATCGTTTGCGGCAATAATAGCGCCGCCGTTGTCAATCTGCGTCATAAGGATCAGCAGGCTTCTCTTGAAAAGATCGACCACATCGGACGGCAGGTTTCCAAAATTGAACTCTTCTTTGTTGACCCAGTGATTCCAATAACTTGCCGTCCTGTCGAGTATTGTTTGAGGTTTTTCACTGAGAATGATATCGTTCAGGTTGTCGACTTCGCCGTAGTTCCTGCCGGCGGCAATCCAATAGTACGCAACGGATTCTCCCTGGGGAGGGATTTTCAGCGAAATGCCAATCGTGGAGTCAACAGAGCCTTGCGCTATAGGGTTTCCCTCCAGGACGCCGTCTTCAGCGTCCCGCCAGGTGCCCTCAGCGCCACGGTGCCGCTTGATTCCGGTTGCATATTCTCTGACGCCCCATACATCGCCGGCAGAACAATTCATTAAGAAATATCTGGGACCTTTATAGTGGATGAGACAATTCAGTTTTGCATCGTAAAATACCGTGTCTCCAACCTCGTTCTCCATTACACTCAGGTCCTGATGAAAGAAAAGACGGACTTCTCTTTCATTACTTTTAAAGTTTCGGACGGTCACCTTGCGCATGTAAATATTTTTCTCGAAATCAACAACGTCGTTGCAGGTAAGCTGAAGACCCAGCCTTTCATGAAACGCCCGTACATTGGTTACGAGGGTTTCTTTCATATATCCTAAGGCGAGTTTCCACTCCCGTGCATTGATCCACGAATACCCTTCCCGCGTCCACACACCGAACCGGCAGGGATTGCCCAGCGCGTGGTTTTCCTTTCCTACGCGCGGATAATAGAAGTCTCTGATAGTGTAGTCCGCATCGAATGCAACCAGTAATGAACCGTTGCCAACAGGTATATCTCTAGGCAATTTTGTCTTCCTTCAAAATTTTATATTTTCCAGGGTATGTCGTCCTCTGAGAAATGAAACGATTCGTCTGCAGCCATCTGCACCTCGATTCGGGATTGGTCTGCATGCATCTGTTCAAGAGAGGCCAATCTTTCAAACATCCGTTTTTCCTCAGGTGTCCTCGCCAGGAGGGCTGCCTCTTTATAAAAATGAAATGCCTTATTCTCTACTTTTGCAATTAATTTCAGGATATCGAGAAACGTGGCGTTATGTTCAGGTTCGGTAATATCTAGTTTGTATTCTTTTGACTGTGCTTTTGACGCATCAAAGGGATAACCACACGTCTCTTCATACCATGCCTTGAGGATATCTTCATGTTCCTGTTCAGCCTCTGCCATGTGTCTGAAACGAGACTGCGCCTCGTTATTGGACAATTGAGCGGACATTTTGAAATAAAAATTCTTTGCCTTTATCTCTTCAATAATGGCCATTTCCAGGATTTTTATAATTGCAGTTTTTTTGTCATCCATGGTTACATCAGGCATTCGGCAACTTTTTCACCACTAAGACACAAAGCCACAAAGAAAAACCCTGGTGTATTAGAGACCTTGTAGGAACTTTGAAATTCCTTAACATCAAGTTTGTTTCCGAGCACAGTATTGATACGAAAACACCCCTCACACAGATCCTCTCCCACAAGGGGCGAGGGAATTTTCCCTCCCTTATGCTGTAAAGCGAACTTAAGTTCGCTTTACTTTATTCCCCATTTGCTAGGGGAGAAATTGTAAGCTATTAATCTTACCTCCCCTTAATCCCCTCCTTGCGAAGGAGGGGAGTGGGGTGGTTGTTTGGATGAGGCACTGCCGCGATAATATCATTCCATCTTCCAGCCTTCTTTGCCAATTAAGGGCACAAAGGCACACTCAAGAATACCCTGACTTTTAATTCCCTGCCCCGTTTTTACTATCCGATGTAATACCTGATTATAGGGGTTTCCAATAGGTATTACCAATCGTCCATCGATTTCGAGCTGGTCTATCAAACTCTTTGGGATATGAGGTGCACAGGCTGTAATAATAATCCCCTGGAAAGGCGCTTTATCCGGCAGTCCAAGACTTCCGTCTCCTGTGATGACATCCACGTTATTACATCCCGTTTCTTGTAAAACGAGTTTTGCTTTTAATGCAAGGGCTTCGTGTCTTTCGATGGTATAAACATGACCTGCGAGCCTGCTCAGGACGGCAGCCTGATAGCCGGATCCCGTGCCGATTTCCAATACCTTCTCTTCACCTTTTAATTCCAGGCATTGCGTCATAATGGCTACCATAAAGGGTTGTGAAATGGTCTGCCCTTCTCCTATGGGCAATGGACAGTCCTCATACGCAGCGTGCCTGTACGATTCAGGCACAAACTCATGCCTGGGTATCTCTGACATCGCCTTCAATACACGCTCATCATGGATACCACGGCTTACCAAATGGTATTGTACCATGTGAAACCTGTCTGCAGCGTATTTGTCGGTGTTTTGTGAAGCATTCAAAATGCACCATTTAAAATATTATTTGTAAAAATGGCGGATACGGTATCTATGAGGTTCAACCACACAAAAAGTCGTTTTTAAAACATTTTCAGTATATTTTTCTAAGATTTTCTGTAATATATCATGAACTTCATTCGCTTACTTTCGCATATATTTCTTCTTCCCTAATCAAGTCCAATGCATATTGAATACAAGCCTTGATATCTTCTATTCCTAAATCTGGATAGTAATCCTTGATAATTTTCTTAAAGGTAATTCCTTAAAAAACTACCAAAAATCAAAGATTACTCCAAGTGGGCTATCCTTTAATAACACACATCGGCTTTAGTTGGACGACTTTCTTACCGATGCCTGCATGGTCTACCACGTCCACAACCTCTGTTACGTCTTTATACGCCTCTGGCACCTCTTCAACGAGTGTGGCCCGGCTATCGGCACGGACAAGGATTCCCTGCGATTTCAACTCCTCAGCAATATTTCTGCCTTTGGTAACCCGTGTCGCCTGTCCCCTGCTCATAACCCTCCCCGCCCCATGACACGTGCTGCCAAAGGTGTCGGAATAAGCTTTTTCAGTTCCAACAAGCACATAAGAACAGCGTCCCATGTCTCCCGGTATTAGTACGGGTTGTCCCACTGATTTGTATGCATCCGGAGTATCAGGATGATTCGGTGGGAATGCGCGGGTTGCGCCTTTACGGTGAACACACAGCCGCTTTTTCTGGCCATCTACGATATGATCCTCGAATTTAGCGATATTATGACAGACATCATACACCGGCGATATTCTGGATTCCTTAGGGTCTACGTGTAATGCCCTCTCGAAGGATTCCCGGACCCAGTGGGTAATCATCTGCCGGTTGGCAAATGCATAGTTGGCTGCACAGGCCATCGCAGCAAGGTAGTTGCGTCCCTCATAAGAGTTAATCGGGGCGCAGCAGAGCTGCCGGTCGGGCAGTTCAATGTTATATTTCCGGGATGCGTCGATCATGACACGTAAAAAGTCATCGCATACCTGGTAACCCAGCCCCCTTGATCCTGTATGAACTACTATAGTAATACCGTCCTTTTCGAGTCCCAATGCGCGGGCAATTTCTTCGTTGTAAACTTCTGATACATAGCCAACCTCTACAAAGTGGTTTCCGGAACCAAGAGTGCCTAACTGTGCCCGGCCCCTTTCCAGGGCGCGATCCGAAATTAATTCCGGGTCAGCGCCCGGGATGCATCCCTTTTCTTCGATATGTTCCAGGTCGTCCTTTGTTCCATAACCCTGAGATACCGCCCATCGAGCCCCGTTTTTGAGTACGTTTTTTTCCTCCTGTTGTGTAAGTTTTAAATCCTTGCGATGCGACCCAACACCGGAGGGAATATTGGCAAACAGGGTGTTGACTACCGATTCGAGCTTGCCTGAAATCTCAACACGATACAGCCCTGTCCTGAGCAACCTTACCCCGCAGTTAATGTCGTATCCAACGCCGCCGGGGGAAACCACGCCTTCGTCCATATCAAACGCCGCTACGCCGCCGATGGGAAACCCGTACCCCCAATGGATGTCGGGCATTGCCAGCGAATGGCTTACAATCCCCGGAAGATAAGAGACATTAATCACCTGCTGCAGGCTTTCGTCCTTCTGAATTTCTTCCAGCATGTGTTTGTCTGCGTACACGATGCCGTCTACCCGCATCTTGCCTTCCCTGGGGATGCGCCAGCGGTAGTCATCTATCTTTTGAATTTTATATTTATCATCTGCCATAAAAACCCCCATTTACAATTTTAGATTTACGATTTGAGATTTAATTCAGCATTCGAAAATCGTAAATTGTACTTCACAAATCGTAATTTCTTTCTCATTCACTTTGTATTCTCTGCGCCTTTTTATTGATGGGTGCGCTATCGCTTCACCCATCCTACATGATAACTTTAGATATTGATTAGCTATAAATAAACACAATTTTTATGAATAATAAAATATTTTAAACGTAACTCTTTAGCCAACTGAAATGATATTCCAATAATGTCGGGCACATATCCAGTTGGCTAAAGAGTTACTATAAATCAAATATGACCCGTGCTTTCCACCGGTGATTTTCCTGCACGATTGATAAACCATGATATGTGACGGCTTTTATCTCTGTCTTAATTACGTGTTTATTATCGTCAAACACTTCGCCGGATACGGATGCGGTCAATTGATTTTCTTTCATGTCCGTAATACGAAAATCCTTGAAAAGCACGTATTTTACATCATGCAAGTACAACAATTCACTTAACCAGATAACGAGCAGTTGTTCTCTGTCTACTCCTGAGATTTTTACTTGATATTCGGCCTTACATTCTACTGTGGATAAGTCCGCTATGATATCGAACAGGGCAAAGGCTGCATTTGTGAATAATTCTTCGATTGTTGTCCCAAATACGTCGATTCCTATATCTGCCGTATGATCTATAAGTATATATTTAGGCATATAATTATCCAGAAAACCATTTGACAGAATAACAAATCATGCTTTTGGCATGATTTGTTATGGCATTACGAAATCATGTTCGGGATGCCGGACGGTAAGCACCGGGCAGGGAGATTTGCGTACGACTTTTTCTGCAACACTTCCCATGATTGCATGAGACAGACCTGTCCTGCCGTGCGTGCCGAGCACAATCAGGTCAATGTCGTATTCCTTTGATGCCTTGATAATTTCGGCAAAAGGGACACCTTGCAGAACGATGGCCTCAACCGATATTTTTCCTTTCGTATCTTCATTGACGCACTTGAGCAGCCTCTCTCTCAGTTTATTAATAGTCTCTTTGTCGACGATATTGACATTATACAGGTCCGGATCGTTAATGTCGTAAACGCGAATATCCAGCACGTGTATCAGGAAAAGCTTTGCCCCATATTTTCCAGCAAATTCTATTGCATAGTTTAATGCCTTTTCCGAATAAATCGAATAATCAATCGGGCAGAGGATGTTTTTTATATTGATCACGCTGTTTCCTCCTTTTATTGTTTTTGAACTTAGAACCACCCCTCAATCCCCTCCTTCGCAAGGAGGAAATCGGAAGGATGTTATTTCTGCACCTCCCCTTAGTCCCCTCCTTCGCAAGGAGGGGACTTCGTCGTGAGCTCAGTCGAACGATGAAGGGGTGGTCTTCCATTGCAATTAAACTAATACCGTATTAACGGCATCATCAATTTTTTGGATATAAACGCATTGGATTTTGCTGCGAATTTCTGCACCAATCTCTTCAAAATCATCCTTATTTTTTAAGGGGAGCACAATCGTCTTTACGCCTGCCCTTATGGCTGCAAGCACCTTTTCCTTGACTCCTCCAATGGGTAACACATTTCCCGTCAGCGTGACTTCACCGGTGAGCGCAACTTCTCTCCTTGCATGTCTGCCTGTCAGCAGTGAAACAAGCGCCATACACATGGTTATGCCTGCAGAAGGCCCGTCTTTAGGTATTGCGCCGGAAGGGACATGGATGTGGATTTCTGAGGTATCATAAAAATTCTCATCGATACCCAGTCGTTTTGCATTGCTGCGGATATAGCTGAGCGCTGCAATGGCCGATTCCTGCATGACGTCACCTAATTGTCCCGTGAGGGTCAGCTCCTTTTCACCCTTCATTCGGGATGCTTCCACAAAGATGATGTCGCCGCCTGTTTCTGTCCATGCGAGGCCGGTAACTACGCCGATACGGTCTTCTTCATCGGTAACCTGATAAAAGAACTTTCTCGGGCCAAGGAATTTCTCCACACCCTCCGGTTTTATTTCATTTGTGATCGGTTCGCCGGCAACAATCTCCTTTGCAATTTTCCTGCAGATTGACGCAATCTCCCGCTCGAGGTTTCTCAGCCCCGCCTCTCTGGTATACTCCCGAATTACCTTGTAAATAGACTGGTCCTGGAATATAACGGGATGTTCTTCCAGGCCGTTTTCTCTGATTTGTTTTGGGATCAGGAATTGTTGGGCTATTTTCAATTTCTCGTCTTCGCTGTATCCGGGAAGATATATGACTTCCATCCGGTCTTTCAGTGCGGTATGAACCGTATCGAGAATGTTGGCCGTTGTGATAAATAACACATTAGAAAGATCAAAGGAGACGTCAAGATAGTGATCTACGAAACTAAAGTTTTGTTCAGGGTCCAGAACTTCCAACAGGGCAGAAGCCGGGTCGCCTCTGAAATCGGCTCCGATTTTGTCAATCTCGTCAAGCATGAAAACAGGGTTGCTGTATCCTGCACGACAGATTTCCTGCATCACGCGCCCGGGCAATGCGCCAACATAGGTGCGTCTGTGTCCCCTGATTTCAGCCTCGTCGCGAATGCCTCCTAAAGAGATGCGAATAAATTTTCTCCCCAAAGAGCGCGCAATGGATTTACCTAATGACGTTTTTCCTGTCCCCGGCGGGCCGCAAAAACAGAGGATGGGACCTTTCAGTTTTTCCTTTAATTTATGCACAGACAGGAATTCCAGGATACGCTCTTTGACCTTCTCAAGGCCGTAGTGGTCTTCATCCAGGATTTTTTCCGCCTGATGGATGTCAAGATTGTCTACGGTCTTTTTGTTCCACGGGATATTAATAAGATAATCCAGATATGTCCGGGAAACCGGGTACTCGGCCGATGCAGGATTAATATCCCGTAGCCTTTCCAATTCCTTGATGGCCACTTCTTCTACCTCCTTCGGCATCTTTGCCTCTTTGATTCTTTCTTCCAGTTTGTTGATTTCTTCCATGTGAGGGTCGTCTTTCCCAAGCTCCTTATGGATTGCCTTTAATTGCTCTCTCAGGAAGTACTCACGTTGGGCCTTGGTCATTTCTTTAGCAACTTCATCGTCGATCTTTCCCTGAACCTCTCGTATTTGCACTTCTTTGTTCAGGTAATGGAATACGATCCTCAATCGTTTCTGCGGATCAATCATTTCTAACAGTTTTTGTTTTTCGTCAATAGACAATTCTAAATAAATGGCTACCAGGTCAGCCAGCATTGAGGGATTATTGACGTTATCGATCATAGGAATTATGTCTTTCGGCAACGTCTTCCCAAGCATGGCGCTCAGTTTAAAAAGCGTCTTTACGCTTTGTACAAGGACGTCGATCGTTTCAGATTTTTCTGTAAATTCCCGAAGTTCTTGTATTCGCGCCTTATAATGCGGCTCGGTTTGCAGATATTCTACGACCTTGATCCGTACCACGCCTTCTACAAGAAATTTTATATTGTCGGAGGTAGATTCGAATACCTGGACGATCTTTGCTGCCGTGCCGACATCGTAAAAGTCTGTATGTTTCGGGGATTCAACATCGTACTTTAGCGCCACAATACCAATGAGTTCATTTCTGGAAATCGCTTCGTTTAGCGCCTTTACCGTTTCTTCTCCTGACAGGGATAACGGACGGATCAGATGCGGAAAAACTACATCATCCTTCAGCGGAATGATGCTAATGACTTCCGGCAGGACTCCATCATCCCGTCTGTGAAAAGAAAAATTTGCCTTCTTCGTCATTTCCTATTTGTTTTCCGGTCGATTTTTAAATTAGTCCTTCTAAGTCCCCCTTAATAAAGGGGAACAACCCCCAAATCCCCCTTAACAAAGGGGGACATAGGGGGTTGTGTTTTTCCTGAGTTTTTATAACCCCCTTGCCCCCTTTTCGTTCGACTGATCTCACGACGAAGTCTAAGGGGGATTTTATGCCTGCTACCACCCGCAAAGCCGCATAAATAAAATGAAAATTCCTATACAATCGAGTTATGTCTTTTTCGCACCTTTGGCGGCGTAAAGTGCCCGACTCGCCTGCTCAATCAGATCGGTAATACTTTTGGTCGCCGTGGTAATGGAACCAGCCCCTGCCGTTACCCTGAAGTTAATTTTCATGTTTTTCTCTTCATCTTTTACGAGACACTTCTCAATCTCGTTTGCCAACAAACCCGATATTCGCTTGAGTTCTTCTTTATTGATTTCCGGTAATATGATTAAAAACTCGCTATCCCCAAACCGCGAAATTATATCAGATGACTTAATGTGTTTTTGTATGCACCTTGCAATCTCTATAAGGACGCGATTCCCCATAAAATATCCATATCGATTGTTAATTGATTCAAGGTGATCGATATTCATCAGGACACAAGATAACGGCTTATTTTGTGTTCGCGCATGGTTAAACTCATTCTGAAGGATTACAAGCGAATATCGCCTGTTATAGACGTTGGTTAAACTATCGCGTACGGCATGCTGATTGACCATATCGTTTAGTTGGTGTATCCTCGCATTCAAGCTCTGCAAATTCTTATCGTGTAATTTCCTTTCGTCTATATTCATTAAAATACCATGGTAATGGGTTACATTGCCCCATTCGTTCTTGACGCTGTTCAGGGAATCGGAGACCCACACATAAGCCCCGTCTTTTTTTAATAACCGATATTCTATCGTTGAGTCGCTTCCGTTCTGTAATTTTTGGATTTGTGCCGATACCCTTTCTCTGTCTTCCGGATGTACCAGTTGGAGTAAGATATTTCGCGTCTTGTAAATTTCCTCCGGCTTGTGTCCGACCACCTTTTCTATCCCGTCGCTGATATATTTTACAGAGCCGTCAAACATGGAAATGTACACAATCTCCGGAATAATATTCATGACGCTGTGGAATAACTTTTCAGATACGGTATTCGTTTTGTTCTCGGTAGATTCATTGATCTCCTCGCTATGAATGAAAAACTGTAAGGTACAACAAAAAGCCAGAACTACTAAACCGAAGATAGTTCCTTCCAACCTAAAAATACTTACTACGGCGCAATTTGCGGCAATAATGAAACCAATAGCACAGTATTTATATCTGGTAACATATCTTTTTAGCATAGTTCTTTTTTCCCGTTGGTTTTGTGAAGTTCCTCTAAAAGCTTCTTTAATTCTTCTCCCTCGATAACTTCTTTTTCCATGAGTGTCTTTGCCATACCCTGTAATATTTCCTTTTTTTCAGTTAACAACGTCTTGACACGATGGAACGATTCATCCACGATCTTCTTTATTTCAAGATCAATTTCTCGTGCGGTTTCCTCGCTGTACTCCTTGCTGGCAGCAAATCCTCCACTCAAAAAGAGCGGTCTGTCGCCTTGTTCGAATGTTACCAGACCCATTTTATCACTCATTCCATATTCTTTCACCATCATCTTAGCAATTTCGGTAGCCTTTTCCAGATCATTCTGTGCGCCTGTTGATATTTCGTTAAAGATAATTTCCTCTGCGATTCTTCCCCCCAGTAAAATGGCGATGCGATCCAGGAGTTCGGCTTTCGTCATCAGATATCGGTCTTCAGTAGGCTTTTGTAAGGTATATCCAAGAGCTCCGATGCCGCGGGGAATCATAGAGATTTTTCGCACCGGATCTGCGTGCGGCAAAGAGCAGGCAACCAGCGCATGGCCTGACTCGTGATGGGCTACAATCTCCTTCTCCTTTTTATTCATCAATCGTTTCTTCTTTTCGAGACCTGCCATGATACGGTCAATTGCCTCTTCAAATTCCGGCATACCCACAACCTTCTTGTTTCGCCTTGCCGCAAGCAGGGCGGCTTCATTGACGAGATTGGCAAGGTCGGCGCCGACAAATCCCGGAGTCATGGCTGCAACGGAGTGTAAATTGATTTCCTTCTCCAGTTTCACCCCCTTTGCGTGCACCTTAAGGATTGCTTCTCGTCCGTGGAGGTCTGGCCGGTCAACAACCACCTGGCGATCAAACCTGCCGGGTCTCAGAAGGGCGGAGTCTAACATTTCCGGGCGGTTGGTAGAGCCCATGATAATTACGCCTTTGTTGGAATCAAACCCGTCCATTTCTACCAGCAATTGGTTCAGCGTCTGTTCCCGCTCATCGTGCCCACCCATAGGATTTATGCCTCGCGCCTTGCCCAGGGCGTCAAGTTCATCGATAAAGATAATGCAGGGCGCTTTCTGGTCTGCCTGGTTAAACAAATCCCTCACCCGTGCGGCGCCCACGCCAACGAACATTTCTACGAATTCTGAACCGCTCATGTTAAAGAAAGGAACACCCGCCTCGCCGGCAACGGCCTTTGCCAGGAGGGTTTTCCCTGTTCCCGGTGCGCCGACCAGCAAAACACCCTTCGGTATTTTCCCACCCAGGGCACGGAATTTTTCAGGGGTCTTCAGAAACTCGATAATTTCCTGGAGTTCCTCCTTTGCCTCATCGATGCCCGCCACATCGTCGAAGGTTACATTTAGGTCTTCCTGGGCATACAGACGCCCTTTGCTTTTGCCAAAGGTCATAATACTACTGGCAGGACCGAATCGTTTAAAAACAAAACGCCAGATTACGAATAAAATGAGTAAAGGTACCACCCATGAGAAAAAAAACGTTTTAAACCACGGGCTTTCGTATTGTCCTGCGTACCTTACGCCCATGGATTCCAGGTCATTCACCATCTCCGGGTCGTCCACGCGGGCGGTGATGAAAACAGCGTTTTTTGTCGTACCCCGTTCTATCTCTCGCAGTTTGCCGCGAATCATCGTATTCGTAATATAACATTCCAGCACATTCCCATCTTTGACCAGCCTTTTAAAATCACTGTAGGTAATGTTCCTTACTCCGGGATTCATCAAATACATCTGCAGGAGGATGAAGAAGCCAAAGGCGATGATAATATGCCAGACGGAGAATTTCTTAGGCATTTTGAACTGTATCTTTTTGAAATCTTTGAACATGTATACTCCTATTTTAACATTTAATTTTACTTTACACTTTTTTAGATTTGGAAATCATCCATGAAATGAGTCGAAAAGTCCTTCGCATTTATGCCTTCGATAATTGTTATAAATTATTTTACCAGAAAGTGCTGCATCACTCAAAAGAACTTTATGATATTTGTAAAATTCTTCTATAAAATTTCTATTGTAGTATATATAACAATTCGCTTAATGCGCTTTTCTGCTTCAATCAGTAAGCGTTATATCGCGTTTGATGCTTTTCTTCCCATCAAATATCTTTTGATGTTCTGAATATAAGGCATGCTCCTGCTGATAGAATAATGTAACACCACGTTTCCAGCCACGTCGCTGGAGTCATTCGTTAACTTCTAAATCGGCATCCGCTGCTTCGTTGATTCCGAGCATAAGTGTTTTGTAATAGCTAACACAGGAATTTGAATTTGCCCACGAAAGACACGAAAATGGCTACATTCCTTTCGTCTTTTTCGCGTGGTTTGTGGGTTAATATACTGCGACGAAGTCAGCTTATTTATTTTGATAATCCCAATTGTCGATAAATCGTTTTAAAATCAATTTCGCGTTCTACCACTTCGGCGGCGCGGCGTATCTTGGATTTGTCGTGTAAACTGACAAATCCCGAAAGGTTCTCGCATACCTCAAGGGTATTTGCCGTGTCCGCTCGTACTACCACGATGGGTATGCCGGCTTCCTGGGCGCGGCCTAAAATTGATGCGTTCGGATAGAGTTCGCCGGTGAGGATCAGGCACTTTGTGGGGGTTTCGAGGGCTGCCAGCTGGATATCGCTTCTATCGCCGCCGGTGATAACGGCCTTATTTGAGACCTTGCGGAAATAACTCAGGGCGCTCTCGACGTTCATAGCGCCTATCATAAAATGTTCGACCAATTCATCCATCCTGTCCTCACAACAAAGCACTTTTCCGTTAAGTGAGGTAATGATTTCCCTGATGGGTACTGCGCTGAGGATCGGATCCTTTTGCATAATGCCCAGGGTGGCAATGCCATTCTTTTTAAGAAACGGAATCAGTATTTCCCGTGTGTAGCTTAATTTTGAAGAAGGAACAACGTTAAACACCACGCCAAGCAGTTGGTTTCCAAGCATCCTGGATGCGTAAATGAATCCGTCGAGGGTATCAATAGAGGATTGGAATTTATCGATAAAGATTACCTTCGCATGGGATTCTTTGATGAAATCCAATTCCGAGAATTGCAGACTTGTGCCGCCAGAGAGTCTTCCCAAGCCCCTGGCAATCATGATATCTTTTTCCTGAGCAGCTTGATGAAAGGCAGTCATCGTTTTTTCTCGAATATGTAAGTCTTCGCCGCTCGTCAAGAGCCTTAAGAGGTCGTCGGTTAACACCACGGGGCAAATGGATTGAAGCGGTTCGTTTACCTCTAATGTCTTAGAAAGAAAGACGGCATCCGCATCGGTAAGTACGTTCTCGACAACAACGGGTGAGAAACCAACGGGTTTAAAGTATCCGACCTTATATCCGTCTTTCTTGAATTTTAATCCCAAACCGAGACAAATAAGGTTCTTCCCGGAAAAAGGCGAAACAGAGGCAATAAATATGGGTATCATGATAATTCCCTCTTAAACTGGTTTTTATAATATAGTGACGTGTGACGAATGCGAGTGACGAGAAGAACGTCACCCGTTATTTGTCACATATCTTTTTTTTAGCTATTTGGTTGAGGCTAAAGACGCACCGGGATTTTTCCCTCACTTCAAAGGTATGGCTGGCATACGTTTTAGGGTCTGTCGTGACGTATCTACTAAAATGCCAACAGATTCAAGAGCGGTTACCCCCAAAATTGGTTCTGCGTTGTCTGGACCAAATATACATCTTCCTGCCGTTGTTTCTCCCATGAATTCGATGATAACTAATCCAAACTGATATTCCTTTATAGTGCCATCAGCTAGTTCGTATACCGTTTTCCCGACAGGTTTAATTCCAACTTCTAATAGCTCCTTTGCCGGAGCCATTATGTCTGTTGCTTCAGTATCTACAAGGAACTCGGATGCATATTTCTTTTTAGATGTCTGGCTTGCCTTCAAGGTTACAGTTACATACGTTAATCCCATTGAGCTCACCATCCTTTCTTTTCTCGTTTTAGGTAAGTTTTAAGTATTTATGAGATAGTTATGCGTGCGTCCAATGCCATCGTACCACCCCCTTCGGGAAATACGATCAGCGGGTTTATATCCATTTCGATAATCTCCGGAAAATCCGTCACGAGTTCGGAA
>Ga0194120_10001753_pt1 | contig 38424 bp, 30 predicted proteins | sample TA2MahCa65mmetaG_FD_148642 | JGI IMG/M metagenome (GOLD analysis project Ga0194120, IMG submission 148642) | Freshwater microbial communities from Lake Tanganyika, Tanzania - TA2015019 Mahale Deep Cast 65m | ecosystem: Environmental > Aquatic > Freshwater > Lake | place: Tanzania: Lake...
AGCGCCTTCACACTTGTGGAGTTGCTGGTCGTAGTTGGCGTGATTGTGATCCTCGTCGGGCTTCTTGTGCCCGCGCTCGCTGGGGTGCAGCGGCAAGCGCGAACCGCAAGTGACCTGTCTGCGCTGCGATCGTTGTCCATGGCTCACACCGCCTACATGAATGTGCACAAGGAGCACTTTGTTGATGCTGGGCTCCCGCACGGTGGCGCCGGAAGTCCGCTGGCATCGTTTGTCACGACGCTGCGTCCGTACCTCGATCATCCCATCGCACTGCGCGGACCACTCGATCAGTCGAGTCGCTGGCCTGCGGATCAGGGTGGTTCCGCCGATCCTGCACTCGGTCCCGTTCGAGTCACCAGTTACGGTCTGAACAACTACATCTCGCGCAACTACTCGCCCGCAGCTGCCTTGGAGGGACCGGGCGCGGGCTGCGATCGGCTGACAGAGGTGCGCAAGCCAGACGAGACGGTGTGCTTCCTGCTGATGGCCGAGGAGGGTGACTTTGCGCTCGCCGATCACCCCCATGTGGAGACATGGTGCGGTCTTTCTGAAACGGATGTCCCAACGATGGCTGCAACACAGGTGGCGATCAACGCCGTCGATCGGTACAAGCCCGCGCGTCCCTCGCTCTCCAATTACTCCTTCCTCGACGGTCACACACGAACACATGAGTTCGATGATCTGTGGATCGACTGCAACCGCAACCGCTTTGACCCTGAGCCGCAGGCACCGACATCATGAACAACACAGTCATCCATCAGACGGCGGCAGACCGAGTATGCACCATCGTTGTCGCTGCTCTCGCCTCTGCGATCATCTCGCTGAATGATGCGCATGCGCAGGGTCATGTCGGCGATGTCGGACTGGATGTTGCGACCAATGGACAGATCACGACCCACGAAATCACTTCAGGCGGAATCGGATCAGAAAGACGCGTCTTCCGCGCGATCTTCGGCGATACGGGCATCGCGGCATTCACATCGAATCCTGGCTTCGATGCCCTGCCCGGCACCTTCAGCACCGCCTATCGGATCGGATTCAACATTCGCACCGCACTCGCGGTCTGGAACGGCACTGCGTTCGAAGCGACCGATCCCGCCGGGCCGCTCGCAGGCGAGCGTCTGAAGATCTCGTTCATCACTTCCAATGTCACGAGCAACGCGGGAAGCGTTCCAGGTTTCTCGCTCGCCGTGCAGTCGGATGGAGGTTGGCATCGGCACCTCTCGTTCAATCTCCTTGCCGCAACGGGCACTCCCGCGCCCACCCCTGGCATCTACCTGCTCGAACTGGAACTGTGGTCCACCGACCCGGGCGTTCTGCAGAGCAAGCCTCTTTGGATGGTCATGAACCATGCGTCCACAACAGACGCACACGACGCTGCGGCAGCATGGGTCATCGACAACTTCCTCCCGAACCCCTGCCCCGCAGATGTGCAAACGGATGGCGTCGTGAACGGACAGGATCTTGCCGTCGTGTTGAGCGGTTGGGGCGGATCTGGTGCGGCCGATATCGACGGCAGTGGCATCGTCGACGGCAGCGATCTCACCATCTTGCTCGGCGCATGGGGAGAGTGCCCATGACCGCTTCTCACTTCAATCCCTTCTGTGACAGTCGTAGCGCACGGGCGAATGCTGCGATTGTCTTTGTCCCCTTCGCCCAAGTCCCTTTCGAGGAGTACCTTTCATGTCTCTGCGTTCTGTCTCAATCTGTTCCCGACTCGCGGCAGTAGCCGCGGTGGGGCTTCTCTTCTGCGAGTCGCACGCTGCCGCTGACGAAGGCGAAGTGCACCCTGATGCGTTCGTCTGGCAAAGCGGTGGACAACTGCGAACCGCGTCGTGGGATCACGACACCGGCGAAATCATCGATTCCGCCGCGCGCGTGTTCTCCGCCGAATTCGGCGAGGATCCCGAGTTCCCATTCAGCATTGATGAGCCAGGATTCGGCTCCAATCTCGTCGGCACGACGCTTTCCATCAACGTGCTGAGTGGCCTGTCCAGATGGACTGGCAGCGAATTCGCGTCATTCGCTGGCGCGGCGATCAGCGGCGAGTACGGCGGATCAAGCGGCTCTTCCGCGTCAGGTGGGAGCTTCAGCTTCCTCGTGACGGAAGGACTCGATCTGCATCCCAACTTCACGATCAGTGGTGATGCGGGGAACGATCCGATCGCGGGCATCTACTTGCTGGCCATGCAGGCCTCTGCCTCGGGATTCAATTCGAGTGACACCTTCTGGATCGTCTTCAATCTTGGTGCCGATGAGGCGGACCACGATGCGGCGATCGACTGGGTGCAGGGCAATCTTGTTCCAGCGCCAGGTGCGGTTGCGCTCTTGGTTCTCGCAGGAGTCACCAGTCGACGCCGTCGGCGTTGAGAGCCAGCCATCGGTTGGCGTTCTCGCAGGACGCACGGGAATGATCAGCGCGTACCGGATTGGTGCGCGGGTACATACGCCTTGCGTGTGTATTCCGCCACCATCCGGTGCGAGTTGAACTGCAGCGGGACTGTCGCGGCACTTTGAAGGGCCCGCTTGATCCAGTCCATCGGGAGGCCGCTTGCATCGCGTTCATAGAACAGCGGCACCACTTCGCTCTCGAGCCGTTCGTACATGCTGTTCGCATCGAAGGCATCGCGCTCGGCATCGGTCGCGTTGTCACCTGCCGATTCAATCGTCCATCCGTTGGATCCGTCGTAGCCCTCGGGCCACCAGCCATCAAGAATCGACAGATTGAGCCCACCGTGCAGCGGAGGCTTCATGCCGCTCGTGCCGCTCGCCTCGTACGGTCGGATCGGATTGTTCAGCCACACATCGCAGCCCGAGACAAGCATGCGCCCAACATGCATGTCGTAGTCCTCGACGAGCACCACCCTGCCCGCGAAGCGAGGGTCGCGCACCATGTCAAAGACCCGCTGCACATGCACCTGCCCCGCCTCATCGCGCGGGTGCGCCTTGCCCGCGAAGGCGATCTGAACTGGTCGTGCGGCGTTGCAGAGAATTCGCGCAAGGCGCTCGGGGTCGTTGAAGATCAGCGGCGCGCGCTTGTATGTGGCGAAGCGACGTGCAAAGCCGATGGTGAGCACCTGATCATCGAGCAGCCCATAGGTCGCTGCCACTTCGGACTGCCCATCGCCACGGCGCTTGCGCTGCAGCGCAACACGGTCGCGCAGAAAGTGAATGAGACGGTTTCGCAGCCGATTCCGAAGATCCCAAAACGCGCGCGGATCCGCGGAACTCGCACGCGTCCACCCCACTGCCTTCGGCGCCTGCTTCCCGAGCCTCAGCCCGATCTCAGATTGCCAGAACCGTTCCGCATCAGGGTCGATCCATGTCCGCACATGAACCCCATTCGTGATCGAACCAATTGGCACCTTTGCCGCGGGTAGTCGGTAGTGATCCTTCCACATTTCGCGGCTCACCTCACCGTGCAGCTTCGCGACGCCATTCACTCGCTCCGCCATCCGCAGGGCAAGGATCGTCATGCAGAACGGTTCCTTCGCGTTTCCAGCCTCGATGCGTCCAAGATCGAGGAGATCCTGATCGCTCAGCCCAAGCCGTGCCACAGCGGGCGCGACCTCGCGCACGAACATCACTGGGTCGTAGCGGTCGTGACCCGCAACCACTGGGGTGTGGGTCGTGAACACCGTTGCCTGCTTCACACAATCCATCGCCTCGGGGGCGGACATCCCCTGCGCCATGCAATCGGCGACTCGCTGGAGCGGTGCGAGCGCGCTATGCCCCTCGTTGAGATGCAGCACACTGACATGCTCACCAAGCGCGCGGAGCGCGAGCGTGCCACCGATCCCAAGAAGCACCTGCTGCCGAAGGCGAAGTTGCGGTTCGCCTTTGTATAGCCCCTCTGTGAGGCGACGATCCTCGGGCGCGTTCGCCATCAGATCCGTATCCAACAGGTACAACGGAACTCGTCCGACCAACATGCGCCAAATGCGCGCAGTCACGAGTCGACTGCCGATCGGACACGCGATCGTGCGGTGCGTGTCCTCCATCCCCCAACGGTGGAAGTCATAGTTGGGATACAGCACCTGTGTGCCGCCGTCTCGCGCGAGATTCTGGATGTAGTACCCATGGCGATAGGCCAATCCGATGCCAACGAGCGGAATGCCGAGATCCGATGCGCTCTTGAGATGATCGCCCGCGAGAATGCCAAGTCCACCCGCGTACTGCTGAATCGACTCATGCAAACCGTACTCGCTGCAGAAGTATGCGATGCGGAAGCCACGAAGCCGAGCCGCTGCGCCGCGCTGGAACCACGCGCGCTCCGCGAGGTACGCGGCGCGCGCCGCAAGCGCGTCAAAGACACGCTTGACGAACAGCGGATCGCAGGCGAGCGCCTCGAGTCGGGCCGCCGAAGTTCTCTCCAGCGTGGCGAGCGGCGAATGATTGGTCGCACGCCACTCCACAGGATCGAGCGTCTGGAAGACGGACCACGCCTCTTGACTCCAGCACCACCAGAGGTTGGATGCGATGTCGCGAAGATGCGTGACGAGATCATCGCTGCTGATCGATGGGTTGCGCCGCTTGCGAGCCATGGAGTCCCGTATTCCTACCAAGTCTGCTGCATCATGCTCGTCGACGCGCGCGTTTGGACTGGGTGCGCCCTGTCGCCTGCGCCAGAGTGCGAAGCCGATCGGCGCAGCCACGGCGCACAGCCGCCCAGTCCGAGCCGACCCGCCACGTCCAATTCCCAAGCGCAACGCCGGGCACATTCATGCGAGCGCTGGCGCCGAGCCCGAGCACGTCCTGCAGCGGCACCACCGCCAACTGTGCTGGAGAGGCGAACGCCATGCGGATGAGTGCCTGTGCGGGATCGCGCAGCGCATCGGGCCCGCAGATCGCACGCAGCCGCGCAAGCTCGTCGGCTCGGCGCGAGCCGCGCCACTGCACGGTCGTCTCGTTGTCGTGAGTGCCCGTGTAGACCACACTGTCCACCGAATGATGATGCGGCAGTTCGCCTGAATCGTCCCCACCGAACGCGTTGTGCAGAACCTTCATGCCAGGAAGTTGGAACGCCCTCCGAAGCGCCACGACTTCCGAGGTGACGGCACCCAGATCCTCCGCGATGAGGGAGAGTGTGCCCAACCGTTTGCGCGCTGCGCCAAGCACTTCCCTCCCGGGCTGCCGACGCCACGATCCGCGGCGCGCCGTTCGTGCGCCTCTGGGAATCTCATAGGCATGGTGAAAGCCAACGAAATGATCGATACGAACGCCGTCGAAGCGCCGCAGCGCGCTACCAAGTCGGCGGCACCACCAATCAAAGCCCTGTCGACGATGCGCATCCCAACGATAATGCGGATGCCCCCACAACTGTCCCTCCGCAGAAAAGCAGTCGGGTGGAACGCCGGTCACCACGTGCGGTCGTCCGCGTGCATCCAGACGGAAGAGCGCGGGGTTCGATGCGACATCTGCGCTGTCGAGCGGCACGAAGATCGGCACATCGCCAAGCAGCCTGACACCGCGGCGTGCCGCGTGTGCACGCAACCGTTGCCACTGACGATCAAACTGAAACTGCAGGAACGCGTGAAACCCGTTGCCATCCCGCTGATAGCGCGACCAACCATCGAGCCACGCCCGCTCGCGACGCACAAAGGTTCGATACGCGCCCCCCTCGAACCCGCGTCCGAGACGGAACATTTCGAATGCCTCAAGAAAGGCCGGCTCCTTCGCAGCGCGCGCAGCGTCAAAGTTGCAGCGGGCATGAGCCCCTCGCGCCTTCAGCGCCTTCCCCCCAAGACGCCCGGCTGTTCGACGCGCTTCACGCAGGGCTCTTGCGGAGATCAGTCCGTCATCGCGAAGTCCCTCAAGGGAAATGAACAGCGGTTCGCCGGCGAAACTTGATGTGCTCGAATAGGGCGATTCACCAGGACCGACGGGTCCCACTGGCAGCATCTGCCACCAGCCCGCGCCAGCATCTGCGCACCAATCGATGAACGCCAACGCACTGGGACCCGCATCACCGATGGCACAGCCGCCATCGAGACTGCTGATGTGCGCAAGCACACCGAAGGCGCGGCGATCAAGAATCGGATTGGTGCCTTGCTTCACTGCTGCAGCACCCACACGCGACCCGACAATGGCGGCACAGAGATACGCGGGAAAGCATCATCGGAGAGTGAAGCGCCTTCGCCGCCGAACACCGTTTTCCACGATCCACCAAGCCCCGCCACCGGCAACGATGACAGATCCAGTCTCGCCTCACGCGCTGACGCATTGATCGCCACAAGCAGGCACTCCGCAGGCAGGGACCGCATGAACACCCAGACATCCTGTGCATCATCCGTGGTGACCATCTCGAAGGATCCCGTCCGCAGCGCAGGATGCGCGTTGCGGAGCGCGATCACGCGGCGATACCAGTCGAACTGTTCGCGATCGACCTTGTTTTCCTCGGGCTGCTCGTAGGGTTGCAGATCCTCCCACAGCATCGGCTTGCGATTGGTCGGGTCATCGGCACCCCACATTCCAACCTCATCGCCGTAGTACACCATCGGCGCGCCGACGTACACCATCTGCACGAGCGCGACGAGACGTGCTCGCCGGTACTCCTCCGGCCCCGGCTTCCTGCCGTTGTAGGTGGAGTTCTCCTGCTCACGGTTTCCTTTGTCATACTCGTAGTCCGGGTGCAGAAACTTCGACACGATCCGATCCGTGTCGTGGCTGTCCACAAGGTTCTGCAGGACATAGGTCGCTTCAGCGGGGTACGCGCGCCGCAGTTCAGCCAGTCGGCGGTCCATCTCACTGGCGGAGATCTTGCGTTCCTTGTCTCGCATCCATTGCAACATGACTTCTGCAAACGGATAGTTCATCACCGCATCGAACGAACGACCGTCCAGCCAGTCATCGGCGCGTTTCCAAATCTCGCCAACGATGTACGCGTCAGGATTGATGGACTTCACGAGATCACGCCACTCATGCCAGAACGGCATCGCAACCTCGTTGGGCACATCGAGACGCCACCCATCGATGCCATCCGACGGATCTCCATCGCCGTTGGGATCCATCCATCGGCGTGTGACGGCAAAGACATGCTCCTTCACGGCATCGCAGGAGAATCCCCGTTCGTTCTTGCGAAACACGGGAAGTTCCGCAAAGCCCGCCCAGCCGTCGTACTCGAAGGGATCCCACGAGCGCACGCTGAACCAGTCCTTGAATTGGCTGCGTTCTCCCTTCTCCTTCAGATCCCGAAACGCGGGATGGGAGGTGCCAACATGGTTGAACACGCCATCAAGGATGACACGAATGCCGAGCCGCTTTGCCTCGCGAAGGACTTCTAGGAACAACCTGTCCGTTGGCGTCCACTGCCATGTGAGCGGATTGAGCAGATCCTCCGCTGCCTCCGCCTTGGCATAGTCGCCTTTGGTGCCGAAGTGCTCGTCGATGTGCAGAAAGTTCGTCGCGTTGTACTTGTGATGGCTCGGTGCCTGGAAGATGGGGTTCAGATAAATCGCGTTGATCCCCAACTGCTTCAAGTAGCCGAGTTTCTCGCGAAGGCCCGCGAGATCGCCGCCGTAACGCCGCGAGAAGACATCCCACTTGAAGAATGTCGCACCGTTCTGCCCCTCCCACGGACTCAGTCCATACCACTCACCCGTCCAGGGACGACAGGGATCGGGGTTGTTGAGCGGATCACCGTCGCGAAAGCGCTCAAGCATGATCTGATACCAAATCGCATCCTTCGCCCATGCAGGAGTACGAAACAATGCATCGGATGCGGTATTGAGTGAATAGATTCGCTCGTCCTTCAAGCGCTTTGCTCCATCTGAAAAGAGGAATGTGTAGGTCAACTTCGAACCAGTATCAGCCACTTCGATCTCCCACCACGAGAAGGCCTCGTCCGCGCCTGAATCGCGCATGGGCTGGCGGGGCTTGCCTTGCATGGCCAGTTCGCAGCCCTCGACATCATCGCGGAGGGTGCGAACACGCAGCAGAACGGAGCCACTGGGCAGCCGCTGCGCGAATGATGCGCGCTCGGGATCGTGCAGGATAGCCGCGCCTTCGACCTTGCCATCGCCGCGCTTCGCTCGAACCGATCCGAGGTTCGCTTCCGCCCCGAGGCGCAGAACGCTGTTGTTGCCGCCGTGACCGTCCAGTTCCGTGAAGGGGTTTCGAGGATCGGTGGTCCACTGATCGCCATCCACGACAAACTTGTAGAGTTGCGCGCCAGCGGGCAACGTCACCTTGACTCGCCACACACCATCATCGCCACGGGAGAGTGGTGTGCCATTCATGTTCCAACTGTTGAACGATCCCGCGAGGCACACGCTCCGGGCAGGCTTTGTCGGTTGATAAGCGAACGTGCAGTCAAAGCGCCCCCCACCACTCTCGCGGATGTCAACGGACGGAACCTTCGCGAACTGGTTTCTCGGAAGCGATGACTCGATGGTCGGTTCCCGCGGAGGCCAGGAGCGACTGTTGGCATCTTGGTGAGCGACAAACGCCATGCCCGAGGCGGCAAGCGCGACTGCGATGGACAGTTGCCGACCGAACTCCACGAGCATCGCAGAATCATAGGAAGACCGCCGAACACTCTTTGACCGATCTATGCTCTGGGCGATGGTGCGCGCCATCGGACGATCCTTCCAGTGGCTGCTCGCCGCTTGTGCGGTCCTGCTGATCGCATGGGCGTTCATCACAGTCGGGATTCGCGAGTTCGGGCGGTTGCTGTCGAACGATGCCCGCACCGAGATTGTCGTCATGCACTGGTCGGGCGAAGGTGGACAGGAGGAGGACGCGATCGTGGAGGCTGCGCTCGCCCGATTTTCCTCAGAGAATCCTGGCATTCGCGTGCGACGCATCAACCCGGGTGATGCGGGAAGTTTCTACACAAAGCTGCAGACGATGATGGCGTCTGGTGATCCGCCTGATGTGTTCTATGTCGGATCGGAGCGAGTCCCGTCGTTCGTCGACTTGGGGCTGCTGCTGCCCGTGGATGATTTTCTTGCAGCTGACGCGCAGAAGCAGGTCCCAGACCGACTCGACTTGCGCGGCTTCTACCCCGCGACTGTCGCCGCCTTCCGCTTTGACGGTGAACAGTCAGGGCACGGTGCGCTCTATGGCATCCCAAAGGATTTCACCACAGTCGGTTTCTACTGGAACAAGAGCCTGTTCGCGAAGGCAGGCGTCTCGCCGCCGCACGATGACTGGACGTGGGACGACTTCATGGCGGCTGCACGGCGTATCGGCACACTGCCTGACTGCACCGGCGCTGAGTTCGTCACCTGGCCCGCGATGGTTCGCGCGTACCTGATGACCGACGGTCTCGACATCAAGGGCAACTCGTTCGAGACGCTGCGCACGGGCGAACCCGCCGTGTTCGAGTCACTCGATCGTCTGCGCGGATGGCGTCACGATGAGAGAGGCGCACTGACGAGCGGCAAGAGCAAGATCGCCAGTGGTTCAAGCGTCTTCCTTTCTGGAAAGGTCGGCATGGCGGGTCCGTTCGGTCGCTGGGTCGTTCCGAGCTACCGAAAGATTCCTCCACCATCCCAAGGCGGCTTCGACTGGGACTTTGCGCCACTGCCACGCGGAAAGACAAGCGCCAACATCGTGCTCACCGTCTCATGGAGCATCTCCGCGCAGACATCGCATCCGCAGGAGTCATGGCGGCTCGTGCGATTCCTCTCCGGCGAGCGGACACAGCGCGATCTCGCCAAGTTGGGTCTGGCGATCCCCACGATCCGCGCGGTCGCTGAGAGTCCCGCGTTTGCGGATCCTGCCCTACCGCCCGCAAACGATGCGGGCTATCTGCGAGCTGCGGAGATCGCGCAGATCGTGGACTGGCCCGTCAACCCGCAGTTCGAGGCGCTGATGGGATCGCGCCTTGATCAAGGACTGAAGACAGCTGATGTGCCGCTGCCTGAGGCGATCGCCAACTTTGAGCGCGACTGGAACGCTGAGTGTGCGAGCCCTCTGAAGGCTGCATCGCTTCCGCCGATGCCGTGGGATGCCATAGGTCTTGCAGCGATTCTTCTGTTCGTGCTCGTCGTGGGTGTGTGGATGGTTCGGCTGAGAAGCGGCTCGCTGACGGGTCGCGAGCGGGAAGATGAACGCGCCGGCTACGCGCTTGCCTCGCCGTGGATCGTCGGATTCCTGCTGTTCATGGCATTCCCTGTGTTCATGAGCCTGCTCCTCGCGTTCGCACGGTGGAAGGGCGTCTCGCCACTCGCACAGGCGGACTTCGCGGGGACCGCCAACTTCGAGCAGATCTTCACAGCCGACGCGCGCTTCCGCACGAGCATGCGCGTCACCCTTTGGTACGCGCTGATCGCCGTCCCGACAGGTCAGATTCTGGCGCTTCTCGCAGCGCTGCTCATGAACACGAAGGTGCGGGGCATCCACCTCTTTCGCGCGGCTTGGTACCTGCCGAGCGTGCTTGCGGGGGTGGGCGTCTCCGTGCTGTGGCGCTGGGTCTTCGATTCTGATCACGGTCTGATGAACATGGCTCTTGAGCCGCTGCTGAAGCCGCTCGGCATCGTCCCACCAGAGTGGTTCGGTGCGGATGCTGGAGTGTGGGGCGCGCCCGCGTTCGCCATCATGAGCCTTTGGTTCGTGGGCGGAACGATGATGGTGTACCTCGCAGGATTGCAGCAGGTGCCTGCGGATCTGCTCGAGGCTGCGGCAATCGATGGTGCGGGTCCACTGCGCCGATTCTTCTCCGTCACGCTGCCGATGCTGTCGCCGGTGATTCTGTTCAACACCATCATGGCCGTCATCTCCAGTTTTCAGGTCTTCACACAATCCTTCGTGATGACAGGCGGTGAGCCTGGCGATCTCACGCGCTTTCTTGTGCTCTACATCTTCAATCAAGGCTTTGAGTTCTACGAGATGGGATATGCAAGCGCGCTGGCGTGGATCCTGCTCGTCATCGTGCTTGTGCTCACCGCCATCGTGCTGCGTACGAGCAACCGATGGGTGCATGTCGAAGGGGGTGCCAAGTGAGCCCGCGTGGACTTGCACGGTCGTTCGCGTTTCTGCCCCTCACCATCGGCGGCGCCGCGCTGCTCTTCCCGCTTTGGTGGATGGTGGTCGTCAGCCTCGAGACGCCCGAACGCGCTGGTGCCGCGATCACAGGCGGAACAGGTCTGACGCTGTGGCCGCCGAGTCCCCAGTGGCACAACTACCCGGACGCGCTGCGAGAAATGGGTGGCGCAGAACCGTGGTCGGGCTTCACCAATGCGCTCGCGAACTCCGTGGTGGTCACCGTGCTTGTCGTGATCGGCACCATCCTGTCGAGCAGCCTCGTCGGCTATGCATTCGCGCGCCTGCGCTTCCGCGGGCGGGAAGGTCTCTTTCTGGTGATGCTCGGCACCATGATGCTGCCCGGGCAAGTCACGATCATTCCGCTGTTCCTGCTCTTTCGATCACTCGGCTGGATCGACTCGCTGCTGCCGCTCGCAGTGCCCGCGTTCTTTGGGAGCGCGTTCTTCATCTTCATGTATCGACAGTTCATCGCACAACTTCCCGAGTCGCTCTTCGAGGCCGCGCGCATCGACGGCTACGGTCACATTGGCATCTGGCTCCGCATCATTCTTCCTCTCTGCAAGCCCGTGAACGCCATCTGCGCGGTCTTCACATTCGTCGCAGTCTGGAATGACTTCCTCGGACCGCTCGTGTACCTGCACTCCGACGAGCAGGCGACGCTTGCCGTGGCGCTCAATTCCTTTCGAAACCAATACGGCGGTCTTGAGGATGTCCACCTGCTGATGGCAGCGAGCCTCGTCACGATGGTGCCGTGCATCCTGCTGTTCCTCGCGGCGCAGCGGCAGTTTGTGGAAGGGCTTTCGCAGGGCGCCGTCAAGGGATGAAACTGCAATCGACTGAGCGTGCGAGTCTGAGGGAGGTCTGCGACAGACAAGTCAGAACGCCGGGCTGTTGCGATTCTTTCGCAGCCACTCGATCGTCTGCTGCGCGTTGTTGCCCTTGACATCGAGCATCGGTCCCTGCTGCAACAGAGCATCGACCTCCGCCTGCAGCGCGGTGATCTCACCACGAAACTCTGGGTCGATCTTGGCGGAGTCCGACTCCGCCAACTTCTTCGCGATCAGTCGCGCTTGGCTCGTGGCGGTGGAGGCTTGCGTATACATGTTCAGTACCGTTTGCCAAGCCGTGATCGATGCGTCCACATTCTTCTGCCAGGCAACGCTCGACACGCGGGTGAAGCCCCACTGACTGGAGTTGGAGTCGGACCCCGAACTGTTGGTCCACTGGCGCGAATAGGAGCGGCGGTACTGCTGCTTCCGTGGATCACTCGCGCGGGCGATCGATTCAGCCTCCACCATCGCTGCCACGATGGAACGCGCATCCTTCACGGAGCGGAATCCTGTGCGCAGTGCCTCGGCCGCCTGCTTGCGCTCGGTGGCGAGCCGCGACTTCACCTGTGTCAGGATCTTGTCCGCAATCGCAGGGACAGCGATCCACTTCTCCGCTCCAAGTGCCGCACCCACGCTGTCGATGCCTCCCTGCCCTTGCAGTGCGAGTCCCGAAGTGATGAGCTGCGTTCCAGAGAATCCAGTCAATGCATCGGTGCCGCTCGACAGTTTCACCGTTTCGATGTCCGCGGGCGCACTCGTCCCAAAGCGGAGACAGTTGTCGGGCGTTCGCCAAAGAAAGAGATCGAGATTCGGATTCAACATCGCTCGAATGACTTCGCCAGTCGCTTCAGGAGAGATCGTGAAGGGCTGGACTTCTTCGAAGATTCTTCCGACTTCCGCCGAGACATTGGCTGACGGGACATCGCCGCCAGGGGTCCAGTCGATCAGCACCTTGTCACTCGCAGGATCAAGGATCACCAGATAGTCGCAGAGCAGCGGCAGCATGGCGCCTGGACCAACTGCACTGCCAAGCACGCCGATGATCGGCATCCGCTTGCGCAGCGCGGCAATCTCCGCAGCAAGCGCCAGCGTCTCGTCGTGATCGCCGCCCGTGATGCCGAAGTCGATCACCAGCGTGTTGATCTTCGAGACGGTTGTGTGGCGGGCATTCACCTCCTGGAGAGCAATCAGCACACTCGGATCAATGAGATCGCCGTGCAGCGGCAGGATCGTGTAGCGCATCGTTCGCGGCAACTTGCGGTCCGTCGGACAGAGGCGGTTGGGCGGCAGCAAATCATGTGTTTCCTCGGCCACCACGTTGTCGGCTGGCGCTGCGGGCGCGTCCTGCGCGCCAACATGCGCTGCAAACCCTAAGCAGAGGCCGAGAATCGCGAACGCCGAAGCAATCGGTTGACGCATGGCGCAGTTGTACCCGAACCGAGGTGTGGACTAGCCTTTCCCTCCCACCATGGCACCCGTGACTCTGCAGGGCGTTTCCAAGGTTTACGCCAATGGAGTGAAGGCGGTCGACGGCGTTTCACTCTCGATCGCTGACGGCGAGTTCGTGGTGCTCGTCGGTCCATCAGGCTGCGGCAAGAGCACCACGCTCCGCATGATCGCCGGGCTGGAGGAAATCTCCGGCGGATCTCTGATGGTTGGTGGAGTGCGGATGAACGATGTCCCTGCCCGCCGAAGAAACATGGCGATGGTGTTCCAGAACTACGCGCTCTATCCGCATCTTGACGTGCGACGCAACATGGCTTTCGGCCTCGAGCGCCGCAGAACGCACGGCAGCCTTCTCAAGGCGGTCTTCGACCCCACCTACCGCGCACAGCGTGCCGCCGAAAGGAAGGCAATCGATGCCCGCGTATCGGCAGCCGCCGCGACACTCGGCATCGAGTCGCTGCTGCAGCGCAAACCACGCGAACTTTCGGGCGGACAGCGGCAGCGCGTGGCAGTCGGACGTGCGCTCGTGCGCGATCCAGTCGCGTTCCTGTTTGATGAACCGCTCTCGAATCTCGATGCGAAGTTGCGCGGCGAGATGCGCACGGAACTGCGCCTGCTGCACCAACGCCTGCGCGCCACGATGGTCTATGTCACGCACGATCAGGAGGAAGCGATGAGCCTCGCTGATCGACTCGTGGTCATGAAGGACGGCGTGGTTCAACAAGTTGGAACACCGAGCGAGGTGTATGGACGACCTGCGAACCGTTTCGTTGCAGGCTTCGTGGGCACCCCCACCATGAACTTCATCGAGGGCACCGTCGAAGCGGGCGGCGTCTTCCGCTGGACCGCAGGGACCCTGCGACTGCCGACTGGACGGTGGGCTGCGCTTTCTGGCTTCCAAGGCAAGCGAATGGAACTGGGTGTTCGCCCCGATCAGATACGAGTGGGAAGCGGTCCCTGCCGCGGCCGGATCATCGCCGTCGAGAACTATGGTGACCGCATGGATTTGGTGATCGAGAGCGGTGGACGCCGCATCACCAGTCGATCACCCGCAGCCCCAGTCCGCGAGGGCACGGACAGCGCATTCGAACTCCTGCTTGACGGCGCGCACCTCTTTGACCCCACTGCAGCGGGCATCGCACTCGCAGCCGCTGCGCCCAACCGAGCAACCTGACTTCAGCGGCCCAAGTGCACTTCAGCAGCCTGCGTGCACTTCACTGCCAAGCGGCGAGCACACGCGACAAATCAGTGCCAGCCACGATTCCATCGCCGTCGATGTCAGCACTGCCACCGGACGTCCCCCACTGCGCCAGGACGATCGTCAAGTCAAACGCATTGACGGATCCATCTTGGTTGATGTCTTCCGCCGCATAGGCGGAGCCCTGCGAGAGAATCACTGCCGAGTACGCGCCAAGGTTCACCAACGCGCTCTGCGCGAGTCCATCCCACGCAACAGGCGATGTGGACGTCGACAGGCACAGCGTGTTGCCGAAGTCCGACGAATAGCCGGTCCAGTCGCTGTTGAAGCGACAGTGCCACGTTCCTGCACGCGGCAGCCCAATGCGGTAGTTGTTGCGCGGCGTGGCAGAGCAGTTGATCACCACGACCGTGTCGTCCAGGTCGCCACCATTCTGCCAACGGTGATAGGCGAGCACCTTGTCCGTGTTGTTCACATGGAACATGTTGGTGCTGAAACCGGAGAGCCCGCGCGTCACACCCGTGACATTCGTGCGCAGCTTGATCAGATCCTTGTACAGCGCGTAGATGCCTGAATAGGTGGTCTTCCTCGACCAATCCAGTGGCACATCGTCGCGGAAATACTCGTCTTCCAAGAACTCCTGTCCCTGAAAGATCATCGGGATGCCGGGAGCGGTCATGACGATCACTCCGCCGAGCGTCGAACGCTTGCGTGCCCAGTAAGACCCCGCGTTGCCGGGAGAAATCTCCTCCGGCACACGCGAACGCCCATTCGCCACCTCATCATGGCTCTCGGTGTAGATCACGCGCTGCTGCATCGATCCGTTGTAGGAGAATGCAATCGCATCACGCATCTCCCACATGTTGCGGCTGGCATCGCTCGAGGTGACCAGATTGCCTCGGATCCGCGGGTAGAAACTGGAGTCCCACTGGCTGTCGAAGCCAGCGCCGCCAGCACCCGTTGTCTTGGTGATCCACGGATCAACATCCATGTCCTCCGCGATGATCATCTTGTCTGGGAACACCGCATCGATGTCATTGTTGATCCACTGAAGGAAGCTCCAACCATCGGGGTTGTCTGGCCCAGTCAATCCGATGCGCCGAATGAACTTGGTTCCATCCACACGGAGTCCATCGGCGCGGAACTCCTGAAGCCACATGAGCGCATTGTTGCGCAGATACGTGCGCACCTCGCCACGGCCAAAGTCAGGACGCGTGTCTCCCCATGGGGTGACGATGCGCTCATCGTTGTAGAAGAAGATCCCGCCGCCCTGCACACCATTGATGTTCTGGTACCAGCCATCGAATCGCCACATGTCCAGGTCGGTTGGCCCGAGGTGGTTGTAGACGACATCGATGTTCACGCCGATGCCGCGCGCATGCGCCGCATCGATGAACTCCTTCATGTCGTTGGGCGTGCCGTAGGCACTTTCCACGGAATACGGGTAGGACGGGTTGTAGCCCCACGACCTGTCGCCGGGGAACTCCGCGGTCGGCATCAGAACGATCATGTTGACGCCAAGATCCTGCAAGTGATCGAGTCTCGCGCTGCACTGATCGAAGTTGGCAGGTGGAGTGCCAGATGATGACGATCCGTAGGTGCCGATGTGCATCTCGTACATCACCAGGTTGTCCCACTGAGGAGCTTGAAAGTTGTTCACCTGCCAGGTGTAGCTCGCAGGGTTGTAGATCACCGAGTTGCCCACGGAACTCGTCAGGTCGCGCGCCCACGGATCGTTCTTCCACAGGGTCTGGCTTCCGTTCTTGACAACAAACTTGTACTGCGGGCCAGCTTGCAGATTTGGAGCGTCCACTGACCAGTAGCCGTTGCCCTCCGAGTAGAGCGGCATCGAGGTCGTACTCCAAAAGTTGAATGTGCCAGCGACATTGACCGCCGTCGCATTCGGAGCGAAGACGCGGAACGTCACTCCGAACTGCGTCCCTTGGGCGTAAGGCACGGCGCCGTAACCAGCTCGCTGCGACGCCTGAGCGATTGCCGACGGCGCGCAGACAAGTGCTAGGGACAGCGCAACGACCCCGCAAGACATGGCACGAGGCACCATGGTGAAAGAATAACTCCATCTGCGGCGATTGCCCAAAAAGTCCGAGAGATTTTGCCGCTGCGGTATACCGAACGGGGCGGTTCCGAGCCGCGTCAGCCCTTCCCGTCAAGCTTGCTTGCCAATTCCATGCCTCCAGGCGGCATCTGGTACTTGCCGTTCAGGATGTCCGAGGTGGTGGCACCCTCGCCGTAGGTCTTGGAGTTCACCTGATCCTTGATCAGGATGCCCATACCACCGATCGACGCCCCGGCGTAGAGACCCGCCGCGTTGATGTATGTCTTGACGGTCGGTCCGCTCGCCTGAGTCGTGCCCGTCGTTGCAGCAGCTGTCCCCTGCGCTCCCGCATAGAAGTACGAGCCAGACTCCACGAACTTGTCGAACGTCGCCGGGTCGTTGAACACCATCACGATGTCCACATGCTGCGCGCCGATGAGCGCTCCGAAGTCCCCCTTCACAACCCCGATGGCGATCGGCGGTGACCATCCAGATGGAAGTCGCTTCATGGCAACGCCATTGCCGCCCATCCATCCAAGCACGACGCCCGCCTGAAAGCAGCGCAGCGAAGCGATCGCGACAGCGCTCTTGAGTTCCTCCGCTGGCACGGGCTTGCCCGTTGTCTGAACAGCCATGAAGGTCTGCTGTCCATCGGTGATGTACTCGAGCATGGGACTGCTCGACTGACAGCCCATGCCGACAAAGCAAACGGTGGCGCAGATGAACGGCACCCACAAACGAAAGATCCGATGAAGTGTGTGAGCCATAAACCTCTCCTTGGTGGCGGCGAAACACGCGCATCCGTTGCGCGTATCCCGAAATGATAGCGCACCCCGCCAAAGGCGAGGGGCGCTTGAAAAACTCAGGCTGTGCTATCGAGAGCTGCTCGGCTTACGGGCACACGCCCCAGCCGCTGAGCAGCAGCGTAAGGTCGCTGGCGTCGGTCACGCCGTCACCGTTGATGTCCGACACGCAAGCCGGCGGCGTTGGTGGGCAGGTTGGCTCGTTTGGATCAACCACCAGCATGGCGTACTGATTGCCCACAACATTCGCAAAGTTGATGTTGCGGGGCTCGCCCAGATTGCCGCTACCCGCGGCGAGCGGGGCCATGAACTGGTTTGAGGCGTAGCTGTGATCGCTGCTGTTGATGAACGCAACGAAGCGGATGTTCTGCTGAATGGCGGAGTCGTAGCCGAGCAGGGTCAGGGGGATCGCAATCTCGATGCCCGTTTCGACAGCAGCGGCTCCCTTCGTGCTGCCACCGTCGCCACCGACGCCCAGCGCATTGCTGTTGTTCATTGCAACAATGACCCCAGACTTGCCAATGATGGGCGTGGCGCACGGTACGCCTTGCCCAAGATATTGCCCCGCGCCACCACCAAGCGTGAGCAGTTGCGCCACGTTGGCGTACATCGCGAGCGGATCGCCTCCGTTGGTGACAGTCAAGAAGAAGTCCGCAGTGAAGCAAGTATCGAAGGTCATTCCAGGGTTACCGCCCATTCGGTTCAGACCGTTGAAGTCGATATCTGCATTGTCGGTCCGCAGTGCGTTCTGACCACCTTGCTTTGCATCGATGAAGAGATCGAACTTGTTGAAGTTGGATTCCAGATTGCCCCCAACGAAGATGTGCAGAACTCCATTTGCCACGAGTGCATGAATGTTGCAGAGCTCTGACCCGCCGTCGGACCGGTCGCAGAGGGCGTCGGTCGAATCGCCGAACCCTGTCGTACAGGTCTGTGATTCGATTGGGGGTGGATACGCAGCTTCACGCGTTCCATCAACAACAACGTCACCGAAGGAGGCCGAACAACAGGCAAGCGACACGACACATAAAGGACGGGTAAGCATGGGGATAACCTCTCTTTGATTTGAACCATATCCCGAAACCAATCGAAGTCAAAGGGGACTTTGGATATTCCAAGCGCGTTCTGATGGGGATATGGCGATTTTCGGAGGATAAGACCCGTCCGTGTCCGACGTCCTTTGCAGTCCATCAGGACCGATCTCAGACCGAGTTATGATCCATCCCCGTGAAGGTCATGCTCATCATCATGGGGGTTGCGGGTGCACTCCTGTTTGCCAAAGCGGCTCGCCTCTCTGCCCTCGAGGGCGCCCAACTGGCTCCGATCATCTCGTGGACTGTCTTTGCTGCCATCGCTGCGAGCGCTGTCTGGCTCGCACGCCAGAACTTTGCCGCCTGGTCGGCGATCTTCGGCGCAATGGCGGTGGCTCTCAACCAAATCGCCCCCCCCGACATGCCCGCCAACTGGCTGCCTGCGTTCCACATTGCCTGCGGCGTGCTGTGCGCCGCATGCGTCGTGCGGAACTGGCAGTAGGCACGGATTCCGTCCGCGCGGATCAAACCCGAGCAAAGCGAAACTACTTCGGCGGCACGTTCGGCGCGGGTGACGAGGGCGGCGCGCTTGGCGCAAGTTGGACATCTGTCGCAGACACCGCGCCCGATGAGATGGGCGGCGCGTCGCGCTGCTCAGGAAGCGTGAATACGAGCGCTCCGCCCGGCGTGATGCCCTCCCGCTCGCTCGCGGGGCGCGCAACAAGAACGCGCCTTCCATCTGCACGGATCGACACGCCCCAGCGCGAACTCGTCACGGCCACAGAGGGCTTCAGCCGCAGCGACTCGCCCCAGTTGCCGTCGGCCGATCGCGCGAACGCCCCAACATAGCCCGCAACCTGACCACCAGACAGCGCTGTTGGATCGCCCACCACGATCCGACCATCCGCAAGCGCGAGCGTGATGCCCCAACCTGCGCCGCGCACAATGTCGACCTGCGGCGCAAGCTCGCCGTCGTACACCCAGCCGGTCGTTCCTCTTCGGTAAACGAGCACCTCTGCACCTGCCCCACTGATTTGCGTCTGACGCACCGCGATCCGCTCGCCGTCGGTTGCGACGGTGGTGCCAAACCCCAGATAGTCGAGCCGATGCGGCGGCGGCGTGAGTTCCCCATCGATCGCCCATGCGCCATTGTCGCTGCGCCGATACACGACCACGACCGAGTCCCCGCCTTGAACGAGCGATTGGTGCGGCGCCGCCATGATGGCCTTGGGGCAACCGATGACCAAGGTGTTCTTCGCCAGCGCAAGCGACGCGCCAAAGAACGTCGGCTGCTTCGCCGCATCTCGCTGGAGAAAGCCGAGCCCCTTCCATCCATCCTTGATGCGTTCAAAGAGGAACACCTTCGGCGCGGCCTGCACGGTGCGCGCTTTGTCTCCAAGCACGCGCATGTCAACGGTGGCCACAGCCGCGATCGCGCCGTCGGTGGCAAGCGAGGCACCGAAGGCAGGCTCTGGGGATGCGGCAGGTGGTTCGAGTCGACTCAACTGGCGCCACCCGGACGGGCTCGCTGCCACCTCGAAGGTGACAACCGAACTGCTTGAACCATCGCGACGATCCTCGGTGACGAGCATCTGCTCGCCCGCGAACGCGAGGCGTTGCAGCACCATCGCGCCTCGTCGCACCTGATCCACGGACTGCATCTCCTTGAAGGTGCTCCACTCGCCCGTCGGCTGCAATTGGAATGTGGCGATCTGGCCGAGCGATCCACCCTCCTTCGATGGGTCTGGTCCTGCTGCAACGATGCGGTCACCTGAGATGCCAATGACCATGCCGAAGGTGGGCGAGACCGTTGGACTCGGGGCATCGAGCACAGCTGACTGCGAGACCGTTGGAACAGGGGGCGCGGCTGCGAGAGACATGGAGAGCGCAATGAAAATCATGTGGGAAAGGGTAGCCGCTCGGTCGCCTGACATCGATACATGTGCGAACGCACCGGCACCGCGCGGCACCGCCTCACTTCGCGCGTCAGAAGTTGATCGAAAAGCGGATGAACCCTGCCACTGCCATCGGCTGCTGTCCGAACTCACCGGGGCTTGCAACGAACTGGAGAGACGGTTCGATCGTCATGTAGTCCGTCACCGCGATCGCGTAGAAGATTTCGAAGTTCATCTCGTGAAGTCCAGACTCCGCCGGATACACGAACGCTGGGTTGCTGAACCACGCGTAGCCCATGCCCATTCCGAAGTCATCATTCGGGCGGCTCGACAGCGGTCCATCAATGATGAAGCCGCCCGCGAGCGACCAATTGACTGGGTTGATGCTCGGATCGCCCCATCCCATTTGCCCAAAGACGCGAAGCCCGCTCTCACTCGCATCGTGCGGGGCGTGGTCCCACACACGCTGCGTGATCTGGGCATACCACCCGCCGTTTGGCTGCGATGGCATGAGAACCTCTGGGGTGCCGTTCCCCGACACAGTGCTTGGTCCGGTCTGAACCCAGCCGCCGATACCAAGGATGCCATCCAACCCAGACTCGGTCTTCCAACCAAAGTCGATCTCGGAGATGAAGAACCAAGAACCTGGATTGTCGAAGAACGTCCCAGGGCCAAGTGTGCCGGTCGACTTCAACGGACTGCCATTGTCGGAGTAGGCGTTGGTGCCATCAAACCACCCGAACTTGCCTGTCAACCACTCATTCGGTCGAACGACTGCAACAAGCCCCATCGCCTGATTGGGGTAAGTCGGTACCCATGGCACCATCGTCGCAGGCAGCGTGTCGATGTTGCTGAGGAAATACCCCGTCGGTCCGATCGGGTTCAGGAAGTAGTTGAACGCATCCTGCTTGCCAAAGACAAGCGTGAGCGCCTCATCAAAGAGTTTCTGCTGCCAATAGAGTTCCGAAAGCTGATTCACATCCCCGACGCCACTGGCAAGATTCTCCCACCCCCAGTAGTCGGGGACGAGTTCCAATGGTCCCGGGTTCGATTCCCAGTACGACTGCCAACGCGCCAAAAGCAGTCCGCCGTCGACGAGCCCCATCCGCTGAAAATCGAACTGTACCGCCGCATCCAAGAGTCCAGCTAAGAAGCCTCCGGCGCGCGCACCGCCAGTCAGGTTGTAGCCGGCATCAATCGTCAGATTGACATTGAAGGTGAATCCCTTCTTTGCAAGAGCCTCACGCTGAGCCTTGAGTTCGGGACTGAAGTCGAACGCTGCCGGAGGCATCGTGACAGGCTGGCCGGGTCCCTGCGGCAGGACATCGGATGTGTCGTCCGTCGTGATCGTCTGCGCCTCGCGCTCCGTAAACCTGTCGACAGGGACAGCATCCTGCGCAACGGCGGTGCCTGTGAGGACGCCAAGTGACAGGAGAACGAGGGTGTGAACTCTGTGCACTCGAGGAAGATAGTTTCCTTGACCAGCCGTCATCGGCGGAGCATGTCAACGCGCTTAGACTTGTCCGCGATGACACGGATAGCGATCGTCACCACGGTCTTTCTGCTGCATATCACGGCCGCAGGCTTTGTGAGTGCTCAAGATGCAGTTGTTCCGCTGGATCCTCGGGTCAATCGATCGAAGGTGACGGAACAACCCACGCCTGACGTGCCATCGGTGTCTGCTCCACCGCCACCCGCGGTTCACCGCGTGAGCCTCGTTGCAGCGGACGTGCCGTGTACCGCATCATCGTGGCAGTCTGCCCGTGATGCGATCACCAAGGGACTTGAGTTCCTCCGCACCAGACAGGACGCCAGCGGCGGTTGGCGCGTGTGGAAGGGAAGTGCCGGCACGGATCAGCGTGACCGCTCGCTTGCAGCATCGACGGCGATCACCGCACTGGCGTTGAAGGCGTTCGCGCAAGTGGGCGAGGTACCGGCGAACTCGCCGACAGCAGCGCGTGCGCGCGATTCCATCCGCAGTCGCGTCGGCGGAACAGGGCGCTCGTTCATTCCGGATCCGCAAGGCGGTCTCGGCAACTATGTGGCGAGTGCTGTCGCAAGCGCGCTCGCTGCCATTCAAGATCCCGAAGACCGAATCCTGATCCGCTCGAGCGTGGAGTGGCTCACGATGCATCAGTGGGATCAGACCGAGGGTGTTTCGCCGAGGATGGATTGGTTTGGTGGCGCGGGCTACGGGCGTTCGGGGAGGCCCGACCTGTCGAACACGCAGATGATGCTCGACGCACTGCATGATGCGGGTGTTTCCGCGGACGACCCTGCCGTACGGCGTGCGCTCGTGTTTCTCACCCGAACGCAGAACCTTGCGGAGACGAACGCCGCGCCGTGGGCGAGCAGCGGAACGCGCGACGGCGGCTTTATCTACACGCCCGCGAATGGCGGCGAGAGTTTCGCAAGCGAGGCCGCTGGGGAGGGGCGCTTCGGCGAGAAGATCGCGGTCGGGCAGCCGCGCAGTTTGCGAAGTTATGGATCGATGACGTACGCGGGGTTCAAGAGCATGCTGTATGCGGGTCTGTCGAGGGATGATCCGCGCGTGAAGGCGGCGTTTGAGTGGATCAGACACCACTGGACATTCCGCGAGAATCCGGGGCTCGGCGCGCAGGGACACTTCTACTACTTGCACGCGGTTGCGCGCGCGCTGTACGCCGCACAACAGGACGCGATCACCGATGTCCAGGGCACCGCGCACAACTGGCGGGACGAACTCATTGCGGCGCTCGTCAGCATGCAAGGGCAGGATGGTTCATGGGTGAACAGCGCCTCCCGCTGGGATGAGGGCGACAACGAACTGTGCACCATCTATGCGGTGCTTGCGCTCGAGGAGGCGATCAAGCCTGCGCGACAGGCAGCCCCTGCGAACCCCCCTGCGGCACCGTAAGCCGACGCCACCACGCGGCGAGCAGCACGCTCGTGGCAAGCAGCGCCGCACCCGTCACCTGATGGAGGCTCGTGAAGACCACTTCCCACAGCGGGACCGCTTCGGTCTTTCGTGTGATGACCATCACCAGCGCGAGAATGCCCAGAAGAACCTGCAATCCGACCACCATCAGCAGGCCGTGACCAACGGCGCGGAGGGGTCGCAGCGATGCGGGCATGCGCATCGCGCGGAGTCCCGTCCACAACGTCGCGACGAACGCGACCGCAGCGAAGGTGAGATGCACATGCATCGCCCATGTCGGATAGGTGGGCGCAGCGCCCGCCACAGGAATCTGCAGGTGTCGATAGAGCGCACCCGAGATCAGTTGAACCAACAGCACCGCCACGAGCGCTGTCGGCAGCGCAGCGCTTGGCGCCTCCGCGACGGCTTGCGGCGGCGCACTGCTGTTCCACCGCGCGCCACACACGACTGCAAGCAGGCAGTAGAGCGCGAACACGATCTGTCCGAACACGCCGTGCGCGACCGCCAGCCCGACGCTCGGCGCGAGTTGCGACGCATCCTGCGACAGCGTGAGATTCCCCGTCACGCGCAGTCCACCCATGAGTCCCTGCACACACACCATCAGGAATCCGGCGACTGCAAGCGCGCGAACCCAGCCTCGCGACTCATTCATCAGCGTGAGTACAAGCATCAGGATTGCGCAGAAGCCCACGAGCATTCCGTACAGGCGATGCGCGTGCTCGTAGTAGACGCCGTCCTTCATCTCCGCCAACGGGTACAGCAGCATGTTGTGCCCAAAGGAGTTTGGCCAATCCGGCACCGCCAGCCCCGCTTCAAGTCCAGTGACCAGTCCTCCTGTCACGAGCAACAGGAAAATTGCGGCGGCGGTTGTCAGTCCAAACAGCCCTGTGGCAGGAACGCGCGCATGCCATCGATCCCCTGCGCTCCCCCACAGTCCGCCAACGCAGCCGCACCCGATACTCGCACCAAAGAGACCAACGCTCCAGAGCGCGAACTGTTGAAGCACGCCTGCTTCACCGCCCCCAAGGAGACTGCCGATGAGCAGCAGGTTGGCGACCGCGGAGAACGCACCGACCTTCGCTCCCGCTCGCATGCACGCCGCAGCGCTCGGAACTTCCACAAGCTTTCCACTGATGCGTGCCGCAAGGACGAGGATGATGCCCATGAACGCGAACAGCACTTCGCCCGCGAGCTGACCTGGTCGCATCATGGCGACGTAGGCCACCGCCCACATCGCGACCGTTGCTGCGAAGCCGATGGCGAGGTGAAGTCCGCGGCGATCTTTCGTTTCGTGCTGCATGGCGTTTCTATACTAGTTGCATCGAAACGGTTCAATCCAAATGCGAACCTGCTGGGATCCTCCCCACGCTGGGTGCGTTGGCGAAAATCCGCCTCAATGCGCTCGTTCTGGTGACGACAGCGGTCGGCGCTGTGGTCGCGGCGCCCGCAGCGATTCCATGGGGGCTTCTTGGTTGGACGCTGCTTGGCACGGCAGCGTCCGCCGCGAGCGCGTCCATGTTCAACCAATTGCTTGAACGCCGCCGCGATGCGTTGATGCGGCGCACGGCATCGCGCCCACTGCCTCAGCGGCAGATCGGCCCGCTGCCCGTTTTTGTGCTTGCGTGCGCGCTCGCCTATGCGGGCTGGGCGGTGCTGCTGTGGAAGACGGGATGGATCCCTGCCGCGCTCGCCACAGGGAATGTGCTCATCTACGCGCTGCTCTACACGCCGCTGAAGCCGCTCACATCGCTCAACACATTGGTCGGTGCAGTGTGCGGTGCGGTCCCGCCGATGGTCGGCTGGACCGCCGTGACAGGCTCGGTGGATTCTGGCGCATGGGTCGTCGCTGGCATCCTGTTTGTCTGGCAGTTGCCCCACTTCATGGCGCTCGCGTGGATGTACCGAGAGGACTACGGACGCGGCGGCTTCGTGATGCTGCCTGCACGCGATCCGAGCGGCAGCCTGACCGCCCAGACGATGCTGCTCACTTCGCTCACGCTCGTTCCGATGGCGCTGCTCGCGACATTGTATGGACTGGCTGGCCTTGTCTTTGCATTGTGTGCCACGGTGCTTGGTCTATGGCTCTCGTGGGAGAGCTTTCGGTTCCTGCGCGAACGATCCGATGCGATGGCGCGCCGCGTCTTTTTGGTGAGCATCGTGTATCTGCCCCTGCTGCTGCTTGTCATGGTGCTTGACCGCGGTCCTGTTTCGCCTGCTGCGGGCGTCCGACTGCGCGGCGTGATCGACGGCGGCGGTGGCGTTCTGCCGCCGAGTCCACCGACCGAACCGCGCGTGCCGACGACCGCGGCGGATTCGGCACAATCCCCGTGAGCAGTGAAGCGCCCCATCCGCAGCACGACGGGCAGCGACCATCCATCGCATCCGCTCGTTGGGTGATTGCGCTTTCCATCGCCGTATCGCTCGGCGTTGCGCTCTTCGCCCTGTGGGGGCCGCTGCATGGCGTGCAAGCACCAATCGGTGATGGGCGTGATCCTGCGACATACGGATTTGATCTGTCCAATCTGAATGTCCCGCGTGAGCTGCTCGTTGGTTCTGGTCAGCCGCGCGACTTCCTGAAGCCACTGGACGATCCGAAGACGATGGAGGGCTCGGAAGTTGCGCCGCGCAATGCGGCCGAGCGACAGAAGTACGCCGTTTCGACAGACCGCGTTGTGGGCGTCATCATCGGCGGAGAAAAGCGCGCGTATCCGTTGCAACTCCTCAACGTGCATGAAGTGGTGCATGACACGATCGGCGGCGTTCCGATCGCTGTCACCTACAGCCCGCTCTGCGACAGTGCGGTCGTTTTCGATCGGCGCGTGGCTGGCCGAACCCTGCGCTTCGGCATCAGCGGACTTCTGCTGAACAACAACTTGGTGATGTACGACGCATCACCCGATTCCGTTGGCCTCGAGTCGTTTCAGCCAAGCCTCTGGTCGCAGCTTGCATTCCGCGCCATTGCGGGTCCCGCAGCATCAGAGAACGCGCAACTCACCGTTGTCGCAGGCACACAGGTCTGCACATGGGCGGCGTGGCTGCTGCTCCACCCCGACACGACGCTCGCGCTCCCCGCGGACGGTGATCGACGACGCATGAAGAGCACGGACTATGAGCGGTACTGGATCGAGGGCAAGGCGCAATTCCCTGTTGGCACGATTCCGCTTCAGAGCCCCAGTGAACGCAGCGTGCCCTTCGTCGAGATCGCGCCGACCGTTGCGCCATTGCTGGCGCAGGGTCTTGGCGACATGGCACTCGTCATCGCCGTGCAGCGCGCGGATGGGTGGCGTGTGTTGCCCATTGCGCAACTGGTGCAGCTCGTTGATCCAAACTTGATGACGGCAGATTCGGCGGCGCTCGGCGTGCGCGCGAACTGGCGCGTGGTGCCGCAGCGTGGCGCGCTTATCGCGGGATTGGAGCAGCACCCCGATCTGCCTGTGATGGTCCCCTGCCGCTGGTTCGCGTGGCAGGCGTTCCACCCGTTTGCGCCAAGCGCACCATGAACTGACGTTCAGCGCGACCCGATCCAAAGTGTCGCGTACAGCACAAGCCAGATCGCATCAAGCGAGTGCCAGTAAATGCTGCACAGGACGATCCCGTTGTGGCTGTCGCGCCGGTAGTGACCCGCCTGCGCGCGCGATGCGACCACGCCGAGTGCATAGATCCCACCCAAGACATGAAACATATGGAGTGCGGTGAGGACATAGAAGGTCCACGCGTACAGATTGTCCTGAATGCGCACCTGCTGCCACATCGTCCACCATGCGAGGCCTTGCAGGATCACGAAGGAAACGCCCAGCCAGTACGCGGCGCTCGCGCTGCGGGTGCAAGCGGCGAGCCGACCCTGCCGTACTGCGACGAGCGAGCGGCGCAGCGCGAAGCTCGATGCGAGCAGTGCGCCAGTGCTTGCCAGCAGGCTCCACGGCAGTCCTGGCGTTCCCTCGGGGCGCCACTCGCGCCCAACCGCAGGATTCACACGCACGACCGCATAGCCGAGAATCGCAGCAGCGAACAGCAGCGCCACGACAAGGACGAACAGCCACATGCCCATGCGGGCAGCGCGTTCGCGCGAAAGCGCGGAGTTGAAAGGATCGCGTTCTTCGAGCGCAGCCACGGACAACGATCAACCCAGACCGCAACGCGGTCAGGGATTGATCTCTTCCTTGCGCTGGGCGATCGGCGCGCCCGGCGCGTTCGCATCAAGCGTCTGCTGCGCCACCGGCGGATTGCCCGTGTACTGGGTCGCGCGGTACTGCCCCGTATCGAGCACGCAGAACGCCATCATGAGGATCACAAACAGCGTGCAGCCAGCGAACAGCAAGACATTGAACGGACGGTCCCAGCGAAGGTGCATGAAGAAAGTCGCCACGAGCGCCGCCTTCACCACCGCGATGCCAATGGCGACCCAGACATTGAACTCGCCGATATCGATGTAGCGCACCACGACAGTGATGATCGTCAGCACCAGCAGCGTGCACGCCGTGAATACCAGTGTGCTGACGGGAACAAGATGACCAACAAGAGGGTGATCGCCCGCGTGCGCGTGTGCGTTCCCATGTGCTGAAGTGTGTGAGTGAGCCATTCGTTTGCTCCAAGTCGCTGCGAGCGGGTGAATCGATCAGTGGATCAGATAGAAGAGCGGGAAGAGGAAGATCCACACAAGGTCAACGATGTGCCAGTACAGACCGACAAGATCGACGGGCGTGTAGTAGTTGGGGCCGAAGTCGCCGCGAGTTGCGCGGAAGATCAGCATGCCGATCACGATCATGCCGACCACGACATGGATGCCGTGCAGACCAGTCATCGCGTAATAGATCGCAAAGAACAGATGGGTGTTCGGCGGCAACTTGGGATCCGCCAAGTGATCCGAGGGAGCCTCTGCTGGGATCGGATCCTGCGGTTCCATGGCGACGGCCGCGGCGGCTGTGGGAGCACTCCACACGCCGAGCCCCTTCGGGCCGGACTGTGCGGGCTTGATCGCTGAAGCGTCCGCTGGCGGGCGCGCCGCGAGCGAGACAAGCCCCGTGGCGCTCGGATCCGTGGGCGCCGGAACCGAATTGACAGCTGGCGCGGGAGCCTTCGACAGCACGGATGCCTCGAGCTCGCCTTCGTGATTGTGCGGCGGCACGTAGAACGACGGGCCCCAGACGAGATTCTCGTGAATCTTGTGCGTGTACTCGAAGTACTTGATGACGAGGAAGCCGACCGCGCCGCCCATCGTCAGCCACAGGCAAAGAACAAGCGCAAACTTCTTGCCTCGCTGTGCGAAGTACACCGCGAGCGCCATCGTGAGACTCGAGACGATCAGCACGCAGGTGTTGACGCCACCCATCACCGTGTCGAGGTAGTGGCTGGCATACGAGAAGACCTCGGGGAATCGGCTGCGCAGGACCGCATACGCCACGAACAACGCGCCGAAGAACAGCACTTCGGTTGCGAGGAAGAGCCACATCCCGAGCTTGGCGCTGTCGAACTGCTGCGCGGGCGTATCAAAGTGATGCGCGAGAAATGCATACTTCGCGTGCTCGCCTGAGTGGTGATCGTCCGCGTGCCCATGCCCACTGGCATGCCCGCTCGCTTGCGGTTGTGCCGTGATCTGCGTCATGCGTGTCCTCGTGCCTGTTCGCCCCGCGCCTCGGCTGCGAACGCCGCAGCTTCGCGCACTGGGTCAACGTCATAGCCCTTCTCTGCAGGATTCCACTGCAGCATCGAGAAGTCGTATGGGTCGCCCACGCGCGGCGCGGTCTTGAAGTTGTCATGCGGCGGCGGCGATGCGCATTGCCACTCGAGGCTTCGTCCGCCCCATGGATTCGCGGGGGCCCGCGCTCCGCTTCGGAGGCTCTGCACGAAGCAGACCGCCGTGGTGAGGAAGCCAACGCCGAGGATGTACGCCCCGATCGTGGAGATCACGTGATACACCTGGAACTCAGGCTGGTAGTCGTAGTAGCGGCGCGGCATCCCTTGGCTTCCAAGCATGAACTGCGTGAAGAAGGTCACATTGAAGCCGACGAAGGTGATGATGCAGCCGGCGATCGCCAACCTCTCGTCATACATCTTGCCCGTCATCTTCGGCCACCAGTGGTGCAGCCCGCCGATCATCGCGATCAGCGCGGAACCCATCATCACATAGTGGAAGTGCGCCACAACGAAGTAGGTGTCGTGCAAGTGAACGTCGGTGTTCAGCGTGGCAAGGTGGATTCCCGTGAGTCCACCGATGGTGAACAGGAAGAGGAACGACAGTCCGTACAGCATGGGCGCGGTCAGCGAGATGGTGCCCTTGTACAGCGTCATCGTCCAGTTGAAGGTCTTGACCGCGGATGGGATCGCCACGCTGAAGGAGATCAGCGAGAAGATCGTGCTCATCAGGCCGCTCTGCCCTGAGGTGAACATGTGATGCCCCCACACGATGAAGGAGAACATCGCGATCGCCACCGACGAGAACGCGATGAAGCGATAACCGAAGATCTGCCGATGCGCATGCACTGCGATCAGTTCGCTGATGATGCCCATGGCGGGCACGATCATGATGTACACCGCGGGGTGACTGTAGAACCAGAAGAAGTGCTGATACAGAACCGGATCGCCACCCATCGATGGGTTGAAGATGCCGATGTTCAGCAGTCGCTCCACGATGAGAAGGCAGAGCGTGATCGCGAGCACAGGGGTTGCGAGCACCTGAATGATTGCCGTCGAATACAGCGCCCACAGGAAGAGAGGCATTCGGAACCACGTCATTCCGGGCGGCCGCAGCTTGTGCACGGTGACGATGAAGTTCAGGCCCGTGAAGATCGATGAGAAGCCGAGGATGAACACGCCCGTCAGCACGGGGATCACGCCGCCGGTCGTGGTGGTGGTCGAGTACGGCGTGTAGAAGGTCCAGCCCGTATCGAAACCACCGGCGGCAAGTGAATAGAGCGTGAATCCTGCGCCTGCGATCCACAGCCAGAACGAGAAGAGGTTCAGCCTTGGGAACGCCACATCCTTCGCGCCAAGCATGATCGGCAGCACGAAGTTTCCAAGTGCTGCGGGAATGCTCGGAATGATCACAAGGAACACCATGATCGCACCGTGCAGCGTGAAGAACTGGTTGTAGGTGTCCGCACTGACGATGGTGCGGCCTGGAGTCAGCAGCTCAGTCCGAAGCAGGAGGGCAAAGACGCCGCCCACGAGGAACGACGCGAGCACGGCGCCCATGTACATGACGCCGATGCGCTTGTGATCGAGCGTCAGCATCCACGAAAGGAGTCCGCGCGAGTGGGTCAGGTAGTTGTCGGGCACATCGACATGGTCGACGGCGTGCGGTCTGGGTGCTGTAACGGTGCTCATTGAAAACCTCGCATAGTGAATCGAAACGTCGAACTGCTTCCTACTTCGTTGCCACGGGCACGGACTTGGTCCAAGCGCCCTTGGCATCAAACTCATCCAGATGCTTCATCATGCCGATGACCGCCTCCACGCCGCGGTCGTTCAATTGCCCCTTGAACGTCGGCATGACATTGCCGTACGGGGCGACCAGATGCTTGCCAGGGTTGTAGATGGAATCGCGGATGTAGTCCTCAGGCGTCCCGTACTCCTTGCCTGGACCAATCAGATCCGCATAGGACTTGCCATCGGTGAAGGCCGAACTTCCTGTCGGGTTGCTCACGCGCTCCCAAATGCCCTTCCACGAAGGGCCGAGACCCGCAGTGCCATCGAGCGAGTGGCACTGCTGGCAGCGGGCGTAGAGCTTCGGTCCCGCCTTGAAGTAAAGCTCCTCATCAGGAATCTCGTCGAGCCACGCAGCCTGCTTCGTCAGCCAGCCATCAAACTCAGGTTGCTCAAGCACGAGCACCTTGCGATTCATGTTGCTGTGCCCGGTCCCGCAGTACTCGGCGCAGAAGAGGTGGTAGCCCTTCGCCTCGTCGAGCCCCGTTGGCACATCGCACTGGAACCAGAGCGTGGTGAAGCGTCCTGGCACGAGATCCTTCTTCACACGGAATGCGGGGATAAAGCAGGAATGCAGCACGTCATTGGAGCGCATCACCAAACGCACAGGTCGCCCCGCAGGCACCACGAGAGTGTCGGCCTGCGCGCCGTTGGGGTACTTGAACGTCCAGCCCCACTTATATGCGGTGACGTTCACATCAAAGGAATTCTTGGGTGGCGTCGTGAGATCGACGAACCCGCGGAAGCCGAAGAAGAAGATGCCGATGCAGATGAGCAGCGGAATGATCGTCCACGACAGTTCCAATCCCTGGTGGTGCGTCAGTCCGTCCAAGCGGATGCGCGACCCTTCTTTGGCGCGGTACTTCCAGACAAAGACCACCATCATGCCGACCACGAGGACAAAGAAGAAGTAGCAGATGTAGTTGATCCAGTGGAACATCGTGTCCACGCCTGCAACATGGTTGCTCGCGCCCGATGGGAGCCAGAAATCTGCGGGAGTTGCCGCAGGGGCGGCAGCTTGGGCAATCAGGATTGAGGCGATCGACAGCATGAGAAATCCTAGGAGGGGCGAGGCACGGAGTTTTTTGGCAGCGCACTCTCGCCATGCGGCGCCAGTGCCGCAGCGCGCGAGCCACGCAGGAAGAGGAATAGAAGCCCAGAGGCGATCACAACGACGGTGATGGCGCCACCGATTTGCATCAGACGGAAGGCGAAGACCACATAACCCTGCGACGAGACGTCGTACTGGTGACACCAAAGGATGAATCGGTCGAGCGGCGTTCCGATGCGTCCCTCCCCTGCTTCAACGATCGCCATCTTCATGGTGGCGGGTTCAAACTTGACGCCGTAGAGGTAACGCACGATGCGCCCATCCGCCGCGATCATCGCGAGCATCGCGGGGTGCGAGTACTCGCCATCAGGCAACCGTCGGTACTGGAATCCCACGGCATCGGCGACCTGCGCGGGAGCAAGAGCCCCCTGCTCGCCTTGCACGGCGGTGAGAAAGTGAACGCCGCGTTCACTGCCCGCGCGCTCGTACTCGGCGATGTAGCCCTTCTTCTTCGCGCCCGCGAGTTCCCACGACTCCTGCGGGTTCACGGAGATCGAGACGAGGTCAAAGTCGCGGCCGATGGAAAGATCCACCTTCTGCAGCGACCGAATCGCCTCATTCAGCACCAGCGTGCACAGCATCGGGCACTTGAAGTAGCCCATGTGAAGCATGAGCGGTCGGCCCGGCTTCAGCAGTTCGCCGAGCGTGGTGGTGGTGCCGTCATCGAGCACCAAAGCGGTATCCAGTGGAACGCGTTCCCCGAGATGCTCCACGATGGTGACGCCTTCGAGTTCAGGGGCGACGCCATCCGCCGCAATCGGCGCCTGACCGGGCGCGTGCGCGGGCATCGACATCTGCTGAGCGGCAGCGCATGCGGTCCACGCCGCAACCGCGACCACAGCCGCACCAAGTGCATGGCACAGGGCTCGACTGGTGCAGAGGTTGGACGCGCGATCACTCATCAGTTGGGAGCGGGTGCGGCAACGCCTCGCTCGGTCACGATCTCCATCGCACGCGAGATCGGGATGCGAATTCTCGCTTGCGTCGAGCCATCGGGCGCGGTCACGGAGTACTTCTGGTACTTCGCCAGTTCACCCTGCTGCTCAAGACGCATGCCCTGCGACCACGCGTTCGCAGGCAGCACGACTTTCTCGTCCACTTCCTTGTTCTCGAAGCGGAAGAAGAAGACACAAATGGCGATCACCAGAACCGACAGAATGATGATGCCCGCGAGCGACACCACCCATGTCTGTCCTGCCTCGGGATCATCCATCAGTTGCGCATGATTGAGTTCTGTCTGTGCCATGGAATCGGGTCGTGTGGGAGGCTGTGTGAGCGGAAGAGGTCGAGGGAGGGAGCAGGTGAAGTGATTCAGATGTTCTCGAAACGGAGGCTCTCGTCAAAGCGTGGGTCGCGGCGACACACGAGCGAGCCCTTCGAAAGCCGGCGCGTGGTCAGCCCGACATTGAGTCCGAGCAATGCACCGAGCATGAGGAAGTTGAGCGGATTTGAGAGCCCTGACTTCGTGCCTTCGTACGCCGCCGAGAGCGCGTCGTAGGTGGTGAACGTCGCAACATCCGCAGGCACCACGGGCATCACGAGCCAGTAGATGTCCAGCCACGCGAAGGCGAGCATCCAGATGCAGCCGAATGCGAGCGTCGCCTTCCAGCGCTTCGTCCAACGGGAGATGAAGAAGACGAACGGAATGATGAAGTGCCCAAACAGCAGGGCGACGCTGACCCATGACCAGTCGCCGATCTGACGAGCGAGGAACCACACGGTCTCTTCAGGCAGGTTGCCGTACCAGATCAGCATGTACTGGCTGAACGCGATGTACGCCCAGAACACGATGCCGAACGCCCAGATCATCTTGCCGAGATCCTGATAGTGCTCGCCCGTGATCACTCCCCGCAGATACCCGAGGGACTGCAGGCGCAAACAGGTGAATGCAACGATCGAGAAACCGCCCGCACATGTGCCGGCGAAGAAGTACACGCCAAACATCGTGCTGAACCATGCTGGCGAGAGCGACATGATCCAGTCGAACGCCGCGAAGGTCGTGGTGAGCGCGTACACAATGAGCGCAGGTGCCGCGAAGGTGCGCATCTTGCGCGAAAGCGCGGGATCGCCCGACGCGTCCTGGGCGCGTGAAGTCGACACGAACCAGTGCGCAATACCTGCCCACAGCGCGAAGTACACGACCGCACGAATCAGGAAGAACTGCGTGTTCAGGTAGGCGCTCTTGGCGGCCACGATGGATGCCTCTGCGGGGTGCGCAGCTGCAAGATGCGTGGGATCCGCCCACGGCCAGATGAGCGCAAGCCCGTGCCCGTAGCCCGCCCACTCGCGGTGTGAGAAGTGCAGCCACAGCATGGGAAGCAGCAGCACGATCCACAACCAGCGGAGGTTCGCCGCGTGCGCCTCCGCGACACGACGAACCGCGATCCCCCACCCTGCGCTCGTGATGTGCTGAACGAGCAGGAAGAAGAGCGAGCCAAGCGAGAGCGTGAGAACGAAGATGCCGTTCTGCAACCAGACCATCGCGATGGTGTGCGCGTCCACATTGCGAGCGGCAAAGATCCCAGCCCCCAATGCACAGGCAAATGCCACGACAAGCGCGATCTGCGAGACGCGCACGAGCCGCGAATCGCCGAGCAGACTGCGGTCGGAGAGATCAGCCGTGGGCGCAAAGGTCGATGCCATGTTCAGAGACCTCCCCGCTTGTCCGCCGGCACATCACTCAGCGATGCATTCTGGCTGATCTGCAGCGCACGCACATAGGCGACGATCGCCCAACGATCCTCGGTCGGAACCTGCGATCCGTAACCCGCCATGTTGCGAACACCGTGTGTGATCGAATTGAAGATCTGACCGACAGGTTGAACGGTCACGGTCGGGTCATGCAGGCTCTTCGCCGCGACCCACACCGTTCCATTCACAGGACCCTCGGCATTCGCCACCAGTTCCATCGCGCGCTGGTTGACGGTTCCGTTGCCAACGCCCGTGTACCCGTGGCATGGCGTGCAATAGATGTTGAACCGTTCCTGTCCGCGAAGCAGGAGCTTCGCATCGAGCGTGAACTGTGAGGGCAGCGTCGTTGCCCATTGACCATTGACCACACCGTCGTTGAAATGCGCATCGAGATACGCCTCGCCGCGCGCGACGGTCCCCGACACGGCCGGGCGTTGCGACCGCTTGTCGGCGAAGAGATCGTTCTTGGTCTGCGGCAGGAACTTCGCCTGCAGATCCATGTCCTGAATGATGTTGATGGGACGGTTGGGATTCGGTCGCGAACGAGCGTTCGCGGCGATGACCGGCGGCAACAGCAGCAGCAGTCCCAGAATCAGCAGCGTGTAGACGATGATCCGCGGCATCAGCGGTCCTCCACCACCTCGACATGCGAGGGACCAAGCGACTTCAGGAACGCCTCCGTCTTCGAGCGGAGGAACTTCGGATCACGCGCCTCGATCACCACGAAGAAGCGGTCGTCACTCGCGCGGCGGAACCGATTGTTCGCCAACAGCGGGTGCGAGAGGCGCGGCAAATCGTTCATCAGGAGCATCAGGCCCGCGGTTGCCAGCGCGGCCACAAGAACGGTGAGTTCGAAGATCACGGGGATCCACGCGGGCACGGACATCAGCGGCTTGCCCGAGATCAGGAAGGGATAGCCCGTCACCCAGACAAGCGCCCAAATGGAGAAACTCGCCGCGTTCGTGAACGCCTGCAAGCAGAACCCGACGAGTGCGCCCGTGGCGCCCGCGCCGAACACCAGCACGGGCAGGATGGTGCGCTGCACACCCATCGCCTTGTCGAGTCCGTGCACGGGGAACGGCACATGGCAGTCCCAGTAGCGGTAGCCAGCCGCATGCACGCGCTTCGCGGCGTCCATGATCTCTGCGGGCGTGCGGAACTCCGCCATCAATCCATACGGCGCACCCGAGGGTGTCGCGGACGGGGCATCGACATTCGGTGCAGTCAAAGTGCTCATGGCTGTCCCTCCGACGATCGCGGGTCACGGAAAGCTGGCATCGCGCCGCTTGGCACGCCATGCCCACCGTGCCCTTCCTGCGGACCGCCGTGGTGTGCGTGGGCTCCGTGTGCGTGCGCATGCGGATTCGCTTCTGGCATGACCGCCTTCACTTCAGCGATCGCGATCATTGGCAGATAGCGGCAGAACAGAAGGAACAGCGCGCCGAAGAGACCGAACGCACCGACCATCGTGCCGATATCAACCCATGTTGGAACGAACTGATCCCAACTCGTGGGGAGGAAGTCGTTGGCGAGGCTTGTGACGATGATCACGAAGCGCTCGAACCACATGCCGACGTTCACGAAGATGCTCAGGATGAACATCAGGGGAACGCTGGTCCGCACCTTCTTGAACCAGAAGAGCTGCGGCGTGATGACGTTGCAACTGACCATGATCCAGTACGCCCACCAGTACTGCCCGAACGCACGGTTCACAAAGGCGAACTTCTCGTACATCGCGCCCGAGTACCACGCGATGAAGAACTCCATCGAGTACGCATAGCCCACCATGCAGCCGGTGAGCAGGATGATCTTGTTCATGTTGTCGAGATGCCGAAGGGTGATCAGGTCCTTCAGCCCGAACAGTTCACGCGCGGGAACGGCGAGCGAGACCACCATCGCAAATCCCGAGAAGATCGCGCCCGCGACGAAGTACGGCGGGAAGATGGTGGTGTGCCAACCGGGCACCTGGCTGACCGCAAAGTCGAAGGACACCACGCTGTGCACGGAGAGCACGAGCGGTGTCGCGAGCGCGGCGAGCAGGAGATACGCGACTTCGTAGCGGTGCCAATGGCGCATCGAACCGCGCCATCCGATCGCCGCGAGCCCGTACGCAAACTGCTGGAACTTGCCCTTCGCGCGGTCGCGCAGCGTGGCGAGATCCGGCACCATGCCGATGTACCAGAAGACCAGAGACACGGTGAAGTATGTGCCCACCGCAAACACGTCCCACAGCAGCGGGCTGCGGAACTGCGGCCACATGTCCATCGAGTTCGGCAGCGGGAACAGCCAGTACGCCAGCCACACGCGACCAACGTGGATGCCTGGGAAGAGTCCTGCGCAGATGACCGCGAAGATGGTCATTGCCTCCGCAAATCGATTGATGCCCGTGCGCCACTTCTGGCGGAAGAGGAAGAGGATCGCGGAGATGAGCGTGCCTGCGTGACCGATGCCGACCCAGAACACGAAGTTCGTAATGTCGTAGGCCCACATCACCGGGTTGTTCAGTCCCCAGACGCCGACACCCGTGAAAAACAGATAGGTCACGCAGATGCCGAGGAATCCGAGCATGCCAAGACAGATCACAAACGCCACGTACCACGCCAGCGGCGGCTTGCTCTCGGCGACACGGCAGACCTGATGGGTCACCTCACCGAAGCGGTGCATGTTCAGCACGAGCGGCGCGCGACCACCGATCGGCAACTCGGTGTTGTCGGTTTCGACAAACCCCTTGGTGGCGGAGGAGTGGTGCATGGATGGCATGGATGAATGGCTCGCCATGGATCAGCCCTTGGTGTTTCCGTTGTTGTGATCGCTGCCGTGCCCGCCCGATCCGTGCGAATCGTGGCCTGCACCGTGTCCGCCGTAGCCACCGGTCGACTCGCGCGGGAGCGCGGGGTTCGTCACGCGCGCGAGGTACTGCAGACGCGTCTTGGTGTTGAGTTCCTCGAGCATCTGATAGGAACGACTGCTGCGGTGCAACTTGCTCACCGCACTGTCCGCCATGTTCAGATCGCCGAAGGTGATCGCACCCGTCGGGCACGCCTGCTGGCAGGCGGTCTGGATCGTTCCATCGGGAATCGAGAACTGCTTCTGACCGCTCGCCGTGCCGCCCGCACGCGCCCAGTCGTTCTTCGCCTTGATGCGCGCCGCCTGAATGCGCTGCGTGCAGAAGGCGCACTTCTCCATGACGCCGCGCATGCGAACGGTCACTTCTGGGTTGAACTGCATTCGCAGCCACACATCGGGACCTTCTTCGATGTAGTACTCAGGCTTCACTTTCGCGATGCCCTCCTCGCGGCTGAGTTCGCGGCGGTGGTAGTCGAAGAAGTTGAAGCGGCGCACCTTGTAGGGGCAGTTGTTGCTGCAGTACCGCGTGCCGATGCAGCGGTTGTAGACCATCGAGTTCAGTCCGTCCGCGTCGTGCACCGTGGCGGCCACCGGGCAGACCTGCTCGCATGGCGCGTTCTCACAGTGCATGCATGCGACGGGCTGCAGTGCGAAACCGTCGGGGCTCGCTGCGTTCGTTCCCTTGAAGTAGCGATCGATGCGGATCCAGAACATTTCGCGTCCTCGCAGGACCATGTCCTTGCCGACGACGGGGATGTTGTTCTCGGCTTGGCACGCAGTGACGCAGGCGCTGCAACCCGTGCATTTCGCCAGGTCGACGGCCATCGCCCAGCGGAACTGTGCGCCCTCGAGGTTGTTCTCTGACCACAGCGACAGTCGCGACGCGACATGCGTGCGGTGACGAGCGAAATCGGGATGGGTGCGATACTCATCGAGTGTCGCTTCACGCACCAGAGTCGGCAGTCGCTCTTGGATGCCTTGCAGCGGGACGGCGGTGTTGATCGCATCCGCTGCGCCGTGGTCCTGCGTGTGCGCCACGCTGTAGGTCGCACCCGTGGGATTGATCGCCGTCGCTGTTGTCCAATCTGGAGCGCCGGCGGTCCGAATTCGGTTCGCATTGAATCCTGCATCGGACGCGACAAGTCCGACACCCTGGCCGCTTCGCCCGTAGCCGACGCTGATTCCAAC
>Ga0194120_10001757_pt1 | contig 38400 bp, 23 predicted proteins | sample TA2MahCa65mmetaG_FD_148642 | JGI IMG/M metagenome (GOLD analysis project Ga0194120, IMG submission 148642) | Freshwater microbial communities from Lake Tanganyika, Tanzania - TA2015019 Mahale Deep Cast 65m | ecosystem: Environmental > Aquatic > Freshwater > Lake | place: Tanzania: Lake...
CGCCAGGCGCGGTGCAGACGCCGGCGCTGAGCTTGGTGACGCCCAGCGGCAACAGTGCATCGCGCAAGCGCGAGGACTCGCGCGTCGTGAGCGTGAGGTCGGCGTCGGGAAACTCGCGCCGCAGGTACAGGAACGCCTTGGCGAAGTCATCGTCGTCGACGACTTGCGCGACACGGTAGTCGCACTGCGCGTCGACGGACTGCACGCGCGGTAGCGAAAAGCCCAGCCGCACGAACGGTGCGAGCTCGCGCAGGCGCCGCGCGTGCTCGACGAGCGCCGCAAGGTCGTGCGCGAGTGGCGCGAGGCCCAGCAAGACGCCCAAGCCCAGCGCCTCGAAACCCGCGGCCAGCGCGCGCTCGGCCGCCTCCAGCCGATGGGCCATGTCGCGCTTGGGGCCACTGCGATGCACGGCGCGGTACGCGGCCGCGTCGTAGGTCTCTTGGTAGAGGTGGTAACCGACCGCGCCGGCCTCGCGCAGGCGGCGAAACTGCTCGAGCGAGAGCGCGCCGAGGTTGAGGTGAATGCGCTCGATCTCCGTGCGCGAGAGCACGGCTTCGACGATGCGGCAGAGCTGGTCGATGAAGGCGTCGTGCGGGACCTCGCCGGTGACGAGATCGAGCGCGCGATGGCCCGCGGCGGCGAGCGCGCGCGCCTCGGCGAGCGCCGCGTCGACGGACAGGTGCACGCGGCTCGCCGACGCGCTCCTGCGAAAGCCGCAGTAGGCGCAGTCGTTCAGGCAGGCATTGGAGATGTACAGCGGCGCGAACAGGCGCACCTGATCGCGAAAGTAGAGCGCGCGGGCCTGCTCGATCTGCGGGCGCAGCTCCGTCGCCAACTCCGCCAGCGGACGCGCGAGGAACTCGGTCACCGAGGGCTGACGCGCCAGCGCGCTGCGGCCCAAGCGCATGGCGATGCGCGAGTTGCTCAAGTCGGCCGCCACGCGTTGGTCCTCGAGCTCGCGCTCGACGCGGCGGATCAGCTCGAGCACAGCCTGCGTCAGGGACTCGGCTTGCTGCGCGTCCAGCGAGTCGAAGCCGATCTCGGCCGTGCAAGCGACGTCCGCTCGCGCTGCGCGGCTCAGACGGCGGGCCGCGACCTCGGCCAGCGCAGCCTCGCGCCGCGCCGACGCGGGCGCGCTCGTCGCTTCGATCCGCCCAGCCCGCCAGCGCGCGTGCGCGGTGGCGCCGACGGGTCGCACGCCAGCACGCAAGAGGCAGACGAGAGCCGCGCCGTCGCGCTCGACGCGCAGCGACGAGGGCCACGGCGCGGCGGACGAGGACTCGAGCGCGAGCACGGGCGCCACATCGGTCACGGCACGCTCACCAAGGCGGCGGCGCGCGACGCGCGAAGATGCCCATCCCTCCCGTGTCCGTCTTCAGATCGAGGTCGAGGTGGGTCATGCCCCACCCGGGCAGATCGACCCACACGTGCTCCTGCAGGTAGCAACGCGACCCGGGCTGCGACGGCATGGTGAGCGGCACGTCGCCGACGTGCACGAGGCCGCGCGCGTCGGGCGAGAACAGCGTGACGGGAACGACCGCGCTGGCCATTCCCAGCAGTGCCTGCGCCGCGAAGCCCTCGACGAGCACTTGCTCACTCGCCGCGCCGGGTTGGAACTGCGCCGGAGCGAGGCCCAGAGCATCGAGCCTCAACAGGCGCTCGAAACGCTCGAGGTCGTACACGCTGACGTAGTTCTCGAACGTGTTGCTGACGTAGGCCAGATAGGAGACGCGCGAGGGATCGCCGGTGTCCTTGCGGCCATAGGAGATGCCATGGCTCCCCAGACCGGCTGGGAAGGTGTAGATGCCCTGCGGCAAGCCGCTCGCGTCGAGCGGGATGATGTTGACGTTGAACGAGGCCTTGTTGCACACGGTCATGAAGCGGCCGTGGCCGGTCGAGCCGGGCGGGCTGATGGCGCATTGGATCGGCATGTGCGACCAGCGCACCGGCATGGCCATCATGTCGGTGAGCGCGAGATTCCCCGCCGCGTTGCCCAACGGTGAGGGCAGCCTGACGCGCGTCAGCCTCTCGGCGCCGTCCGACGCGTCGATCGTATACACGCTGATGTCGTCGGTGCCCGCGTTGTTGGTGTAGCCGCGATGGCGCGTCGCGTTGGGATTGCCGGTGTTGAAGATCGAGGCCGCCAGCGGGGAGAGCCCACCCGTGGACGTCGAAGCCACTTCCGCTCCCGTGCCCGTGCGCGCGTCCGCATCGACCCAGCGGCGCGAAATCGAGTAGAGCGAAGCACTGCCCGGGAGCGTGTTGGCGGTGAGAATGTGGTCGCCGTCGTCGAGGAACCACAGACCGTGCGGCGAGAACCCCGGCGGAGCCGTGCGACCGGAAGATTGACCGAGCGCGGGCAGGTTCGGCCGCTGCCAGTTGATCGCCGTGAACGGATCGAATTCCTGCAGCTTGTTGCTGCCCATCACCGTCACGAACCAGCGATCGGCGCCCGTGGCCGCGTTCAGGCGCCCGGGCGCGGTCATGATGTGCGCGTTGGCGGCGCCCATGGGCACGTCGCCCAGAATCTGTTTGGAGTTCGCATCGATGATCGTGACCGTCGTGTCGTGCCAGTTCGCGTACACCGCGACGTCGCGGAGCACGCCCAGGTCGTCGCGCGACGTCCCGATCCAGCCGTTGTGCGGGTTGTTGCCGACGTTGGGGATGTTCGTCGAGGTCCACGTCCGCGTGTCGATCACGTCGACGGCACCGTTGGGTCCAGATGTGTTCGTGTAGGTCTGCATTCCGACCCACACTTCGCCACGGCCGAGCACCTTGGGCCGAGCGATCGGCAGCTTGCTGACGTGAGTCAGCGGCGTCGGGTTGCTGTCCGGCGTCACGATCTGCACTTGCATGTACGGGTGCAGCGAGCAGTAGTACTTCCAAGCGCCCGAAGCCAAGTCGGACAGCTCCAGATAGAAGTAGCCGGTGTTCTGGCTCGTGATGTTGCCCGAGTAGCCGATGAAACCGGTGTCCACACCCAAGCCGAGGTTGCTGACCGTGTGCCAGGTCTTTCCGCGGTTGATGACCTTGATGTAGTCGCCCGCCGACATCACCACGCGCCGCCGATCGTGGGCGAGGTCGCGGACGTCCGTGTCGTCATCGCGGAACCACGGTGCTTCGTCGAGGATCTCCAGCACGATCCCGTGGCCGCTGGGCACCGGAGGCGGCGGCACGCCCGTCAGCGGATCCGCTCCTCCGACCGGCGGCGCGTACACCAGCCAGTCGACGAGCTGATCGAGCTCGGCGTCGCTGATCACTTCGCGCCCGAAGGCCGGCATGCGGTAGTCGAATCCGCCGACGAGGTAGGCCCCGTTGCGGACCATGAAGCGCGCGTGATCGGCGACGGCGGGCTGAGGCGAAGCGAGCGCGTAGGCGATGGGCGGCGCCCACGTTCCAGGATCGACCCAACCCGGTCCGCCTCGTCCGTCGGCACCGTGGCAGGTCGCGCACGAGGCGGCGAAGATCTTGGCCGGCGGGCGCACGGCTTGCTGCGCCACGGCCACGGCATCGAGCAGCGCGAGAACGACGATCAGCCGACAGAAAAGCGACGAAAACAAGCGTGAGTGCGTCATGGTGGTGCTCGAGTGCTGCGCCTGCAAAGAGGCGTGAAAACGACACCTTGGAATCTACTGCGCCACTCGCGAGACGGCGTCGGCCATAGGCCGTAGGCGAACTTGCGAACAACGTCGGTGCGCGAGCGAGCTGCCGATGTCGCTTCCATGGCGCGCCAACGACGCGCCGCGGGCTTGGGAGGTGCCCGGTCGTGCCCTCACTCCGAACGTGCGCTCCGCCGATCTGCGAACCACTGCGCATCGACCGCCATCGACATCCGTCGGCAAATGACGACGTGCTGGCGATGCCCGATCCGATGAAATCGCACGGCGCTTGGGTCGTGCTGTTCTCGTCCATCGGCGCCGGCGCGCTAGCTCGCAACGCCCGCTCGTCGGGGCCGAGGCGCCGCTCAGCGCGCCGAGCGCAGCAGGTCCTCGACCGCGGCGACGAGGCGTGGATCGAGCTTGCACGCGGCGTCGAACTCGGTGCGTGCTTGGGACGCGCGGCCCAGAGCGAGCAGCGCGTGACCGAGGTTGAAGCGCGCGACGGCGTGCTGTGGAGCGAGCTCGACGGCGGCGCGCAGCTCGACTTCGGCCTGCACGGCGCGGCCCTCTCGCAGCAGGACGAAGCCCAAGTTGTTGCGGAAGTCGGCCTCGCCCGGCGCCAGCTCGCAGGCGCGCTCGAAGCACTCGCGAGCGCCGCTCCAATCGTCGCGCGCGACGCACGTGGCACCGAGCTCGTAGTGGACCAACGCCCAGTCCGGCTTGAGTGAGCGCGCGGTGGTGAAGTGCTCCGCGGCGGCCGCGGGCTCCCCTTCCCGCAGCGCCAGCTCGCCGCGCCGCAGGTGCAGCTCGGCCAGATGCTCGGCCTGATCCTGTCGACCCGCCTCCGGCGTGGGCGTCGAGTCGATGGCGCGCTCGAGCACTTCCGCGGCCTGCGAAGATCTCCCGCGCGCTAGGTGCACGCGCGCGAGCACGAGCACGGCCTCGCGCAGCTGTGGAACTCGCGCGAGCAGGTCGGTCAGCGTGTTTTCGGCCTCTTCGAGCTCCCCGCACAGCTCCGCGATTCGCGCGTGGCGCAGCTGCGCCGCGGGCGACTCGAACAGTCCAAACCTGCGCACGGTGTTCGCACTCGCGCGGGCCGCCGCGAGCCGTTCGGGCTCCAACGCGCCGCCGCGCTTGTCGGCCGCGGCGACAGTGCGCTCGACGGCCAGCTCGTTCCAACGGATCCAACCGCTGTGCGCGGTCAGTGCCGCGAGCAGCGCACTGACGCCACAGAACGCGACTCCGGCCCTTCGCACGCGCCCGCCCTTGGCGAGCACGATCTTCTGCAGCCGCGCCTCTCGCCGCCGCATCACGCGCACGCACAGCCACGCCGTGGCGCCCGCGAAGACCCCGAGCGTGAGCGCGACCAGGAAAGGCACGCTGTCGTACAGGCCGCGCGTCGCGAGGAACGTGGCCAACACGACCACGGCCACGAGCACCTCCTCCGACGCAGTGAGGTCGAACTTGCGCGGCAGGCCGCGCCGGGCGAGCGCAGCTCGAAAGAGGGGCGGCGTGCTGAAGCGGAACACGATGTTGCCGTCGGGACAGGCGGCCATGCAGTCCAGATCTCGTAGACAGTCCTTGTCGACGATCGCGCCAAATTGCGTCAGCTCTCGATGGACTCGGATGTGCGACGTGCAAACCGCCGTGCAGCGGCCGCAGCCCGAGCAATCGCCGCGGGCCACGAGTCGGCCCGGCGCGATGCGGTCGGCGAGCGCGAACAGCGCGCCGTACGGGCAGACCGTCGTGCAGAACGAGCGCGAACCGAGCACATACACCGCCAGCGGACCGCAGGCGACGAACGTCAACGCGATGATCCAAGGACCAGGCAGATTGCGCCAGAACTCGCTGGTTGCGAGCGATCCCCATCCGGCCGAGTCGGACGCGAAGCGCAGCGTGGGCAGCCGTCCTTCCTGAACGAAATGCACGAGCAGCGGCGCCGCGAACATGTACGCCATGGCGAGCGTGCCGACCGTGCGCAGCGCACGCGAGCGCAGCGGGCGGGGCTTGATGCCGAGCTTGCGCAACAGCCAGTGCGAGGCGTCTTGCAGCGCCAGAATGTGGCAGGCCCACGAACAGAAGTAGCGCCCGAAGACGGCTGTGGCGAGGACGGCGACAGCGAGCAACAAGAAGCCGGCGGTGACGACGCCGAGCGCGAAGGTGTAGACGGCCTCGTTGAACTCCAGCGGGGCCAGCGTTCGACCGGCGAGCTTCCAGTGCGCGATGTGCAGACCCGCCGCGACGTGTACTGCGAGCAGCACGAGCGCACGGCGACGCGAGTAGCGTTCCTCGTCGAGGGCGAGCGGCCGCATCGATCCGCCGGCTTCCATGCGGCTCAACTTCCGCCGTACTCGGCCTGTGGATCCGCGGGCCGTTCGCCCAGCGACTTCCAGCGCTCGATCCACGTCCGCGGTGTCGCGTGCAGAGTGTGCAGCAACGCCGCACCCGTGCGCGTGTCGCCCTCGTTCGTCGTGCCCGGCGAGCTCGCGGGAGCGCCAGCGGCGATCGCGTGCGCCTCGTCGAGCAGGCGCCGCGCCTGCTCGAGGTCGCCGCGCAGCCATGCGCAGCGGCCCTGATGGTAGCGCGCTTCGACCGAGCGCGGATTGAGCGCCGCAGCCGCGTTGAAGTGCTGTTCGGCACGCTGCGCGTCGCCGAGCAGCAAGGCCGCGAGGCCGAGCTTGACGACCGGCCCGCTGTCCTCGCGGTTGATGGCGTGGCAGCGCTCGAACGCGCGCTCCGCCTCCTCGAGCGCCGCCTCGTCGCCTCTCTCCAAGAGCAGGCTGCCGATCTGCATCCAGCCCCGATTCGAAGTCGGGTGATAGAGCACGAGGCGGCGATAGGCGACCAGCGCGGCGTCCATGTCGCCCTGCGTCAGCGCGCAATTCCCAAGGTTGTAGAGGCAGTCCTCGTGGCTCGGCCAGACTTCGAGCGCGCTCCGGTAGCCCTCGACCGCCTCGTCGATGCGGCCTGCGACGCGTGCCTTGGTCGTCGCGTCGAGCAACGCGTAGAAACGCCGCTGCGCCGGCGCGTCCACAGGCCCCGCGAGCGCCGACTCGCGCTTGCCCGGGAGCAGCTCGATCAACGGCGGATGTCCGCGCATCCACGTGATCAACGTGTCGGCGGGAATGTCCCGCAGGCGCTCCTGCGCTCCGTCGGGCCAGCGCACGACCAGCTCATCGACGCGCGGCGACGTGCCGAGTCCGAAGGCGATCTCGCCGGTCGCGTGCTGCGACAAGTATGAGCCCTGCGTGTCGAGTTCGCCGATCGAAATCCGCCCGCCCGCGTGCAGCTCCAGCGCCGCTCCGATCGCAAGTCGATTGCCCACAGGCTGGCGCAAGCGTACGCGCACGCTGCGGCGCGCGTTGCCACCGTCGTTGCGCAGGAGCCTCGGCGAGCCGCCGTGAGTCGTGACGAGCAGGTCCTCGTCTCCGTCGAGGTCGTAGTCGAAGGTGGCTCCGCCGCGCCCCACGTGCTCCGCGCCAAAAAAATCTCCAGCGGCCGCACCGAGGTCGAAGTAGCCGCGCTTGCCACCGGCGTTCCAGAACAGCTGGCTCTTCTGCGGCACGAGCGCAGTCGCGTCGTCCTTGCGCGGCAGCGTGCTGCCGTTGATCACGAACAAGTCGAGCAGGCCGTCGCAGTCGTAGTCGAAAAAGCCCGTCGCCCAGCCGACTCGATCGAGCGTGGCCTGCCCGAGCCCGAACCGATCGGCCTGATCCATGAAGGACAGCGGCAGGTCACGCTCACGCTCGATGCCGGGCAGCCGCCGCATGTTCACGTACAGCGCGTTCTCCTGCGCGAGCCAGTGCGTGACGACGAAGTCGAGGTCGAGGTCGCCGTCGAAGTCCCCGGCGGCGAGCCCCATCGCGCCGCGGTAGTCCCCCACCTGCGCGGTCGCGGTGCGGTCCTCGAAGCCCCCCGCGGCGGTTCCGATGAAGAAGGCGTTGTCGCTGACGTCGTTGGCGACGTACAGATCGGGACGGCCGTCGCCGCTGAGGTCGGCCATGATCGCGCCCAGACTGCGGCCCGCGGGATCCGCGACGCCGAGCTTTTCAGCGACGTCTTCGAACGTGCCGTCGCCGCGGTTGCGCAGCAACAGATTGCGTTCCGGCGCGTAGGAACTCGGGTTGATGCCCGCGGGGATCGCGAGGTCGTATTGCGACGGTGTCCGCGCGGCGTCGCCCTCGTGCTCGACGAAGCTCACGTAGGCACAGACATAGACGTCGAGCGCTCCGTCGCGGTCGAAGTCGCTCACCGCCAACCCGGTGAAGAAGCCGTGGAAGCCACCCAGACCGGCGGCGGCGGTGACGTCGCGAAAGCGCGCGTCGCCCACGTTTTGGAGCAGCGTGAGCCCACCGTAGCTCGTGACCAGCAGGTCGAGGTCGCCGTCGGAGTCGTAGTCGAGGAACGCCGCCCCCATGCCGAAGAGCTCGAGGTCCACACCGGCGGAGCGAGCGATGTCGACAAAAGTGCCGTCGCCGCGGTTGCGAAACAGCGCGCAGCGACCGCCGCCGCTGCCCTCGGGGTCGAGCGAGCCTGCGGTGTTGACGAGAAATGCGTCGGTCCATCCGTCGCCGTCGACGTCGCCGAGCGCGACGCCCGAGCCCATGTCCTCGGGCAGGCGATTGGTGCGCGTCGAGGGAAAGTGGCGGAACACGATCTGCGACTGTTCCGTCACGTCCTCGAAGCGAGCGCGCGGCCGGTCGTCGGGGAGCTTGCGACCGAGGCTGTCGAACAACCCCTCCGCTCCGGCGCCGGGCACGTAGCGCTGCTCGCGTCGACTCCAGCTCCACCACGCGAACACCGCCGCGACCGCCACGGCGGCGACCGCGAGCGAACGCCCGCCACGCCCGCGCCGCCACCGTGTCACGACTGGACCTTCACGCTCGCGTTGGCCGTGGACAGGACCGTGATCGGGCTGGTGACCGTGTTGGACTCCCCGTACATGAAGTTGAGCAGGTACTGGTCGATCTTGCGGTAGTTGAGTCGGGCCTCGATCGTGAGCACGCCTTCGGCGCCGACCGGTACCGGCACGTCGATGTCGCTCGCCACGGGCAGGTCCGGCACCGCGGCACCCTGCACGCTCGGGCACGCGAACTCGTAACTCGCGACCTCCTCCGCGCCGGGGAACAGCGAGCGGCGGAAGCGCACGCCGACCATCTCCCACAGGTTGTGGCGGTCGATCAGGTTGCCGTAGCGATCGACGGGCTCGGCCTTGAACATGAACGTCGCCGGCTCGATGAAGTGACGCTCGTCGCGCGCGCCGGAGTGGAACACGACGTTGCCCGAGGGGTCCTTGACCTCCAGCTCGATCCACGACTGGATGATGTCGAGCGGACCGGTCGGGAAGTCGTGGCCGACCTTGTTGCTGAGCACGCGCACACGCAGCGCGAGGCGCTCGCCGGCGCGCACGCTCTGCGGCGCCACGATCTCGATCGGCACGGCCGGACCCTTGCTCCAGCGGTCGGCGATTTCTGGGACTTCCAACTCGCCGCGCAGCCAGCGTTCGACGAGTTGCGCGTGCTCCGCGCCACCCTCGAGCTCCATCGCCACGGGGATGAACTGGTTGGCGCCCAAGAAGCGGTGCGTGCGGTGCTGGCCGTCCGCCGCGTCCCGGTTGAAGTCGGCTCCGTCGCCGCGCGCGGGATCGTTCGACGCCGTGAGTGGCATGTGGCACTCACGGCACTCGATCGTCTCGGTCGGCTCACCGGGGTGGTTCCAGCGGCTGTTCTTCCAGTTGTCGTATTGGTTCTGAAGCTGCACCCAACCGACGTCATTGACCTGCTCGTCGATGAACTGCTTGTGGCAGGCCGCGCAGAACTCGGAGGTCTTGAACATGCGCTTGGAGAGGCTGGCCACGTGCTGGTCTGGGTAGGCGCGCAGCACGAAGTCGCGCACGAAGCGCGCCACGTCACCGTCCTTGCGCTCCCAGGCGTAGCGCTCGGGTTGGTGGATCACGTAGTTGGCGTTGCCGGCGACGTCGGTCTGCTCGATCGCATGGCACGCGAGGCACGAGATGCCCTCGCGGTAACCGGCCAGTCCGGTCAGGTTCTCGACGCCGATGTACTTGGTGCCTGAAAACAGGGAGATCGGGTCGTGGCAACCCGCGCAGTAGCGCGTCGAGGTCGCGCCATTTTGCTGCGCCATCAGGTTTTGGATGCCTTGGAAGGCGACGTCCATCGCAGCGTAGCGGTGCGCGCTCGGCAGCCACTCGCGGTAGATCTCCTCGTGGCATCCGCTCGTTCCGCACGACGCGGAGTCGTCGAACGAGCGCGCGTCGAAGGCGCCGCCGGTGGCCGTCTTCGCAAGGCTGGGCGCGAACGGCCCCGCGTCGCCGTAGGCGGCCTGCTCGTACTCGGGCGGGAACTCGTTGACGTAGCTCGTCGGTCGCACGACGAGGCACAGCACGCCGGTCGCGGCGAGGCACAGCGCACACACGCCACCGGCCAAGCGCAGGTGAGCGCGCAACGCACTCAGCACGACGGCCGAGACAGCTTGCAGGTCGCCACGCCGCTCGCGCGACAGAAGCGATGCGTAGTGCGGGATCAAGAACGCCAGCGTCGCGGGAGTGCTCGCGATGTGGATCCAGCGCCAGCTCGCGTCGATGCGCGTGCCCAGCGCGCTCTGCCACGTCAGCACGAGTCCCGAGACGGTGCACACGGCGAGCGCGACCAACGCTGCCCAGCCCGTGAACTTGATCTGGGTCAGCGGGAACGCCCACCAGACGCGGATGTGGCGGACGCAAAACCACGCCAGCGCCGGGAGCGTGAGCAGTCCGATCAGCGTGTGCGCGACCACCGAGTGCTCGCTGAACACGTTGAACGGCGCGAGCCAGATCACGAGGCCGCTGACGCTGAGGTACGCGAGCACGCCGGTGACGAGCTTCGACAGGGGGGAAGACCAACCCGCCGCGCGCCGTTCTAGGATCGCGCTGCGCTCGTCGTTGACTTGGGGCGAAGTGGACATGCTCGTGCTCTCGAGGCGTGGCGTCGCAACCTCATCGGCGCGCCGCGGCGCCGAGCCATCCAAGGTTAGACAGCGAATTGGATCCGCTCAGAACTGCGCACTTTTCCGCACGTTTCTACGCACGCTCGCGCGCGGGGCTCACCGCTACCACGGCAGCGCCTCGTGCACGAAGTGGGCGGCGAGCGTGAGCGCGGATCGCCGCGCGAAGTCCGCGCTCAGCGCAGGCCCAGCCGCTTGGCGAGGTGGTGCAGGTTGCTGCGGTGCAAGCCGAGCGCGCGCGCTGCGGCGGCCCAGTTGCCCGCGTGCACGACCAGCGCACGACGGATGCGTTCGCGTTGGAATTCGAGCAGCGCTTCGCGCAGCGGCAGATCCGGTGCGACGGACGCGCTCACGCTCGGCGTCGGCTCGGCGGGCGTTTGAGCCTCGGCGCGCAGGTCCGACAGACGCACGATGACCGTCTCGCCGGCACTCACTCGCCCCAGCGCGCGCAGGATCGCGCGCGAGAGCGCGTTTTCGAGCTCGCGCACGTTGCCGCGCCATGGACTGCGGATGAGCTCGTCGCGCGCGTCCGGCGCAATGCGGATCGGACCGGTGCCCAGCCGCCGCCGCGCGCGGTCGGCGAAGTAGCCGGCGAGCAGCGCGATGTCCTCGGGATGCTCACGCAGCGGTGGAACGCGAATTCGGCACACGTCGAGGCGGTGGCGCAAGTCGGCCCGAAAGCGACCGGCGCGAACTTCGGCCTCCAGATCGCGGTTGGTGGCGGCGAGCACGCGCACATCGACGCGCTCGGTCCGGTCCGAGCCGACCGGTTGCACCTCGCCATCCTGCAGGACGCGCAGCAACTTGGGCTGGACGTGCGTCGGCAGCTCGCCGATCTCGTCGAGGAACAGGGTCGCGCCATGGGCTGCGCGGAACTTGCCGGGCCGCGCCTCGAGCGCGCCCGTGAACGCGCCCTTCACGTGGCCGAACAGCTCGCTCTCGACGATCGACTCCGGCAGCGCGGCGCAGTTGACGTACACCAGCGGCTCGTCGGCCCGCCGCGACTGTGCGTGCAGCGTGCGCACGACGAGTTCCTTGCCGACGCCCGTCTCGCCCGTGACGAGCACGGGCAGCTCGGTGCCGGCGACTAGTTCGATCTCGCGCCGCAGCCGCGTCATCGCCGGCCCCTGACCGAGCAGCGTGCCTCCGCGCCGCTCGAGCACATCGCGCACGAGCGCGCGCGCGATCAGGCCCTTGTGCGTGGCGTGGCGCTCGAGCGCCTCGATCAGATCACTGGTGCGCAACGCCGCGGCGCTGAGGGCGGCGAGCTGTTCGAGAAAGCGCGGATCGACCTGCTCGAAGGCGCCGGGCGCGAGCGCATCGGCCGTCAGCACGCCGACCAGCTCGCCCTCGACGCGCAGCGGGCAACCCAGACACGAGTGCACGGTGAGGTGCGGCGCATCGACGACCAAGCCGTCGTAGGGGTCCGGCAAGCTGCTGTCGGAAGGGAACAGCGTCGGAGCGACGGCGCGACAGAGAATCTCGAGCCGCGGATGCTCGCCACGCACGAAGCGGCGACCGAACACGTCGCTCGAGAGGCCGTGCGCGGCGATCGGGATGAGCACGTCGCCGTCGAGCCGCAGCAAGACCGCAGCGTCGCACGGCAGCGCGCGCACCACGGCTGCGACCAGCCGGTTCGAACGGTCCTCGGCCGAGAGCGAGGCCGTCATGTCGAGGGCGATCGCGAGCAGGGTGTCGGCGGGACCGGAGGTTGTCTCCACAACAACTAGTGTAGTCGATCACACAACGTCGCGCGCTGTGTTTTCAACAACGTGGCGCCGCAAGTGCCTGCCCATCCACGACCTGCACGCGCGGAGCGGACTTCGCCACCCGCGGCACGAACTTCGCTAGGGCTTCGCCATAGGCCTGCCCAACCCCCAACCGGAGCCGACCATGACCCATTCCACCGCACCGATCCGACCCGACACCACCCTCGCCGACCTCGCGACCACGCACGCGGGCGCCTCACGCGTCTTCCACCGCCACGGCCTCGACTTCTGCTGCCACGGCCGCATCTCGCTCGCCAAGGCCTGCGCCGAGCACAAGCTCGACCTCGACGCGTTGCTCTCCGAGCTGCGCGCCGAGGAACAGCGCACCGAGAGCTTCGAGCAGTGGGACGAGCGCGCGCTGCCGCAGCTCGTCGAGCACCTGCTCGCGAACTTCCACCTTCGCCACCGCGAGGAACTGCCCCGCCTGATCGCCGCCGCCCGCAAGGTCGAGTCGGTGCACGGCGAGAAGTCGAGCTGCCCCAAGGGCCTCGCCGCGCACCTCGAACACATGGCCGAGGAGCTCGAGGACCACATGCAGAAGGAGGAGCAGGTGCTCTTCCCGATGGTGCTCGCGGGCCGCGGCGCGATGGCCGCGATGCCCGTGCAGGTGCTCGAGATGGAGCACAACGACCACGCCCTCAACCTGCAACGCTCGCGCGCCCTCGCGCACGGGTTCGTCCCGCCGTCCGAGGCTTGCGGCACTTGGCGCGCCCTCTATCTCGGCCTCGAGGCGTTCGAGCGCGACGTGATGCAGCACATCCACCTCGAGAACAACGTCCTCTTCCCGCGCACCCTGCGCAGCTGAGCCGCGCCGCACGACGCGCGCGTTGCGTGAGCAACGTGCGCCGTGCGGAGCTCGACGTCGCCAGCGCCAAACGGACCGACCGCGCCAACGCGGCGGCGTTGCGCCGTCGTGAGAGCCGTACGTTCCTCGTCGGCCGCCCTCCCACGAGGCCCGAGCGCCGCGAGCCGCCTTCCCGATCAGGGATGCGGAGCGTGTGCAGCGGTCCGAGCGAGCAGCGGCTCGCGCGCGAGGCCGCGCAGGAACAGCCACAGGAAGAGCGCTGCGGCGCCGAGCAGCGGGCCGAGCTCCCACGCGCTGATGCGAACCTCCGAGCCCTGCAGCGCAGGCGCCACGAGCACGAAGAGGTCGAGCGCGCGCCCGACGAGCACCAACGCGGCGATGCGACCGAGTGCCACGGGGTTGCGGCGCCAAGGCTTGCGCATGAGCGCCAAGAAGGGCACGGCGAAGTTCACGAACAGGTTGAGCCGCACGAGCGTGCTCCAGTCACCGGCTTCGCGAGCGAGGTAGTAGGTCGTCTCCTCGGGGATGTCGACGTACCAGATGATCATGTGCTGGCAGTACCAGATGTAGGCCCAGAAGAGCGACAGGCCCATCAGGATCTTGGCCAGATCCTCGAGCGCGTCGGACGTGACGAGCTCGCGCCCGTGCTGTGTTCGACGCAGCCACAAGAGGGCCAGAATGCAGACGGCGATCCCGCTCGTGCCGACCGCTGCCAGACCGTGCAGCGCGAAGATCGTGCTGAACCAGTGCGGCTCGAGCGACTGGATCCAATCGACGCAGGCCAGCGAGAACGTCAGCGCGAAGAGCGCCATGAACAGGGCGGCCACGCGCAGGTTGCGTCCGCGCTCGAGCGGACGAAGGCCCGCGAGCTTGCGCGCGAGCCAAATCCAGACGACGAAGACGAGCACGGTGCGCAGCGCGAAGCCCGGCACGTTCAACCACGCGGACTTGTGTTCGAGCAGATGGTCGCCTCGGACCGCGCTGGCATGCGACCACTCGTACAGCGCGTGCGTGCCCGCCACGAGCATCACTCCGAGTGCCAGCGCGCCCGGCAGGGTCGCGCCCATGGCGGCTGGGATGGCGCGCAGCGGCATCGCCCAGCGCATGTCGGCGAGATGCGTGATCGCGAGGAACAGCGGTCCGGCCAGCGCCACGAACGTGAAGTAGCAAAACCCCATCAGGTAGCCGCTCCACGTGCGTTCCGGTGCGAGCAGCATCCCGAGCAGGAAGATCACCAGTCCGGCGCTGGCCACGCCGACGAGGACGCGCATCAGACGCGCGGAAGGGACAAGAGTCGTTTCCATCAGCGCGTCGCCCCCTGCAATGCCCGGACGTGATGAATCACCTGCCAGCGTTGGAGCGGGCCAAGCTGCAGCGCGTAGCTCGCCATCGTGCCTTGTCCGCGCGTGAGCAGGTGGTACAGCTCGCCGTCCGCGATCTGGCGCGCGCGCGCGCCCAACAGGGACGGCGGCGGCAACATGCCGCGCTGCACGACGGAACCACCGCCATTGCCGTCGGCGCCGTGACACACGACGCAAAACGCACGGTAAAGCTCGGCACCGCGCGCGAGCGTCTCGGCGCTGTGTTCGAGCGGATTGACGAGCTCCCTTCCAGCGCGCGTGGCTTCTTCGGGGCCCGGGCCGTAGCGGAAGCTCTCGCCCCCGCGCACGACGACCCCCTCGGGCAAGCCTTGATGCGTGATTCCACCGGGCAAGACCGAGCTCGGGCTCTGGCTCTCCGCCGCCGGGGAACGCGCCATGTCGGGGAAAAACTCGAAGTTGCGCCGTTCCGGGTCGGGACGCAGCAGCTCGCCCCCGACTCCCAGAACCGCGCACAGCGTCAGGGACGCGAACAGGATGACGCGCGCGCTCACGGAATCGTCTCCTCCCAAGCCCGCTCCGCCCCTGCGGCGAGGAGCATGCGATCGACCTCGTGCGCGGGGAGCGTCGGGTCGCGCGGCACGGCCGCGAGAACAAACCGGTCATCCGTGACGCCGGGATGGGCGCGGACGACTTTGCCCGGCCACAGCCGACTGCGCGCGAGCAACGCGAAGACCGTCGTCAGTCCGGCGCACAGCACCGTCAGCTCGAACATGACCGGCATGAAGGCCGGCAGGGAATCGAATGGCTTGCCGCCCACGTCGATCGGCCAGTCGACGGCCGACGACCAATACTGGAAGACGGTCCCGAGCACGAGCCCGGTCGCTCCTCCCGCGAAGGCCAGCATCGGCAAGCGCGAGCGCGGGATTCCTAGCTGCGCATCGAGGCCGTGCACGGGATGGGGAGACCAAGCCTCGACCACGTCGAGCTGCGCCGCTCGGCAGCGAGCGATGGCGCCGAGCAGCGCGTGCTCGTCATCGAAAGAAGCCAGATGCCGGCGTTTCATGCGTGCTCCTTGGGGTGGGCGGGGGCAAGCACCGTCTTGACCTCGAACATCGAGATCATCGGCAGGAAGCGACAGAACAGCAGGAAGAGCGTGAAGAACAGGCCGAACGCTCCGACCATCGCGCCGAACTCGACCAGCGTCGGGCAATAGCTCGACCACGACGACGGTAGGAAGTCGCGCTGGAGCGAGACGACGATGATCACGAAGCGCTCGAACCACATGCCGACGTTGACGAGCAGCGAGATCACGAAGATCGCCACCATCGAGCCGCGCACGCGCCGCAGCCACAGGAGCTGGGGCACGAACACGTTGCAACTGACCATGATCCAGTAGGCCCACGCCATCGGACCGTGGAGGCGGTTCTCGAAGGCGAACATCTCGTACTCGTTGCCCGAGTACCACGCCGTGAAGAGCTCGGTCGCGTAGGCGAGGCCCACGATCGAGCCGGTGAAGACGAGCACCTTGCACATCGCGTGGATGTGCCGGACGGTGATGTAGTCCTCGAAGCGCATCACGCGCCGCGCGATCAACATCAGCGTCAACACCATCGCGAAGCCGGAGAACACCGCTCCGATCACGAAGTAAGGCGGCAACACGGTGGTGTGCCAGCCGGGCACGACCGAGGTCGCGAAGTCGGTGCTCACGACGCTGTGCACGGACACCACCAGCGGCGTCGCCAGACTGGCGAGCAACATGCACGCCATCTCGTAGCGCGACCACGTGCGACCGGATCCGTCCCAGCCAAAGCTCAGCCAGCCGAAGAGCTTCTTCCTCCAGCCGCGCGCGCGATCGCGCAGCGTGGCGAGGTCGGGGATCAGGCCCACGTACCAGAAGAGCAGGCTGATCGTGAAGTACGTGCTGATCGCGAAGACGTCCCACAGCAGCGCCGAACGCCAGTTGATCCACAGCGAGCCGCGCGCGTTGGGGTACGGAAAGACCCAGAAGGCGAGCCACGGCCGACCCATGTGGATCACGGGGAACAGCGCGGCGCACAGCACCGCGAAGATCGTCATGGCTTCGGCCGAGCGATTGATCGAAGTGCGCCACTTCTGTCGGAACAGCAGCAACACGGCCGAAATGAGCGTGCCGGCGTGGCCGATGCCGACCCAGAAGACGAAGTTCGTGATGTCGAAGCCCCAGCCGACCGTGCGGTTGAGGCCCCACGTGCCGATGCCGGTGGCGGTCTGGTAACCGACGGCCCAGACGCCAAAGAGGAGCATCGCGAGCGCCGCGCACAGCGCCGCCCACCAAGCGAACGTGGGTCGACGCTCGAGCGGCGCGCACACGTCGCGCGTGACCTGCGTGAGCGTCTTTCCGCCGCCGATCAGCGGCTCCTCGCTCGGCACGGCGCAGCCCGACGGGCGCGAGGGGGCGTGCGGGTTCGGCGCGCGCGTCGGCGCGTGCGCGAGCACTTCGAGCTCAGCCGCCATGACCGCTCTCCTTCTTCGTGCTCCGACCGGAATGGACGTGGGCGAGGTAGCGGATCGAAGGCTGCACATTGAGCTCTTCGAGCAGCGTGTAGGCGCGCGGATCGGACGCACTCGCGCTCACGCGGCTGGACGGATTCTCCAGATCTCCGAACACAATCGCGTTGGCCGGGCACGACTGCTGGCAGGCGAGCTGCACGTCGCCGTCGGCGAGCGCTCGCCCCTCGACGCTCGCGCGCGCCTTGGCTTCCTGAATGCGTTGCACGCAGAACGAGCACTTCTCCATCACCCCGCGGGAACGCACGGTGACGTCCGGATTCAGCGCCTGATTCGCGAGCGCGTCTTCGTGCGGGTAGTCGAACCAATTGAAGCGCCGCACCTTGTAGGGACAGGTGTTGGAGCAGTAGCGCGTGCCGACGCAGCGGTTGTAGATCTGCTGGTTCAGACCCTCGGCCGAGTGCACGGTGGCGAGCACCGGGCAGACCGATTCACAAGGCGCGTGAGCGCAGTGCTGGCACAGCATCGGCTGATGGAGCGTGCGCAGTTCCTCACCCTCGCCCTGGTAGTAGCGGTCGATGCGGATCCAGCTCATCTCGCGGTGCCGCAGGACCTCGTCCTTGCCAACCACGGGCACGTTGTTCTCCGCCTGACAGGCGATCACGCACGCAGAACACCCGGTGCAGCGCGCGAGGTCGATCGTCATGCCCCAACGTCGCTCGCCGCGGTGGTCATCGGGCCACAGATCTTGGTCCGCGACCGGGTGTTTCGAGCGAGCTACCGCGTGCGGATCGGCCGCGTGCTCGGCGTGGCTGGTCGAGCGCACGGCATCGCGCACTTCGTGGCCGTGGCTGGCGAGCGCCGCGGGCAGCTCGAGCGAGTGGTAGTCCTGCGTGCAGGCCAACGACACGTTCCGCGCCAGACGATCGAGCCGCGCGGGAGCTCCCGCGAAGCTCCGGCCCGCGCTGCCCCACACGACCAGCGGCCCGGCGTGCACGCCGACCACGCCGTCGCTCGCGACGGTCGGTTGCGCATCGAGCCAGTGCGGTCCGACGCGTGCGAAGCGGCCGGTGCCGACGCGGCCATAGCCCAGCGCCACCGCCACGACGCCCTCGTGCTGTCCGCTCTGGAGGTGCGCGGGGAGCTCGATGGCGCCTTGCTCGGTGTGCACGCGCACGACGTCGCCCTCGCCGATCCCCAGCGTCGCTGCCGTGGTCGGCGCGAGGCACGCATAGTTGTCCCAGGCGATCTTCGTGACCGGGTCGGATAGCTCCTGCAACCACGGGTTGTGCGCGTGGCGCCCGTCTAGGAGACCGACCTTCGCGTACAGGACCAGCGCGAGCGCGCCGGGCGCCGGGCTCTGCGCGCGCGGTGCGAGTTGCGCCAGCGCATCGGGTCGGAAGGCGAGCGAGCGTCGTGCGCGAGGCTCGAGCTCGACGAAGCCTGCCTGCAGCGCGCGCTCGAAGAACAGATCGAAGTCACTCTCGCCGCTGCGCGGGAAGATCTCGCTGCGCCAGTGGGCGCGCACGAGGTCCCGATCGGAGCGCGCATCGCCCGACCAACGCGCGAGCGACGCGCGCAGGCTGCGCGTCGAACGCAGCGCGGGCACGGTCGGCTGCGTCAGAACGAACAGACCCTCGCGCGGCTCGCCGTCGTCCCACGCTTCGAGCGCATGCGGCGCTGGGCAGACCCAGCCCGCGGCGACGGCAGTCTCGTCGAGCGCCTCGCTCGCGACGATGACGTGCTTCGCACGCGCGAGCGCGAGCCGCCCGCCGAGGTCATAGGCCGGGTTGACGCCCGCGATGACGAGTGCGTCGACCGATCCCGCGTCGAGCTCGGCCGCGAGCTCGCCGAGCGCACGCTCGTCCCCGAGCCGTCGCTGCGAAGGACGCGCGAGGTCGAGCGTCGCGCCGTGGTTGCCGAGCAGTTCGTTGGCGTAGGCGCACAGCAGTTGGGACTCCAGCTCGTCTATCCCGCACAGGACCAAGCTCGCGCCGCGCGAGGCCCACACCTCGTGCGCCAAGGCCGCGATCCGCTCGGAGCGCGGCGTCGCGCCGAGCTGTGCGAGACGCGAGGGCAGACCGGCCAAGCGCTCGAGCTCGGCACACAGACCCGCGAGCGCGGGAGCGGTCTCCCACGGTGCGAGCAGCACGCGTTCGTCGGCCCGCGAGCCCGTCAGCGAGAGGCGGGACTCGAGCTGGATGTGGCGGAACTTCGCTCCGGGCGCGAGTTCCCGTCCGCGCGTGTACGCCGCGCCGAACTCGACCGGCGAGATCCACGTGCCGAGGAAGTCGGCGTCGAAGGCGAGGATCGTGCGCGCGCGCTCGAACTGCGGCGAGGGCAAGAGCCGCCGACCGAACAGCAGCTCGTAGGCAGTGAGCGTGGCCGAGGCGGGGAGCGGGTCGTAGCTCACGTGTCGGCCATCGGCGAAGCGCGCCACGAAGCGCGCGATCGCCGCGCGCGTGCTCGGGCTGTGCACGCTGCCGGTCAGCAGCCGCACACGACCGCCGCTGCGCTCGAGTTCCGCGAAGATGCGCGTGAGCTCGCGGTCGCAGTCCTCGAAGCTCGCGCTCGCACCGCCGCGGCGCGCACCGTCGAGACGCATCGAGTCGTAGAGCGAGAGAACCGACGCTTGACCGACCGCGCACAGGCCGCCGAGCGAGGCGGGGTGGGCGCGGTTGCCTTCGAGCTTGATCGGTCGACCGTCGCGGCACTTGGCCAGAACGCCGCACCCAGCCGAGCACGCGCCACAGGTCGTCGCGATCCAGTAGGCGCGGCCGGGGAGGATCTCGGGGCTCGGCGCGAGCGAGGGCACGACGTAGCGCACCGGGCCGCGCGAGCAACCGGCCATGGCCGCGCTGGCGATGCCGAAGCCCACCGTGCGCAGGAAACTGCGCCGCGAGCTGGTGGTGTCCTCGAAAGGCAAGAGCAGGTTGTCGTCGTGCGTTTCCATCAGAAGTGGCAGGCCGAGCAATCGGTGGACACGTGCTGCGCGCTATTTCCGCCAGGTTCGGCGGCGCTGGCGCGGTGACAATCGACGCACCAACCCATCGAGAGCGAAGAGACTTGGCGGATGCGCTCCATGCTCTGCACGGGACCGTGGCAGGTCTCGCAGGCGATCGCGCGTGCGACGTGCACGCGGTGGTCGAACCAAGTGAAGTCCGGGAGGTCGTGCACGCGCACCCACGGGATCGGCGTGGGCGCGCTCTGCTGAGTCAGCGTTTCATCCAGCCCGAGCGCGGCGTAGAGCTTGGCGATCTCGGGTGAGACGACGCGGCGCGGGTCGCGCGACTCGGCCACCGCCGCGGCGCGCTCGGCCATTTGCGCGTCGAAGCCCGCGCTCACGCTGGCGTGGCAGTTCATGCACACGCTGGCGGGCGGAATGCCCGCATGGCGGCTCTCCCACGCACCGAAGTGGCAGTAGCGGCAGTCGATCGACAACTCACCGGCGTGCAGGCGGTGCGAGAAGTGGATCGGCTGTTCCGGCGCATACCCACTGTGGTCCCCGGGCAGGCGCGGTGGCGAACTGCCGGGCAGCAGGAACGCGGCCGGGACGAGCGCGACGAACAGCGCCACCCTGAGCGGGTTCGCAGCCATGTCAGCAGGGAACCTCCGCGCCCTTGCGCGCGTAGAACCACCAGTTGATGGCGGTCGCGACCGCGTAGAAAGCGATCGCCCCGAGGAAGAACCCTCGCGGCGAACCGCTCGTGTCGATCGAGAGCCCGATCAGGGTCGAGACGATGAACGGCCCGTAGGCCGCCACGGCGCCCGTCCAGCCGAGCACGCCGGCACCTTGACGCGGCGAATGCGCGAAGATCAGCGGATACTGGCGGAACGTCGCCGCATTGCCGATGCCTGTGAAGAAGAACAGGCCCAGCATGATCCCGACGAAGAGCGGGAAGGAGTCGAGCGACGTCGGCGTCAGGACGCCCGTGAACACGAGCGCGGACGCGAGCGCCATCAGCGCCAAGCCGCTGATGTGCGTCAGGATGGCTCCGCCCGTGCGGTCAGCCACGAAGCCGAAGATCACGCGGCTGGTCGAGCCGATCAGCGGACCGTAGAAGGCCCACGCGAGCGGGTCGGGCGCGCCCGGGAACGAGCCGTAGACGGTGCGAATCAGGAGCGGGAAGGCGGCCGACAACCCGGAGAACGAGCCGAAGGTCATCACGTAGGTGATCGTGCAGAACCAAGTGTGCTTGTTCTTGAAGATGTCGAGCTGGTCCTTGAAGGACACGCGCACGGGCACGCTGCGCAGCCCGAACCAGCACGCGATCCCGAGCAGCACCAGGAACGGCACGTAGACGAGGAAGGCGTTCTGCAGCCAGATCGGCTTGGTCACGTCGCCCTTGGTGAACGTCTGCGACTCGCCGCCCAGCATCGCGAACGCTCCGAAGCCGATGATCCAAGGCGTCACGAACTGCACCAGCGACACGCCGAAGTTGCCGATGCCGGCCTGAATTCCCAGTGCCGTCCCCTGCAAGCGCTTGGGGAAGAAGAGGCTGGTGCTCGGCATGTACGACGAGAAGTCGCCGCCGCCCATTCCGGCCAAGAAGGCGAGCAGCATGAACATCCAAAACGGCGTGGCCGGGTTCATCACCGCCATCACGAGGCCCACGCAGGGAATCAGCTTCAGCAGCGTCGCCACGGTGATCACCGCGCGCGTACCGAAGACCGGCACGAGGAACGTGTGCAGCATGCGCAACGTTCCGCCCGCCAACCCCGGCATGGCGGTCAGCCAGAAGAGCTGAGTGGTCGAGAACTTGAAGCCCACGTTCGGCAGGCGCACGACGACCGCCGACATCGCGAACCAAGTCGCGAAGGAGAGCACCAAGCTCACGGTCGTGAGCGTCAGCGTGCGCCAGGCGATGCGACTACCCGTCGTCCGCCAGAATGTGGCGTCCTCAGGAGTCCAGACCGGCAACCAACTGCTGCGTGCGGGAGGCGCCGCCTGTACTTCACTCGCAGTGCGTGTGCTCATGACAGCCTCCCCGTCGACGCGAGCTTCGGCGGCGCGTCGTGCTCGTCATCCCGTGCGCGCCCTCCCCTGCCGACCCAGGTCGAAGTCCACTGCCGCGTGACGAGCGCGAGCGCGACCAGCACGACCACGGCCAGAAGCGTGCCCGACAGGAAGCCGGGCCCGAAGCTGTCGTAGTGCTGCTTCCCTAGTCCCATTGCGTTCGGCAAGAGGCCCCCTGCCAGCGCACCGATCTCACCCACCAGACTGCCGGCCACGGCCGTCGTCGACTTGAAGCGCAGCGGAACGAGCTGGAACACGGCTCCATTGCCAGCGCCCATCGCGCTGAAGCACACCACCAAGATCACGACCATCACCCACGGATTGGCGGGCAGCATGGCTGCGGCGGCCGTGGCGCCGATGATCACGAAACCGAGAAGGTAGAGCAGGCGCAGCCCGCCGATGCGATCGGCGATCCAGCCACCGATGACGCGCAGGATGCTGGCCATGACGATGATCACGGCCGAGTACTGACCGACCGATTCCTTCGGGATCGCGTACTGGTCGTGGAACAGCGTCGGCAAGAAGCTCGTCAGGCCGATGTAGCCGCCGAACGTCAGCATGTACATCAGGTTGAAGATCCACGCGTCGCGGTCGACCAAGATCTTGAGGTAGTCCTTGAGCGGCTTGTGCTCGCGGTCGGGCGGCTCCTTGGCGAAAATCTGCAACAGCACCATCGCCAGCACGATCGGCAGGATCGCGAGGCCGTAGACGGCCCTCCATCCGTAGAGTGCAGCCAGCGGCGGCGCGAACAGCACCGCCAGCACGGCGCCCGAGTTGCCCGCACCCGCGATGCCCATCGCGAGGCCCTTGTACTTCGGCGGATACCAGCCCGAGCCGAGCGACAACGCCACGCCGAAGCTCGCGCCTGCGATGCCGAGGATCACGCCCATCGCAATCACTCCGGTCATCGTCTCGACGAACAAGTAACCGAAGGCCAGCCCGACGCAGATCAGGGCCATCTCGACCTGCGCCGCCCGCTTGCGTCCGATGTACTGCGACAGGAGGCCGAGCGGGAAGCGCATCAGGGCGCCGGCGATCACCGGCACCGAGACCATGAAGCCCTTCTCGGCCGGGGAGAGCCCGAACTCGGAAGCGATGTAGGGCGCCATGGCGCCGTTCAACACCCACACCGCGAAGCAGAAATCGAAGTAAAGCAGCGCGGTGAAGAGCGTGCCGGGGTGCCCGGAGCCAAGGAATGCCTTGGTTCGTTGAAGCCAATTGCTCATGACTCAGCCTCCATGACCGCGATGGATGCGCGGCCGATTCCAGATCACGACCTGAGCCCTGCGCCACAGGTAAGGGTTGGGGACGACGAGCACGTGCACCAGGCGCGTGAAGGGGAAGACGCCGATGAGCACGAAGGCGCTGACGATGTGCAGCTTCACGAGCCACGGCAGCGACGCGACGAAGCCGACCTCGGGTGACAGGCGCGCGAGCGACCACAGCCAAGGCGTCAGGTTCGTCGCGAACCACGAGCTGCCCCAGCCGTGCACGACCGCGACACCGATGCCGCTCCCGACCTGCAAGAGGAGCAGCCCGTAGACCAGCCAGTCGAGTCCGGTCGTGACGCGCCGCGCGAGGCGGTTCTCGAGTCGCCGCACGACGATGTTGACCAGACCGACCAGCGTCACGAGCGCGAGCGCCAGCCCCGAGAGCTCGAGCGCCATCAGGCGCAGCGGCTCGGCGTTCCAGCTCAGGATCGCGCGCGGCGCGACGACCGCGAGGAGGTGCCCCGCCAGCACTCCGAGCACGCCGTAGTGGAACGGCACCGAACCCCAGAAGTGGTGTTGGTTCTCGAGGAACTGCGAGGAGAGGCTGGAGTAGCTGAAGCCCTTGGTGCGGTAGCGCGAGATGCTGACGAGCAGGAACAGAACCAGCGCGACGTAGGGCAGCACACCGAACAGAACGAAGTCGTTGATCACAGCGAAGCCTCCGTGGCCAGCGCGGGCGCTTCGTGCAGGGCGAGCACCACCAAGACTGCTTCCAAGACGCCGCACCAGGGACTCTCGATCTCCCGCAGGCCGGACAGGATCTTCTCGCTCGCTTGGCGCGCGTGACCGTGCGCGAGCGCGGCCGCCAAGCCCTCCTCGGCGCGGCCGAGCAGCGGCAGCACGTGTGCGAGGTGGTCGGGCAGCTCCGTGCGCTCGGGCACGCCGTTGCGCCGCATCAGGTCGCGCAGTCGCACCATCAAGACCCCGCGCGCGTAATTCTCGCCGAACAGCTGCCAGCCGACCTCGAGCGAGCGTTCGGCGACGTTGTCGAACGTGCGCGTGTAGAGCTCTTCGAGCTCGCCTTCGTCGCATGCCGCGATCCCGCTCGAGAACGCGCGCAGCGGATCGGCCGCCGCCGGGCAGGCCGAGCTGACCAGTCGCACCGCGGCCGAGTAGCGTTGAGCGTTGCCCTCGCCGGGGTACGTGAGCAGGCAGGCGAGAGCCTCGTGGACTTGAGGAGTGGGACGCACGGCTAGCTCCTCCGCGGCGCTTCACGGAAGCCGAAACCGGCTCCGGCGCGGTGCTCGTGCGGATCGACCATCATCTCCATGGCCGCTTCGCGCTGGAACGGCGGGATGACGAAGCGGTCTTCCCACGTGGCGAGCGTCGAAAGTCGGTAGATCGCGTCGGCCTGCTCGACCGTGCAGTCCGCTTCGAGCAGCGCCTTCGAAGCTGCCTCCGCCGTCACGTCACCGACCGTCACGTGCCGCCGCCAGATGCGCACGGCGAGCTGCTTGCGCAGCGCGTAGCGCACCTTGCCCGAGTTGCCCGCGCCGAACAGCTTGCCCATGTATTCGATCGGAGCGCGGGCCTTCTCGATGTCGGCGAACAGCGCGTCGACGTCGCTTCGCACGAGCGCCCCGTCGCTGACCGACATCACCGGCAAGAGCGGCGGGACGTAGAACAGCATCGGGAAGGTGCGGTACTCGACGTGCAGCGGCAGACCGAGCTTCCACTCCTTGGCGAAGCGGTAGACCGGCGAGCGACGCGCCGAGTCGATCACGTTCTCGCTCACGCCCGAGCGCAACGCGGCCTCGACCACCGCAGGATCGTTCGGATCGAGGATCAACTCGCGCTGGGCATCGACGAGTTCGTTGTCCGGTCGCAGCGCAGCGGCGCGCATCGCGTCGGCGTCGTACAGCACGTTGCCCAGATAGCGGATGCGGCCGACGCAGCTGTGGAAGCACGCCGGCGCTTGCCCCGACTCCAGGCGCGGGAAGCACAGGATGCACTTCTCCGACTTGCCCGTGGACCAGTTGTAGTACGTCTTCTTGTACGGGCAGGCCGAGACGCACGCGCGCCACGCACGGCAGCGATCCTGATTGATGAGGACGATGCCGTCCTCGCCGCGCTTGTACATCGCGCCCGAGGGACACGAGGCGACGCAGCTAGGGTTGAGGCAGTGGTTGCAAATGCGCGGCAGGTAGAACATCACCAGCCGCTCGATGGCCTGCATTTGCTGGCGCTGCTGGTCCGAGAGCACGCTCAAATTCGGATCGTTCGCGGCGTAGACCTTGGAGCCGCCGAGGTCGTCGTCCCAGTTCGGACCGGCCTGAATTTCGATCGGATCGCCGGTGATCATCGAGATCGGGCGCGCGGTGGGCTGGTCGTCGCCCTCGGGAGCGTTGAACAGCTCCTTGTAGTCGTAGGTCCACGGCTCGTAGTAGTCGTCCATGCTCGGCATGGACGGGTTGTGGAAGATGTTCGGGACGATCTTCTTCTTGCTGGTCGAGCGCAGCTCGAGCTCCTTGCCGTCGCTCTTCCAGCCGCCCTTGTAGGCCTCCTGATCCTCCCACTTCGTCGGATAGCCGGTGCCGGGCTTGGTCTCGACGTTGTTCCACCACATGTAGTCGGTGCCCTCGCGATCGGTCCACACGTTCTTGCAGGCGATGCTGCACGTGTGGCACCCGATGCACTTGTCGAGGTGGAACACCATCGAAATTTGCGAACGAACATCCATGGAATTCACCAGGTGACGGAGTGGAGCTTGCGAACCAAGACCTGCGTGTCGCGGTTGCAACCGGTCGGGCCCCAGTAGTTGAAGTGGAAGGTGAACTGCGCGTAGCCGCCCACCATGAGGTTCGGCTTGAGGCGCGTGCGCACGAGGCTGTTGTGTCCGCCCGCGCGGCGGTTCCCGCGCAGCGGCGACTTGGGCACGCCGTAGGTGCGCTCCGGCGAGTGGTAGATGATGCAGATGCCCGGCGGGATGCGGGCGCTGACCGCGGCGCGCGTGACGACGACTCCGTGGTCGTTGTGCACTTCGACCCAGTCGTTGTCCTCGACCCCGATCTTGTCCGCGTCGAGCGGGTTCATCCAGAACGGCTCGCACCCGCGCGAGAGCGTCGTCATGCGCTGGTTGTCGCCGTACGTCGAGTGGATGTGCCACTTGCCGTGCGGCGTCAGGTAGTTGAGCTGCAGCGTAGGCCCCTCTTCCTTGCTGAAGACGAGGTCGGCGTAGGCGTCCGGCTTGGGCTTGGGCTTGTACGTCGGGAGGTGCTCGCCGAATTGCAAGTAGCCCGGATGATCGAGATACAGGTGCTGTCGGCCCGTGAGCGTGCGCCACGGCACCATGCGCTCCTTGTTGTAGGTGAACGGCGCGTACGTGCGGCCGTTCGCCACCAACCCGCTCCACATCGGACTGTTGAGCAGTCGCCGCGGCTGGCTGCGCAGATCCTTGTAGGTCATGCGCACGCCGCGGTCCTTCTCGGCCAGATCGGCGAGCGGCAATCCCACGCGCTCCTCCATGACCTTGTACGAGCGGTAGGCGAGCTCGCCGTTCGTCACGGTCGCCATGGCGAGCACGAGATCGGCCGCCTGACGCGCCTCGCGCAGCGAGGGGTAGGTGTTGCCGCCCCAGCGCTGGACCGGACCGGTGGCGAGCTTCTCGTCGTAGACGTCGGCGATCGGATAGCTCGTCCCGTGCGCGCCCAGACCGTTCTTGCGCGCCTGCGGGCCGAACGAAATGAACTGCTCGTAGAGGTGCGGGTATTCGCGCTCGACGAGCTTCAGGGCCGGCATGGTCTTGCCCGGGATGGCCGCGACCTCGCCGCGAATCCAGTCCGACATGCGCGGCTGCGCGATCTCGGCCGGGGTGTCGTGCGCGAGCGGCGCCGCCACGAGATCGGGCGTCTTGCCCGGGAGGTGCTTCGCGGCGAGCTCGGAGAAGACGCGCGAGATCTCGCGGAACGCATCCCAGTCGCTCTTCGACTCCCAGCACGGCGGGACGGCCTGCGACAGCGGGTGGATGAAGCTGTGCATGTCCGTGGAATTGAGATCGTCCTTCTCGTACCACGTGGCTGCCGGCAGAACGATGTCGGAATAGAGCGCCGACGTGTCCATGCGGAAGTTGAGATCGACGACGAGGTCGACCTTGCCGCTCGGAGCCTTGGCATGCCACGCGACCTCGCGCACGTGTCCCTCGGCCAGATCCTTCGAGATGTTGTTGTGATGCGTGCCGAGGTAGTGGTCGAGGAAGTACTCGTGACCCTTGGCCGAGCTCATCAGCGCGTTGCCGCGCCAGATGAACCACAGCCGCGGCCAGGCGCTCTCGGCGTCGGGATCCTCGATCGAGAACTTGAGCTTGCGCTCCTGAAGCGCCTTGACGACGTAGGCCTGCACCGCCGCTTCGTCGTTCGCACCGGCGGCGCGCGCCGCGCGCACGAGCTCGATCGGATTCTGGTCGAACTGCGGATAGAACGGCAGCCACCCGTTGCGCACCGCGCGCACGTTGGCGTCGATCGTGTGTCCCTCGGCCAGACTGTTCTCGGGCTGATCGGCCGGCACGGTGTGGTAGTCGCGGAAGCTCTTCTCGTAGCGCCACTGGTCGGAGTGCACGTAGTGCCAGCTCGGCGCGTTCTGCAGGCGCGAAGGCGGATACCAGTCCTTGGCGAACGCGATGCTCGACCAAGACTCCATCGGCGCGAGCTTCTCCTGTCCGACGTAGTGCGCCAGTCCACCGCCGTTCACGCCGACGCAGCCGCAGAAAACCAGCGCGTGGATCGCCGCGCGGTACATCAAGTTCGCGTGGTACCAGTGGTTGATGCCCGCGCCGATGATCACGGTGCAGCGTCCACCGGTGTGCAGCGCGGTCGAGGCCCACTCGCGCGCGAAGCGGATCAGCGTGGAGCGGTCCATGCCGGTGTAGCGCTCGGCCCACGCCGGCGTGTACACCGCGTCATCGTCGTAGCTCGCGGGGTAGGCTCCGCTCAGGCCGCGTCCGACGCCGTACTGCGCCATCAGCAGGTCGTAGACGGTCGTAACGAGGACCTCCTTGCCGTCCGCGCACTCCAGCCGCCGCGCCGGCACGCCGCGCAGCACGCTGCGTCCGTCCGCGAAGTCGTCGAACGCGACCTGAACGACGGCGTCGTTCTTCTCGAGGAACGAGAGCTCGGCGTCGATCGAGCTGCCGTCGAGCCCGTCCTTCTCGAGCAGGTTCCACTGGCCCTTCTTGGCTTGCCAGCGATGACCGACGCTGCCCATCGGCATCTTCGGGCGGTTTTCTCCGCGGTCCCACTGCAAGAACTTCCACTCGCCGTTGTCCTCGCTCGCGTAGCGCCCAAGCCGCCCGGCGCGCAGGAGCTGTCCGGCCTTGTAGCCGCGCGCGTCGCCGCACAGCTCGACGAGGAAGGGTGAGTCCGAGTACGTGCGCGTGTAGTCGAGGAAGGCCTTGTTCTTTTGCTCGTGGTGGAACTCCTTGAGGATCACGTGGTTGACGGCCATCCACCACGCGCCGTCCTGTCCGGCGTTGATCGGAATCCACTCGTCGGCGTACTTCGCCACCTGATTGAAGTCAGGGGCGAACACGACCATCTTCGAGCCGTTCGTGCGCGCCTCGCAGGCGAAATGCACGTCGGGCGTGCGCGTCATGTTGAGGTTCGCGCCCATGACCGCGATGAACTTGGCGTGGAACCAGTCGGCCGACTCGTTGACGTCGGTCTGCTCACCCCACGTCTCCGGCGAGGCGTTGGGCAAGTCGCAATACCAGTCGTAGAACGACAGGTTCACGCCGCCCATCAGTTGCAGCATGCGCGCTCCGGCCGCATAGGAGAGCATCGACATGGCCGGGATCGGCGAGAAGCCGACCACGCGGTCGGGCCCGTGCTTCTTGATCGTGTGCACGGCGCTGGCCGCGATGATCTCGAGCACGGTCGACCACGATGCGCGGCGCAGACCGCCCTTGCCGCGCGCGCGCTGGTAGCGCGCTCGCTTGGCGGGATCGGCCATCAGCATGGCCCAGGCGTCGACCGGGTCTTCGTGCGCCGCGCGCGCCTCGCGCCACAGGTCGAGCAGCGCGCCGCGGATGTAGGGGTACTTCACCCGCAGCGGGCTGTAGAGATACCACGAGTACGAGATCCCGCGCTGGCAGCCGCGCGGCTCGTAGGGCGGGATTTCCGAGTCGATCACCGGATAATCCAGCGCCTGCATCTCCCACGTGACGATTCCGTCCTTGGTGTGGATGTTCCACGAGCAGCCGCCCGTGCAGTTCACGCCGTGCGTGCTGCGCACGACGTTGTCGTGCTGCCAGCGGTTGCGATAGAACTCCTCCCAGCCGCGGGTGGCGGGGTCGACGAGGTCTTGGATCCAGGGGTTGTCGCCGTTGTTGCAACGGCCGTCAAAAGATTGCGACGAGCTCATGAGTGGATCTCCGCGGCGACGCGGCGGCGCGGCAGGTGGACGAGCGGTCGGCGCGTGGCGCGGTAGCGCTTGCGCCACACGATGTCGAACAGGACCAAGAGGGCGAGCGCGCCGAGCACCCCACCCAAGACGAGCTTCAGCGTGTTCGGCGCGGCCTGCGCGGCGCCCGAGTTGGCCGCGTCCTTGAGGTAGGCGACCAGTGCGAGGACCTCGTCACTGTCGAGACCCTGACGCGAGAACACCGGCTGCATCACGGGCGAAGGCGGAGCCGAGAGCCAGGCCGCCAGCGCCTTGCGCCCCTCCAGACGCGCGTACACCTCGGTCAGGTCGGGACCGATTCGTCCGCCGCCCAGGCCAGCGATTCCCTCCACGGCATGGCACGAAATGCAGGGCGGCGCGCCGCTCGCGAAGGCCGCGCGACCGAGGAACAACCGCTCACCTTGACGCACGTCTTCCTCCGTCAGGGCGCGGTCGGAGATCTGCAGCCCGGCGAAGGCGGAGCGTTCGAGCGCGGACTCGGCCGCGATCAAGGCCACGAGCTTCTCGGCCAGTGACGCATCGATGCCCGGGATCGTGGGCATCACCACGCCGCGCGCATCGCGCACGAGCGCGGCCGCGACGGGGTCGCCGCCGTCGATGATCTGCTTGGGGTTCTGGATGAAGGCCGTGAGCCACTTCGCCTCACGGCGCTCGTGCGCACCCTTCAGATCGGGCCCGGCCAGCGGGCCGCCGCCGATCGTGTGGCAACTCGCGCAGTTCTGGCGGAAGAACTGCGTAGTCTCCTCGGAAGGCTGCGACTGCGACCAGCCGGGGACGGAGAGGAACGCACAGAGCACGAGCATCGCCGCCACACGGGACGCCACAGTTCGCTTCACGGGGGACTCCATGGGGATGAGCCACTCCCAATCAACTCGCGTGCCAGCGCTCGACCTGCCCGCTCGACCCGCCCTCGCGCCACCGTCTCGCGCGTCAGCGCGCGGGGGTGCATACGCGCGTATGCGTCGCTGCCGCGCGCGCTATGCACGTGACGTGGCGCTCACCACGTCGCCACGCCGCTCATCCGCGATGCGCTTCGCGCTCGATGCCGAGCCCGCGCATGATCCGTTGCAGCGCCGCGCGCGTCATGCCGCAGGTCTCGGCCGCGCGCGAGATGTTGCCACCGGCCGCTTCCAGCGCACGGTGCACGAACTCGCGCTGGAACTCCTCGAGCGCGCGCTGCTTCTCGGCCGCGTAGTCGAGTTCCTCGAGGTTGCCCTCGGGCTTCTTCGCCGGACCCCAGCCGTTGGCGCCCAGTCCGAGGTGCCAGGGCTCGACCACGTCACCCGCGCACACGATCACGGCCCGTTGCAACGCGTTCTCCAGCTCGCGCACGTTGCCGGGCCAAACATGTGTCTCGAGCGCGCGCAACGCTGCGTCGGATAGGCGCGGCGCGGGCGATCCGCTCGCGAGCGTGACCTCCGCGGCGCGAGCGAGGAAGTGGCTCGCGAGCGGTGCGATGTCTCCCTTGCGCTCGCGCAGCGGCGGGACGAACACGCGCACCACGCCGAGTCGATAGAAGAGATCCTCGCGAAACTCGCCCGTGGCGATGCGCTTTTCGAGGTCGCGATTGGTGGCCGAGACGAGCCGGAAGTCGACCGGTCGATCCGCGCTCCCGCCGAGCGGTCGCACGATCTTCTCCTGCAGGACGCGCAGGAGCTTGCCTTGGAACGAGGGTGACATCGAGGCCACCTCGTCGAGGAACACCGTGCCGCCGCGGGCCTGCACGAACAAGCCGTCGCGCGCTCGATCCGCGCCCGTGAACGCCCCGCGCGCGTGACCGAAGAGCTCCGATTCGAGTAGCGTGTCGGGCAGCGCGGCCGTGTTGACCGCCAGAAAGGGCTTGTCACGCTGCTCGCCCTCGGCGTGCAGGGCGCGCGCCACGAGCTCCTTGCCCGTGCCGCTCTCGCCCTCGATCAGGACCGGAGCCGGGCTCTTGGCCACGCGCTGGACGAGCTCCACCACCGCACGCATGCGCGCATCGACCGCGATCAGGCTCGCGCCACCGACGCGCTCGAGAGGCGGGCTCTTGCGAGCGAGCAACTGGCGCCCGAGGCGCTCGATCAGGCGCAGGATGTCGTCGTTGTCGAACGGCTTGGTCAGGAAGTGCGCCGCGCCGCCCTGCAAGCACTGCACGGCCGACTGCACCGTGCCGTAGCCCGTGAGCACGACCACTTCGATCGCGGGCCAACGCTGCTTCACGATCGCCAACAGCTCGGCGCCCGACATGTGCGGCATCATCAAGTCGGTCAGCAGGAGGTCGGCTCCGCGACGCTCGAGCTCGAGCAGGGCGGCCGCGCCGTCCGCCGCCTCGGCGACCTCGGCGCCCGCGCTCCCCGCCAGACGCGCGAGCCCGCGCCGCAGGTCGGCCTCGTCGTCGACGACGAGCACGCGCAGGCCTCGGAGCTGTTGGGGCAGCGTGCTCATGATGGACTCCGCAACAGCCGCACGCGGAACACCGTCCGCCCCGGGCGACTCGCGACGAGCTCGAGCCCGCCGCCCTGAATCTCGGTGATGCGACGGGCCGTGGAGAGCCCCAGTCCGGTGCCTTCTCCGCGCGGCTTGGTCGTGTAGAAGGGACGGAAGATCGCCTCGTAGTTCTCGGCCGGAATGCCGGGGCCGTCGTCCTCGACGTCGATCACGAGGTGGTTTCCTTCCAAGGACGTGCGCACGACCACGTGCACCGAGGATCCCGCTTGCAGTGCATTGAGGATCAGGTTCACGAACACCTGCCGGATCTGAACCTCATCGCCGCGCACGATGGCCTCGGGCGCCGCGAAGTCGAACAGCAGCTCGGCACCCTTGCGCTCGCGCAGCGCGCGCAAGAAACGCTCGACGTCCTCGAGCGTCTCGTGAACGTCGATCTCGCCCACCTCGGGCGACGAACCGGTCGCATAGTCGAGCAGATCCCGAATCGTGCGCGAGCAGGCCTGAATGTTGCGTTCGATCACCGCCACGTCTTCGAGCAGCGGTGAATCCTTCGGCAGATTGCGGCCGAGCATCTGCGAGAACATGCGGATCGCGGCCAGCGGGTTGTTGAGCTCGTGCGCGACCACGGCCGCGACCTCGCCCAGCACGGCCAGACGCTCCTGATGGATCTGCCGTTCGTCTTGCGCGATCCGGTCGCTGACCTCGCGCGCCACGAGAACGCGGCCCGCGCGCCCGTCGGGCTCGGCCGAGAGCGGCGTCGAGTGCACCTCCCACACGCTCGCTCCGGCATCGACCAGACACGAGCGCGGCGGAGCGGCGGCTTCGAACAGGCAGCGGTGGCAGGCACCGGCGGCGTCCTGGGGCGCGTCGCCGAGCGCAACGCGCGCCGACTGGCACAGGCGATGAGAGCGCAGCTCGAGCCCGCCCTTGGCCGCGATCTCGACCAGCGGACGCGCGGCTGCGTTCCACACCAAGGGCTGGCCGTCGGCGTCCAGCACCATCAATCCGTCGCGCATCGAGAGGATCACCGCGTTGAGCCGATCGCGTTCCTTCTTCAGCTCGGCCTGACGCTGCTCGAGCGCGCGCGCCGAAGCCTCGAGCGCACCGGTTCGCTCCTCGACGGCCTCCGCCATCAGGTTGAAGGACTGCGAGAGCTGGCCGAGCTCGTCGCGCGACTCGACCTCGACGCGCGTGCTGAAATCGCCATCGTGGATCTTGCGCGCCGCGCGCTCGAGCTGAGCGAGAGGACGCGCGAGGAAGCGCATCGGGAACACGAGCAACAGGCTCGCCGCGAGCGTCAATACGGCTCCGACCAGCACGAAGCGCGATTGCAGCCCCGAGACCGCCGCCAAGGCCGCGCTCGAGTCGAGCTCGGTTTCCAGCGTCCAGCCATTGGCCGAGATCGGCAGGCTGCGCGAGAACACGCCGCGACCGGCGAGCGCGGGCTCTTCACGGCGACGCGCCGCCTCGAGCTGCAGCCCGAAACCCGAGCGCACGAGCTCGCTGTCGGGCGCGGGACGCGACGGCTCGATCAGGCTGCGCTGAATCACGAGCATCTGCCCGGAACCGTCGAGCAGGCGCAGCGTCGGCGCCTGCGCTTGATCCTGCGTCGATGTACGCATCACGGCCAGCGACTCGGCGATCCACACGCCCACGTTGATCTTGACCACGAGGCGCCCGAGCAACCGCGTGCCGTCGAGCGTGCGCAGCGGCGTCGAGAACGAGCAGACGGGCGCCGCATCGCTCGCGAGCTTCAGCAAGGCCCCGTATTGCTCCACCTCGGCCGGCTCGGCCGCCACGTGTGCGCCCCACTCCCCGTCCGCGAGCCGCGCCGGAAACAGGTCGCCCGAGCGGGGCACCAACGCGAGATTGGCGAAGGCCGGTACGAGCGGGAGCTTGTTTTCGACCAAGTGCCGACGCAGCTCCGCCTCAACGACCTCGCGCTCGGCACCGCTCGCGCGCTCCCGCGCTTCGAGCTGGGCGCGAATGTGTCCGTCCGAGGCGAAGTCGCGCGCGCGCTGCGCCAGCGCTCGGAGGTCCCCCTCGAGGGCGCTCGCATAGGCCTCCGATTGGAAGCGCAAGCGAGTCAGGATCTCATCCTCGAGCGTCGCCATGGCCGAGCGCGACACGAGGTAGCCCCCGACCCCGAACGCGAGCAGGCAAACGCCCACGAAGGCGAGCGCCAGCTTGTAGCGCACGGGGACGTTGCCGAGCGGATCGCGCATGGACGGAAGCGGACTGGGCAGCCGCCGGGACGGTGATTGTAGCCGCAGAGAAGAGCCGCACGGCGCCGCCGCACGTCACGAGACTCGATCCACGCGCCGCGCATGGAAATCTGCGCTCCTGTGCGTAGTTCGGGCGGGCCGTGAGCGCAGAGAGCCTTGAGCGCGCACGCAGCGTCGAGCCAACTCGGCCGCAGCTCCATCACGCCATCTCTCGCACATGGGCGAGGAGCGAGCTCGTCTTTGTGCTCCTCGGCGCCGGCGCTGGGCTTTGGAGCTACTTGACGGTCTCGCGCGAGGCAACGAACCTCCACACCGCGGTCGACGACGGCCGCCGAGAACGGACATCACCAGCCGGGGGCAGCCGACCACCGAGGATCTGGCCACCGCCATCTCGGCGACCGGGATGGCTTGCTCCGCACCGGCATCTCCCCCACTCGCCGCCAACCCACGCATCCATGACCGCCCCGGGCTCACCGCAAGCGAGGATCCGCCGTCCCATCCACGTGATGGCGAAGCCCACCGGTGCGACCTGCAACCTGAATTGCAGCTACTGCTATTACCTGCACAAGGATGCCGCGCCCCCCGCCGTTTGGCGCATGAGCGATGAGGTCCTGGAGAACTTCATCCGCCAATTCCTGGCCACGCATCCTGGCCCCGAAGTGACCTTCGCCTGGCAGGGTGGCGAGCCGACGCTGCTGGGGCTGCCGACCTTTCGCCGCATCCTAGCTCTGCAAGCACGCTATCGCGGCGCGGGCCAGACCGTCGCCAACACGCTCCAGACCAACGGCATCTTGTTGGATGAGGAGTGGGCCGAGTTCTTGAGGCAGAACAACTTCCTGATCGGCGTCAGCATCGACGGCCCGGAAGAACTCCATGACCACCACCGCCTCGACAAGGGCGACGAGCCCACCTTTCGGCGGGTCATGGCCTCCATCGAGCTGCTGCGGCGCCGGGGCGTGGAGTACAACCTGCTCTGCACCATCAACGACGCCAACGGCGATCATGGCGCACGCGTCTATCGCTTCCTTCGCGAGCAGGCCGTTCACATCCAGTTCATCCCCGTCGTCGAGCGCGTGGGTGATCCGGACCCATCCTCGCGGGGGCAGGACCTCACGCGCAGCAGCGTCCGTCCGGCTCAATTCGGGAAGTTCCTCTGCGATGCCTTCGATGTCTGGTTCTCCGAAGATGTCGGGCGGGTCCATGTCCAGCTCTTCGAAGTTCAAGTGGCAGCCGCGCTGGGCCTTCCCGCGGGACTGTGCACGTTCAACGAGACGTGCGGCGATGCCGTGGTCTTGGAGCGCGATGGCAGCGTGTACTCCTGCGACCACTACGTGTATCCCCCCTACCGACTCGGAAACATCGCAGAGCAGCACCTCTCCGAGCTGTGCAGCACGAGCGCGCAGCGCCGCTTCGGCAACGCCAAGCGAGACACTCTGACGAAGCGCTGCCGCGCGTGCGCGCACCTCCATCGCTGCCATGGCGACTGCCCCAAGCACCGATTCGCGACCGCGCCAGACGGCGAAGGAGGTCAGAGCTACCTGTGTCCGGGCTACCTCCGATTCTTCGAGCACTGCTCCGCGCGCTTCGACGCCATGGCCGATGGCCTGCGCCGCGGCATCTCGGCCCCGATTTCCGCGAGCGCCTTTGGCGAGAGCGTCCGGGCGCGCAAGGTCGGCCCCAACGATCCTTGCTCCTGCGGCAGCGCCAAGAAGCGCAAGAAATGCTGCGGATGAGCTCCTCACCATTCACCCGACCACGCCCTCTCCCTCAGTCCGCCTCTCCATGACCGACCCTTCCGATCGCCCGCTCCCGCGCATCATCCAAGGAGGCATGGGCATCTCCATTTCCAACTGGCGACTGGCCCAAGCCGTCTCTCGAGCGGGTCAACTCGGCGTCCTATCCGGCACGGCGATCGAGTTGGTCATCACCTGCCGACTTCAAGAGGGCGATCCGGGCGGCCACATCCGCCGCATCCTCGGGACGTTTCCCAACCAGGCTCTCGCGAATGAAGTGCTGAAGACGTGGTACCAGCCCAAGGGCCTTCCCGGCCCCGGACGGTACCGGCGCGTGCCGATGTACTCCCACAAGTCGAATCCAAAATTGCAGGCGCTGACGGTCGTTTCCGCTTTTGCCGAAACGGCTCTGGCAAAGGAGGGACACGACCATGAGGTCGGCATCAACCTGCTCGCGAAGATCCAGCCACCGACGCTGCCGGTGCTGTACGGAGCCATGCTCGCCGGCGTCGATTGGGTCCTCATGGGGGCTGGCATTCCCCGCGACCTGCCGCTGCAGGTCGAGCGACTGTCTCACCATCTGCGCTGCGAGCAACGGATCGAGCTCGGGGATGGCAAGCACCTCGAGCTGGAATTCGATCCGGCGAGCATCGGTTGCACGGACCGTTCGCTCTGCAAGCCCAAGTGCGTCGCGATTCTCTCTTCCGATGTTTTGGCCACGTCACTGGCCCGCTCCGGCGGCTTCGCTGGATTCGTCGTGGAGAACTGGCGGGCCGGTGGTCACAACGCACCGCCACGCGGAAGCGGCAACGACGCCGTCGATGCTCCGGTCTACGGCCCTCGTGATGACGCCGATCTGTCCAAGCTGCGCAATCTCGGGCTGCCCTTCTGGCTGGCTGGTGCACATGGCAAGCCCGGCAGCCTGAAGGAGGCTCTGGCGCTCGGAGCGAGCGGCATTCAGGTCGGAACCGCGTTTGCCTTCTGCGAAGAGAGCGGGATGGACGTGCCCCTGCGCTCGGAGACCGTGAGGGCCGTCCGTCGGCGCTCCGTCGCCGTGACCACCGAGGGCCGCGCCTCGCCGACGGGTTTCCCGTTCAAGATCGCGAATACTGCGGGAACCGAAGGGGATCGACCCGCCGACGCGCGCACGCGGCGACGCTGCGTCATCGGTTACCTTCGCCATGCGGTGCGACGCGAGGACGGCTCGGTCCTCTGGCGTTGTCCGGCGGAGCCCGTGGACGATTGGGTCCGCAAGGGCGGCGCTCGCGATGCCACCGAGGGACGGCGCTGCATCTGCCACGGCCTGTTGGCCACGGCCGGATACGCCCATGCCACACCCGATGGCGAGCTCGAACGTCCGCTCGTCACGGCCGGTGATGACCTCGCGGGAATCAGCCGCTTCTTCCATCCGAGCAAGGATTCCTACGCCGTGCAGGATGTGCTCGACTTATTGCTCGATGCCCGCTGACCCAGCCAAGCAGCGGTGCCGCCGCGCGCCGCCCTGCTCCGATTCGAATCTCGCGCCCCCGGCGGCGGTCCCGCGAGGGACCACGGCCGAGGGCGCGCCGCGCGAGCTGCCTGTCCCGGGCTTGTCGTCCCGGGCTTTTCGTCCCGGGCTTTTCGTCCCGGGCTTTTCGTCCCGGGCTTTTCGTCCCGGGCTCTCAATTCCGAACCGTTCAGTCCTTGGCGATCAGCTTGCCCAGCGCGACACCATCGGGCGTGAGCAAGTCGGCGATCCGCGGAGCGTGGACGTCGGCCACGATGATCTGCCCGACCTCGGTGCTGACACTCGAGAACAGACCCGCGTTCTTCATCTTCTCCGCCTGACCTCGGTTGTCCTCGGTCGGGCTCACGTAGTGCACCGCCACGGCCTTGTAGCGGTGGATGAGGAAGATGTGGATCAGCATCGTCAGGCGCTTGCCGCGCAGGGCCGATTCGGTGTGCTGATCGCGAACGAGCAGGAGCCGCTGTCCCTTGCGGTCCTGAAGCTCGCTGAACACGATGCTGGCGAACTTCTCGCCCTTGTCGCCGAGAACCGCCAGCTCGAGCAGGTCGGAGCCGGGCGTGACCGGTCGCAGGCGAACCCGAATCGTGCCCGCGATCTTGTTGTGCTGCGCCCAGCGCTTGAGCCAGTCCTGAAGCACGCTCGGAGGCGTTTCGATCGGCACGAGGTGTTGGTGCTGCGTCGAACCCTTGCCCATGGCCTTGGTCGTGGCCGTGCGTCCTGACGAAGCGACGAGCGCCGCGTCGATGCGCGGACCGCCGACGAGCGTCTGGGGCGTCTTGTAGGGAGACTCGAGCAACCGCAGCTTCCGCTGCAAGCGCGCCAAGGCCAGCATGCCGTCTTGCC
>Ga0194120_10001758_pt1 | contig 38377 bp, 33 predicted proteins | sample TA2MahCa65mmetaG_FD_148642 | JGI IMG/M metagenome (GOLD analysis project Ga0194120, IMG submission 148642) | Freshwater microbial communities from Lake Tanganyika, Tanzania - TA2015019 Mahale Deep Cast 65m | ecosystem: Environmental > Aquatic > Freshwater > Lake | place: Tanzania: Lake...
TTGAGGCCGATACCGATCTTGAGCGGATGGAAGGGCCTGTTCTCGCGTTCGGCCTCGGCCTTGAGATCGGCGTTCAGCTTGTCCATTTCGACGAACATGATGAGCGCCGCTTCGCAAGCGTGCTTGGCGTGCTCGGCATCGTCCAGCGGCGCGTTCCAGAACGCCATGATCGCGTCGCCCATATATTTGTCGATGGTGCCGCGGCATTTCAAAATGACGTCGGTGGTCGGCGTCAGGAAGCGGTTGATCAGGCCGGTCAGTCCTTGCGGATCGGTCTTAAACTGTTCCGAAATCGTCGTGAAGCCGCGCACGTCCGAGAACATCAGCGTCATGTGCCGCATCTCGCCGCCGAGGCGAAGCTTGTTCGGATCGTCGGCGAGTTGCGCGACCAGGGCGGGCGAGATGTAGCGACCGAAAGCTTCGCGCACTTGCTTCTTCTGCGCCTCTTCGCGCGCGTAATTCGCGTAAGTGACCATGGTGTAGATGATGAAGCAGCCGATCACCGCGACGGACGCATCGAGCAATTGCCGCTGCTGATCGAAGAGATACCAGGACGCACCGACCATGCCGGCGGCGAGCGCCATAAAAATGGCCACGGTCCAGCGCGCGCTCAAGACGCCGGTCAAGAAGATGATCAGCAGCGCGCCGATCACGAGAGCCGCGATCTCGATACCGACGAATTCGGCCGGGCGCGACAACAGGCTGCCGGTGAAGATCGATTCGATGATCATGGCGTGGATTTCGACGCCTGGAATGCCGCCTTCGATCGGCGTCGCGCGGATATCCTTGAGGCCTTCGGCCGAGGTGCCGATCATCACGAATTTGCCGCGCAGCGCATTCGCCGCCGGCGCGCCATCGAGCACGTCCTTGGCCGAGACGTAGCGCTCTTGGTCCCATTTCGAGAAATGCAGCAGCAGGCGGCCCTTCTGGTCGGTCGGAATGTTGCCGATCCCCGGAATGCCGACGGCGGAAATGCCGCCGGGGCCGGTCCGGATCGCCAGCGATTGTTGTTGATAGGCGACGCGAAGCATCTCGATCGAAAGCGTCGGATAGAGGTCGTTGCCGATGGTGAACACCGCCGGTACCCGGCGCACGACGCCGTCGGTCTCGGGATTGACCGAGAACATGCCCCTGCCCGCCGCGGCGTTCTCGAGCACGGGCAGATTGCGCACGAGGCTAGGGAAATTCAGCAACCAATGGCGCGGATTGCCGCCGATCTCGGCAATCGGCGTCCGGACGGGGCTCGTCTCGACCTCAGGAAGCTCCCGGCCATAGGCGGCCTGACCGAGGATGGCGCGACTGTTCTTGAGAACCTGCGCCAAAGTCTCGTCGGTATCGGGCAGCGCCTTCATGACCTCGAGCGCCTGACCTTCGAGGTCCATGGATTCGGCATAGCGTCCCGGCGACAACCGATCGGCTTCGGGGAAGACAATGTCGAAGCCGACCGAGGGCGGTTGATAGCTGTTGATCTTCTCGAGGAGCTTGGCGACGGTGGCGCGCGACCAGGGCCATTGGCCGATGGCCGCAAGACTGGGTTCGTCGATATCGACCACCATGACGACCCTTTCGGACGCGCCTTTGGCTTTGAGCGCGGTCTGCAGGTCGTTGGGCTTGATCTGGTGGTAGATGTCGAAGACGCGCATGCGAAGCGTGTCGACGAATTCGAAATCGCTCCGCTGGAGCCAGACGAAGACGGCCAAACAAAGCAAGGCCACGATGCGGCCCTCGAAGACCCGTCCGAGCCATTTGACGATTTTGTTCTGCCCGGTGGCCTTGGCGGGCGCAGGCGCAGGCGGCATGCCGGCGTTCTGGGGCAGCGCTTGGGCGGCGTCGGTCATGGGTTAGTTTTGCCCGGCCTGGGGTCCCTCGTCCACCCCTTCGCCGCCGCGATCAACGCGTCGTGCATGCGCTTGAAAACGCCGGCCCAATCGCCGGGCGCCGACTGACGGAAGAGACGCAAGGTCGGGTACCAAGGACTGTCCTGGCGTTCAAGCATCCAGCGCCAATCGGGCGCGAAAGGCAGCGCGACCCAGACCGGCTTGCCCAAGGCGCCGGCAAGATGCGCGACTGCGGTATCGACGGTCACGATCAGATCGAGCCCGGCGATGGCGTTGGCGGTGTCCTGAAAATCCCCGAATTTGGTGCCGAGATCGGTGATCCAGGCGCCTACCGCCGCTTTGGTCAGATCGTTCCGGGCCTCGCCCACTTGCAGGCTGTACCAGACGGTATTCGGGACATCGGACAGCGCCAGGAACCAGGAAAACGGCGCCGATCTCAGACGATCGCCCGAATGCGCCGGATTGCCGGACCAGGCGAAACCAATACGGAGCTGAACGCCGACCGGCGCGGGATGCTCGACCGGAGCGGGCGCAGCGACATAAGGCACCGATTTGGGAATGGACGCGACCGTCGTCCTGAGGACCTTGGGCAAGTCCAATAGCGCAATGTGGCAATCGAAGGGCGGCAAGGGCGTACCAGCCTTGACCACTTGCGAGACGCCCTCGACCGTCGCCGCGAGACGTATGAGCGGCTCCGGCAACTCGAGCACGACCTTATGGCCTTGCGTCGCCAGAACCGGGACATAACGCAGGAATTGGATGGCATCGCCCAGTCCCTGCTCGGCATGGAGCAGGATGGTCCGTGCCTTGTCGTTGAGGCCGTCCCATTCCGGCCTCTTGAACGGGCGCTTGGCATTGCGCGGGCGCTTCCAGCGCCAGTCATAGGCCGGCCAGCCGCGGATGAACTCGCCCGCCAGCAAAAACGTACGGGCAAGTCCCAGACGCGCATCGAGATTGTTGGTATCGATGGCGAGCGCCTTGCGCAAGCTAGCCTCGCCCTCCGTCAGGCGACCGAGGCTGACTTGCGCTTGACCGAGTCCGGCATGCGCCACGGCAAGGTTGGCATCGCGTTCGAGAGCCTGACGATGACAGCCGATCGCTTCTTCGTATTGTCCGAGCAAGGCCAAGCCCAGGCCGAGATGACACCAAGTCTTGGCCGAACCGGAGTCAAGCGCGAGAGCGCGGCGAAACGCGACGATCGCCGCCTCCCATTTCTCGGCCCGAAAAAGCGCCGTGCCGTAATTGTGCCAGGCCTCGGCGCGTTCCGGCCCGAGCGCCACGCCGCGCGCGAAGAGCGCTAGCGCCGCGCCGTCGTCGCGCTCCTGAAGGATCAAGCCGAGATTGGCGATCGCGCCCCGATGCGAAGGCGCGAGGTCGAGCACGCGCCGATAGGCCGCCTCGGCACCGGCGGCGTCGCCCTTGGCATTCAGCGCGTTGCCGAGATTGTAGCGATAATGCGGATTGTCGGGTTTGAACTCGACCGCCCGTCGAAGCGTCTCGACCGCGTCGTCAAGCCGACCCTTGGCCTTGAGCGCGATGGCGAGATTGTTAAGGACGTTGGCGTCCTCAGGGACCCTGTCGCGCTCTCTTTGATAGGCCTCGATCGCGCCATCAAGATCGCCCGCGCGATGCCGGGCGATCGCTTGCACTAATCCTGGCGCGGCCTCGGGCGGATCGCCCCGGTCCTTTTCCATGGGCGAATAATAGACGGCCTCGCCGCGAAGCGAAACGCCTTGCGCGACCGGGCAGCGCCCACCATGCTGAGACCATGAGCAATCCCGACGGCCAAATCCACTTCGCCAACGACCAAGGCCTGTTTTCGATCTGCATCGATCGCCCGGCCAAGCTCAACGGCTTTACGCCCAAGATGATGACCGAGCTGGCCGCGGCCTATACGGCCTTCGAAGCCGATCCTGCGGCGCGCGTCGCGGTCGTTCACGCCGAAGGCAAGCATTTTACCGCCGGCCTCGACCTGCCCAAGATGGCCAAGCATCTGGGCGAGCGGAACGGCCTCTTTCCCCCGGGGTCGATCGATCCTTTCGGCTTGCGCGCACCTATTCGGACCAAGCCCGCGGTCTTCGCGGTCAAGGGCATTTGCTACACCCTTGGCATCGAACTCATGCTCGCCGCCGATGTCGTGATCGCCGCCGAGGATTGCCGCTTCGCCCAACTCGAAGTGAAGCGCGGCATCATGGCGACGGGCGGCGCGACCATTCGCATGGTCGAGCGCGCGGGCTATGGCAATGCCATGCGCTATCTGCTCACGGGCGACGAGTTCGATGCCGCGGCGGCGCTGCGCTTCGGTTTCGTCCAAGAGGTCGTGCCGACGGGGCGCGAACTTGATCGGGCGCGCGAGATCGCCCAGCGCGTCGCCGCGCAGGCGCCGCTCGCCAATGCCGCGACCATCGCGAGCGCGCGAAAGGCGCTGCATCAAGGCCCCGATGCCGCGGTCGCGGATTTCGAGGACGTCCAAATGCGTCTTCGCGCGACCGAGGACTTTCAGGAAGGCGTGCGCTCCTTTGTCGACAAGCGCCCGGCCGCCTTCAAGGGCCGTTAGCGACGTTCGCGCAAGAGCGCGCGACCGGCCTGCCAAATCTCGACAAAATCCGCGATGCCCTTGGGATCGAAATCGACATGGGCGAGGCTGCGGACGAGGTGGAGCTCGACGCGGTCCTGCCCCAAGACGCGAGCCAGCCGCAGGCTTTCGGTATAGGGCACGATCCGGTCGTCGCGACCGTGGAGCAGGATGGCCCGCGCCTTGAAGCGCTCGAGCGGCTTGCCGGCGAGCGTCAGGGCCTCGAAATCGCCGCGCAAGATCTCGGGAAGCTCTCGGATTCTCGCCGGCACCTTATCGGGGTCGGGTTCGCTCAGCAGACGCATCACCGCCTGGGCGTCCGGCCCGGCCCCTGCCAAGAGATCGTCATACGGCGCGCCCAAATCCGCCATGCGACGTTCGGCGATTTGGCGCAAGGTCTCGCGGTCCTTGGCTTCGGCAAGGCGGGAGGCATTCGCTCGAATGAAATGCCAACTGCCATAGTCGTTGGGCTGGCCGCGTTGCCAGGGCTGGTCCGGACCTTCGCGGTGCCGCGCCGTGACGAGATAAGTCAGCACCGAATCGATGTCGTAATAACCGCCGAGCGCGAAGACGAAGCCGACCCGGTCCGCGAGATCGGGTTCGAGCGCCGCCAGAAAGGCCGGCCCCGATGCATAAGAAATCCCGGCGATCCCGAGCTTGCCCGCGCCTTCGGGCCGCTGGCGGAGATGGCGCAAGGCATCGGCGATGCCGACGGGATCCTGCGCGCCGATCTGAAGTCGGCGGTAATTGGGCAAATCGGGAATAAGCACCGCGAAACCCGCACGCGCCAAAGTCGTCGCCAAGGCGACAAGATTGGGTTCGCGATGACCGTCGGGATGAAGCCCGGGAACGACGACCAGACCCGCGCGCGTTGTGGCCGGAAGATAGAGCGTCGCCTGATAACCTCGATCTTCGATCTTGTAGTCGATCTCGACGGCTTCGGGCGCGTTCTTCCAACTCTTGTAAAGGCTGGGTCCGCGTCCCGAAGCGATGTCGATGGCAACGAAGGCGGCCTCGACGGCGTGCTCGACATCGCTTGGCGAACAGGCGGCAAGCGTCGCCAGCAACGCGGCGACGATCAGGCGCATAGCGCCGCTGTGAGACGGCCGCCGAGCCCGGCATTCGAGATGGCCAACGCCTTGTTGCAAACGAGCGTGCGGCCGCCCGAAAGCGCGTTGATCGTCTTGAGCAGGTACGGCGTCACCGCCTTGCCGACGATGCCGGCCTTGCGCGCATCGGCGACGGCGCGCGCGACCAGGTCCTCGACTTCGGCGCGACCGAGCGCGGCCTCGGCCGGCGGGGGGTTGCAGACCAGAAGCCCGCCTCTCGCGAGCCGAAGATGGTTGTTGACCATCTTGGCGAGCACGCCAACCTCGTCGAAGCGATGATCGAGCTTGAGGCCGCTGGTCGCCGAATAGAAAGCCGGAAATTCATCGCAGCCGAAGCCGACGACAGGCACATTCAGCGTCTCGAGCGCTTCCAAAGTCGCCGGCAGGTCGAGGATGGCCTTGGCGCCGGCGCTGACGACCGCGACGGGGCTCCTCGCGATCTCGACCAAATCGGCGGAGATATCGCCGCCACTGCCCCGGTGCACGCCGCCGATCCCGCCGGTCGCGAAAACGCGGATACCGGCGGCATGCGCGAGATAGGCGGTCGCGGCGACCGTGGTCGCGCCGCTCTTGCGCGCAGCCATCAAGGCGGCGATATCGCGGGTCGAGCATTTGGCAAGTCCGGGGTCCGCGGCCAAACGCTCGAGTTCCTGTCGCGCCAGACCGATCCTCGGCACGCCGTCGATGATGGCGATGGTCGCCGGAACGGCCCCCGCCTCGCGAACCGCAGCCTCGAGCGCCGTGCCGACGGCCAGATTGTCGGGTGCAGGGAACCCATGGGCGACGATGGTCGATTCGAGTGCGACCACCGGACGGGCATTCTCCAGAGCGTATCGAATTTCCGGTGTTGCGCGAAACTCCATGCTGCAATCCTCCTCCTTCCGATACTATAGCCGCTGCATGACCACTCCGCTCGTCGATAGCTACCGCTGGCGTACCGTCCTCAAGATCGTCGTCGTCGCCTCCGTCATCTGCTTGGTCTTCGGCCTGACGCTCGGTCGAGGCAGCGTGTCGTCCATGATGCAAGGCGCGTTCACGGGAGCCTGCATTTCGGGCGTGATCGCCTATCTGGGCAACGTCGTGAACACGACCGCACGCATCGCCGAGATTTGCCGCAGCCTCGATCGCAAGGTGCTGGCCTCGCGCGAGGTATTGTCCACCATGGAGCCGGTTGGAGCCTTTCGCGCGCTGTCGATCGGGCCGGCGACGCCTCGCGGCAAGGCGGAGCCGCTCGAACTCGTCGCGCTCGAACCCGCATGAACGCTTCCTTGGTCGGGGTCGTCTACGCGCCCTTCGCGCTCGGCTTTTTCCTGTCCTACACCATGCGCTCGATCAACGCGGTGATCGCGAGCGATCTCGCGGCGGACGCGAATTTGAGCGCGGCCGATCTCGGCGTTTTGACGGCGACGTTCTTCGTCGCCGTCGCCTCGATGCAGCTCCCGGTCGGCATCGCGCTCGATCGCTACGGACCGAAACGCGTGCAATCCGTACTCTTGCTTATTGCCGCGCTCGGCGCCGCGATCTTCGCGACCGGGACGGACCTGCTCACCTTGATTATCGCGCGAGGCTTGATCGGCGTCGGCTTCTCCGGCGGCCTGATGGCCTCGCTCAAGGCGTTCGTGCTGTGGTTTCCGCGCGAGCGTCTGGCCTTTGCGAATTCCTCGCTGCTCGCGCTTGGCGGGATCGGCGCGCTCCTCGCGACGATACCCGCCGATGCTTTCGCAGCAGTCTACGGCTGGCGTGCGATCTTCTGGTTGCTTGCGGGCCTGACCGTCTTCGCCGCCTTGGTTATTCGAATGACCGTACCGGAAAATGCCGCTGCGTCGGTGCCGCAGACCCTCAAGACCGCCGTCGTGGGATTGATCGAGGTCTATCGCGATCCGGTGTTCCTGAGGATCGCGCCGCTCAGCTGCGTCGTCGGTGGCAGCTTTCAGGCGATTCAAAGCCTATGGGCCGGGCCTTGGTTTCGCGACGTTGCCGGCTTCGACCGGGCGGGCGTAGCTTTCGGGCTCTTGGTGGTCGCGCTCGCCCTGATCGCCGGTCATGCCGCGATGGCGGTGATCGCCGATCGGTTGTTGCGTCGCGGCATCTCGATCGCAGCCATCTTGGGCTACTGCTCGCTGCTCATGATCTTGGTGCAGATCGGCTTGGCGCTGGGCCTGGTCGACGCTTGGATGGCGCTTTGGATTGCTTTCGGCCTGCTTGGCAATGTCTCGGCACTTGGTTTCACGGCCTTCGGGCGCTATTTCCCGGCGGAGCGGGTCGGTCGCGCCAACACGGCGATGAACGTCTTCATGTTCGTTTCGGCCTTTCTTGCCCAGAGCGTGATCGGTTGGATGATCGATCTGTGGCCGGAGACGCCCCAAGGCGGCTACGATCCGGCCGGCTACGGCGCCGGTTTCGGCGTCGTCATCGGCGCCGAAATCCTGGCTTTTCTCTGGTATCTCTGGAGTGCGCGCCGACTTTCCCAATAGCCGCTATTGCGGCGGCACGCGCATCCGCCCGATCGAATGATAGTCGAAGCCGCGCGCGGCCATATCGGCAGGCGCATACATGTTGCGCAGATCGACGATGATCGGCGCCCGCAACGCGGACTTGACGCGATCGAGGTCGAGCGCGCGGAATTGGTTCCATTCGGTGAGAAAGAGGGCGACATCCGCGCCTTGGATCGCCTGATAGGTATCGTCGCACCAGGCGACGTCCTTGAGGAGCTGCTTGGCCTCTTTCATGCCTTCGGGGTCGAAGGCCCGAATGCGCGCGCCCGCCGACTGAAGCGCCGGCACTATGTCGAGGCTCGCTGCCTCGCGCATATCGTCGGTGTTGGGCTTGAAGGTGAGGCCGAGCACGGCGACGGTCTTGCCCTTGATCGAGCCGCCGCAAGCTTCGATCACCTTGGCGGCCATGCGGCGCTTGCGCGTTTCGTTGACCTCGACGGTCGCCTCGACCAGCCGCGACGGCGCGCCGGCGGCCTTGCCGATGGCGACGAGTGCTCGCGTATCCTTCGGAAAACAGCTGCCGCCGAAACCCGGGCCCGGATGCAGGAACTTCCGGCCGATGCGACCATCGAGGCCGATGCCGCGCGCGACATCATGGACATCGGCGCCGGTTCGCTCGCAGATGTCGGCCATTTCATTGATAAAGGAAACCTTGGTCGCTAGAAAGGCGTTGGCGGCGTATTTGATCAATTCGGCCGTCTCGAGCGAGGTGAACAACACCGGCGTCTCGATCAGGAACAACGGCCGATAAAGATCGCGCAAGACCGCGCGCGCGTGCTCGCTCTCGGCGCCGACGACGACACGGTCGGGTCTGCGAAAATCCTCGATCGCCGAGCCTTCGCGCAGGAATTCCGGGTTCGAGGCGACGTCGATGGCGACACCCGGGCGCATGCGCGCGACGATGCGCTCGACCTCGCGGCCCGTGCCGACCGGCACGGTCGATTTGGTGACGACGACGGTCCCCGGCCGCGCGGCGCGGGCGATTTCTTCGGCAGCGGCATAGACATAGGTCAGATCGGCGTGGCCGTCGCCGCGCCTGGACGGTGTGCCCACCGCGATGAAGACCGCATCGGCCTTCTCGACCGCGCCAGGCAAATCGGTCGTAAAGGCAAGGCGTCCTGCCTTGACGCTGCCTTCGACCAGGACATCGAGGCCCGGCTCGTAGATCGGCATGCGCCCGGCTTTGAGGCCTTCGATCTTGGCCGCATCCTTGTCGACGCAGATGACGGTATGGCCGAATTCCGAAAAACAAGCGCCGGAGACAAGTCCGACATAGCCGGTGCCGATCATGGCGACGCGCATCGAAATCTCCGGGCCTAGACGCGACCGGCTTGCCGGCGGCCGCCGACGATCTTTTCGAGAAAGGCGCCGAGGCCTTCCTTCAGATCGTCGCGCGCGAGCGCGAAGGCGACCGTCGCCTGCAGGAAGCCGAGCTTGTCGCCGCAATCGAAGCGTTCGCCCTCGAAGCGCAGCCCGTGGAAGGGCGTGTGGCCGATCATGCGCGCGAGCGCATCGGTCAATTGGATTTCACCGCCCGCGCCCTTCATATGCGCCGACAGGTGATCGAAGACCTCGGGCAGAAGGATGTAGCGGCCGATGACGCAAAGATTGGACGGCGCCTGATCCTTGTGGGGCTTTTCGACCAGGCCTTTGACTTCGGCGACGCGCCCGTCATCTGCGCCGACCGAAAGCACGCCATAGCGGCTGACCTCGTCCTTCGGCACTTCCATGACCGCGACGACGTTGCCTTCGGTCTTTTCGTGGACCTCGACCAATTGCTTGAGACAGGCCTTGGGAGACAAGACCATGTCGTCGGCCAGGAGCACGGCGAATGGCTCGTCGCCGACGAGATTGCGAGCGCACCAGACGGCGTGGCCTAGGCCTAGCGGTTCGCCCTGGCGCGTGTAGGCGACCTGACCCGATTTCGGCAGCCAAGATCGCATGGCATCGCGCATGTCGAAGCGGTTCTTGGCGCGCAGATTGGCGTCAAGTTCGAAGGAAAAGTCGAAATGATCCTCGATCGTCGTCTTGCCGCGGCCGGTGACGAAGATGAATTCCTCGATGCCGGCGGCTGCGGCTTCTTCGACCGCATAATGGATCAAAGGCTTGTCGACCACGGTCAGCATTTCCTTGGGCATGGCCTTGGTCGCCGGCAAGAAGCGCGTGCCGAGACCGCCGACCGGAAATACCGCCTTCCTGATCTTGCTCATAACTGCCTGTACCTGACCCTCGATAAGGCGCGCTTTGTGCCATGCGTACCCCCCGGTGGCAAGTCGTTGCAAGGACGCACTTTCCTGTGCCAATCGGCCGCGCCTTTTGGCAAAGTGTCGGTCGAACCAGCATCGGGATTTCGCAACATGAGCTTCAGCCCTTCCGCCCCCGTCACGGCGACCATCGTCGTCCGCAATGGCCGCTATGTCCTGACCGCACCGACAGGGAGCGTCGGCGTCGGCGAGACCATCGACGAAGCCTGGCGCGACCTGACCGGCCAGGCCGATGGGGCTGCGGGCTGGGCGCCGTCGCGCTTTGCACGCTTCATCGCCAAGACCGCGATCGTCACGGCCGCCGTCGTCGCCGGCTTCGTCTTGATCGCGACTCTCGTCGGCGACGTCATCGTCACGCGCGCGGCTCGCATCGGCGAGAATTTCGACCTCAGGAAGATCGAGCAGGAACTGGCCCGCGCGGCCGATCCCAAGAACGACTTTTCGCCCGAGCAGCGCGACCGGATGGTCCAGAACGTTCGCGCCATCGTGGCAAGACTGCAGCCGATCATCGGAGAACTTTCGCCCCTGATTTGCACGCCTCAGCGCTGAGAGACGGGCCTTGGAACACCGCGAGAGAGATTTCGGCGCCGGCATCTTGCTGGCCGCGGCGCCGCTGTTCGTGGTCAGCGCGTTTTACGCTGTCGACATGGCGCGGCTGACCCTGCTTGTCCCGGGTTCGGGCTGGCTCGCGATCTTGGGTTTTGGTCCCGCCGTGCTCGCCTGGCGGCGCAGCGGTACACCGAGAACTGAGACCTTCGCCTGGCTGGTCGCGTTCGTCCTGATCGGGCTCTTCGTCTTTCAATTGCGCGGCAGCTACGTCGTTCCGGCCCATGACCACCTGACGCCTTTGGCCGTGGCCAAAGTGATCGCCCGAACCGGTACGGCCCTGCACCAGCCCTATTCGGAAGGCGCATCGCTGGTCGCGTACCCCCCCGGGCTCGGCATCCTGCTTGCGCCGCTCTATCGTCTGTTCGGCGATATCGCGACGCTCGGCGTCTTTTCCTGGATCGCCGGCGCGGTCATCGGCTTGATGCCGCTCAGCTGGGCCTACATGCTTAGGCGGCTTTACTTGCCCGCGGCACCGCTCTGGCCCCTCGTCATCGCCATGGCTATCGGCTTCTTCCTGCTCGATCGCAGTTTGATGAGCGCGTCGATCTATGCTGGCAAGAATTCGTTTTTCGTCGCCGCCTTACTCCTGCCGATTGCGCTTGTCCTACTAATCGAAGCGATCGGCGATCGGCGCAAAGAAGCGCTCGCGGCGGCTGCCTGTCTCGGTGTCGTATTGATTCACTATTCGACCACCTACATGCTGGCATGCTTCTTGGCGGCCTGGCTCCTAGTCGAAAGGCCAAGGGCCGGAGTCTGGATCAGGCTCGGCGCCATCGGGGCTTTGGTCTTGGTCGCCTTCCTGCCGCTCGCCCTTCATGCCCAGCGCAGCAGCATGATGCTGACGGTCACCAGCGTCTACGAAACCGGATTTCAGTTCATGGCCGGGTTACTGGGCGAGAAATTGAATACAGTCCTTTTCATCTACAACGACAGTGGCAAGCTCCGAATCGCGTCTTGGCCTTGGAAGGGCTGGGCCCTTATCGGCAGTGTCTCCTTCTTGGTGATCATCGCGGCTGTCGCAGCCCGTCGGCGCGATCCGCTTGCCGGATATGTCGAGCCGCTTGCGCGCGCTGGCTTGACACTATTGCTTGCCGGATTGTTCGTCGCCGGCCTCGGTTCGGGCCTCTTGCCCAGATCGGGGATCGAGAAGATCTATGCCTCCTGGTGCCTGATCTTTTTCATGGCGCCAATCTTCGCGGCGGCTCTGCTCGGCCTCTGGTCGACGACCAAACTTGCGACGCGCCAACCGGCGGTCCTTCTGATCGGCGCCTTGGTGCTCCTCGGCGGCTTAGGAGCGGGAGGTTTCGCCTTCCTTGATGACTATCTCAAAGCCCGGCGTTATGTCCTGAAGCAAGCATCGAGCCGCGATGAAATCGCTGCGCTTGCCGAAATTCTGGCGCGGATCGAAGCCAAGGGCCGCTGTACGCTGATCATGCAAGGAGGTGTTGTCGAGCTGCCAGTCGCCATGGGCGATATCCGCCAGATCACGCATGGCTATCGGCCGCTCGATTATGCGCTGGTCGTTTCTCGCTGCGTCGTCTTGACCGGCAGTTTTACAACCTTGGCTGCGGAAGGCGGCCGCGCCTTGGGCGGCTATCCTGCCGTTAAGGTCATCGCCGGCCTTCCCGCCGACAGCAAGCTTCTGTTCATCGGCCCTGAGGGCGATCTGGCGCGCTATCTCCGCTCGATGCCGACGCTTCGCGCCGAGCCAGGCTTCGAGCGTCTTGGACCCCACGTGGCGGTCGAACTCAATCGGATCTAGCGGGCGCGCAATCTTGCGACGATCTGCCAGCCGAAAGGCGCGTCGTCGAAATTATGCTGGTTCAAGGCGTCGAAGACCCTGAAGGCAAGGCCGGAGGCTGCCGCGGTCGTCGATCCTGACTGCCCTTTGGAATCGCGCACCGCTGCTTCGCCCCGCGCAACCACCATCAAGCGATAGAGCGTGTGAAAGGGCGCCCCGGTACGCCAGAGCGTCTCGACTTGCCAGCCCGCTGCCTCGGCCTCGGCTCGGAGCATGTCGCGGGTATAGTGCTTGCGATGGCCGACATGGCGATCGAACGCCGACATGGGGCCCGCCGGCACCGTGACGACCAGCACGCCCGTCGGTGCCAGAAGCGGCCGCGCCGTAGCGAGTACGTCGATCGGTCGATCGACATGCTCGATCACTTCGGAACACAAGGCGTGGGTCACAAAATTACGCAGTCGGTCGACGACCATCGGCGGCAAGGATTGCAGATCCACTTGCTCCAGCACCGCCCCTGGCAAGGCGCGCCGCGCGAGATCAAGGCCCTCGCCCGAGCCCTCGAGGCCGGCAATGGCGATGTCGGACCGAAAGGCGTTCACGCTCCGCAGGAAGCTGCCGTCGCCGCAGCCGATATCGAGGACGCGCGCGGGCACCGGCGCCGCCGGCAAACCAAGCGCGCGCCAGATCAACTTCTGGCGATATTTGTAGGCCGGGTTGGTCTGCATCCAGGCCGAGACTTTCGGCCAATGGGCATCCCATTCGCTCGCCCCATCGGCGTGCGCGTCGGTCATGGCGGCGGCACTTCGACCAGCGCCGCCTTGTTCTGCGTTCGGCCGGGATTGAGCAAGTGGCTTAACCGCCTCGCCGAGATCTTGGCCAGGGAATAGAGCACCGAGACGATGTTCCGAAAGGCGACCGCACGCGACCGGCCGTGATGAATCGCCGTCAATTTCAACTCTATGTGACTCAAGCCCTCGGACAAGAGTCGCGTCAGCAATTCGGCTTGAAACCCGAAGCCGGTTGCCTCGACATGCCAGCGCAGGACATCGGCGCGCCTGAGCAAAGCGCCGCCATTGTAGTACCTGATGCGGTTGCCGCTGATCAGGTTCACGACCGTCGTATAGCTTCGCGAAACCAGCGCGCGCATCCCGACCCGGCCCGCGACGACCGAGTAATCGGGCAGGACGATATCGGCCTTGCCGAGGTTTTTCAGGATTTCGACATGGGTCTCGAGCGGCTCGGTGTCGTCACCGCAGACCAGCCGGTAATAGGTCCCTCGCCCCTGAAAGGCGCCTTCGACGAAATTGCGGGACAGGCCTTGATTGACCCGATTGACGAGCAAGCGCACCGGCGCCTCGGGATGCGCTGCCCGCCATTCCTGGACCCGTTGAACCGTCAGATCGGTCGACGCGTCATCGATCACCAAGATCTCATGCGATAGATCGAGCCGCTTCGTGACCTCGGTCAATTTGTCGAGCACATTCGCGACATGCCGCTCTTCGTTCAGGCAGGGCACGAAGAGGGTAATCACGGGAAGAGTCTTCGACGTTTCTTCTGTCGTCGCGACGGTATTCATGGCCGTGTTACAACATGGCCCAATGAAAAAGGAAAGCGCCGGGTCGCGCTAGGCGCCGAGCAGGACGTCTTTCGCCTGATTGAGCTTGGCCGCGAGATAATCGGATCCGCCGCGATCGGGGTGAACCCGCTGCATTAAGCGCCGATGCGCTTGGCGAATTTCCTCGACATCGGCTTTCGGCCCGAGCCCGAGGATCTGCAAGGCCTCGTCGCGGGTCATGGCCGCGTTCGGCGGCGGCGCCCGGTCCGGACCCGCATCGGCCTCGCCTTCCCGCCAATCCGGATAGGACTTATCGAGATAAGTCTCGACCAGACGCGCGCTCTCCGTGTCCCCGATCCGGCACTCATCGAGCAATGCGCCGAGCTCGGCCTTCGACAAATCGCCCAACCGCCGACCCTTGAACCTGCCGCGCAAGACATCGCCTTCCATCAGCCCCGTCTCGTGCTCGAGCCGCATGCGGATGAATTCGGTCAAGACCTCCGATGTCTGGCCGGTCGAGCGCGGCGTCGTGGCGCCGCCGAAGATTCCCGCGCGGCGAAGAAACGGCAGAACGCCGGTCGCCAGCATGACGGCAAGCGCCATGCGCCCCGTGAGAGCGAGAAAGGCCGTTCCCGCGCCGATGGCGCCGATCACGGTCCAGCGGGCGACGGTCGCGAGGGTCTTGGGATGCGCCTGAGCGAACCATTGGGCGGCGAAGATCAGCCCGATCAGCGCGAGGATGCCAACGATGGCGTAGACGATCATTTGATCTGGCCGAGCAGCTTGATCGCTTCGCCGCCACGCTTGCGGCTGAAATCCTGGAGCGCCCGGCGCCCGCCCGCGGCATAGACCGCCACCGCCGCGAGGAGTTCGCGCAGTTGCTTCGCACTGCCGGCATCGAAGCGGCAATAAGCGCCGCCGGTCAGGCGCGCGATTTCCGAAAACGTCGCCATGGCGTCGGGCCGATTGCCCTCCTGAAAGACGAAGGCGCGCACGCCCTGAATACCGAGTTCGCCGGCGAGGCGACAAAGCAGATCGGCATCCTCTTCGACGCAATCGCCGACATAGACCAAGGCGGCGACCTTGGCGGCTTTGGCTTCGGCCTGGGCGTGCCGCAGCACCCGTTCGATCTGGGTCTGGCCGCCTCGACACCGAACGCCCGACATCTGTCCCACCATGTCGGAGGAGCGTGCCAACCACGACGTGGCGTAGAACTCGCCAAAACCCCGAAAATAGGCGAGTTGGATCTTGAGACCGCCGAGCGAGTCCGCCTCATTGAACATCTGGACTTGGATGTCCATGGCCTGATCCCAGGTCGGCTGGCGGCTCATGGTGGCATCGAGGGCGAAGATCAGACGCCCTTGGCCCGATCCGGTGTGCACCGACGGCAAGGACGCAACCTGACGCAGAAAGGCATCGACCGAATTGCGCTGGGCTTCGGCCGGGGCCTTGTCTTGGCCGCGCGCCAGCGCACCGTCGGCCGCGCTGTCTTGGCGCGCGGTCGTCCGATCCGTCTTGCGGGTCTTGTCGTCGCTCATCGGTCCTCTGGTCAAAGTATATAGGGTTCGGCGGTGAAATTTCCTATGGTCCCGCTTGACCTCGGCCGTCCGGTCGCGTCAATTCCGCGCCGTGGTCGAACGGGTCGCAGCAGTCGTCATCGGGGCGGGGGTCGTCGGGCTAGCCATTGCTCGTGCGCTCGCGCGCGCCGGCCACGAGACCCTGGTATTCGAGGCCGAAAGCTTGATCGGCGCCGGGACAAGTTCGCGAAACTCCGAAGTCATCCATGCCGGCATCTATTATCCGAAGGGCAGCCTGAAGGCACGCGCCTGCGTCGAGGGCCGCGATCGGCTCTATCGATATGCCGCGGGGCGAGGCGTGCCGCACAAGCGTCTCGGCAAATTGATCGTCGCGACCGAGGCGAGCGAGGTCCCGATCATCGAAAAGCTCAAGATCACGGCGTCCGATAACGGCGTCGACGATCTGGTCAGGATCGACCGCGCGGCGGCCCTGGCGCTCGAACCCAATCTCGATTGTGTCGGCGCCTTGCTGTCGCCGTCGACGGGCATTATCGACAGCCATCAATTGATGCTCGCCTATCATGGTGACGCCGAGGCCCATGGCGCGAGCATTGCCTTTAAGACCAAGCTCGAATCGGGCCGACTGATCGAGCGCGGCATTCGCCTGAGGGCCGGCGGCGCCGAGATCGAGACGGGGATCTTGGTGAATTCGGCGGGGCTGGCCGCGCAAGACGTGGCAACCGCGATCTCCGGCTTTCCCTTAAAAGCGGTTCCCAAGCCCTGGTTCGTCAAGGGCAACTATTTCACCCTCGAAGGCAAACCGCCTTTTTCGCGCCTGATCTATCCGGTCCCAGCCCATGCGGGCCTGGGCGTCCATGTCACGGTCGATCTCGGCGGCCAAGTCCGCTTCGGGCCCGATACCGAAGAAATCGAGCGTTTCGACTTCGACGTCGATCCATCGCGAGGCGATTCGTTCTACGCCGCCATTCGTCGCTATTACCCGGCACTCAAGGACGGCGCCATCAAGCCGGCCTATGCGGGCATTCGCCCCAAGCTCGAGGCGGCCAAGGCCGGTCAGGTCGACTTCGTGATTTCGGGTCCGCGCGACCACGGCGTGCCTGGCTTGGTCAATCTATTCGGTATCGAATCCCCCGGCCTGACCGCCTCGCTCGCTTTGGCCGACGAAACATTGCGCAAGCTTGGCATTGAGCCGCCGCCCGACGATTGCTAGCGTAGCTTCATGAACATCATCCGAAACTTGCTCGCCTTCGTCTTGGTCGCGGTTGCCTTGGAGGTTCGCGCAGGAACGCTCAAACCCGAAGACTGGTTTATGGGTGCGTTGGCGATCCGCGACGATCGCGATCACGACTGGAAGGTCAATCTCGGCGCCGGCGCTTTTTACGCGCCGGACGGCTCGGGCAGCGAAGACTACACGGTCTTCCCGCTGCCTCTGATCGACGCCGAGTATCGCGACACCATCTTCTTCAGCACTGCGCGCGGTTTTGGCTACAATGCCTTGCGCCGGTCCAACCTCAAGGCGGGCTTTCGGATCACCATCGATTATGGCCGGGACGCCGGCGCCAGCACGCGGACCAAGACCCTAAAGGATGTCGACGCCGCGCCGGAAATCGGCATGTTTTTGGAGGGCTATGGCGGCCCTTTCCGAACCAAACTCGATCTTCGACAGGCGGTCGGCGGTCACGACGGCGTGATCGCCAGCGCCGACATCGCGCGCGCCGCGCGCATGTCCGAAGACATCGTTCTTCTCGTTGGCGGCAAGCTCACCGCGGCCAACGCCACTTATATGGACTCCTATTATGGCGTGCCGCGCAACAACCGTACTTTGACGCGCTATTCGCCCGACACGGGTCTGCACGACGTCGCCTTCTATCTCGCGATCGTCACTCTATTCGATCGAAACTGGTATCTGTCCTATGACGTCCGTTACAGCCAGTTGTTGGGACCCGCGGCGGACAGTCCGGCCGTCGCCAAGTCCGGGCAAGGCTATCTCGGCCTGACCATCGGTTATCGGTTCTAGGCGTCGGATTTTTCGGGGGAGCGCATGAAGGCAAGACAGGTCAGAACTGCAGCCGATGCCCGCAAAATCGTCGAAGAAAGGGGCCTCGACTACGTCAAGGTCGGCGCCTTCGATATCGACGGCATCCTGCGCGGCAAGTTCCTGCACAAGGACAAGTTCTTTTCGTCGCTCGAGAGCGGCTTCGGCTTTTGCGACGTCATCTATGGCTGGGATTCGAACGATGTCTGCTACGACAACGTCAAATTCACCGGCTGGCATACCGGCTATCCCGACGCGGCGGTGCGCGTCATCCCCGAAAGCTGCCGCGACGTGCCTTTCGATTTCGAGGGCAAGGGTTTGTTCTTTCTGGGCGAGCTCGCCGAAAAGGGCGAAGCGATCTGCCCGCGCGGCTTGCTCAGGCGCCTGGTCAAGCGGGCCAACGACATGGGCTACGAGCCCTACTCCGCGGTCGAATACGAATTCTTTGTCTTCGACGAAACCCCCTATTCGGCGCGCGAAAAAGGCTACCGCAATCTTCGGCCCTTCACGCCCGGCAATTTCGGCTACTCGACCATTCGTCAGACCGTCGAGAGCGGCTTTCACGAGGCCATGCTCGCGACCGCCAGGACGATGGATTTTCCGATCGAGGGTCTCCATACCGAGACGGGCCCCGGCGTCCTCGAGGCCGCCATCGGGGTCGACACGACACTGAGTTCCGGCGACAAGGCGGCGCTGTTCAAGACCTTCATCAAGGTCGTCGCCGAAAAGCACAAGCTGATGGCGACCTTCATGGCCAAGTGGTCGCCCAACTATGCCGGCCAGTCTGGCCATGTCCATTTGTCGCTCAAGGATCGCAAGAGCGGCAAGCCCGTCTTCCACGATCCCAAGGCACCCCGCGCCATGAGCCGGGAGATGCGTCATTTCCTGGGCGGCCAGCAAGCGTTGATGCCCGAACTCCTCGGCATGGTCGCGGCGACGGTCAATTCATACCGCCGGCTGATTCCCGGCTATTGGGCGCCCACCCAGGCGACCTGGGGCATCGAGAACCGCACGACGTCGATCCGCGCTATTCCGGGCTCGCCCAAATCGCAGCGCATCGAATATCGCGTCGCTTCGGCCGATTCGAACCCCTATCTCTCTCTCGCCGTTGCCTTGGGCTCCGGCCTTTGGGGCATCGAGAACAAGATCGAACCGACGGAAGCGGTCGTGGGCAACGCCTACACCGTCGATCTGCCCAAGAAATTCCACTTCCCGCGCACCTTGACGGAGGCGGCCGAAAGGCTGTCGGCTTCCAAGGCCGCGCGCAAGCTCTTCGGCGATGCTTTCGTCGATCACTATGCCGCGACGCGCGAATGGGAAGATCGGGAGTTTCGCAAGCACATCACCGATTGGGAACTCGCCCGCTATTTCGAGATCATTTGATGAGCAGCATGCAGAAGACCGTCTCGCCCGTCGACGGGCAGATTTATGTCGAGCGTCCTCAGGCTTCGGCCGGCGAGATCGACGCGATCGTCGCCCGCGCGGCCTCGGCCCAGCGCACTTGGCGCGATCTGCCCATCGGCACGCGCGCCGCGCTTCTCGCCAAGGCGATGGACGCGTTCGTCGCCAAGGGTCCGGCGATCGCCGAGGAAATCTCCTGGCAGATCGGTCGGCCGATCGCCCAATCGCCCGGCGAAGTCAGGGGCTTTGCCGAACGCGCCAAGGCGATGATCGAGCTCGGCAAGTCGGTGCTGGCGCCGATCGAATTGTCGCCCAAGGACAAGTTCAAACGCGCGATCAAGCGCGAGGCCCTGGGCGTCGTCTTCGTCGTCGCGCCTTGGAACTATCCCTATCTCACGGCCGTCAATTCGGTCTGGCCCGCGCTCATGGCCGGCAATACGGTGATCCTCAAGCATTCGGCCCAGACGCCGCTTTGCGCCGAGCGCTTCGCCGAAGCCCTCGGTCTGGCCGGTCTGCCCGACGGCGTCTTTCAGACCGTCGTCTGCGACCATGATGCGGTCGCGCGCGTGATCGGCGATCCGCGCGTTTCCTTCGTCGCCTTCACCGGCTCGGTCGCGGGCGGCCATGCGGTCCAGCATGCTGCCGCCGACCGCTTCATCGCGACCGGCCTCGAGCTCGGCGGCAAGGACCCGGCTTACGTGCGTCCGGATTGCGACTTCGGCCAGACGGTCGAGAACCTCGTCGACGGCTCGTTCTTCAATTCCGGCCAGTCCTGCTGCGGCATCGAGCGCATCTATGTCCATGAGGCGCTGTTCGGCCGCTTCGTCGACGCCTTCGTCGCGCTGACGGAGAAATACGTCCTCGGCAACCCGCTCGACCCCAAGACCAATCTCGGGCCCGTTGTCCACGCTTCGGCCGCCAGGACCATCCAGGGCCAAGTCGATGCCGCCACCGCCAAGGGCGCGCGCGCCCTGATCGATCCTCGGAAATTTCCCGCGGCCAAGGCCGGAACGCCCTATATGGCGCCGCAAGTCCTGATCGATGTCGATCATTCCATGGCGGTGATGACAGAGGAGACTTTCGGCCCGGTCGTCGGGATCATGAAGGTCAAGTCGGATGGCGAGGCCGTTCGACTGATGAACGACAGCGCCTACGGCCTGACCGCTTCTATCTGGACGGCCGATGTCGACGCCGCTCTTCGCATCGGCGATCAAGTCGAGACCGGCACCTGGTTCATGAACCGCTGCGACTATCTCGACCCGCTGCTCGCCTGGGTCGGCGTCAAGGATTCGGGTCGCGGCGCGACGCTTTCGCGCATCGGCTATGAGCAGCTGACCAGGCCGAAATCCTACCACCTTCGTCTCAGTTTCTAAGGAGCCGCCAGTGGCGCTAGATCCTTCTTCGCCCAAGTCGAATTGGAACTACCCGACGGCCGTGCGTTTCGGCGCGGGCCGTATCGCCGAGTTGCCCGAGGCCTGCAAGGCGCTCGGCATGAAGCGCCCCCTGATCGTGACCGATCCCGGCCTGGCACGCTTGCCCATGATCGCCCAGGCGGTCGCAGGCAACGTCGCGGCCGGCCTGCCGACCGAAGTGTTCAGCGACATTCAAGGCAACCCCGTCGGCAAGAATGTCGATGACGGTCTCAAGGCCTATCGCACCGGCCGTCACGACGGCGTGGTCGCTTTCGGCGGCGGCTCGGCGCTCGATGCCGGCAAGGCAATCGCCCTGATGACCGGCCAGAAGCGTTCGATCTTCGATTTCGAGGATCGCGAAGATTGGTGGACGCGGGTCGAGCCAGCGGGGATCGCGCCGGTCATCGGCGTCCCCACGACCTCGGGCACGGGTTCCGAAGTCGGCCGCTCCTCGGTCATTACTGACGAGAGTGTCCATCTCAAGAAGGTGATTTTTCATCCCAAGATGCAGCCCGCCATCGTCATCGCCGATCCGGCGCTGACTTTGGGCCTGCCGGCCAACATCACGGCATGGACCGGCATGGACGCGCTTTCGCACAGCCTCGAGGCCTATTGCACCACCGGCTATCACCCGATGGCGCAGGGCATCGCCCTCGAAGGCATGCGTCTGGTCAAGGATTGGCTGCCGCGCGCGGTCAAGACCGGCACGGACATCGACGCCCGCGCCCATATGATGACGGCCTCCGCCATGGGCGCGACCGCCTTTCAGAAGGGCCTCGGCGCGATGCATGCGCTGTCGCATCCCTGCAGCGCCATGCTCAACACCCATCACGGCCTGACCAATGCCGTCGTCATGCCCTATGTGCTGGTGTTCAACCAGAAGGCCATCGAAGAAAAGATGGTCGCGCTCGCGCGCTATCTCGATTTGCCCAAGCCCTCGACGCGCGCGGTCGTCGATTGGGTGCTCGAGCTTCGTCGGACGGTCGGCATTCCCCACACGCTCGCCGAGATCGGCGTCCGGGAGGAGCATGTCGAGAGCTTCGCCCCCATGGCGGCGAACGACGTCTGCGCCGGGGGCAACCCGATCCCGGTCGGCAAGGCCGAGATGGCGGCGCTATATCGCAATGCCGTTCGCGGCATATTGCCGAACTGAGCGTCAGATCAGGCCGAGATCGCGGAGAGATTTCAACATCGACGCCGGCATCTTGGCAATCGCCTTCGAACCCTTGGCGAGATCGCCCGGCGCGTCCTTGGGCGAAAAATAGCGCCAGCCCTGGAACGGCCGACAGCTCCGCGGTTCGACGCGGGTCAACTTGGGCGCGAGCACGATGGCGACCGGCTTGTGGCCGCCTTTGGTCCGCTCGATACCGACAATGCGCTGGCGCACCAGGATGATGCCCTTGATCACCCAATAGAGCGAGCCGCCCTTGACGATCTCCTCCGCGCGCTTGGGAAACATGGTCGTCCAATGGACGATGCGGCCGATCTGCTTCTTGCGCGCGATCTGAAAGCGCCTGATGTCCTCGACATTCTCGCAGCCGACCGCGAGCTTGATCAGATGGAGGCTCACTTGAACATCCCAAGCGCGAGCCACCAGAGATAGTCGAGCGGCGCGACGATGACGAGGCTCGCCGCCGCAAGTGCCAGCGTGACGCGAGCCGCTACGGCGACCGGAACGGCGCCAAGCTGCATGGCCATCACCAAAGGCGGCCCCTGATAGGGCAGAACCAGGACCGAAAAGCCGACGACCTGCATCATCAAGACCGTCTCGACCGGCAAAGCGGCGGCCTTGGCGATCTCGCCGGCGAGAGGCGTCATGACCGCCGGAATGCCGGGCTGCGTCGTTGCCATGGCGAGGAGCGCCGTCGTTCCGGCCACGGTGGCGAAAGTTCGGGCATGCGCGCCCGGCTCGAAAGCAAGCACGCCGAGAAAGGCGTGCCCCAGCCACTCGCCGAAGCCGGTATCGGTGATCAGCGTGCCGAGGCTGAGCATGCCGGCAAGATAGAAGGCCGAGGTCCAATTGACCTTCGATTGCGCTTCCTGCGCCGACAGCACGCCCAAGCCCGGCGCCAGGCAGGCGATCGCCGCACCTAGGGAAATCCAGGCAGGCGAAATATGGTGCAGGAAATCGGTGAGCCACAGAGCGAGCGAAATCCCGACGATGAAGGACAATCGCCTTTCCTCCGCGCTCATCGGCGCAAGAGGCGCGAGCGTCGTCGTCGCGACTTTCGGCTTGTCAGGCAGGAGCCAGAGCACGATCAGCACCAAGAGCGCGGCCTTGAATGCCCCGAGCAAGGGAAAATGGAGCAGCAAATACTCGGCATAAAGCGGCACATAGCCGTAGAGCTTTTCGGAAAGGCCGGTCATGACCATGGGCGGAACGGCGGCCGGCAGGATGGAGAACGACAGGATGAAGGTGCCGATGGCGCAAGCGAGAACGATGCCGTAGCGGCCGTTCGACCCCGGTGCGAAGCCAAGGCTATCGGCGAGCGCCAGGAGGATCGGCATCATCAATACGATCCGGCCGAGCGAAGACGGCATGAGGAAACTGAGCGCAACGCCGATCGTGACCACGCCGGCGATGATGCCGCCATAGCCTCGACCGAAGAACGGCAGGATCGCGCGGGAAATGCGGACGCCAAGCCCGGTCTTGCCGACCGCCGCCCCGACCACCAAGCCGCCAAGCACCAGCCACAGCGCGCCCGATTGAAAGCCCGAAAAGACAACGGCAGCCGGCGCGATTTTGAGCAACATGGCGGTCGCGAACAGGATGAGCGCGACGATCCATTCGGCGACCGCGCCGCTCGCCCATAGCCCGATGGCGATGACGGCAAGACCCGCGCCGGCCATGACCTGCGGACCCATCCCGGCAGGCGCCGGCCATTGCGTGAGCGCGAGCCCGCCCAGGAGCGCGGCTGCGCCTATCGTCGATGAGAGCTTCAAGCGTCTAGGCCTTACGCCTCTTGGCGGCGATGGCGCGCGAGACCTTCGATCCGGGCTCGCGTCCAAGAGCGCCGGCGATGAACCAGGCCGTATCGACGATCTGATCGAGATCGACGCCGGTCTCGATGCCGAGACCGTTCAGCATATAGAGGACTTCTTCGGTCGCGACATTGCCCGACGCTCCCTTGGCATAGGGACAGCCGCCCAAACCGGCGACCGAGCTATCGACGGTGGCGACTCCAAGTTCGAGCGCGGCGTGGATATTGGCCAGCGCCTGACCGTAAGTGTCGTGAAAATGCACCGAGAGCTTGCCGATCGGCACATTCGTCGCGACCGCCTCGATCACGCGCTTGACCGCGCCCGGCGTGCCGACGCCGATGGTGTCGGCGATCGACACCTCGTCGCAGCCGAGTTCGTCGAGCCGGCGCGCGACCTCGACGACCTTTTCGACCGCGATCGCGCCTTCATAAGGGCAGCCGAGCGCGACCGACAAGGAGCCGCGCACCCTGATGCCATGCCGCTTCGCGCCGTCGACCACGGGCCTGAAGCGCTCGAAGGTTTCGGCGATGGAGCAATTGGTGTTCTTTTGGCTGAAACTTTCCGAGGCGGCGGTGAAAATACCGATCTCGTCGGCCCTAGCCGCGAGCGCGCCGTCGAAGCCCTTCATGTTGGGCGTCAGCACCGAATAGGTCGTGCCCTGCCGCCGGGCGATCCCGGCCATGACTTGATCGCTGTCGGCCATCTGCGGGATCCATTTGGGCGAGACGAAGCTGCCGGCTTCGATATCGGGCAAGCCTGCCGCGCTCAACCGGTCGATCAGCGCGACTTTAATCGCGACCGGCAGATGGGTTTTTTCGTTCTGCAGGCCGTCGCGCGCGCCGACCTCGACCATGCGAACCCGTTTGGGCAGTGCCATCGGGGACTCCTATTTCTCGGCTTCTTCGAAGGCGACCAAGAGCGCGCCCTCGGCGACTTGCTCGCCGACCGATGCCTGGACGCGCACGATCTTACCGGCCTTGGATGCGGCGAGCGTGTGCTCCATCTTCATGGCTTCGAGCACGAGAAGCGCCTGACCCTTGGCGACCTGATCGCCGGCGGAGGCCATCACCTTGATGATCTTGCCGGTCATCGGCGCGACGATGTTGCCGCCGGCAAGCTCGCCGAGATCGCCGACCTCGAGCGGGTCCTTGACCATCATGCGCCAACTCGTCCCATTGACGACGACGATCAGGCTCCGTCCATCAACCACGACCTGGCCGGTCGCGCGCCGGCCGCCGAGATCGGCGTCGATCGCTCCCTGCGCGTCGCGTTCGGCCGAAGCCGCGAGCGTGCCGCCGGGAAGCTCGAGCAGCCAACCGGCGCCCCGGTAGCGAACGCCGACGACATATTCGCTCTCGCCGAGGATCAGGCGCACATCGTCCCGCCGTTCGCCGTTGAGCACCCAGCCATTGATCCGGTTCCAGGGTGCGTAAGGATCGCTCGAGCGCGCGGCTGCTTCGCTGGCGGCGTCTTGACGGGCGATCAGCACATGCAGCGCCGCGAAGGCCAGCGCGCGATCGGACACCCCCTCGCCTTTCGGGATGAGCGCGGCGGCGTGGCGCGCGATGAAGCCGGTGTCGAGTTCGAGCGCGGCGAAGGCCGGATGCTGGGCGATTGCCCGCAGGAAGGCGACGTTGGTTGCCGGCCCCGCGGCGTGATAGTCGGCGAGCGCCGCCCTAAGCCGCCGAAGCGCCGCGTTTCGGTCGGCGTCCCAGACGATCAGCTTGGCGATCATCGGATCGTAGAAGGGCGTGATCATGTCGCGCTCGACCACGCCGGCATCGATCCGGAGATGGGCGCTCCGCTCGGGCGCGCGCAGCAAGGCTAGACGCCCGGTCGAGGGCAAAAATCCCTTGGACGGGTCCTCGGCATAGATCCTGACCTCGACGGCGTGACCGCTCTGGCGGATGTCGCTTTGCAGTTTGGGGAGGCGGCCTCCAGCCGCGACCCGCAGCTGCCACTCGACCAGGTCTTCGCCGACGATCATTTCCGTCACCGGATGCTCGACCTGTAGTCTCGCGTTCACTTCCATGAAATAGAAGGTTCGCGGATCGTCGGCATCGACCAGGAACTCGACCGTGCCTGCGCCGACATAGCCGATGGCGCTGGCGAGCCGCACCGCCGCGTCATGCAGGCCCTTCCGGGTCTGCGGCGGCAGATTGGGCGCGGGCGCTTCCTCGACCACCTTCTGATGCCGCCGCTGCAAGGAGCAATCGCGCTCGAAGAGATGGACGACATTGCCCAGCGTATCCGCGAAAATCTGGATCTCGACATGGCGCGGTTTGCGCACGTATTTCTCGATCAACACCGCGTCGTCGCCGAAGGAGGCCGCCGCCTCGCGCCTTGCGCCTTCGAGGTCGGCCTTGAAGCGGCCCGGCTCCTCGACCAGCCGCATGCCCTTGCCGCCGCCGCCCATCACCGCCTTGATCAGCACCGGATAGCCGATGCGCTCGGCCTCCTGGGCAAGGCGCGCCGGGTCCTGGTCCTTGCCGTGATAACCGGGCGAGGTCGGCACTTTGGCGCTTTCGGCTATGGCCTTGGCGGCGCTTTTCGAACCCATGGCGCGCAACGCCGCGGGCGGCGGGCCGATGAAAGTCAGACCCGCGGCGGCGCAGGCTTCGGCGAATTCGGCGTTTTCGGAAAGAAACCCGTAACCCGGATGGACGGCCTTGGCGCCCGAGCGCTTGGCCGCATCGATGATGGCGTCGATCTTGAGATAGCTTTCCCGCGCCGCCGCCGGCCCTATGCGATAGGCTTCGTCAGCCTGCAAGACGTGCTGAGCCGTCGCGTCGGCATCGGAATAGACGGCAACAGTGCGCACGCCGAGACGCCGCGCGGTTGCGATCACGCGGCAGGCGATCTCGCCCCGGTTGGCGATCAGGATCTTGTCGAACATCAGGCTTTCCAACTCGGCTTGCGGCGGTCGAGAAAGGCGGCGATGCCTTCCCGCCCTTCATCCGTCGCGCGCCGATCGGCAATACGCGCCGCCGTCATCGCGACCAGATCGTCGTCGATGGCCCGGTCGATGACATCGAAGATCAACTGCTTGGAATCGGCGACCGCGCCCGGCGCGTTCATCCGCAGAAGCTCGACATAGCGGGCGCCGGCGGCTTCAAGGGCGGCTTCATCGTCGACCAACTCGGTCACGAGGCCGTTGCGAAGCGCCTCCGCCGCGTCGAATCTTTCGGCGGTCAGGAAATAGCGCCGCGCCGCGCGATAACCCATGGCGCGCACGACATAGGGCGAGATCGTCGCCGGCAAGAGGCCCAGCTTCACTTCCGACAGCGTGAAGCTCGCGCTCTTCACCGCGACCGCGATGTCGCAACACGAGACGATGCCGAGTCCGCCGCCATAGGCCGGCCCTTGGATCAAGGCAATGGTCGGCTTGGGCAGGAAGCAGAGCTTCTGCAAGAGGGCACCCAGGGCCTCGGCGTCTTCCAGATTCTCTTCGCGTGAATAGGTCGCCGCGCGCTTCATCCAATTGAGATCGGCGCCGGCGCAAAAGCTCTTGCCGGTCGACCTCAGCAACACGGCGAAGACGCCGTCGGCGACCGCGAGGTCCTCCAGGATGTCGGTGAATTCCTCGATGAAGACGTCGTTGATGGCGTTGTGCAGTCCTGGATTGTCGAGGGTGATGGTGGCAACGCCATCCTCGGTCGCATCCATTGCGACCAGTGGTTTGGTCTCGCCGCTACCATTGTCGCTGCTGTCGCTCATGGCGGCCTCACATACGAAAGATGCCGAATTGGGTCCGTTCGACCGGTACGTTCAGCGCCGCCGACAAGGACAGGCCGACGACCGTCCGCGTCTCGGCCGGATCGATGATGCCGTCATCCCAGAGCCTGGCCGTCGCGTAATAGGGATGACCCTGGCGCTCATATTGATCGAGGATCGGCTTGCGGAAGTCGGCCTCTTCCGCCGCGCTCCACTTCTTGCCCTGGGCTTCGAGCGCATCGCGCCGCACCGTCGACAGCACGCTTGCCGCCTGTTCGCCGCCCATCACCGAAATGCGCGCATTCGGCCACATCCACAGGAATCTCGGCGCATAGGCTCGACCGCACATGGCGTAATTGCCGGCGCCGAAAGAGCCGCCGACGATCACCGTGATCTTGGGAACTTTGGCGGTCGCGACCGCGGTCACCATCTTGGCGCCGTCGCGGGCGATGCCCGATGACTCGTATTTCTTGCCGACCATGAAGCCGGTGATGTTCTGCAGGAACAGGAGCGGGATGCCGCGCTGAGCGCAAAGCTCGATGAAATGCGCCGCCTTGAGGGCGCTTTCGGAATAGAGGATGCCGTTATTGGCGATGACGCCGACCGGATAGCCCCAGATGCGGGCGAAACCGGTGACCAAGGTCGTGCCATAGAGCGCCTTGAACTCGTCGAGTTCGCTGCCATCGACGATGCGCGCGATCAGCTCGCGCACGTCGTAGGGTACTTTGACGTCCTTGGGCAGGATGCCGTGGATTTCCTGGGGATCGTAGATGGGATCGAGGGGCGGGCGGACATCGAGGTCGACGCGCTTTTTGCGATTGAGATTGGCGACGATCTTTCTGGCGATGGCGAGCGCATGCGAATCGTCGAGCGCATAGTGATCGGTCACGCCCGAGGTCCGGGAATGGACGTCGGCGCCGCCCAGTTCCTCCGCCGAGACGATCTCGCCGGTCGCGGCCTTCACCAAGGGCGGGCCGCCCAGGAAGATGGTGCCCTGCTTGCGCACGATCACGCTCTCGTCGCTCATCGCCGGGACATAGGCGCCGCCGGCAGTGCAGGAGCCCATGACCACGGCGATCTGCGGAATGCGCGCGGCCGACATGTTGGCCTGATTGTAGAAAATGCGGCCGAAATGAACCCGATCGGGAAAGACATCGTCCTGATTGGGCAGATTGGCGCCGCCCGAATCGACCAGATAGAGACAAGGCAGGTTGTTCTCGAGCGCGATCTCCTGAATGCGCAGATGCTTTTTCACCGTCATCGGGAAGTAGGTCCCGCCCTTGACGGTCGCATCGTTGCAGACGATGGCGCATTCGACGCCGGAGATACGCCCGACGCCGCCGACGATGCCGCCGCTCGCGACATCGCCCGAATACATGCCGTGCGCGGCAAGCTGGCCGATTTCGAGGAAGGGCGTGCCCGGATCGAGGAGCTGGCGCACGCGCTCGCGGGGCGTGAGCTTGCCGCGCGCGACGTGGCGCTCCATCATCGCCTTGCCGCCGCCTTGGCGCGCCTGATCGGCCTTGGCGCGAAGATCGGCGACAAGCTCGCCGAGCCGCGCGGCATTCGCCTTGAATTCGGCCGAGCGCGTGTCGACGTTCGAGCGAATGACCGTCATATTACCAGCCGCCGCGACGCAGCCATTCGGCGACTTGATCCAGCCGATCGGCACCCCAGAATTTCTCGGCGCCGACGATGATGAAGGGCGAACCGAAAATGCCCCGCTGGATCGCCTCGTCGACCACGGCCTTGAGCCTGTCCTTGATCACCTGATCGTTCATCCCGGCAAGGGCTTCATCGCGCTTGAAGCCAGCCTCCGCGGCGATGTCGGCGACGATGTCGACCTTGGAGATATCGCGCCCGTCGGCGAAATAGGCGCGGTAGCAGCGATGGACGAAATTCGCGGCCTTGGTGGCATCGCGGATCTCGGCCCAGTAGAAGCAACGCGCGGCGCCGACGGTCGCGGCCGGAAAGCCAGGCGGCATCTTGTAGGGAATGCCGAATTGCCGAGCCGAGCGTTCGAAGTCGTGCTTCGAGTAATCGGATTTCATCGGCGGCAACTGCGTCAGCGGCTGGGCGCCCGAGACCTTGAACACCGCGCCCAGGAGGAAAGGCCGCCAGACCAGCTTGCGACCCGCCTTGGCGGCGATCGCCTCGATGCGTTCGCTTGCGACATAGCCATAGGGCGAGACGAAGTCGAACCAGAACTCGATCGGATCAGCCATGATATCCACGTTCCCTCATGCTCACGCGGCTTGGCGTCCGGCCAGCCAACGGTCGATGTGATCGATCCGGTCGGCGCCCCAGAAAGGCTCGCCGTCGACCACGAAAAAGGGCGCGCCGAAGCAGCCGGCGGCGATCGCATCCTCGCAAGAGCGGCGTTCCGCGGCCTTGGCCGCTTCGTCGCTCTCGGCCGTGAGCATATCAGTTTCGGATATTCCCAAGGCACGCGCGATCGGTGCGAGTTGCTCGACGCTTCGCATCTCGCGCCCCTCGCCCCAATAGGCTTGGAGCACGGCCTTGACGAAAGCGACGGCTTTCGCGGGGTCGCTCCGTTCGATCCGGTAGAACAGGCGACGCGCGATCCTGGCGTCGATCGGAAAGACTTCGGGCTTCTTGAAGGGGACGCCATAGAGCGCGGCAAAGCGCTGGGCATCGCGGAGAATGTAGTCGACCTTGACCGGGGCCTGGGCGAAGCCCGCGCCGTAGCGCGCCTTGAAGACGAAGGCGAGCCAGATCGGCCGCCAGCGGACGGCGCGGCCGTGCTTGGCCGCGACCGGTTCGATCAGATGCGCGGCGATCTGCGCGAAGGGCGACGAGAACTCGACATAGAATTCGATCGGCTGTGCCAAGCTCAGCTTCCCTTCAGGTTCCGGCTGATGATGATCTTCTGGATATCCGACGTGCCTTCATAGATCTGGCAAACGCGCACGTCGCGGTAGATGCGCTCGACCGGAAAATCGGCCAGATAGCCGTTGCCGCCATGGATCTGGATCGCCGCCGAGCAGACGCGCTCGGCCATTTCGGACGCGAACAGCTTGGCCATCGCGGCTTCGCTGAGACAAGGCGCACCGGCGTCCCTGAGCCTCGCCGCGTGATGGACGAGCTGACGCGCGGCTTCGATCTCGGTCGCCATCTCGGCCAGGCGAAAGGCGACCGCCTGATGCTCGACGATCTTGACGCCGAAGCTTTCGCGTTCCTGGGCGTAAGCGCGGGCGAAGTCGAAGGCCGCGCGCGCCATGCCGACCGCCTGCGCGGCGATGGCGATGCGCCCGGTCTCGAGATTGGCCAGCGCGATCTTGTAGCCTTCGCCCGGCTGGCCGAGCATCAGATCGGGCGTGATTTCGCAGTCTTCGAACACGATCTGACACGTGTCGGAGCAACGCTGACCGAGCTTCTTCTCGACGCTCGCGACCACATAGCCTTTGGCATCGGTCGGCACCAGAAAGGCCGAGATGCCGCGCTTGCCGGCCGATGGGTCCGTGACCGCGAAAGTGAGCGCCATCTTGGCCGTCGAGCCCGAAGTGATGAACTGCTTGGTGCCGGAGAGGACGTATTTGTTGCCGACGAGCTTCGCGCGCGTCCGAAGATTGCTCGCATCCGATCCGGCATGCGGTTCGGTCAGGCAGAAGGCGCCGATATACTCGCCCCGCGCCGCCGGGCGCAAGAAACGTTCCTTCTGGGCCTCGGTGCCATACCGCTCGAGCGCGGAGGAATAAGGCGCGTTGTTCACGCTCATGATGGTCGAAACGCCGCCATCGCCCGCGGCGATCTCCTCCATGGCGAGCGCATAGGAGACGTAATCGACGCCGACGCCGCCCCATTTTTCGGCCACCGTCATGCCGAGGAGACCGAGCCGGCCCATCTCCTGCAGTTCCTCGGCAGGATAGCGGCAGTTTCGGTCGCGTTCCGCCGCACCCGGCAGCAGGCGCTCTTGGGCGAAATTCCGCGCCATGTCGCGGACCATGCGCTGGGTCTCGGTATAAGCCGCCATCATGTCCCCTGCCCGCAGTCTAAACGCCGCCCGCGCGCTCTCGCCAGGGCCGGCCCCGAAAGAATGATGAATCTACGTTCAGTTTTCAAGCCAAAGCGGCGAGCCTAGCGGTCGCACCCGCGAGGAAATCCCGATCAATGCGCGCGTTCGATGGCGATCGCCGTCGCTTCGCCGCCGCCGATGCAAAGCGAGGCGACGCCGCGCTTGAGACCGTATTTCTCGAGCGCGGCCAGCAGCGTGACCATGATGCGCGCGCCCGAGCAGCCGATCGGATGGCCAAGGGCGCAAGCGCCGCCATGGACGTTGACCTTGTCATGGGGCAAGCCCATGTCGCGCATGGCGGCCAGGGTGACGACCGCGAAGGCTTCGTTGATTTCGTAAAGATCGACGTCTTTCGCGGCCCAGCCGGTCTTGGCGAACAGCGCCTCCATCGCGCCGATCGGCGCCGTCGTGAACCACGCCGGCGCCCGCGCATGGCTGGCATGGCCGACGATGGTGGCGAGCGGCTTGACGCCCCGCTTGTCGGCTTCGCTGCGGCGCATGAGCACGAGCGCCGCACCGCCGTCGGAAATCGACGACGCATTGGCCGCCGTCACCGTGCCGTCCTTGCGAAATGCAGGCTTGAGCGAGGCGATCTTGGCTTCGTCCGCCTTACCCGGCTGTTCGTCGATGGCGATGGTCGTCTCGCCCTTGCGCCCCTGCACCTTGACCGCGACGATCTCCTGCTCGAAGGCGCCCGAAGCGATCGCCTTTTTGGCACGCCGCAGGCTTTCGATGGCATACGCGTCTTGCTGGGCGCGGGTGAATTGCAGCGCTTGCGCCGTGTCCTCGGCGAAAGTCCCCATCAGGCGCCCCTTGTCATAGGCGTCTTCCAGACCGTCGAGGAACATATGGTCCATGACCTTGCCATGGCCCATGCGCAAGCCCGCCCGCGCCTTGTCCAACAGGTAGGGCGCATTGGTCATGCTTTCCATGCCGCCCGCGACGACGACTTTGGCGCTGCCGGCGGCAAGCGCGTCATAGCCGAGCATCGCGGCCTTCATGCCCGAGCCGCACATCTTATTCACCGTGGTGGCGGGAGCGCTTTCGGGCAAACCGGCGCCGAAACCCGCCTGACGTGCCGGCGCTTGGCCGAGACCGGCCGGGAGCACGCAGCCCATCAGCACTTCATCGACATCGGCGGGCTTCACCCCCGAGCGCGCGAGCGCCGCGCCGATCGCGGCGGCGCCCAATTGCGGCGCTGTCACGTCCTTGAAGTCGCCCTGAAAGCCGCCCATGGCCGTGCGCGCCGCGCCGACGATGACGATCGGATCCTTCGACATAGCGTCCTCCGCTCTCAAACCGCCGCGATCTTAGCCGTCAGGTCAGCGCCGCGCAGGCCTTCTGGATGCGTCGGCAGGACTCCTCGAGGTTCTTTTCCGAGGTCGCGTAGGAAATGCGGAAATGCGGCTCGAGGCCGAAAGCCGCGCCCTGCACCACCGCGACGCCGACGCTTTCGAGGAGGTAGGTGACGAAGTCCTCGTCGTTCTTGATCACCTTGCCGTCGGGCGTCTTCTTGCCGATGCAGCCGGCGCAGGACGGATAGACGTAGAACGCGCCTTCGGGCTTGGGGCAAAAGATGCCCGGCGCCTTGTTCAGCATGTCGACCACCATGTCGCGGCGCTTCTGGAACGCGGCGGCGCGCGGCGCGATGAACTCCTGCGTGCCGTTGAGCGCCTCGACCGCGGCCGCCTGCGAAACCGAGGACGGGTTCGAGGTCGACTGCGATTGCAGCGTCGCCATGGCCTTGATCAAAGCCTTCGGTCCGCCGGCATAGCCGATGCGCCAACCCGTCATCGAATAGGACTTGGAGACGCCGTTGAGCGTCAGCGTCCGGTCGTAAAGCTTGGGCTCGACCTGGGCGATGGTCACGAATTTCATGCCGTCATAAAGAAGATGCTCGTACATGTCGTCGGTCAGCACCCAGACATGCGGATGCTTGAGCAAGACATCGGCGAGCGCGCGCAGCTCGGCTGCGGAATAGACCGCGCCGGTCGGGTTGGACGGCGAATTCAGGATCAGCCATTTGGTCTTGGGCGTGATCGCGGCTTCGAGCTGCTCGGGCCGCATCTTGAAGCCGTTATTCGCGCCGCAAGACACGACCACCGGCTTGCCGCCGGCGAATTGCACGATGTCGGGATAGCTGACCCAATAGGGCGCGGGAATGACGACTTCGTCGCCGGCATTCACGGTCGCGAGCAGGGCGTTGAACAACACCTGCTTGCCGCCGGTGCCGACGCTGATCTGCTCGGGAGCGTAATCGAGACCGTTCTCGCGCTTGAACTTGGCGATCACCGCCTTCTTGAGCGCGGGCGTGCCGTCGACGATGGTGTATTTGGTCTCGCCCTTGCGGATGGCGGCGATCGCCGCCTCCTTGATGTTGTCGGGCGTGTCGAAATCGGGCTCGCCGGCGCCAAGGCCAATGACATCCTTGCCGGCGGCCTTCAGTTCGGCGGCCTTGTTGGTCACGGCGATGGTCGGTGATGGCTTGATTCGACCGATCGATTCGGCGAAAAACGGCATGATACGAATCCCTGCTACGACAAAAGCGCGCGACACTACGCCGAAGGTCGCTGCAGCGCAATATTCCGGGAGATTGTCGTGAGGACATTGCTCGCCATCGCCCTACTGACGCTCGCCGCCTGCGGACAGGACGGTCCGCCGGCCTCGCGCCCGGGCGGCGGCGTCGCTTTCGCTTCGGATCGCGTCGAGAGGGTGGATTGGAGCCGCGCCGCGACAGTCGAAATCAAACTCGACGAATTCTCCTTCGAACCTGAGACCCTTCGCCTCAAGGCCGAACAGCCGGTCCGGCTGATCATTCGCAACAATGGGCGCGTGCGTCATAGTTTTTCGGCCCCCGACCTGATCAAGGCGAGCGCCGTCAGAAGCGTCGTGCCCGCGCCCGGCGAAACTTTGCCGACGGTCTCCTACAACGAGATCAATGTTTCCCCAGGTTCCTCCAAGGAACTTCAGATCCTGCCGATCGAGAAAGGCACCTATGACCTCAAATGCGGCGTCATCGGTCACTCGCTTTTCGGCATGACCGGACGCGTCATCGTCGAGTGACGCCCAGGAGAGCGTGGTGAGCGCGGCACGCCTGCCGAGAGGCGTCTGGGCGCTCGGTTTCGTTAGCCTGCTGATGGACCTCTCCTCCGAGATGGTCCATGGCCTCTTGCCCATCTACATGGTCGTCGTGCTCGGCCTGGGCGCGGCCTCGGTCGGCCTGGTCGAAGGTCTCGCCGAGGCGACTGCCTCGATCTTGAAGCTTTATTCTGGCGCGCTGTCCGACCGCCTGGGCAAGCGCAAGAGCCTGGCGCTCCTCGGCTATGGTCTCGCCGCCGCGACCAAGCCGCTTTTTCCGCTGGCGAGCGGTCTCGGCCTGATTCTGGCCGCGAGATTTGTCGATCGCATCGGCAAAGGCATTCGCGGCGCGCCGCGCGACGCCTTGGTTGCCGACCTGACGACGCGCGAACAAAGGGGCGCCGCCTATGGCCTGCGGCAAAGCCTCGACACCATCGGCGCCGTGCTCGGGCCGCTCGTCGCCATGGCGCTGATGCTTTGGACGGGCGATGATTTCAAGACCGTGTTCTGGTGGGCGGTCGTACCGGCGATTGCCTGCGTGCTCGTGCTCGCCTGGGGCGTGGCCGAACCGCAAATCCCGCGCCCGCGCATGCAGGGCTCGAAACTGATTGCCTTCGACGGCTTGGGTGGCGCCTTCTGGTCGCTCATGGCGATTGCGGTCGTGCTCTCGCTCGCCCGCTTCAGCGAGGCTTTTTTGTTGCTGCGCCTTCAGGCCAACGGTCTCGATGCCGCCTATGTCCCTCTCGGCCTAGTCGCCATGAACGTCGTTTACGCCGCGACCGCCTATCCGATGGGCAGGCTGTCCGATCGTATTGGGCGACGCGGTCTTCTGATCGTCGGCTTCATCGTCGCAATCCTGGCCAATCTGCAACTCGCGCAAGCGACGACCATCACGGCCGCCTTCATCGGCTCGGCGCTCTGGGGTCTGCAGATGGGCATGACTCAGGGCCTGTTCGCTGCCCTGGTCGCCGATGCCGCGCCGGCCGAGAAGCGCGGGACGGCTTTCGGCGTCTATCACTTGCTCACCGGCATCGCCCTATTGCCGGCAAGCGTCATCGCCGGCCTGTTGTGGCAAGCCCATGGACCCGAAGTCGCTTTCCTGACCGGTGCCGCATTGACCTCATTCGCCTTGGTGGGATTGCTGATCCGTCGTTGAGGCTGGCTTTTCCCGACGCCCGCCGTCTAATCTCTCGCTCATGTCCCAGGCCCCCCATCCCGATCCGCTGGCGCCGGCGCTCGCTTTCGAACGCCCCGAAGGCGGCAAGCGTTTCGAGCTCGTTTCGGCATTCAAGCCCGCCGGCGATCAGCCCCAGGCGATCGAGGAGATCTGTCAGCGCTTAAAGGAAGACGAAAGAGACACCGTTCTTCTCGGCGTCACCGGCTCGGGCAAGACTTTCACCATGGCCGAGACCATCGCGCGCCTGCAGCGCCCGGGCCTGGTCCTGGCGCCCAACAAGACGCTGGCCGCTCAGCTCTACGGCGAAATGAAGTCGTTCTTTCCCAACAATGCCGTCGAGTATTTCGTCTCTTACTACGACTATTACCAGCCCGAAGCCTATGTGCCGCGCTCGGACACCTATATCGAGAAGGACGCCTCGATCAACGAACAGATCGACCGCATGCGTCACGCCGCGACGCGCGCGCTGTTCGAACGCGACGACGTCGTGATCGTCGCCTCGGTTTCTTGCATCTACGGCATCGGCTCGGCCGAGCTCTATGCGCGCATGGTGATTTCGCTCAAGGCCGGCAAGCGCATGGACCGGGGCAAGCTGATCCGGGATCTGGTCGAGATCCAATATCGGCGGAACGACGCGGCCTTTCAGCGCGGTACTTTCCGCGTGCGCGGCGACGTGATCGAAATCTGGCCGGCGCATTTGGAAGATCGCGCTTGGCGTATTTCGATGTTCGGCGACGAGATCGAGACGGTGGTCGAATTCGATCCCCTGACCGGCGAGAAGACCGATCCGCTCGAGCGGATCAAGATCTACCCGAACAGCCACTATGTGACGCCGCGGCCGACGGTGCGTCAGGCGGTCGAGCAGATCAAACATGATCTCGCCGAGCGCGTCGCCTGGTACGTCGCCCACGGCAAGCCGCTCGAGGCCGAAAGGCTCGATCAGCGTACGACCTTCGACATCGAGATGCTGGAGACCACCGGCTCCTGCGCCGGCATCGAGAATTATTCGCGCTATCTCACCGGGCGCCGGCCGGGCGAGCCGCCGCCGACGCTGTTCGAATATCTGCCCAAGCGCGCCATCGTCTTTGTCGACGAGAGCCATGTCACCGTGCCGCAGCTCAACGGCATGTACAATGGCGACTTCAAGCGCAAGTCGACGCTCGCGGAATATGGCTTTCGCCTGCCCGCCTGCGTCGACAACCGGCCGCTCAAATTCGAGGAATGGAACGCCATGCGACCGCAGACGGTCTATGTCTCGGCGACGCCCGGGCCCTGGGAACTCGCGCAGACCGCGGGCGTGTTCGTCGAGCAGGTCATCCGCCCGACCGGGCTGATCGACCCGGTTTGCATCATCCGCCCGGTCGAGAAGCAGGTCGACGATCTCTTGGCCGAATGTCGCGCGGCGGCGGCCAAGAACCAGCGCGTCCTGGTGACGACGCTGACCAAGCGCATGGCCGAGGATCTGACGGACTATTTCCACGAAGCCGGCGTGCGCGTGCGCTATCTCCATTCCGACATCGACACGCTCGAGCGGATCGAAATCATCCGCGATCTCAGGCTGGGCGCCTTCGATGTCCTGGTCGGCATCAACCTCCTGCGCGAGGGCCTGGACATTCCCGAATGCGCCCTCGTCGCCATCCTCGATGCCGACAAGGAAGGCTTTTTGCGATCCGAGACCTCGCTCGTCCAGACGATCGGTCGCGCGGCGCGCAACGTCGAGGGTCGCGTCATACTTTACGCCGATAACGAGACCGGCAGCATCAAGCGCGCGCTCGAAGAGACCGCAAGACGCCGCGCCAAGCAGGAGGCCTACAACAAGGCCCATGGCATCACGCCCGAAAGCGTCAAAGCCAGGATCGGCGACATCCTCGACAGCGTCTTCGAGAGCGACCATGTTCGGGTCGATACGGGCGACGACAAGACCAAGCATCTGGTCGGCCACAATCTCAAGGCCCATCTCGAAGATCTGGAGACGCGCATGAAGGCGGCGGCCGGCGAGCTCGAATTCGAAGAGGCGGCGCGGCTGCGCGATGAAATTCGGCGCCTGCAGGCGGCCGAGCTCGAAATCCCCGTGGCCGGGCGACCGGTGCCGAGAAGCCAAGCCGGCAAGGCCGAAGGCGCGCGGCCCGCCGGGGACGATGCCCGCCGAAAGGCGCACCGGCGCGGCAACGAAGCGCGCTCCATGCGCCGCGCCGCAGCGAGGCCGCGTCGTGGCCGCTGATCCGAACAAGGGCGCGGCCCTCGTCACGGGAGCGGCCATTCGCATGGGCCGCGCGATCGCGCTCGATCTGGCCGAGGCCGGTTATGCGGTAGCGATCCATTATCGGTCCTCCGAAACCGAGGCCCGTGCGAATGTCGCCGCGATCGAGAAGGCGGGAGGTCGCGCGGTCGCGCTCAAGGCCGAACTTGGCGATCACGCCGAAGTCGAGCGCTTGATCCCGCGGGCGGTAGCCGCGCTCGGCCCGCTCCGCGTGCTCGTCAACAATGTCTCGATTTTCGAATTCGAGACCGCCGAGAGCACGACGCGCGGCTCTTGGGATCGCCATTTCGCCATCAATCTGCGCGCGCCGTTCTTTCTGTCCCAAGCCTTCGCCGCGCAATTGCCCGCGTCCGGCACGGGCAACATCGTCAATCTTCTCGATGAGCGGGTCTGGCGCCTCTCGCCCTATTACACGAGTTACACGCTGACCAAGGCCTCGCTTTGGACCATGACCAAGACTTTGGCGCAGGCCCTGGCGCCCCGCATCCGGGTGAATGCGATCGGGCCCGGCCCGACTTTCAAGAATGCAAGCCAAAGCGACGCGGATTTCGCCGA
>Ga0194120_10001759_pt1 | contig 38361 bp, 78 predicted proteins | sample TA2MahCa65mmetaG_FD_148642 | JGI IMG/M metagenome (GOLD analysis project Ga0194120, IMG submission 148642) | Freshwater microbial communities from Lake Tanganyika, Tanzania - TA2015019 Mahale Deep Cast 65m | ecosystem: Environmental > Aquatic > Freshwater > Lake | place: Tanzania: Lake...
GAAATGCATAACGCACTACACGTCAATAAACGCGAAAAACTAAATGCAAAAATCGAACCAGGTACACACGTTAAACTTAGATTAGATATCCCAGCTTATCAAGACCACGGCGTCTGGATCCCAACTATTCACGATAAAAACGGCACTGTCATAGCACACACCGCAACCGCCGCTATAAAAAATGTTAAAATGTCCATCCCGGAAAAAGGCGCACTCAATATCGCCCGCGCACATACCGTAAAATCACCCATCGCAACAATGAACGGCGAATACATACCACTCACCGTCGATAAAGCTAGATCAATCGCACAACACGTACTTAATAACAAAAATTGGATCCAAGTAGGTATGGACCCAGAACGACATTCTTACTTTTACAATAGACAAACACAACAACCAGTAATAGCAGCTGATATCGCTATACAAATAGGTGGACTGGTATTAGCTAAAAATCCAATCTACGCAAATAAATCAGACTTCTTGTACGAACTAATCGACCAGGAAATCATCGAACAACTTACTTACTTCGGTAGACCATGCACTAAAGATTGCTCAGGTCACAAAGCAGGCAGAACTTGGGAACTAATACATAATAAAAATACTAGAGCTAATACACCTTCTAATAGCTTTAATAACGGTACCGAAATAGCAGTAAACCATAAACAAACAGGTACACAAAACCAAATATCAACCGGTATTCGTAATAACGGCAAATTCCAACCACAACCACGGAATAAATAAATGCGAGCACCCGAATTTATCACAGAAGGTTTCAGCAGTAAACTATTTCATTATACCGACCTAGCACACGCAACATCAATATTGAAAGATGGCGAATTTAAACTATCATCCGTAATCGGCTCTAGCTACGAAAGTGAAATAAACCCAAAAGAATATCCATACTTTTTAAGCACATCTAGAACTAAACACGGCAACTACAGCAAAGACCCATACGCACAAGGCGTTATGTTTAACCTAGACGGAAACTACTATAAACATAACCTTAAAGGTCTTCCAGTAGACTACTGGGGCGATAAACATAAACAACACGAATACGGTAGAAGACACGAAGCAGAAGATAGAATAGTATCAAAAAATTCAACAATACCACTAGATGGAGTAACTGAAATACATATCTATCTTCGACCACGTTCAGCAGACGATATAAATAAAAATGATAGCAAACTACCAACTTACGCTAGAACATTGATCATACTAGCTAAACAACGTGGAATACCAACTTATGTCTATGATGACCCATCCGCTTGGGCATACCAACGTAAAGACAAAGTAGTACCAGTAACATCAAATACCGCATTAAAAGGTCATACAAAACCAGGTAGAACTTATAATAGCAGAGACCAATTAAAACCATGGTGGGACTTGATAACACATTCATCTACCAAACAATTAGATGACTACGCCAAAAAAGAATTAAGAAACTTGCTATATTATTATAGAACATCTAGCTCAATGGGTATGGATATCGATATGTCAAATTCACGTAAACCTGGAAGTTCCGGATACAATACAACCGTAAATATTATAAAATTTATGCGTAATAATAAATTCGTAACTATTCCAGAACTAATTAACTTTTTATATAATAAATGGTCCAATATCTATAACACAGAAAAACAAACACCAAATTTTCAAATCCTATAAGAAAAAATTTTTCCCCGGGAATTTTTCAAAACCCATTTTCTATATGGGCACTTACTTTTTGAACCTAAAATTGTTTAAGATGTAGTTCGCGGATTGCAGTCCCAACTACTTTAATACTTAAACGGAGAATATTTATCACCCAACGCATAAGCATGCGACACTACTTAAAGATAACAAATTAAATGATGATATCTATCAACACAAAACTAAAAGAGAAAAGCTAATAAAATATGCAATATCGATAAACCATTCTCTGCACTTAATAAATCTAATGAAATCAAAAATACGTGTATAGATTGTAATAACAACGCAGAAATCAAACTATCCCAAATCAAAAAGAACGATATAATATTTTAGGATGTACATTTGAAGCATATAGAACAACAATTCGTCGATGGAATGTCTTGGCAGAATAGAAATGAATGGCATTTAGATCCAGATGAATTAATCCTATTAAATCATTATACTAATATACGACAACCATAATATAGTTAAAGGAAACAAATTGACAGAAGAAGTCATACATCATCCTATATATTCAGCTATATTAAAACTACGGTCTTTGAAAAATTCGATTTAAGCTGGAAAAATTTTGGCGCGAAGAAAATTATATAGAGGTACTTGCCGAAGAGGGGGCTTGTTTTTCAACATATCCCACTTGTTTAGAAGACCTTTTTAAAAAAGTGTAAGAAAAATTGTGGGAATAAAATCAAGAAGTTTTGTACGCCGAAATCGAAATTGTAGCAAATTTTCCTATTATACACCTCACCCCCCCTTGCTCTCAAGAATTTTTTTAAAAAAATTTTGGCAAGGTTTCACGCAAAATAATTTTGTCAATAATTTTTTTTTGCTATCACCCCCAACCCCCTATGCACCATTGTGGTGCGCCACGCTGATGCGTTGTAAGACGGGAAAAACAGGGTGGGGACCCCACCCTGTCCATTCTGTTTAGGCTGTTATAACCTGTCCTGCTACTGCTAAACGCTTGATGTTAGCAAGCTTAACAACCCTAAAAATTGCACGATGTTCAACGGCGTTGGCTTTGTTATACACAATGCCTGAATTATCAAGCGTTTTTTTGGCTTCGCTTGATGTTTGGTATTGTGCAACCTGTTCTTTTGACGCCTCGATACCATTGACAAAGTAGTGTGATTCTGCATTGTGCCAAATAAGGCTTAAGTAATATTCATCTTTAACATTATGCTTGCATAATGAATAAGTATCTAAGTGATGAAAATAAGTGTTTGACTTTTCGAAAGTATCGGTATCTGATGTTTTTAAAACCTTGTTCAAATAAGGATCGGTTATATCTTTAAGTTTGTTAAACAGACTGACACAACCGGTTGTGTGTTTTTCGATAACGACCCCGGCTTTTTTGCTGGCGGCTGAAACTGTAACAGGTGTAACAGTTGAAATTGAAGCGATTGTTGCGCCGTTAACATTATTCAAAACGGTTTGAATTTTATTTAACATTGGATTTTTTCCGTTGGTTAATCGGGTTGAGCCAGCCCCAACCCGTTAATTGATATTATAACAGAATAATTTTTGTATCAAGCAAAATCGTCTAACGATATAATCAAACCATCAAAATCTTCGCTGCTACCAAGCATTGCTGCAATGCTATAAACTATATCGCGGTCAATGCCGAATTCATCGGCTAGATTGTTCAAATAATCTTCACGGCTTTCATAACCATTATCGGTGTAGATTGACATTGTTTGCTCCGGTATTAAGTTGAAAGAGCGGTCATTATAAACCGCTCTTAATTTTGTTGTCAATAAATATGGTTAATAATTGTAATTCCAAACCCCGCCATTATCCAACCAACGTGCTTCGGCGTTTAATTGAGCTTCGCAACAAATTGCCCAATCCATTGCATCAATATAATCGTAATATGCTTGAACGTGTGAATCCATCATGATTTTCCCCTGTATTGATTGATACTGTGGTTATTATAACCCGCCCTTGATTTTGTTGTCAATAAATATAATTTGTAATAATTCAGATAATTTGAAACGTGTTGTTTTGCAATCTCGGGGTTGGTTGAGCCTGATTTATACAGGTAAACCATTTTTTAATTTGTTTTGGGGTGTATACTTGGTTGTAATGATGCGCATCGATGTTATATTTTTGCGTTCGTAAGTTAGCGATTATTTGATCGAATCCCCGCGCCTAAACCACTAATATAACCAGCCAATGAATTTGAGATTACCAGTTTGCTTCCATCCAAAAAGGCGTACATGGAACCGTAGGGGCCGAATAAAAGAGCGGTTATAATAACCGCTCTTTGATGGTTATCACCAGCCCATTGCAACTAAATTGTTCTTCAATTTTAATTGCTCTTGTGTATGCTCAACGGTTTCCCATGTTCCGTTAACCAAAACCTTCTTGATGTCGTGGGAATATACCGAACCGATTTCGGTGTCAAACCCTTCGACTTCAGCTATTCTGGTGTTGCCTTTTTTGTTGTCGAACATCGTGCCGAACCAGCCAGATGCCAGTTGAATTCTCATGCCTTTTTTAATATCGTTGGTTTTCATGTTGTTTGCTCCTGAATGAAAGAGATGATAGTATAACACGGGCGTAACGCCCGTGTCAATCATTATACCGCTAGCATTGGTATGGCGTATAAGTGAAATCAATATCTTCGCCATCGTACATTACACCGATTGTGCCATCGATTATCACTTGGTCGGTTTCATGAACGGAATTGGTTGGTAATTCGCCATTGGTGATCAGAACAAGGTAATCGTTACAAACTGATATAGCTTCGAATTCCATGATTTGCCCCTAAATTGATTGAAAGAGCGGTTTATTATAAACCGCTCTTGATTTGGTTATTAACTAATTTTTACCATCCATACCCATCCAAACTAGAGTCATCACTAGGGTCATTGACTTCTTGGCATCCATATTGTTCGTCGAAATCTGGTTCAAATTGTTCGTCGAAATCTAGTTCACATTGCTCGTCGAAATCTGGTTCATATTGTTCATCGTACCAGTTTTCATTTAATTCATCGGCATAGCGTTCGTGTTCTTCGTAAATTTCGCATTCTTTGGTATCTTCAATCATGATGGTTGCTCCTGTGTGAATATTCACACACATTGTGTGAATATGGGTCTATTATACATCAAACCCAAACCAGTATCAAGTGCCTATTTGAAATCTTTTGAATTAAAATTACCAATGTCGAACCAGTCCAGCCCAATGTTGGCATGATCCATAATTGAGTTATAAAATTCCCATTATGGCATTATTTTATCACTTCCCATCCGAATGGAGAGCATACATAACATCTATCATCAATAGATGACATCACTTACATTACGCCCACTTTATGTTTACACATCTATGTGATGAGCTTTTACACCATACCCGACTACAGTTGCTCTTGTATTTCCAGCCACCAAATAATGATGTTGTTGGCCAGTTTCGTCTGTGTGTCTAAGCACTATTGGTCGATCGATTCTACCAGAACCGATTTGTTTTTTTACTCTAGAAACTTTATCTTTGTCTAAACTAGATACACCTTGACCTATTTCAGAATTGTGTACTATAGTTCCTGGTTTAATTGATTGTATTTTTGACCGATTCATTGCATTAATCCAAGAATTTTTATTAGCTGCAAAATGATGAATTGCCTGTTGAATTGCGGGGTGTACCCCTTTAAATGCTTCTGGATTTTCTTTCATATCTCGACTTTGAAACCAGGTTTCACCGTGCTCTTCATCAGCAATTCTATTAGTGTCTCTGGTAGATTTATATCTAACACTTTCCTGTATAAATAGTTCATAAATTTTCATCTTGTTGTTCCATTACTCCCATAGAAGAATATTACTAAATTCACAATACTATTTATATTAAAAATTATTACTTTTCCTTATGTCTAAACTTAATCTTTTTTCTTTTTCGGGAAACATCAGAATCCTCCATATGACTTGGTTAGCCTTTTTTATCAGCTTTGTCGTCTGGTTTAACCACGCGCCGTTGATGTTAGCAATTGCCAAATCATTACATCTCAGCCAGCCTGAAATAAAAACCATCCTGATATTAAATGTTGCCCTGACCATTCCATCACGTATCATCATCGGCATCCTGGTGGATAAATTCGGCCCTAAACGGACATACTCAACAAGGACATATAGTATGACACGGGCGTTACGCCCGTGTCAATCATTATACAGCTAGCATTAAATGCTTCACCGTCTAGATTTCTGTTACAGTCAACTGCTTAGATTGTGTTTTTGCTAAAAATTCTTCTTTGGTATATTCAGTTCCATCAAACCACCATTCCTTGCTACCATCGAGCAAAGATGGTTGATCGAAGTCAACTAAGCATTATTTTACTAATTCCCATCCGAATGGAGCGCATACATAACATCTGCCATCAATAGAGATGACGTCACCTACACTAAGCGAACGAGACTTACCGAAGTAGTCAGCACGAACCATGGGGTCAATATATGGAGCATTTGAAATAACAAATAATTTCTCGCACAGTTCGTCATCAGAAGAAAAATCTTCACAGTCACGATTACACACATCGGTGTAAGAATGTAATTCCGCAAGTGTTAATTTTGTTAGTTCGGAGGTTTCAAGAAAAGCGGATTCGCGCATGACACTAGCCGGAGCTAACTTAACAACAACAGTCTTATTCATAGTAAACCTAATAATAATAATTTATACGATTCATAGCTGCAATACCAGAAGCCATAATACCCAGACCAACTATAGCGAAAACCAAAAGAGATACTAGCTGGGAATCAGTACAGTTATCCATACTACTACCAGCATTGAAAACAATAACGAAACCAACCAAAGCACGAATAGAACCACGCATCATAATATCCTTTTCAATAAAAATAAACCCATAATGGCGAATCAACAATCATATTCTTATCATTAACCATCTACGCTGTTAGTATACACCAAAGTCAAACAAGAATCAAATATATTTCTTGCAAACTGTATACTATACCTCTGTTCAAAGATCACCATCAGATCATCTCGGATAGGTTTCGGTATCATAGACCATTCCCGTAGGTCTTTATCGTTACTATTCAACTGTGTCGTACGCTGTAGTGCCATATGCGCAGACACTCTGGTAACAAACCACTCGAATACTTTTTTGATTTCTGTGGTATAGAGGTTAACGAGTTTGGCATCGTATTCTGCTAAGAACCCGGCTTTTTGTTGTTCGATTGCTACTTATAACCACAATGCCAGGATTATAGCCATCGTGGTTTACTAAACTATCATAGACCCAATCATGATCACAATTTGGCATATAAAATACGGTATCAATCAGGCGGTTATTAAGGTAAACATTCCAAGCGTTCATGTTGTTTTGCTCCGGTATTGCGTTGAACGTGGGTGTATTATACCATGATTTATAACTAAATGCGCGATAAATTTTTATGGTCGTGGCTTCGGGTATATCCATTGGCAATGTTTTCCAATGCCACGCGAATAATGCCAGCCGTGCTGGTAGTATCGTTGACCATACCAGAATTTAAAATCCGGTTTACTTCATCCATGAATTTCGATTCTAGTTGTTTTGTTTGGCGTTCGATATTTGTTTGGCGGTCGTTCATGATGATTGCTCCTGAATGAATATGGGGCTATTATGGCATAACCCCCCGAATCGTTGTCAATTATTAAATTAAATGATAGGAATAGTTTTCGTTAGGGAGTCCGCATCCAGGATTGGTTAATCAGCCTAATGTGCAAAAGTATAGGTAAGTAATTTGATTGGCTGATGTCATTGATAATGTGTCGTTATTATACAGTTAGCAATCAACGGCGTCAAGTAAGGTATAATGATTTTTATCGGCTTCCCGGTCAATTAAAATGGTACTGCGCCAATCTTGGTTAATATCATTGCCCATGTTAATTGGGCCGTTCAATCTAACTTTGTATTGAACGTCTCCACCATGTGTTATTCTGGAATGCTCTATTATTCCGTTGAACTGGTGTCCATAATAATCGCCAGTAATCAGTGAACCGGTTTTATCCCAAGTAGGTTGAAAGGTCATCATTATTGTCCTGTATGATATTAGATGGAACGAATGTATCGTCAATGATTTTTTGTTTACATTTTTCACGCGGGTCGTATGAAAAATTTAACTGGTCGCTATCATACATCACTCCGATAGTGCCGTCAAGGATAATTTCATCTTTATGTTCCATGCTGATCTCCGGTAGGATATTGGGATTGATATGGTATAAAACAGGTTAATTGCTGTAAGCTCAATACCAATCTTGATATCCTATGGGGATAATCCCCATAGGATTGTCAAGTATTATTCCAATGGTTCGTCGAAATCTAGTTCATATTGTTCATCGTCATTTAATTCATGTTCGCTAATTTCTTCGATGTCGAAATCTAGTTCATATTGTTCATCGTACCAGTTTTCATTTAATTCATCGGCATAGCGTTCGTGTTCTTCGTAGATTTCGCATTCTTTGGTATCTTCAATCATAATAGTTGCTCCTTGTTAATGTGATGTTATTATAGCACTATAACTAAGATTGTGCAATTAACTTATGCACTATTTTTAACAAATTGTACTGTGGTTTCACCAGGTAATGGTTGAAGGTATTGGATCAACTCGATTACAGTGGTCATCTTTATCACCGTTTAATAAAGTACGGGTTCATTATACTTGTACTGCTGAAAATGTCAAACACTTTCTACGACTCACTAATAATTTTAACTGGATAACCCAACAATTTCTCGATTTCAGATACTGTTAATTCTCTTAGAGAAGTTTTCTTGATGAATTGATGTTCGGTATATTCCGTGTTATCAATCCACCATTCCGTATTACCATCGGCATATTCAACAGCTGGACCATCTAATCTATGATACCTTCCATTTTGATACCATGCCTTATCACCATTGGGGCATTCAATAGCTGGTCCATCTTCGCGATGTTTCTTGCCATTTTGATACCATACCTTATAACCATCGGCATATTCAACCGCTGGACCATCTTCGCGTTGAAGGAGTCCATCTTGATACCATTCGGTTTTATCATTATGAACTTTAACGGTATATTCTTGCATAACTTATCCCGGTATGGTATACCAATGTCAAGCAACAGTTGCTTGATTATATTTTGACAAAAATTCTAATGCCATATTTGGGTTGATTCCTATTGCTTCAAAGGTCTTTTCCCCCTCAATCCCATATAAAAAAGTACGGGCTGACTGACCAATAAGTTGTTTCTCTAGGTCATCACTAAATTCCAAATGCAGGTCGTCAATTGCTCGCATGATTACCTCTAAAACCAAGTTCATTCGCCCGGCATGCTTCGAATCACGTGGTTTATCCATATGACGAGCCAATGCTGTACGAAGATAGGACAATGGTACTTTTACTTTTTTTCTAGGCATATTATTCACTAATTGGATTAAAGGTTGTTATTATACAGTCAGAATTAAACAATGTCAATCAGTTATGGTGTATCATATTCATGATGTTTACGTCACACCTCTTGGTTAATGGCGTCCCCAACATTAATTAATGATACCACATTTTTCTGGTTTCTGGAATGTCAGACCAATGATGACCGTCAGCCATTAACTTGAAATATTCCCGCTTATCTAATTCGCGTGATACCAATTCATATGCTACTATATCATTTAATTCATGATATAGTTCTAATCTGCGATATAATTCATCAGTTGTTAGTAGTGCATTGATGTGTTGCATAAATTACTCCTATGATACAGCTAGCATTTCCTGTTATAATTGTTTAATTGTTAGAACAGTGATAATGAATTCTTCATCATTGACAGTAAGTTTGATATTGCCGTTATCATCAATTACAATGGATTGGATGTCCTCTGGATAAAAGGTATTTTCAACCATTTTATATTCATCTGAATAATTTATTTCAAAAAAGTTATATACAATTTCATTAGCACTTTCATCTATTATATCAACGTATGGATAGGATAATGCCGAATGATCTAAGATAACGGCAACTGAATCATTAAGAATTCTACATACTTCATCAAATTTTATAACTCTAGACATTGTTCTACCCCGTAATTAGAAAGTGTAGGTATTATAACAGAATGATTATTGCTATGCAATGATTTTAATTTTATATCCGAGTAATTTTTCGATTTCGGCTACAGTCAACTGCTTAGATTGTGTTTTCTCGTTGAATTCTTCTTCGGTATATTCGGTTCCACCAATCCACCATTCCTTGTTACCATCTGAATGTTCAATAGCAGGGCCATCAATTCTGTGAAATTTACCATTTTGATACCAATATCTATCACCAGTATTGCATTCAATAGCTGGACCATCTTCGCGATGTCTCTTGCCATTTTGATACCATGCCGTATACCCATCCGTATACCCATATGTATATTCAACCGCTGGGCCATCAATGCGATGTAACTTGCCATCTTGATACCACTCAGTTCGATCATTATACACCATAACGGTATATTCTTGCATAACTTGCTCCTATCTGAAAGTGTAGGTATTATAGCAGAATGATTATTGCTATGCAATGATTTTAATTTTATATCCAGGTAATTTTTCGAATTCGGCTACAGGCAACTTCTTAGAAATTTGCCATCTTGATACCATACCTTATAACCATCGGCATATTCAATAGCTGGACCATCTTCGCGATGTCTCTTGCCATTTTGATACCATGCCGTATACCCAGTGTTGCATTCAACCGCTGGTCCATCAATGCGATGTAACTTGCCATCTTGATACCATTCGGTTTTATCATCATAAACTTTAACGGTATATTCTTGCATAAATTGCTCCTTATTGAAAGTATAGGTATTATAACAGAATGATTATTGCTATGCAATGATTTTAATTTTATATTCGGGTAATTTTTCGATTTCGGCTACAGGCAACTTCATCTTGCGTTGTATAACGCAAGATAGTGTAAAACTGATATATTATTAATATTTACACGTTAGAAATTTGCCATCTTGAAACCATGCCGTATAACCATTGGTATTTTCAACCGCTGGTCCATCAATGCGATGTAACTTGCCATCTTGATACCAATATCTATCACCAGAGTTGCATTCAACAGCTGGACCATCAATTCTGTGAAATTCGCCATTTTGATACCAATATCTATCCCCAGTGTTGCATTCAACAGCTGGACCATCAATTCTGTGAAATTTGCCATGTTGATACCAATATCTATCACCAGCGTTGCATTCAACAGCTGGTCCATCTTCACGATGTCTCTTGCCATCTTGAAACCAATATCTATCACCATCGGCATATTCAATAGCTGGTCCATCAATTCTGTGAAATTTGCCATCTTGATACCATTCGGTTTTATCATCATAAACTTTAACGGTATATTCTTGCATAACTTGCTCCTATCTGAAAGTGTAGGTATTATAACAGAATGATTATTGCTATGCAATGATTTTAATTTTATATCCGAGTAATTTTTCGATTTCGGCTACACTCAACTGCTTAGATTGTGTTTTCTCGTTGAATTCTTCTTCGGTATATTCGGTCCCATCAATCCACCATTTTCCATCAATCCACCATTCCTTGTTACCCTCGGCATATTCAATAGCTGGTCCATCAATGCGATGTCTCTTGCCATCTTGAAACCACGCCGTATACCCAGTGTTGCATTCAACCGCTGGTCCATCAATGCGATGTAACTTGCCATCTTGATACCAATGTCTATCACCATTGGCATATTCAACAGCAGGGCCATCTAATCTATGATATCTTCCATTTTGATACCAATGTCTATCACCAGTGTTGCATTCAACAGCTGGACCATCAATTCTGTGAAATTCGCCATGTTGATACCATTCGGTTTTGTGATTATAAACTTTAACGGTATATTCTTGCATAACTTGCTCCTATCTGAAAGTATAGGTATTATAGCAGATAACTTACTGAACGACAAGGTTGATTTTCTTTATGAATAATCAATCCACCATTTGGTACATTCAACCGCTGGACCATCATCGCAACGAATTGATGCAAGTAGCTGTTTTCAATAAGTTATAAGACGTTAGAACAATTCCACCACCAAACCACTTTCCACGATAGACCTGACCACCAATTGTTCTTGCTTTTCTTATGGCATCATCATAAGATGAACCAATACTCATCCAATGAAACACATACCGTGGATTGCCATTTATATCGGAGTCAATGTTGTAAAAAGTAACACCATCAACGGTTTCGGTAAAATTACACTTATTCATGGTTACTCCCCCACTACAATTGCAAATAATGGACACCCATTGCCTTTTTCACAAACAACGATATTATACCCATCATGTTCAAGTTTGACCTTGCCTTTACTGAACTCGCTCAAATATCCTTCATCACGAAACCATTTAATGATAGCTCGATCACTTGTTAACTTACTTAAGACTTGCCGAGAAATCAACCCAATGTTCCACCAGTTGTTCCACGTCCAAGACAAATCACTACGCCATGCTTCAACTGATAATACGTTGTAGGTTTCGGTCATTTCAATCTCCAATCAATTAATTATGGGTGTAGTATATCACACAATTACCACTAACGATAAATATTTTTCAACACTTTTTCATCAGACATCAAACGATTGTAATTCCCCGTTCTCGCCGCACAGATACCACGTCGATTCAGCTTCAATAAATAAATAATCGAATTCTTCTCTATATAGTTGACATCTAAATGTATCAATGTCCAAATATGTCCTAACGGCAACATCGGATTCACCACGATCACGCCCATAAAATACACAAACATCTTTATCAGGGGTGTCAAATGAATGAGCATCCGAGCCAACGATATTTGGGGCTAAAGAACTCATACCTCCTAACGCAATTAGTTCCTTGACTTTTTCAGCAGTATTATAATAGGTTTTAAGAATTCTGCCGTTATGTTCGATGTATCCGTCATAATGACAATAAATTTGATGAACAGTGCCATCTATGTTTTGAATTGCGATGGTTGAATTAGTTACCATTAGTTGCTCCGGATGATTGGGGATATTATACACTATTAACAAAATGTGTCAACTTATTTTATTAATAGTGTACCGGTAATGTGTACCATTTTTTCTTCTTCATCTACAAAATCGATTCTAAAGGCTTTTTGATCTCACAAAGTGGAACCATAACAGATGTTTCATTCAACAAACAAATTTTTTGTTGAGTTCGATTGTCATTGAAGCGTCCAGTAGCCGTACACGCAACGCGTCCCGTCTCGAGAACAGTCGTAGGTGTCATGTATTACTCCATCGATGACTGCGGTGACGTGACGAGTGACTTGTACAACAAGACGTCCAAGAGGTAGTTCGCCATCGCGTAGATGCACTTTGCACCCCTGTCCAATCGTCATTACCGGTGTCCAGACAAGACCGTAGTGTGCCATCAGCTTGCGCGTCGTGTTCTTGGATACGCCGGTGCGCGGTGAGGACTTCTTCGTGCGACGTTCTGTCTTGGCAATTTCGCGGATTGTCGCGTAAACCTCCAAGTAGGGACGACCGGTCACGATTGAGATGGCGCGGCAGACACAATCACCCGTAGCACCGCGATATCCGGACTGTGAGCGTCCACCATCGTGTTTGATAAAGAGCATTAGCGTGAGATCTCCAGTTGACGGGGCGCGCCTTGTGCGGTATTCATAATACTCTCCTAATTTTAAATAAATTGTCTAACCTAAATTCAGCAGTATCAACTGTTTGTATATCACATCATTTTCAACAGTGTGTGTTATTATACACGGAATTTATTTTATTGTCAATAGTTGACAATATAAAAAATGATAGTATAATATGACACATTGTAACGAAGTGGTTCAGGTGATGCTGACCGTGGTCTAGTAAGTCCCGGAAGTGTGGATACTTGTTATATATAACAATGATCTTGTTCAATTATGTAGAGGGACCAGCATTAACTGCCTTCAAAAATGAATGCATAGTTTAAGCCATCCTTGGCTACTTGTCAACTATTTTTCGTCTATGTTACAGCTAGCATTAGAAATTTCTTAACTTATCCATCATTTCTTTATCAGGATGGGATAATACTAATACATTGCTATTATAGTTTGGCATAGTTTGCTCTTAGTTAGTGTGGGTTGTATTATACATCATTCTTCGGCAAAATCCAATATAATTTCTTCAATTGCCACCTTTTGAAACATATTCTCTGTTACTTAACATGGTTAACTGTAGCCTTTTACGGTTGATAGTCTAATCCATTTACCTTCAATTGGCAAATCTAATTCTTCACTTTCTGTAAGTGTAAAGGTATCAAAACATTCATCATCAACCCAGCCATCGGTATTAGACCAAAACAAGGTTTCATCATTTTCATTAACAATAACAAATTCATTCATGTTTCGCACCGACTAAAAATATAACGATTGTTCTTCACCAGATACGTCACCATCCAAACAACGCCAAAATGCGTCAATGGATTTATAAACTACTAGACATTCGTCATCCAATCCAATCACCTTGCCATTGTCTAAATGGATAAGATCAATCATACACCCACCACCACTATTGATGGTTTCGGTTTTAGTTACATGATGCATCAATGGCTTCTTTATAGATGTCTCAACTAATTGTTCAATTCTATTGGCTGCCATACGCAATAATACAGTTAATGCAATATTACTATCATTATCACCAGCAATTCTTAATGTTTTAAACAAGTCTTGGTCATTCATTGTGGGTGCTCTGTCGTGTGAATATGGGGCTATTATCTTATAGCCATGAAATGATGTCAATTAATAATAATGAACTCTTGAATCATCGGTATTAAAAAATCGTTGTTTGTAATCATCACATGGTACAAGATGCCCACTGGCATTGACTTCATAATTTACGCCTGGAGATTCACCTTTGGGGACTTCGTTTTCAAGTAAATAACAAAACCCGCTATAATTATCAGTTGCGTGTAAAACTGATTCGAGAACGGTAATCAAACCGTGGCGGTATTCTTTGTTATTCTTAGATGTTTTAAGCAGCTGGTTAACTTGGTTTTTTAAATCTTCAACTTTGAATGTTTTTCGTGACATGATTTGCTCCTGTGCGAAAAGAATATGGGGCTATGTCATAATAGCCCCAAATGATTGTCAATTATTCTTCATATTCTTCCATATTTTCAATGATGTAGTATTCTTCATTAAGATCAACTGGAATATTGGTTCTCGCACTCTCTATATCATTCCAAGTGTATTCGATAGTCGTTCCATTTGAATATCTACCACAGAAACATAGCCCACTTTCAAAATACGTAGCTTCGATCTTAACGCCAAATTTGTCATACAAGGTTTCATAAAACTCAATAGGTGGCGACCAAGCAGTATTAAATGATAAGGTAATAGAATGAATGTCATCGGGTTCGTTGTCATATACATTATTAATTGATAGTCCACTAGCATCCCATTTAGTTCCCCATTCACCTAAACAAAACTCATACCAAGATGGATAACCATATTGTTTTGTATTGGCTTCCTGTTGTTCTATTAACTTTTGTTGTTCGTTATCATCACCCAAATAACCATGCATGGTATCTGATAATTCTGGTGGCACAGGAATAAATGAACTGAATAACGTATCATTATCAGCTGCATTATAAATTCTATCAATCATTTCTTTTTCTGTATGAGAAAATGTTACGTTGTTTTGACACCAATTTGGCATAATTTACTCCTTAAAATTGAATTTCTAAATCTTCAAATGTTGCTCAAGCTGTTCTAATATGCCACATGATATTTTGCTCCGTTGTTAATATGTGGCTATTATTTCATATCCCAAAAAAGTTGTCAATCATAATTCCTCATAAAATGTAATAACAAAATCATCGTGTTCACCGATAGGTTCTGCACCATCTAAATAATAAAAGATTGCTTCGTCATCATAATCTTCTACACCATCCCAAGACCCAAGTGCCACGTGCATGGCATTAAAAGGTTCTTTGGTATCCACCCAATAACCATACGCCAGAATTGTTTTATACTTCATGATTTGCTCCTCTTGTTAATATTTGTCAATCACCAATCAAATTTTGGTAGTTCAAGATATATTTCACCATCGGCATCAAATCTGATATAATGACAGTGTTCCGATAATGCCAATAAAAAGATGTTTACTAACCATAACGGGTATTGATAAAATTCTTCTTTTATTGGTATCCAACAATACCATCCTTCGAGGTATTCTGCAACTACAATTGATGGTGTCACGTGATTTAATATGTACTGATTGGGAATGTGACATGTTGATATATCGAATACCTTTTGAAAAGCCATTGTAGTCTCCTTAGAAAGTGTGGATATTATACAGCATTAATAATAAATGTCAACCAAAAGAAAAACCCATATATCCTACTGGAGCAATAGTAGAATATATGGGTTGTGAAATGCCGACAGTGAGGTCAGCGACTCATTTGTTGATTATACCCGGAGCAATGGATATAATCAGCTGGATGACTGAATGATTTAATCATTCAGTCGGGGGGACTGTCAAATGCCTTTTAAGGTCATTCTGGCTACTTTTTTCCATTTATCATTATCAGGGAATGCTTCCGCCAATTCTGCAGTTTTGCTTACTGTCCTTAACGATAATTTAAGGTTGTTTTGATTTTCTAATACAAAATCAACTACTGCTTTCTTGGCTTCATCATTGATTCTTAAATCATTCAGCATTCCATCCGCTACGACTTGTTTTATTCTTATTACTTGTTCCCGTGGGGTGTGAACCGTTAAATCAAATAAATGTGAACGATCTTCTAATGCTTCTAAATGTTTTCTTAAAGATTTACTTCTAACATAATTGAAATTAACATTGGTGATGAAAATCATACCACCGTTGAATTCAAATGAATTTGGTATTCCTTCATCCCGCAAAATGTTGCTATCAAAATGCCAACTCAAAATGCGTTTCTTACTGGTATCTAATGCCGATTTTAAAAGATTTAACCCACGATCACTTGTATAAATATCATCACAGTCATCTAATACCAGTGCATTTTTCGCGTGTCGGTATTCATACAATTTTTTATACAATCCAAGATCACCTATTGCACCTTTGACAATTTCATATTTCTTCAAACTAAAATCATTGGCAATTGTGGCAAATACATCGTGATACCCTAGTACCTTTTCAACACCAAAACTTTTACCCATTCCAGGCGCACCAGTTACAATAAGGGACCTAATAGAACCACCCTTAACTGCTCTTGCCATATCTTCAAGGAACATGAACCTTTCTCTAATACGATCCATGATTTCATCATCGGTTTCATATTGTTCTACTTTCATTTTGCTCGCTAGTTGTTGTTTGATGTAGATATATTATAACGAATTTTATATCTATTGTCTAGTCTTTTTTTCAATTATTTTTGATATTTATTTGTACTAGATTTTAGCAACATTTCGCTGCATTTTCCTACATTATGACGCCATTATAATAACTTATCGACGATGTTTGTGCAAGAAATATTTTTTCAGTTAATTTTTAATAATTTACAGTGACCCTGTACTACCCCACATGGTATGTATTAAACTGTAATTTAACGCTAATATATCATTTATGGCAAGGGTAAATTCGTATAACTATTAAGCTTTGTGGGTTCCGTAGTCTAATAAAGATCGTCCCGTATTAACCATTATACGACAGACCCACAAAGCACTCGTCACGTGATACCACTAGATTCGCGGTATGAGTATTAACCCAATAATAAATGGTATTGCCATCAATGGATCATGTGTATCTAAAAACCCAATAACACCCACTACAATGAAAATACTTCCTAATAAAATTCTGGCAAATGAAAATAACAACCATAATACTATAATGAAAAATATGATGTTTATCATTGTGAGAATAGCAAGTGATACCCAAATGATACAGGAATAATTGTGAAAATTGTTAATACCATATTTTTAATAAACTCTTTCATCAACTGTCCTTTTCAAAAACAGTTAATTCGCTTGGTTGTATTTTTCGTATAACTCCCTATTCTGTGTACCACATATCCACTATCGGCATATTCAATGTACTTGGTGAACCGAATATTAAAGAAACATAATACACATAAAAAATAAAAATGCAATAACTGGAAACAATGCCATATTACTCCATTCCCGGGTAACTGCTTGTTCTGCTTGTTCTGCTTGTTTGTTACGTAGTTCTGTTAAATAATGGCGTCTTAAAACGCTATCTTCTGGAATGTTATTCATGTATTTCCTTTAAAATATATGATGACAGTTGTTTGCCATCTTCTTCTGAAAAAATTTCAACTTTAGTTGGTCGACTCACTTTACCACAATTATCAGTTATTAATAACAGAATAAATTAACTATCAAACAATAATTGATGCATTCGCGCTGTCTGTTTGTCAATTTCTTTTTGCTTTTTATAATTTAACCATGCTTCTTGTGGGGTTGAACCACATATGTAATACTGGTCATCATAACATATCCATTTACTATTTTCAATTTTTATTTTCGGTTTCACAATTTAATTTTCCCTCCCCCCTATTTAGGAAAATTCATTCTGATGGATTAAAGTTATGCCAATCTTTACATATCAAATTGGCATTTCCATCCTCATCTAATTTCAATATTCGACCATTAAACTTGTTGGTCAATTCTTCACCCGCCAACAATGCTTGAAAAAGTTCTTTATGATTCATTAAATCCTTCTAAGATTTCATCATCTTGGGTATAAATTACTTCAGTTTCATTGGTAATATAATACCACATCATGGAAATCTTGGCAAATGCAATTGCCACTTCCAACAATGCAAACGTAGCTATATTATTTCCTTGATATACATAAAACATCAGACCTCCAAGTTATGGATGGGTTCGTTCAACCTTAAAATCACCAGTATATCCATAATGTGATACCAATGCACGCTTAACTGCATTTTCATCAAATGATGCAGGAAAACTTACCACACTATGTAATTGATTATTTTGAATTACATTCCATTTTATTCTATTAAAAATCGCCATTATGCTGTCTCTAATTTACCTTCTCGTTTAATTCGTTCATAGATCTCTTCCCTATGTACTGATACCTCTTTTGGTGCAGTAACACCAACCCTGATTTGATTTCCTTGAATACTTAATACCGTTACTGTAACGTTGTCACCAATGATAACCGAATCACCAACTTTACGCGATAAAACTAACATTTCTTCACCTCTATGTGAATATGTTTAAGAAGGGGATATAATATAATACCCCCAATTGATTGTCAAGTAATAATTACCAACTGGACTCGTAATGCAATTCCCAATTGGAAAGCGTTGCGTTCCGTAACACACTTTTTAAAATTTTACGAGTATATCGCAAAATTGAATAATAATTACGGTCATAATTAGTTGAACCAAAAAAGAATCCTGCCCTAGTCGGTAACTTATAAGATGACAGTTCTTTTTTACCAAGTACGTCACAAACATCATTCAACAAATCTGATAATTGTGATTCAGATACCAGCACCTCATCACCATTATCAACCCCATTCTGACAGTTGTCAACAAACCATGCATGGATTTGATTCGCTTTACGCCAATATCCAGCTTCGGTTTTAACAATGTAACTATCACCATCTTTTTTCGCAAAGATTATGTTACCAACTTGTCCGCGTATAGTTGGCATTTTCGGAATATCGTGTCTTTTAACATAAATCCAGGTGCCATCTGGTATATTATTGAATAATGAACTATGATTAAAATAGTCGATATATCGACGTTCAACTTTTGATTTGTTATTTAATCGCTTGTCAGCATACAAAAATGAATCTAAACCCATATCACGCTCCAGTTGGTTAATGTGGGATTATTATAACATCAATGGTCGATAGATTCCATCAAAAATGAAAATAATTTTTCAGAAACTTCAACTTCACACAACGACAACAATTCTTTCAGTTGAGATGGATTGACATCAGTCAAAAATTGAGTAATATTCAATTGTAATCTATTGATTTCCTCAATCATTTTGTCCCGGTTAATTATATAATCATTAAACAACACAATCAGGGTTTCTTCACATTTCTTAGCTAATTCCAAGTTATCAAATTCAATGAGGTAACTATCTGTTAATAACTCTTTGCTATTATAGCCAGTCGTGCATAACGCAAACTTTTCAGAAAATATCGGATCATCACCAAATAACTCTAATACACCAGTGGGAACTTCGATCCTTACTACATAATCAATTGACATCTTTATTGCTCCTTAAATAACTATTTATTGGTCTATTATACCAGATTCAACTAAATGCTTCAACAATATCTTCAACTAAGGTATTCATATAAAACACAACATTCTCAACCCGTTCGAATTCAAATGGCTCCCACACTATAGCATAATCAATGTCTGAAAAATTCACAGAACTCGCTTCTTCCATCATTCTATTGAATACATCAATGGAATCTCCTTCCCACGCAGAAAGATATGTGCCAATTGCAATATCGATTGCTTTTTCTTTAACTGTCATGCCGTTACTCCTGTTTGAAAGTACCATTATTATACCAGATATTGTTCCCAATAATCAATCATTATAATACTTCATCACGGTCTTGACATAATTCTGGGTTCCTGCATATGCAGGAACCCGATAACCACTTGTAATTACCGCACCCGGTCCAGCATTATACGCAGCAACCGCTAATCTGATATCCTTAAATAAAGTAATCAAAATTTTGATATACCGAACACCACCATCTATATTCTGCCGATAATCATTGATATCCTTGACATTTAACCACTTACCAGTAGATCTCATCAATTGCATCAATCCAATAGCACCCTTTGAACTCACCGCATTAGGATTATAATTGGATTCTGCCCGTATTATAGCTAATATCAATTTCTCATCAACACGATGCTTGAGTGACGCAACCTTAACCCGTCTCCGTATATCTTCATGCGTGATTTTGCTATTCGTGCTCAAATGCCTGGTCTTGACCAAATGTTGCGACCCATCAGCTTCCTTGACCAACAACATATCACCATACACCAAATTTGACCACAGTAGCAAAATTACTACATACGGCATTATAAATCCTTGATTTCTTCTAATGAATATACCTTATTATTCTTAAATATAAATCCACCTATATTAGATGTATGGATTTCATAATAATTGACATTAAAATACCGATATACTACACCCCCACCTATAAGTATCCCCACCGCAAATATAATCATATAGGTAGTAAATGTCCTATCATTCGATTTGTACTGGTCTGCATTCATATAATACCCCTATACCTCAAGAAATTTTTTTGGTATCCGATACGCAATCCCCGTAGCAGGATCAATCCCAATTAATGGCGTAGTCGATGTCACTTCAACATTGGTAACCTTACATCCTACAAGGTTAATGATGTCACCAATGTTAAACTTTATATTAGATTTTGCTGTGTTAGTGGCATGATAATTCAAAACATTGTCACGCCATTCCTGATTAAGCAATATACCCCTTTTCAAAAACTTCAATGGACAGGTATAATGATATGGGTGCACGTGTTCGCCGTATACCTGATAACTAATTTCACCATTACCATGCCCACGAATTAAGAACAAATGAATCAATAAATCACCTTTCTTATAACAGTTGCCATCACTATCAGCCGGATACAAACACCATAAATGATTACCAACTAATGACCATTCTGTTACAGTAGGGTATGATGCCTTTATATCAGTAATCAATTGTCGCTTGGTTTGCTTTGTAACAATATAACCCATAATCGTTGCCCCATATCAAGTTAATGTATAATCATATTATACACTAAAAACTTTGGTTGTCAATAATCAAATACTTCAGAATACATCTTTTCAATTTCATTGGTCAGTACGATGCCATCATTGCATCCAAATGCAGGCGTATACGATAATGCTCTGGTATCCGTGTCGTAATTAAAAGCAGCTTCTATTTGGCGTTCGTTCTGACCTTCGATGGTTGCGATTAATTCCATGGTATCTATATCGTATACATAACCTATCATGTTGTTTGCTCCTGGAAGTTAATTGGTATGGGTACATTATACATGCTTGTATGGGTATATGTCAACAATTAAATACTTCAGAATACATCTTTTCAATTTCATCATCAGATTTGCCATCAATCAATTCACCCAATAACACTGCCAAATAACCAGAATCATTAAGGCAACTATCAATCATATCATCTAACACCGCTGAACGCTTATGCTTAATAGTGATTTCTTCAACATAATCCTCATCTATGACATTGATGACAGCAACATCAGCCGGTAATTTGGTTACAATGTATCCTAAACGGTTTACAAAACATAATCCATTCACTATGTCAACCTTGCCACTATCAACTAAAACCGTCCACACGCGGTCGGTATTTATACTATGAACTTGTAATACATAATCAAACTCATCACCAAAGGTCTCAAACATATAACCACCCATGCTGGCATTGTAATCAAGGTGATTCTGGATTGGATTGTATTGTTCAACAAATTGATCCCAGTTAATTTCTTTCATTTCATTCACTCCAATTGCGATGGTTGTTTATTTGCCACTTTTCAACTACTGGCAAACCATCTTCGCCCTCGTCTATTACAACATAGGCAACGGTCTGTTTAACATTCGCAAATCTAACAGTACCATCAATCATGGCAATTTCATGTGGGAATCCATGATCTAATCCATAACTGCCTTGGTGTGTGGTCGTACCATCACTTAACCAAAATTCAAAATGATTACCAAATTCACGTTCAGTGAAACTTCCAATCGCACGATTTTCAATATAACTTCCACGAAAATACGACATTTGATTTGCTCCGTTGTGGTTAAAATATGGGTATATTATATCAGGAAAATAATTTTTGACAAGTGATTGATTATAATTTTTTATGGTGTATAATATACCCATATTCGATGCTGTACACGTGATGGTGACTAATAGTCCAGAACGTCCCGGATTTGCGTCCGTTGTTTTTATACAACACATAAAAAAGCGAGATCACCCGCAAAAGTGATCTCGCTATTTCAATGTCAACATAACCCGTAATAATCTTTTTTCAATTCATCAAGGTCTGATTGATGGGTACTTAACCAATTATTCAACGGAACCCACTTATCCAATTGCTCTTGTGAGTGATATAATTGTGGACGTTGTTCACCAGAATTATTATAAAACGTAATATGTGCCCCCCAACTCATGGTCTTAACTTTAAGTTTAAATCCAATGATCTTTAATTCTTTTCTTAACTCATTTAATTGCATTTTGTTTACCCCAGTAAGTGAATGCAGGGCTATTATGACATAACCCCCACATACTTGTCAAATAATTATTACCAACTTGCCGCATAACTTAACTGCCAATCATCGATGGTGGCTTTCTTCAAAACATCTTTTAAAATCTTTTTGGTGTCATGCAAATCACCGAAATAGCCCTCGTCGTATTCAGTTGACCCAAAGAAGAAACCGTCAGAAGTTGGTAACAACACCCTTGCTTTTGCCTTAGACTTACCAACCTCATTGATTAAAGACATTAAAGACATCAATTGTTCAGGGCTTACCCAAGTTCTTTGGCATTTATCTTTGTCATCTTGACATCTATTAACAAACCAAGTATGGATCTGATTTGCTTTGCGCCAATATCCAGATTCAGCGCGAACAATATAACTATCACCATCGCTTTTTACGAATTTAATATCACCAACTTGACCATCAAGTTTTGGTAACTGCATAATGTGTTCTTTAATGGCAGCCGAAAAATAATTCGAAATGTATAAACCATCGGCTTCATGTAATTTACTTTCAATATTACTTATTTTGTCAAAGTAATTGATGTATTGACAGTCAATTGCTGAATTTTTGTTTAAACGCTTTTCAGAATACAAGTACATATCTAATCCCATATTCTTTGCTCCTATTAGTTGATTGGTATTGGTGAACTTGGTTTATGCAAGGTCAAACATCTTATGGACTTTTTTATATGTTTCTTTTTCAAAGTAAACGCTATCTTGCAAACCATGTTTAACAGGTCGCTTGCGATATAACTCCCATACTTCTTTGGCAACGGTTGTTCCAACAAATCTGATTTCAGCAGTACGGCAACCATAATTCGACATGGTATCACCAAAAAACTTCATTGAGTTGCGCCCGAAATAATTGCTACCAGTTGCATCTACATTTCTTTTCAATTCTGATGGTGTCATATAATTTGCTCCTAATTAATTATGGGCTTATTGTTACATAAGCCCATACCATTGTCAACTATTATGCTTCATAATTTTCATAATTGCGAATACAACTGGATTTGTTATCAACATACTCACGGAATGTAACCTTGACACCATTCGCTTCCATTGCTACCATAAAGCGAGATAAATCACAATCTTCTTCCAAGTATACATGATCACCACGCTGATACGAATAAGAAGAAATCTTATCAGCAATACCTAACTTAACCAATTCAGTACGCTTTACTTTAACCCACGCATGACCTGGATCAACATAAACATCATATTTTTTAGTTTTCATTCTATTTGCTCCTAATTAATTATGGGTTTATTGTTACATAAACCCATATTATTGTCAACTATTGATTTATGTGTTTGTAACTGTCTGATATTCTTTGACTATTGTGGTAATTCGTTCGACAACCACGTCATCATGCCCACCGATATGCCATGTGGGGACTTCGGTGTAATCTACGCCATCATAACACCATTTCCAATCGTAGATCGTTGCAATTTTGCCATCTTCGAATTCGATAGTCCATTCTTTTTGGGTTTTATCACCGTTGCCATTTTCGGGTTCACCAAAAACATCAACCAATTGACTGTATGATATATTCAGTGCACCGCGATATGATGAACCACTGGCTTTGTGAGAATCATATAATACTGTATAATTCATTCTATTTACTCCTAATTAATTATGGGACTATTATCACATAGTCCCAATCAGTTGTCAAATGAGTTTAAATCTGTCGTATAATGGTTAATACGGGACGGTCTTTATTAGACTACGGAACCCACACTGCAGTAATTCTTCTAGCTGTGCAATTACATCTTCACGTTTTGTATAGCGACCCAATCCTAGTTGCTGTTTGGCAATTGATAAACAACTCTTACCACGAGACAACTTCAACCCACGTGATTCTAATTGAATACCTTTGATTAATGTTTTGATGCGGAATGCTTCAATTTGGTTACTTTGCGTTAGTATTGACATTTGATTTGCTCCGTTGTGGTTAAAATATGGGTATATTATACACCATAAAAAATTATAATCAATCACTTGTCAAAAATTATTTTCCTGATATAATATACCCATATTCGATGCTGTACACGTGATGGTGACTAATAGTCCAGAAAGTCCCGGAACTGTGTCCGTTGTTTTTATACAACACAAAACAAAAAGGGAACCCCGAAAGCTCCCCTGTTTGCTTTTATATGTGATATTATTCTCAAACAGTTTCTAACAAACTTTCACAACACGCAATCAAATAATCTCGATTGGGTATGTTACAAATATATGGCTTATTCCACTTACCAATATCAATATCAACCAACATCAAAATAATCAATCATTATATCAGAATTGTCATGGTTGCCTCTGTTCAATACAGGCAAAATATCATTCAAAAACAATAACGATCTACCAGTGAAATGTTCATGATACCAATAATTATTGATAGTCATACAATCATCAGAATAACAATTAATAATGCAATCCCCAAAAAATCAATATCACCACTTTGAATGGTTAAAACCAATGTGCGATGATGATTAATAGATAATGAACCTTTTAATCATCATCGCGCTAAAATACCTTTGACAATCGGTTGTAATTCTTTTTTCTTATCTTGATTAATATATGCCATTCTTTTTTGCTTCTGAGTAATTATGGGGCTATTATAGCCCCATACAGTTGTCAAACAGTTTCTAACTTATAAAACTCATTAACAGCATCTTTGATTGTTTCAATATCATCCAAGACTTCATTATGTTGATTTTCAACAACTTTGGCAGTCACTCTATTAGGCGTACTCTTTGCCCAATTAATATTGTAATCAGCATATAACATATGACTTAAAAAGCCATCTTTAGCAGTGTGTACCGATACATTCGTAATCAAGGTATTACCATTTGTAGATCTTCTAGTGCTTATAGTGATTACACGATTATTAGCAATCTTAAGGTCAGATTTTGCATGCCATTTTTTGTAATGATCTTGGTAAATTCTAGTAAACATTTTTTGCTCCAATTGATAAAAATAATATTATATGTTAACAGGATATGGATCGTCAATAGTCACATCACCAAATAAATAATCACGAACCCATTCACGATCTATCGAATCACCAGCATATTCTACCATGCCCATTCGAACTTTACATGCAGCACCTATTTGCTGGTCACTCCATCCATACTCATCATAGATACCACCATCACCATAAAACGATAATACATAATCAATAAAATCCATAATCAGCTCCAAGTACGGTAAGATAACATTATTATACAGCTAGCATAATGCCGTGTCAAGCGCATCCCAAGATTTTTTCAAATTATCCTTTAATCCCAAAACACCTAATATACGATCAATCTCAGATTTGCACTGCCCAACGCTATCCTCAGCAAAATATCGATTGTCATTGTCCATCGCCTCATAATATTCAATACCAACTTTTACGGCCTTCCATTGTCCAGACACTGATCTTGGATCCGGTTTATAATCAAACAACGACACTGCCTGGATAATAAAACCCTTATATTTCATCACATAAAAAATTAATATACTACAGCTAGCATTACAGTATGTCAAGCTGCAATTGAATACCTTCCCAAGTACCACCAACGCCCATTTGAAACTTCTCTGTCTCTCTCTGGAATTCTAAACAATCTAATGCTTTCTGTACAGCTGCATTAAAATCACATCTATTACCAACCGATTCCCTAATCTGTCCAGGTGTTGTATAAAAACTAATACCATTACAGCGAATCAATACTTTGGTACCCTTCTTTAATCGTTTAATCATTGTCTTGCTCCATATGGTTAAATATGATGCATATTATACCAGACCTTCTTGAGTCTGTCAAATATTATTTTATTAAGTATATCAGAATATAGTAATGTACTATATACAGCTAGCATTATGATAAATACTAAACAATAAAAAAGCCAATCGCGGTACTGTAATACCCATTGGCAGTAACGTCTAGGAGGACATCACATGGGTATTTATCCAACCCAGAAGCATTGTAACAAATGCAATACTACAAAGTCAATAGAAAACTTCAATAAAAACAAATCATCAAAAGATGGATTTAGTCATTGGTGTAAACATTGTTATAAAGAAAAATATTACAAAAACCCAGTTAAACCTAAAAATCAGTTAAACCTAGGAAGTCATCTAATGACTTCATGAAAGATTACTACCAAGCTAAAAAAGATGCCAAGGCATATGATAATGCACACGCAAGGAGACGTATCAAAAAACGTGAACAAGAAAACCCATTACTAGTTGTTATTAAGATTACAAGAAAAATGGTTCGAAGTGCATTTAAACGTAAAGGATATGAAAAAGATTCACATACATACGAAATTATAGGATGTTCATATGAAGTCTTCAAAGCTCATATTGAAAACCAGTTCCTACCAGGAATGTCGTGGGATAACCATGGCGAATGGCATCTAGATCATATCATTCCAGTTAGTTATGGAATATCAGTAGAGGAAATTATCGCATTAAACAACTACATAAATCTTCAACCATTATGGGCAATAGATAATTTACGTAAAGGTAACCGATGGATTGGTTAATATGCATACCAATATATCTTAGACATTTATATACCAGGACTTATGGCCGCCTGAAATGTTTCATCAATATATCCGTATACATATCTATTTATCATTTATCACAGCTAGCACTCCACTATCTCTAACCACCATTCTAAACTGGGTGGCTCCGTTGTGATGAAATCTATTGCAGAATCAATGTCAGTGTATACTTCAAATTCATACCTACTGTTAGTATACTTCCAACACCGTATCTCACCATTATCTAATTGCGTAACCCGTATCCCATAGGTAGTAAATCTTATCTCAAATTGTAACATGATTATCCCCCATATATCAATACTTATTCATTATACCACCATTCCTACCATTTGTCTAGCCCCAAATATATTCAAAAAGATATCAGCAGGCTAAGTCATTGTTTTATATAGTAAAAATAGACTTATACACACGGCGAACATAGTTATACACAGCTAGCAGTATTATTAATAATATGTTTCACGTGAAACATTTTTAACCTGTCTGACAAAAAAATAAAAAGGTTGACAAAAAGTGGTGTAAAGTGGTATAATGTGGAGTATGCATAGTGAAAATTGGTGTAGTTAAAATAGATACCACGCCTTCTTGAGCGTAAAGTGGTATAATGTGGAGTATGCATAGTGAAAATTGGTGTAGTTAAAATAGATACCACGCCTTCTTGAGCGTAAAGTGGTATAATGTGGAGTATGCATAGTGAAAATTGGTGTAGTTAAAATAGATACCACGCCTTCTTGAGCGTAAAGTGGTATAATGTGGAGTATGCATAGTGAAAATTGGTGTAGTTAAAATAGATACCACGCCTTCTTGAGCGTATACTGATATTGTGGCGTATACTGATATTGTATAAACGTCTTCTTGAGCGTATACTGATATTGTGACAAGGGCGTAATCCACACGGGTATATCTATACCCTATGAATGGTAATGTACAGCTAGCATTATTGACTGATATTGATTAAAGTATAGATGCTCGTAATTTTTTGCAAAGATGATGTAACGCTTTCGTGGGCGTAATTCACAATTAAGGGAAAATGAATTTGGTAAAGATAGCAGTGAGAGCAATAATCGGGAGCATATTAATGCGCTAAAGAACCGGACACGTCGATTGATACGTAAGTCTATTAAGGGTCACAATTTACGGAAGGACTAATCAATCGTATACCGATATCGTCTGGTAAGACCTGCCGTTATGGGCGATTAAGAAGGGGAGGCGATATGTTGATTAGGTATGTTGATGAATGTCTTATTATATAGCGTATAATGAACGATATGCTGGGATAGTGGAGGAGTTACGCGGGGGTTGTAGAATTTAAAGATTTGGTGGTTTATAATGAGTGCTGGTTTTTATCGCAAATATGTTGAGGATTATATATCCCCTATGTAGACTATGGTTCTGTAAACATTGAGAAATGTATTATAATTGGTTGGTGGTTATGAAAAAGTATTAAACTATATTAAAGAACTTTAAGGCATGAATTTGTCAACGCAACATTATAAATTATTTGAAAGCAAGGTTGGGTTTTAATTATGATGAATCTTCATTTTCGTTTGTGTTTGTGAGGTGGATATGAATAGGCGATATTTTTTATTGTATAGGGAATTTCCGTTATTTATTAAGATGGGTAGAAGGGACACTGCATATGATGAATTGATGCGTGAATTGGGTTTTAAAACTGCGGTATATCATACGAATGGGTCATATATATCGCATCATTCGTTATCGGAAGAAGAGTATACGTGGTTTGTATTGCGATATAGTTAAGTAGTTAAGCCACGGTGTTTCATTATTTTATCTAGTTGTCTACTTATTCCATATTCAAGTTCTTTGCCGTGCATAGGTATAGAAAATACTTCGCCATCTGGATGTTTCCATTTATTGTGGCTACCTTTGCCTTGTTTGGTATTAACGAACCCCATTTTGGATAGTAAAGTTGCAGCATCGTGGATGGTATATTGTGCGATAATTTCTATTATTTTCATACTACTATTTAGTTTAATAAATACAATTAAAATTTTTGGTTGAGTGTATGTTATTAAGAGAATTATTAAATGAAGTATCGATGGCCCCGAGGAAATTGCAGCAATTAGCATTAGCAATTGATGCATATTGTGGTATAGAATTTGAGTTATATTATCCCATGAATGGTATTGGTCAAGATGGGGATGAGCCGGATTTTGATCAAGATGAGATGCCTACTAGTATTGAGCATATAATTGATTTTTTTGAATCGGATTATAATGGGGGCGTGGCATTAGATGAACTAAGGTCTAAGTTAACTGATGAATTGTATGAGTATGCTGATACCGTTGTGGCAAATGAGTGGGATGATAAGAAAGAAGATTTGATTTCTGATTATATAATGGAAAATATTTGGGATGAAGATGAACAATATGAAACTGTATATGAGGAATTGGGGTATTCTGAAGAAGAGATAGCCATATGTGAGAAGGAACGTACTGTAATTTCATCTGATAATGAGTTATATCTTACTGCAAGGAGTAAGGTAAAAGACACATTAGATGAAATGGTTGCTGATGCCATTTCAGAAGAATATAGAAATTCTAGTTATAATAACGCTCTTGAGGAGTTTCGTGACGATTACGATTATGGTACTATTAATGAACGAGATTTCCTGCGGTATTCTGGCTATAATTATATGCAAGATATATATGATAATTTCAATGGTCATTTAACTTGGCCGCATATGATTTTTGATAATTCAGATTCACTTACGGACATTGCGTCGGAATTTTCGTATGCGACTGGTTATGATGCGGTTGGATGTAACACAGCACATGGTTGTGACAACTACAAATACAAAGGTGAGTATTTTGTGTTTGAACCTGATAGTTCATTAAGTAATAATGATGAGGAGTATTCTGGCATTGAAATTGTTAGTCCTAAGTTATCATTGTCAGATATGGTAGATACTCTAAAAACGGTTATTGATTGGGCCAAGCAACATGATTGTTATACTGATAATAATTGTGGGTTACATATGAATGTTAGTATTGCAGGCATTGATATGGACAAGGTTGATTATATAAAATTAGCATTATTCTTAGGTGATGATTATATTCTTCAGCAATTTGATAGGGTTGGGAATACCTATGCCAGGCGAGCATTAGATTTTATTCAAGCAACCATCACCGCTGAACCTGAAAAGGGGTATGTGGCATTGGATGCATTACAAAAGGGGTTGAATACAATTGCGGGTAATTCTATTCAACGGTCTGCTAATACGAAATATACTAGCATTAACATCAGGGATGATCGTGTTGAATACAGGGGGGCAGGTAATGATTGGATGAATAAGGGTATAGATGCCTTAGTAAATGCCTTATACCGGTATGTAGTTGCATTGGATATTTCAGCTGATCCAAACAAACACAGGGATGAATATTCAAAAAAACTATATTCATTTTTAAATAAATCTTCAAATGATATCAAGATTTCGAAAGCAATAGCTGATTATCTATCACATTCCATTACTGATGAGCAAATGATGGGTATTATAAAAAGTACGGTCCATGATAAATCATCATCAGACACCATGATATCAAATTTAACAGCTCAATTAAAAGCTGGTAAAATCAATAAAGCACAATATCAACAAGCATTGGGTATGAGACAACGAACCCCCGAACCCACTATAGAAAAACCAGTTGCCCAGCCGCAAGAATGGGTTGTTATTGGTCCAAATAATATACAACATTCATATAAAGCCGCTAGCCCAATTGCTGCTATTAATATGTTACGTCAAGAGTATAAATTAAACAGTGTTAGGTATCCAAATTCGATGTTTACGGTATCGCCATCATATCAAGTTGATATTTTTAATACCTTTGGGGACACCGAACAATGAAGTTACTGGAATTGTTTATAAAAAAATTACATCAGTTGTGAGAATGAATAAATGTTATTAAGAGAACTATTTGAAAATATATTATTAGTAGAGTATAATAGAGAAAAGACCGCAGCCACATTTGGTAATAAGTTATTAAAGGCATTGATGGCTGATAGGAGTATGTTACCATTGTCAACAATGGGTCCGCTGCGGACATACTTAATTCAAAAAGAAAAAATTGGTGTACCTATTGAGCCACATATACGACGGAGTATTATCGATGATTTATTAGGTGTTATTGAAAGTGGCGATCCAACGCAACATAAAGAATATACCCAATGGTTGGTTAAATGTTATGCCAATGATGATGTCATTCTTGAAGATATAATCAGTAAAGGGGCAGATTGGTTAGAAACATATAATCAAATGAAGATTCGAAGAATTTTGCCAGTTGAATACCGTGATATAATGAAATTTAAATTTAATGATTTATATGGTATTGTCAGTAATCAAGACCTAGTAAAAAAATTGAATCAACCATCAACTGAGAGTGATAAAGGTAGTTCAAAGGTGGTATTAGATACAGGTACAGTACGTATTATTCGACCATACAACAGAGAAGCTGCGTGTTATTATGGGCAAGGAACTAGATGGTGTACTGCTTCCACGAAAAATAATATGTATGATTATTATGCGACCGATGGTGCATTATATATTTTATTACCAAAACAACCCACATATGATGGTGAGAAATATCAATTGCATTTTGCCACAAATCAATTTATGGATGAACAAGATAAGCCGATTGACCTGGAATGGGTAATCACGACCAGGTTTGGTGATCTGTCTGAGTTTTTTAAATCAATTGAACCTGTGTTAAAAGAGTACCTTATTTTTGCTGACCCTGCAGTATATGAAAAGTTAGTAGATGATATAAAAGACATTGCCATGGATCAGGTGCACGAGATTTTAAGCGACTGGGAAGCGGAGGATGGGGGTTACTATACTTGGTTAATGAAAAAAGGATATCAAGATGAAGATGGTAATATCGACTGGGACAAGGTAGAAAAAGATGACATTGGTTGGTTTAATTATAATGAAGTAGCCAGATCGTGGTATAACCGGGCGATAAACAGTTTATCGCCTACTAAATCTGACTTATTGGCCGTGTATGAAGAAGTACTGGCTTGGGATTTTGGTGGTGACGCCGAGCTACCAACTTTAGATAATTTACCTTATCTTATTGCTGATAACATTCGACATGAACTGATAACTCAAGATCATGATTCGGGTGATCATGGGTTGAGTGATTGGGTTATGGACCATATTGTCGTTAATAGAAGAATCGGTAATCAATTTACGGCCCAACGTTACCGTTAATAGAAGATTCGGTAATCAATTTACGGCCCAACGTTATGTTTATCGCAATTGATTGTGATGATGTTGTAGCAGACTTTACTGGGTATGCACGTATGGTATTACGTGGTGAACATCTAGAAAATGGATATCGTTTCCCAGATGAACAATGGTCCAGATTAAAAGATAACCCCAGGATGTACCGTGACCTACCTTTGAAAGTTGGTGCACATGAGTTGGTTAATTGGTGTAAGAATTATGTGACAGTTCATGGGGGTACCGTAGTATTCCTGACTGCTATGCCACGGAAAGGTGACGTATGGTATGCATTTCAAGATAAAGTGCATTGGGTTAACAAACATTTTCCAGGTATGGATGTGTTTTTTGGGCCACGTTCCGAAGATAAACATAACTTTTGTAGTGGGTATAACAGCATACTAATTGATGATCGGGCTGATAATTGTGAACAGTGGCGGTCGGCAGGGGGTAGGGCGTTTCAATATAAAAGGTGGGAAGAGTGTAAACAGTGGTTGGAACAGGAATTATAGACCCTAGCTGGTTAAATCAGATAGGGTCGGGTTTCTTAATGTGTTACCACCAGACGGGGGGACTGCTACAAAAATAACACGTAACATAATCCAACGAATACTGTTACCCCTGCTTTTTCTTTCTCCTGTGGTTTAAGTATTATATATCACATAGTATACATTAAATTTGAAGAAAATCAATGATTTAGACGTTACTGTGGTGAATTTTAATATTTACTTATAAAAATAATAGGGAGTTCTTACGATGGATTTGTATATATTATTGTTGTTATTATTAGAAGATATTATACCTACTGATGAACCCCCGGCGAAAGTTGCACCAGAAGTGTATTATAATGTTAGGGTATGTAACAAGGATGAGGTATCTACTGAGTGTAGAAAACTAACCCAAGCAGAGATTTCGAGTGGGGCTGTTAGGGGTATGCACCAACCGTCTGAAAATCAACAACCCTAACAGAAATAAGTAAAACGTTGACACAAATTCAATAGGTCATCTATTGTGGCAACCAAAATAGCACAGGTACCCTTCTTTTTTATTGACAGTGTATCATTTTAGTGGTATTATACCCCCTATGAATGAAAAGCATAATGCATTTAGGACGCTTGCTGATACCCCATTACTTGTTACTAGTATATTGTGTTATATATGGATACATAGTTGGGCTAAATGGGGAGAACCAGAGCTAAAGGATAAGTGGTCATCATTGATGATTCAAAAAAGCAGTTGTCGTCATTGTAATTTGATTTCTACCAGAGATTTATGAATGATATTATTTTGTCTAAAGAACAATCTGCAAAATTGGTTGTTAATTGGACGCAATCAAATGACATGTATGATGACTTTCATTCATACATATACTTACGATTTAATGTGATAGAATATGAATGGGTTTATAATACGTGTTGTTTACGAGTTAAAACTAACACTGCAGAACAACTAACTTGGTTATTATTGAGTATATGATTACAATACAGTTACTTGAAGACGACGATATCATCCAATCATCGGATTGGTGTCGACCAATGGTGATTTTACCAGCTGATTCTTGGTCTGATACAATTTTGTTTAATGATACATATTCTGGCCATCCAGAAAATAATGTTACCTGGCTTACTGCACAACAATGTTGTGCCGCGTGGATTGGTAATACCGTAAAAGAGTTTAATGATGCACTTGCGAATTGTGTGGTTTGGCATGAATTCGTGCGGGGTCCTATTCCAGTACACCATCAATATGGGTTAACAAAGGCAGAATCACGGGCGGCATATAAAGAATATTTAAAAACCACCGTGTCTAAATATGGGAAGTATAAGGGATTTACGTGGTATCATATTCGATGTGTAGATGAGTCATATTATGATTGGGCAGTAGAAAAGAAAATAATTAAAGATGAGTGGGATTGATTTAACATTTAGAACTTTGCAAAATACAACATTTCCATTTCAAATTGAAGTTGATTTAGTTGCTGATTTAGATGATATTACCACGTGGTGTGAAGAAACATTTGGGGAGCATAATGTATTTCAAGAATATTATTGTATTAGATTAAAAACCCAAGAGCATTTGACATGGTTCAAATTACGATGGCTAACAAATTAAAGTTAATAATTTTTGACATTGATGAGACATTGTTTAAAACCAATGCCTCAATACAAGTTATCAACAATGGAAATATTGTAAAATTGCTGACCAATACCGAATATAATTCGCATAAGTTATCAGATAACGAATCATATGATTTTTCTGAATTCCGAAATTCAGAAAAATTTCACAATGAATCAGTTCCAATTGGTGATATGATAGAGCAAGTCAAATCGAGTATTAAAGAAGGGTCTGATGTTTATTTTGTAACAGCACGGGATGATTTTAATAATAAAGAATTATTTTTAGATACTTTTATAAATCAAGGAATTGATATTGACAAGATTCGAGTGGAACGCGCTGGAAAAATCAACGATATCAATGTTAGTGCAACTAAGAAAAAAATTATAATACGTAACATTCTCAAAACCAAACAATATGATTCCGTTATATTTTTTGATGATTTTTGGGGGAATTTACAGGAATTTTACTCACTTAAATCAGAATTTCCTAATACGGAATTTAAAGGAATACTGGTATGAATATCAGGACGTTATTGGGCAATGAATTTCCGTATGCAGTAGACAATACTAATAATATAATAATTCGTGATTGGTGTATACAAACGTTTGGGGAACCAGGGATTAACTGGGTTACACAATGGAACGGTAATGTTCGGTTTAAAACTGAGGAACATGCATTGTGGTGTATTATTCGGTTCAGTGATTTTAATTGACACATAGTACATTTTCGTGCATAATATAATTTTACAATAATTTTGGAACTACATGAATAAGCAAACATATCTTTATTTTTGGCAAGGCCCATTTAGTCAATGTTACAGAACACAATTTACAGTTAATGGGATTACATATAATTGTGCTGAACAGTACGTGATGCATCACAAAGCATTATTGTTTGCAGATCATGATTCTGCTAAATTAATTTTGGCATCCACCAATCCAAAAGAGCAAAAGGCCTTAGGGAGTAAGCTTAAAAATTTTGATATGCATTGGTGGAATGAAAATTGCATACAAATTGTATTTCGTGGTAATTTTGCAAAATTTTCACAAAATAAACGGTTATATGACATGTTGATGAATACTAATCCACATACCTTGGTAAACGCCAGTAAATTTGATTCTATCTGGGGTATTGGGCTGGAAGAAGGGGTTGCTAAAAAAACCGATCCTGAAGAGTGGCCCGGTACCAATTGGCTTGGGTATACCTTATCATATCTACGTGAATTTTTTGAAGAAGAAGAACGTATAGAAGAGACATCACCCTAAATCAATTGATTAATAATATCATTCGTGATAGGATTGACGAATTTAAACCAGAATAAACATTTATGAAACCAAAAGTAAAATTTAATAAAAAAGGGCAAGCATTTGTAAAAATACCATATAAAAATGGTATTGTATCGTGGGCATTGGATATTACACCACAAGGTAAATTTGATTGGATGTTGTTTGAAAAACCAGATAACTATAATCCAAAACGGGTGACAAATGCCCATAGATTAATTTTACAAGGCAAAAAATTAAAAGAACAGTTGTTGTCAACCGCTGCGGCCAGTCATAGTTTTAATGCGTTGGAAAAACTTAAAAAAGTAAAGTATGAGTAACTTTGGAAAGGTATACGACCCAAACAAACGCGCGTTGAATAAAATTCTTCGTGAAAATAAATATGACCCAAAAGATCCATATCGTTTGTTTAGGGAAGAATCTAGGAAACAAAAACGCCGTGAAAAAGTCCTATCCAAGACAAGACACAAAAAACAACGATTCAATTTACTAACTATTGTGAGTTGGGTTGTATTAATGTTTATTTTATGGTATGCTAAAAATTAATTTTACTGTCGAACCCGAATATATGCATCTAGATCACAACCCATTGATTGCGGCAAAGCGTTGTTTAGTTGCATTGAAAACTGACAGTGATTCAGTAGACCTGCTTGATTATTTATTTGACCATGTATAAAACTATGTTTTCTCCAACAGAAACCAGCATTCAAAAAGCATTTAACGTAGTAGCGGTGTCATCATTATTCGTAAATGGTGGATCGTTACATCAAGATAATATCGACTGCGAAGCAGCCAGGATTGAACGATGTGTCGAACATTTCTACATTAACGAAGACCATAATTTACATTATCATGATTATGCTGCCAAATTTTTAATGGACAGGTATCACGATATCGTTTACAGTAATGTTTATTGTGGTGATTGGCTGCAAGGAATAGTCTGAAGAAGAATTTTTTGTTGAAATTAAGCCAAAAGAACTTACTGAAGCAGAAGTTAGTAAATCCATAGGGGAAGAATGAAAACTTATACTATCCGACTTTCTGTATTAAACATGACAAAAGATATGTGGGATGTCGCGGATCGGCAAGCTATCGATTCTTCACTCACAATTTCTGCCAGCGATTTTTTACGCGATTTTGGTTTGGCGGGTGTATTAACAGCAAAATGTAACGAAGAAGAATTAGAGTTTTTTGATGAATTATACGAATTAAATAGAGGTATGAAACAATGAGCGGTGGACATTTCTCGTACCAGCAATATCAACTTGGGCACATTGCTGACGATATTGAACAATTCATTCTAACCAATGATTCTACTGAAACCAATCAGTACGGTGATAAAGTTGGTGCAGGATATTCATCAGAAACTATTGATGAATTTCAAAAGGCAATTTATTTCTTGAATATTGCTTTGATTTATGCTCAACGAATCGATTGGTTAGTATCTGGTGATGATGGCGAGGAAACATTCCATAAACGATTACAAGAAGATCTTACTAAAGCATTTCAAAATGGGAAACAGTCTAATTTAAAAAATAATTAAAATAATTGTTTCCCTTTTCAGGAAATGTAGTATAATAGACCCATAGTCATTCAACTGGAGATAAAAATGACCACTGTAACCGAATTGATTCAATATCTGCAAAAGCTGTCGCCTGAAACAACTGTGGAGGTTGCTGTAGCTGTTGAGGACATGTATACTGCTTGGACTTGCCATGAAGATTTGGACGTTGAGAACCCATCAGATTATAGCTCCAATGTTGAGTTTGTAGATGGAGATGAACCACGGCTTCTTCTTGGTAGGGTGTAAATTAATTTATAATTATTTGGAGATAAAAATGGTTGCGATTGAAAAAATTTTAAAGAAATTACTGAAGATTAATTATCATGATTAAAGAACGTGGTTCATTCATCGTAACTGGTGGCGCTGGGTTCATCGGTAGTAATCTGGTATTGGAGCTGAATAACCGTGGTCATGATGATATTTTGGTCGTTGACGATCTGACCGATGGTCATAAATATAAGAATCTGGTTGATTGTCGAATCACTGATTATCTTGATCGTGCGGTGTTTTTGGAGAGGTTGAACTACTCGCCAGCAGCTACGGGAATGATTGCGGCAGTTTTTCATCTGGGTGCCTGCTCAACCACCACAGAGTGGGATGGACGCTATATGATGGAAAACAATTATGAATACAGTAAGGTGGTGTTTCATTATTGTCAGCA
>Ga0194120_10001761_pt1 | contig 38341 bp, 25 predicted proteins | sample TA2MahCa65mmetaG_FD_148642 | JGI IMG/M metagenome (GOLD analysis project Ga0194120, IMG submission 148642) | Freshwater microbial communities from Lake Tanganyika, Tanzania - TA2015019 Mahale Deep Cast 65m | ecosystem: Environmental > Aquatic > Freshwater > Lake | place: Tanzania: Lake...
GGGCGATTTCGCTTTCTGGCTTCGTTTCTCCTCAGTCACAGAGCCCTGGCTATGCTCCTTCGTCGTGCCTCGCCAGAAAGCGAAATCGCCTCCAGCAAAACCGGAATTTATTTTTGCACAAACCCTAAGGGGAGAGATCATGACTTGGGCTGAGATTTGTGAAGATAGATTTCTGACAGCGCTGCCGTACCGAATCGAAACCAACCGCTGGGGCCAGGTGGTTATGAGTCCTCCTCCAAGACGCGAACACGCTGAATTCAGGCCTTTACTTTTGCGCCCTCGGACGTTGGGTCAATGATCCCAATGCGGCGTTGGGGTTCAAGAACTGCGGGCGGGCCGTGGATTTTTGCCTGCGGCATGGGCTGTGGGGTACGCGCGTGATCCTCATGATGGAGCCGGATTCGCAAGCGATCGTGATGACACTCGAACCGCCGCCCCGCACCCAAGCCGAGGACGAATTCTCGAACCGGCCCGAGGCCTGGTGAAATTGGTGGCCTTTGCCAGAAGGCTTGGGTTGGAACTACAGCTCCCGGATCCGACCCCACAGCGGCTCCAGATCGGTGTCGTTCAACGCCAGACTGCGGATTTCCTGCGCGTCACAAAGCTCGACGGCGACCTGAAGCCATTCCCAGGCTTCTTTCAGGTTCCCCAACTGACACGCGTAGCAAGCCAGATTGTAGGGGACGGCGAAGAGCAACGGGAGCTTTACCGAGGCGAGCACCGTTTCGCCGGACGGCATGGACCGACACAAGGCGGCGTGGGAGCTGCGCGCGCGGTGGACCTGGCTCATCACGCTCGTCAAGCCCAGTTCAGAAATGATATCGGCGATGACCTGAGTCCCTTTTTCGCCTTTGATGTCGTTATAGAGTTTCCAGCGCGCTCTAATGACTTCGGGGTGGCCGCTGAATTCGGGAGAAATCTTCCGCAATTCCTTGAAAGCCTCCTTCTGGTTTCCCAGTTCGAGCCATCCCTGCGCCGCGAGCAGAAAATGGCGGTCCGGCGGCTGAATTGGTTTCATGGTGAAGTAGCGGATTACCTCAGGAGCGATCTGGCTCCAAAAGCCGAATGGCGGTTTGGGGATTCGTGTTGGCCTGAGTGGACCGAGCGGAAACCGCCTCCCCGAGGATTCGGAATCGCGCCAACTCGGTGAGCTTTTTGGCCCAGTCAATGTCATTCATGCGGCTGTTCGCCGCGGAAAGGTTTTGGTTCAGGACGGAAAGTTGCTCGTTAGACAGGCTTAATCGCTGGAGATTGGTGCAGACGTTGGATTGCATCTCCACCAGATTTTCCAGCGCCTTTCGAATGTTGGCGACGGCTGCGTTGGCGCCACCCGGCGTCGTTACTTCCGTCACGCTGCAGTCGTAAGCGACAGCCATGCTTTGATCGAGACGAGCAGCCGTCCAGTCAATCGCGTTCAATGGCACGCGCGTGCCTGCGGCTTCGTCCCCTACGTTCAGCGTCGCGCCGTTGAAGAGGCCCACCCCATTGAATTTCTTGGTTCCGATGTCGCTGACAAAGTTTTGGAGCTGCGTGAACTCGACCGTGAATCCCGCGCGGTCGGCGTTGCTTCTCGTGGTGTCCTGACAAAGGACGCTCAACTCGTTCATGCGGTCCAGTGCGTTCTGAACCACCCCCAGAAATGCAGCCTGTGTTTGGCTGAACGAGACCGCTTCATCGACATCGCTCCGGTTGGACGCGGCCGGCTCGCGATACCGGGTTTGAGACATGTCCACCAGGAGCGTGTCGGCATCGCCTGAGGATTCGTTCTGACCGGATTTGCGCTTGTGCTGTTTGAAACCGTATGCGGCAGACCGCGGATCTGGCGGCAGACGGGATCCTGCCAGCGAAGCCGTGACTTGCTCACTCATCGGGTACCTCGCTACTTGGCGGACTTATGCCGCTTCGGGATAAAACTCGGATGGCCTTCGGCTCAGGCCCGACGCAATGATATTCGGGTGGGACGTCTCTGCATATTCCCGCGTTTTTCTCTCGATGGCCTTCGACACCACCAAATTCAAACTCCGGGCCAACAGCGATTCGAGCCGCTCTTCCAGTTGGAAGCGCGGCGTCAATGAATCGGCCTCTGCTCCGTTTCCGCTCATCAATCCAGGCCTGATTTCCAGCGGGACGAACTTATCCGCCAGCGGATCGACTTCCGCATCCTTGCCGGAAGGATTCGATTGATCCACTGCCAGAGCAGAGAGGCCCGCGCCATTCAGCTTAATGACCATAAGACAAATCCTTTTGTCTCATCTATCGTCCACTTTGACGGCATCCATGCCGCCGGAAACGTGAGTGTTTCCAATCACTCGGCAACGCATTCGTGTTGCCGCTTAGTCACAAGAGTCGGCAGATTTCACTGCGACTTTAGGGCCTGCTCAAAAATAACTTGGGGTTTTGCTCGCCACAGCCCACAGGGGCGGGGCGCGCTGGCCGGCTGCAGCGTTGCGCGTCGGTCGAGGCCGAAACGGTTCTGTCGCATCCGGCGGTTCCAGCAGGAATTCAACGACTTACTACTACTTTCAGGGTAACCTGACGCGAGGGCGAGATCTGGCGGAGTGTCGATTGGAAACATCGGAAGGCGTCAAGGCCGTGGACGTCGCCTGGGTGTCTCGGCTCCGTCGAGAATCGCAATTGAAGGAAGCGTGCTATCTGATCGCGCCGGAGATTTGTGTGGAAATCGAATCCCCCTCCAACTCGCGCGCGGAGTTGATGGAGCGCGAGCGGCTCTATTTCGAGAAAGGCGCCCAGGAGTTCTGGCTTTGTGATTTGAACGGCCGAATGACCTTCCTCAATCCCGCCGGCGAGATCGCCAGGTCCGGCCTCTGCCCCACCTTTCCCTCCACGGTTTCGCTGGATTGAGGATTCCCGATTTCCCTTCAATTCGGCTTCGGCCACTGGAGATGCTTGTGAAGGAAGTCAAATGTCCCCTTCCCGTTGATCGTGTGCGGACCCACGAACCATTCGAGCTCGCAACGGTCGCCGATGTTCAGCTTCGCTTCGTAAAGGAACCGGACTTTGGCGAATTCGTAACCGACCGTCTCGTCCGGCGCCACGCCGTCGAAATGTCCGCGCTCGACCATGAACGGCCGCGGCGCGATCAGCGCGGCCATCTCCGCGTAATTGAACGTGCTGCCGAGGTCGAACTCGAAAATCTCGTACTCGCCCGTCCAGACGTAGCTGTAAGGGCTGCGGGACGACGCATTCTTCCACACCCATTCGTTGAAGTCGGCGGAACAAATCGACACGCAGTAATCCGTGACCAGCGCCGGCACGCGCATTGCCGTCTTGCCGCCGTAGCTCAATCCGTAAAACGCGATGCGCTTCTCATCCACGTACGGCAGCGTCTTCAGCCAATCGACGATTTGCTGGTGCTGCGGTGTGATGATGGAGAACAACGTTTTCTTGAGCGCGTTCGCCTTGCGCTGAAGCGTCCGGAAACGGTCCGTGAAAATGTAGAGGTTCTGCGGCGCGAACGTGATGAAGCCGCGTTCGGCGAGTTTCGCGGCGAAATCGTGATACGCGGCTTTGTCTCCGGTGACGACATCTTGCGGCCGACCTTCCAACCCGTGCTGGCAGACCACAACCGGGCGGCGCTCGCCGGCCTTCAGATCTTTTGGGAGCAGCAGGATTCCGTAAGCAATCACGTCCGGGAACACATCCAGAACGACCTCGTAACCCGTCCACTTCTCGGTGTCGTACGCCTTCCGAGAGCGAGGATTGAACGGGAGCGGTTTGTCCGCGAAGCGCCCGATGACTTCGTCGTAAAAGAACTGGCGATACGGTTCGGCGGACTTCTCGTATTTCTCCAGCGAGGTGGTATCGAGCTTCTTCATGAACTCGGCGCGGACGTACGGGCTTTCAGTGAGGAGCCACTGATTGTGACGGTCGATCTCGTGCATCTGGCGGGCGAGCCGGGCTTGCGGATCTAAGGTCTTCTGCGAGTCCTTTGGCGTTTCAGCGAGGTTGGCCAGAGAGCCAAGACCCGTCGGTTTGGCGCCCGGCGAAAGGTTGGCGAGAAAGCTCGCAAGTGCCTCCGCGCTACCAGCGGGGCCGGTGCCGTCGCCACTGACGACAAGCTCCATCGGCGGCACTGGCTTCAACTCCTTGATTAAACCTTTCGCACGATCGAACTCGGCCCGAACCTTGTTGAGTTCTGGTGTCACCAGGCGGGCTGGGGCGCCGCCGCCTTTGCCCGGGAGCGTTACCTCCGGTCCTCTGGCCGCCTCAATGATGAGCGGGCGTGGCGCGACCATGGACGCCAGTTCCGCGCCACCGAATTGATCCAGAAGTCCAAATACATTCCGATCAATAGGCTCTTGCCAGATATCGAGCCGATCATCCAAGTAGCCGCTGATACACGCCGCATCGATGCGCGTGTCGAGCGCCGCGGCATACAATGCAATCATTCCACCATCGCCCCATCCTATGATTCCAATTTTTGAATGGGCGATGGGCGATGGGCGATCGGCTGTCGAAGCAGCCTTGGCCGAACGTTCTTTTTCGAGCCAATCGACCGCCGCCAATACCTTCTGAACTTCGTAGCCGGCCAGCCCTCGGCCTAATTCAAAGGCGGATCGGTAAAGGAATTCGCGGTTGCTGAGCGCCATGCCTCGATCGGTATGAGCGACTTTGCGCCGGCCCATTTCGCGATTGATCAATGAGGGCACCAGGACACGGCAGCCGCTTTCCGCCAGACGACGCGCCAACTGGGACTCCGGCGCGACTCCCGCAGCCAGACCGGAGATTTGTTCCGGCGTTTGATCCGCGTCGGGAATGGCGATGAGGTCGATTTGAAGGCGATTCGTGGCCGGCAACAGCCCGTAGCGTTTGAGCAGCGCTGGATCCATCTTGGCGGCGTACGATTCATTTGGTGTCAATAAGAGACCTTCACCGTGGACGTCTCCAAAGGCTGGCCACCGGATGGCATGGACGCCGTACGTCCGACCGCGCGCGATGGGCGTTTCCTGACTTGTCGTCACGACCAGTTCCGGCGCATCGAACGGGACGCGCGGATCGCGCACGCCGAGGATGTGCGCCAACCGCTGGCGATTGGTCTCGATGGAACGGCTGTAAGCCTCGGGCGAAGAAAAATCGCGCTTCCAAAACTTCGTCCGTTTTTCGACCGATTCGTCGAGTTTGCGCAAGAGAAACCGGTCCACGCCCGCGACCAGATTCGACGCGATGTCGTCGGTCATCAGAAGCGGCTGGGTGCCGGGGAGCGGCTCCGGTTTGCTGGCGTCCGCGGCCGAAGCGCAGTTGATAAGGCGGACGATAAAGAGGGCAGCAAAGGTTAGAGGAAGGAGCATCTTCATAAGCGATCCGTCTGGTGAACGGGTTCATTCTAGTGCGGCGAATCCGCAAGGCGAGCGAAAGATGGCTGCGTCGCAAATCCGTTCTTTGCAGAATATCCTTGGGATGAGGATGACGACGAAGAGGAATCTCGAAAGTACGATTGGCAAACCGAGAAACTAATTCCTTGTATTGACCTCGACTGCATGATCGCGCGCGATCACACCGGCTCGTGTTCGGTCAGATAAAGGGTTCGCTGTTCCTTGGCACCTGCTTGCGTCTCTTCGATTTCTTCCAGACAGGTAAACCGATAGCCACTGTCCAGTTTCAAACCAAAATGGGATCCAAGGTTCGCCTTCGGCCACAGTTCAACCGCGCTCGCGCATGTGCGGACAGAACCCTTCGACGATTCAAACCATCCCCGCCAATTTCCGCCCCGCCCAATAGACCGCCAGCAGCGTCAAGATCAGCCCGCCCCACCAAGGATCGCACCACAAGCGGGTGCGCAGTTCGATCAGCTTGGCTTCGGGCAACAGCGAGATGCGCCGCACGAGTTGTTCGAGCGAATCGACCGTGCCACTGGCGCCCTCGGTAATGCCGGTGATCTCGCGCAGGATTTCCAGGTTGATGGGCTGGCCGACTTTCTCGCGTTGCGGCTGGTTGACCAGGATTTCCGTGTCGAGAGTGCGCCCGTGCTTTTCCGCGGCGACGGAGACTTTGTACCGGCCGCCTTCTTGCGGGCTGAAATTGCCTTTGAAGACGCCCCAGCCCCCGTCCAGGGGCCCGAACTCGACCCGCTCGCTGCGGCCGGACGGCGAGGTTATCTTGCCGACGACAGGCCCTTGCTCGATGGGGAATCCGGACGCGTCGAGCACGGTCGTCTGCAGGAAGATCATGTCGCCGGCCTGCGGAGTTTCGGGGCTGTAGCTCAGGCGGATGCCTTCCTTCTCGGCCAGATGCCGTTGGTGCGCCATCCATCGCACCACCTGGCTCCAGAAGCGATAATGAAATTTGTCTTCGACGCCCCGCCGCCAGCGCCACGCGCTGTCGGTGCCCATGAACAAAACTTTCCCGCTGCCGAACGAGCGCGTGACCAGCAGCGGAGTTCGGCCCCAGGAATTCCGCAGCGCGGAATGCACGGCAATCACTTCCGATCCAGGCCGGCTCTTTTCCACCGCGGCCGACCAATAGAAGCCCGGGAGATATCTCCAGATTTCTTCATTGCGATCCGCGTCGGTATCGAATCGCGTCAAGAGATGGCTTTTGCCGACAGTCGAGAGCAGGAGCGCCGATTCGTTTTGCATGCCCGTGCCTTCCGGCCGCGTGGGGTCCAGCACGACGGGCAGCAAATCTTGCAGCGGACTCTTGAGGAGCGTTTGCTGGCGGCCCCGGCGACCGGGGAGAAACACCAGCCCGCTCGCTTGTTGTTCGACCAGGCCTTTGATCAACTCCGCGTCCTTCTCTGTCAGATCGTTCTGTCCGATGCCGACGTCTCCCAGAAAAATTACATCGTAACGCGACAGCGCTTCTTTGGTCCCGGGAAAGGACGGCAGATAATTTCGGCCGCCGCCGGCGCTCATGCCCGGATGGAAGAGAATGCAATTCATCTCCACGCCGGGATCGCGCTCCAGGGCGTTGCGCAAATAACGGTACTCCCAGCGCGGGAGCGAATCGACCACCAGCACCTTGAGCGTCTCCAATCGAACGGCGATGCGGAAGGCTTGTTCGTTGTTCTCGGGCAGCGCTTCATCGGGTTCCCGCGGCAAGTTCAACGTCAAAGTCTTTTCGCCCACCGACCGCGGCGACCAGATAATGGCGTCCTGCAATTCTCCGGATGCCGGAATCGTGATGGGCTTTTTGGTTTCCTCCCGCTTGCCGTCCATCAGCGTGATGACCGTCTTCACTTCGCGGGGAAGAAAGTTTTGGATTCGGAAAGGAATGGAGATCTGTTCGCCAAAAAGTCCGTAGGCCGGCGGCGAAGCGCTGGCCAGCGCGACGTCCGGCACGGGCGCCTCGCGGCCCACGCCGACGGCAAAAACCGGAATGCTTTGATCGCGAAACCGGGTCGCGGCGCCGATCGGAGATTTGCCCAGGTTCCAATCGCCGTCCGTGAGCAGCATCACGGCTTTGAGATTGCGCTGGCGCTGCAAGACGGTTTCGAGCGCGCGGTTCAAGTCGGTGCCTTCTTCGGCTTTTCCGGCGGCCACGTTGGTTTGTGCCGGCGGCGTGGCGAAATTCTCGAGGATGACTTTGGCGTTCTTTTCGAGCGGCTTCCAGTATTCGGTTTTCTGGGCGCGTCCGAGCCATTCGGCGCGGCTGATGACGCTGTTGGAAAGGACCACGTCGCGGGTTTTCATGCTGCCGGACGCGTCGGTCAGGATGAGGACCTCCGGAGATTCCGTGCGTTGAATCTGGCGGACGAATTCGGGGCGCAACAAAGTGAAGGCGAGCAGCGTGATCAGCGCGAACCGCAATCCTTCGAGCCAGGCCGTCGCGCGGCGGCGTCCACCGCGGTTCCAATTGGAATAGCAGAGCCAGGCCGAGGCCAGCCAGGCAATCAGCCCGAACAACAGCACCGGGAGGGAGGCGGCGAAGGACCAGCGGTTCATGTCGGCACAAGAATCTGAACAGGAGGAAACGGAGAAAACGGAGGCCAAGGCCAACCGCGTCCCGGCCTGACTCGCAGCGGCGAATGCTCGTCAAGAAGGGCAGGCAGCTTGCCTGCCTGAACGGCTTCGGTCAGAACGCGTAAATGAGTCAGGCTGGAAGCCTGCCCTACCTTGGCGAATCGGCTTCCGGTCCGCATTTCCCGTGTTGAAGCGGGCTCTGCACCGCAGTTCGGACTCAGTAAATCGCGAACGCACGCGAATACACGCGAGTGGGAAAAGAGGCGAGAGGTGAGCGGCGAGCGGCCATGGGCCAGCGCGAATCGCGGTTTCCATTCGCGTCCATTCGCGTCCATTCGCGGTTGGGCTGACTCTTTCGGGATCATGACGAAGTCTGTACGGCCGCGACATCTTGCCGCGTTTGAATCCGCAGGGTCCCCCGCGGCAGGATGAGCACGCCTTCGGCGATCAGGAACAGCAGCATGCCAAAAAGAAAGAAGCGCCAGAATTCGCTTTGCAGTTGCTCGCTCGCATTCGGGGTTTCCTGAAACAGATGAAACGGCACGCCCTCGAACAATCGCTGCGCGTCCGCCATTTCCAAAATTCCGGGCTCATCCTCGGTCACCGGCCGGTTGACCGCCACCATCCGGTCTCCCGCCCGATAGACGCCGGCTTGCGTGCGAATGTCTTTGGCAGCCGCCGTGTCGATGGCGGTCCACCGCCGCGCTTGATCTGCCGGACTGAGTTCGCCGCACACCAGGGAGGCGTGCTGCTGGAGCCGGCGGTTTCCGGTCTGCATCAACCGCTGCAGCATCGGCACCAGCACCGGCCCGTCGCTCAACCCGGACCACTCCCGATTCGGAGACGAGGCGCAAAAATAGAGTTCGCCTCGTCCCAGAGTCTGGCGTGAGAGAAACGGCGCTCCCTCTTCGAATGTCGCCAGCACGTTCTTGGCTCCGGTAACGGTCTGGCGGCGCAGGAACGGGACTTTCGACAGGGGCAAGCTCAGGCCTTCGTCCGTTTTCGCCAGCGGACCTTCCTCTTCCGCCCAACGCCCGACGCGGAACGGCTTGACGTCGGTCGTGGTTCTCACTTCGCCCCAGCTCGCGCCCATGAATCGATTGGCGTCCGCTTGTCCGGTTGGAAAAAACAGGGCTACGCCGCCCTCCTCGACGAAAGCACGAACGCGGTCCGCGGCCGCATCCACCGGCAGCGCGTCCTGCCAGATCAACAGGCTCTTGTCGGACCAGTTTGCGGTGTGGAGGCCCGCGGCGGAGACGGCTTCGGCCGGTTGTCGCGCGCCGTTGACGACGCTGCTGGCGGCGAAGCGAAAGAAACGCCCGCTTTGCGCGTCGGACGCGACCACCATCGCTCGGGATTCCGCTTCGGGGCCATAGACGAAATAAGCCGTGTTATCGAGGCGATTCGCGTCGGCGGGCAGCTCCAGCGAACCCCAGCCGGCGGGGTTTTTTGCGCCGAGCGGCGTTTTGTATCGCCAGCGGAAGGATTGGCTTTCCATCATGACTTCGGTCTGAGAGCGGGCGCCATCGAGCGTAATGTTCAGCGGGACAGACGCGGATTGATTCACGTTGCGCTGCAAGTCGGCCACCGTTTGAAGCTCGGCTTGTCCGAGACGTTGGCGCCGAGTGACCTCCTTCAAACTCACAGATGCGTTTGGCTCCGCCGTTCCGGCAATGGAGAGCAAGCGCACGCGAACCTTCTGCGGGAGCGAATGAAGCCGCTCCTGGATGTTCTTCCACCGCGGATCGTCCGCCTGCCAGTTGCTGCGTTGCAAGTCGGACGCAACCCAAATCTCGGCGGTGCCGGCGCGGTTTTCGATCAGCCAGTTGATCGCGGTTTGAAACATCGCCGGAATGTCCGCCGCCGTGTCGGTCGGCGTCGTCAGCGAAAGGCCGACGAGGCTTTGAGCGTTCGCGATCTCTTGCGGGCTGCGGAATGCGCTGTCGATCAGAACCAGGTGGCTGGTTTGATCGAATTCTTTCGCCATTTGGGAAATCAACTTTAAGGCTTGCTCGCGCAGGGAGGTCGGCGCGCCCGGGATTTGCGTTTCCATGCTGGCCGAGCGATCGAGCAGAATCAGAATCACGTCGGGCGCCGGGGAGAACATCCAGCCGAGCCAGCCGCCCGCCAGGGGCCGGCTGACAAAGAGAACCAGCGCGAGCACAGCCAGCACCCTAAAAAGCAGGATGAGGAATTGCCGGAGCTTCTGGTGACTGACCGAGCTGCGGGAAGCGGAGAGCAAAAACCGCATCGCCGCCCATTGCTGTGGCCGGTGCCTCAACCGGTTGATCAAATGGATCAGGATCGGAATCAGCACCAGGGGTAAACCCCAGAGGATGTAGGGTTGGAGGAAGGTCATGTTCTGCTGGCACTCCTACTCCTAATCTTACTCCTAATCCTGCTCGTAATCCTAATCTTAATCCTACTCACGCACCCAATGGACTTCGGAGAGAGGGCAGGATTAGAAGTAAGATTAAAACCAGATACGAACACTTCGACCTCCGTTCAGTTATCCCGCTGCCGAAAGCGCCGCTTGCTGCGCCCGTTCGACGAGGAAATCCGCGAGCACATTCCCGTAGTCCTGGTCGGTCAGCACCTGGCGATAGTCCGTTTTGAATTCGTGGCAACCGGCTTTCAAGCGCTCCAAGTAAAGGTGCAGTTGATGCAGGTATTCGATCCGGATCGACGCCGGCTCCGTCACGAGGCTGAACGAGCTTTCCAGATCCAGAAACCGCACCGGCCGCTCAAACTGAAAATCGAGTTCCATTCGGTCGAGGAGATGAAACACGACCAGGTCGTGCTTTTGAAAGCGCAGATGCTGAAAGCAACTGAGCAGCTCGTCCGGATCTGCAAAGAAATCCGAAAACACCATGATCAACGCCCGGCGTCGAACTTTCTCCGCGAGATCATGGAGCGCGGCGACCAGGCCCGTTTCGCCGCGCGGTTCCGCTTTGTCCAGCGTCTCGCAGATCAATTGCAGGTGCGCGGGATTGCGCTTGGGCGGAATGTCGAACACTTTCTTTTCGCTGACGCAAAGCAAACCGGCGGCGTCGCCCTGGTGGACGATCAAGTAGGCGAGTGTGGCGACGAGGCGTCTGGCGAGATCGAACTTTCGGGCGTGCTTCCCCATGAACTTCATGGACGCGCTGCAATCCAGAACGAGGTAGCCACGCAAATTCGTCTCCGCCTCGTATTCCTTCATGTAGTAGCGGTCGGTCCGGCCCAACACGCGCCAGTCCAGCCGGCGGATATCATCGCCCGGCACGTAATTGCGATACTCGGCGAACTCGACGCTCGAGCCGCGATGCGGGCTTTTGTGCTGGCCGGAGACGGTCCCCTCCATAGGAAAGCGCGACAACAGCGGCTGAGCCATGAGCCGCGCCAGGACATGTTGTTCGAGATAATTGGCGCCGTGTTCAGGCACGCTGCGCCTCCATTCGGTTCTCTTCCAACAGCCGATCCACGATGAAGGTGCTGGTGATGCCTTCGGACTGCGCCTGGAAGTTGGTCAGAATGCGGTGCGTGAGGACCGGTTGCGCCACGGCTTCGAGATCTTCCATGCGCACCAGATAACTTCCGTGCAAAATCGCGTGGGCCTTGGCGCCGCGAACCAAGTACTGCACGGCGCGCGGCCCCGCGCCCCACGTCACCCATTTGCGCAGCCATTCGGGCGCTTCTTCCGAACGCGGACGCGTCCGCCGGACCAGCGCCACGGCTGTGTCGTAAATGTGGTCGGGCACCGGGACGCGTTGCACCAAATCCTGGAAGCGCGTGACTTCCTCCCCGTTGATCAGCTTTTGCAGGGGAGCGGGCGGCGCGCCGGTGGTTTCACGCGCGATGCGCCGTTCCTCGTCATGACTCGGATAATCCACGTGGATGAAAAACATGAACCGATCCAACTGCGCTTCGGGCAACGGATACGTCCCTTCCTGTTCGATGGGATTCTGCGTGGCGAGAACGAAAAATGGCGTCGGCAACGAGAAGAAGCGCCCGGCCACGGTGACGCGATGTTCTTGCATCGCTTCGAGCAGCGCGGATTGCGTTTTGGGCGGCGTGCGGTTGATCTCGTCCGCGAGAATGATGTTCGCGAACACGGGGCCTTTGGTAAACACGAACTGGCGGCGGCCCGGCTGATCCGTGTCCTGCAAAATATCCGTGCCCGTGATGTCCGACGGCATGAGGTCGGGCGTGAATTGAATGCGGCTGAATTGCAGGGACATCACCTGGGCGAGCGAATTGACGATCGTGGTCTTGGCCAGTCCGGGCACGCCCATCAGCAACGCATGCCCGCGCGCCAGGATGCAGATCAACATTTCCTCGATCACGTCGTCCTGGCCGATGATGATCTTGGCCAGTTCCGCGCGCATGCTTTCGTAAATGCGGCGAAGCTCGTCGGTCGCGGCGACGTCGCCGTCTTTGGTGGCCGCTGAAGGCAGAGGGACAATCTTCGCGGCTGCTGGGCCGGGCGCGTTCTTGCCGGCCGGTTTCGTAGGTTCACTCATAGTGTCGGGTTAGTGAACGGGACGCTGGCAAGGCTGGTCAACAATAGACTTTTGAATTCCGCAAGCGCGCTCCCAGTCCGCAACGAATAGGCCGACGCGCTCGGCGGTTAACGTAGGGCAGGCTTCCAGCCGGCCTCCTCGGATGCGGTGCGTTTTCGTCCGCTCGCGCTGTGGCGCTCGCTGGGCAGGCAGGATGCCTGCCCTACGTTGCTGCCGGTCCATCCGGGTCCATCCGAGGTTAGAGTCTGTTTTCTGCTGCATAGAGATGGCTCACGTGTTACAGAGAACGTGATCCCAAATGGACGCTGAATGAACCACGGCAGTTCCAAGTTTGGCCTGGCGCGGCTGCTGCGCGCGGCCCTCGGGTTTTTCTGCGGCCTCGTTGCAAGTGCTGACTTGACCGTATCTGCAGGATCGTCCAGCGCGGACAGGACTTCGGAGCCACGCTCGCGCAACCAGTCGTGGGCGCTGCGCAAGCTGACCGACCCGCAGCCTCCAGCCGTGGTCCGAAGCGATTGGCCGATCAATGCCCTCGACCGCTTCGTTTTGCCCCGGCATGAAGCCGAAGGTTTGGCGCCATCCGCGCGCGCCGATCGGAGGACCTTGCTCCGCCGCGTGACGTTTGACCTGATCGGCCTTCCGCCCACGCCGGAGGAACTTCAAGATTTTCTGAATGACGATTCGCCGCGCGCTTACGAGAAAGTCGTGGACCGCCTTCTGGTTTCGCCTCATTTCGGCGAGCGCTGGGCGCGGCATTGGCTGGACGTGGTTCGCTTTGCGGAAAGCGATGGATTCGAGCGGAATACGCTGCGGCCCCACGCCTGGCCGTATCGGGATTGGGTCATTCAAGCGTTCAATGACGACTTGCCTTACCCGGAATTCGTGCGGCTGCAATTGGCTGGCGACGTTCTCAAACCGGACGATCCCGGAGCCGTGGTTGCCACTGGTTACCTTGTCACTGGTCCATACGATCTATCGGGCACGACCGCCGGCACCGAGGCGATGCGGGCCGCAACGCGGCAGGATCAGTTGGAAGACCTCGTCGGCAGCCTCGGCCAAACGTTCCTCGGCCTGACGATTGAATGCGCGCGCTGTCACGACCACAAGTACGATCCCGTGCCGCAAAGGGAGTATTACCAGATTGCGGCGGCCCTGGGCGGCGTCTGGCCGGGCGCGCGTGAATTCCTTTCCGAGAAGGCTCGGAATGAAGCGCAGCAAAAGCATCGAGAACTGGCCGCGGAAATCGAAAAAGTTCGCCCGCGTGTATCCGCAATCGAAGGGGTCCACCGAAGGCAAGTCGAAGCGGATCTTCGGGCCGAGGCTGTCAAATCCGCCGCAGCTTCCGAAGCCAAGGCCAGCCATGCTTTGGAAGACGCTGCGGTCAAACTTGTCGAGACTAAGAAGAAGGCGGAAGCCGCGAACGACTCCGACCAGGCCAAACTGGCGAAGGAACTGGAGAAGGCGAGGGAGAATCTGGCCAGCAAAGGAAGGGAATGGGAGAACACCAAGTCCGCGGTCGCAAAAGCTCGCGAATCCAAACCGCACGCGCCTTACGGCATGATCCTCGACCGGTTGCCGGAAGAACGGCGTTCGGAATATCGGCGGCTGGTTTTTGAGGTGTCCCACCTGGAGATGCGCCAGCGGTGGCTGGAGAGCGGATCGGTGAACGCGATTGTTCCGAAGCAGCCGCAGCTCTTTCGCATGCTGAATCGCGGTGACTTTCGAAGCCCTGGCGAAGTCGTCGGCCCGGGGGGCATTTCGGCGGTGGAAGGTCTGCCCGCGGATTTCGGCCTGCCGCCGGATGCGCCGGAAGCGCAACGCCGCGTCAGGCTGGCCGAGTGGATCACCGATCCGAAGAATCCGCTGCTGGCTCGCGTGGTGGTCAATCGCCTGTGGCATTATCATTTCGGCACCGGCCTGGTCGAAACTCCGAACGACCTGGGCGCGAACGGAGCGCGGCCTTCGCATCCGGAGTTGCTCGACTGGCTGGCGGGCGAGTTGATCCGCGAGCGTTGGAGCCTGAAAAAACTGCACCGCCTCGTCGTCACTTCGGCCTGCTACCAGCAAGCATCGCGGTGGAACGCGGAAGCCTCTCGCTGGACTGCGCCGACCCGTCGATCTCGATTCCGCGTCGGACGGTGACAACAACGCCGTTGCAGGCGCTGGCGATGTTAAACAATGAATTCATGACGCGAGCGGCAGAGGCCTTCGCGCGGCGGCTCACCCGGGAGGCCGGTGACGATCCGATTGCTCAGATCAGAAAGTCGTACAAGCTGGCTTTGCTGCGTGACACGACCGAGCCGGAGCTTGCATCCGCCCGCCGTTTCATTGCCGAGCAGGGTCTGAGCGATTTTTGTCTCGTACTGTTCAACAGCAATGAGTTTGTGCATGTCGATTGAGATTCCGTTTAAGTGGGGAGCGCACGCGCCTCGCGTGCAGTGTTCGGCGCCCTCGCCGAACACTGTGTGCCGTCGAAGAAACCATCATTATGGTCACAGAGGACGTGACGATTTCGACCGGCGAGGCGCCGGTCGAGACACGCGGTGGCGCGTGTGGTCCCCGATGAAACTGGACAGACTGCGGGATGCACAACAACGCGTCGCCGAACTGCTCTACGGACGTGAAACCGCTGCGCCTGGCCGTTGACACGAATGTGTTGCTCGATCTGGCGGGTGAAGTGGACGATGTGCTAGACGCCGTCGCCGTTATCTCGCTTCGGTTACCTGATACGGACAAACTCGTCCTCCCCAGCGTGCTTGAAGAATTGGCCTTCCTGGCGGACTCAGGCCGGACAAAGGAGGCGTGCCTCCTTTCTGCAAAGGCGATACGACAGATTCGCGACGAGCGCCGGTTCCGTCCATTGCTGGAGCTGCCATACTCCTCCGCACAGGTGGTAGAACTCGCCGACGAACTGCGGCGGTGCAACTTGCTGCCGGAAGAGGAAATGCACGATGCAGAGCAAACGTCCAGCGTGCCGCCGCCAAAGTCGATGACCAGGGCCTGATTTTTCTTCCGGTCGGCAACGTGAGGGTGGCGAATGCCGTAGCGGTAGTATTGAAACACGGCGAACGGTTCGGGCAGAAAGTCGATGTTCGCAAACTCGATGTTGGGGATGTCCGTGAACCGGCGGTTTTTCAGAATCTCTTCGAGGTTCCGTCGGTAATTGGTCAACCACTCCGGGGATGTATGTGTCGCCAGCGTTCTCCCCTCATAAGCCAGGCAGCGCGAAGGCCAGGATGGAATCGCCATATTTCGTCCCGAGCTTGCCGCCGCCGCCGGCCGCGATGGCGACGTATTGTTTGCCGTTGATTTGGTAAGTGCTGGGCGTGGCGTAACCGCCGGCGGGAAGTTTGTATTCCCACAAAACCTTGCCCGTGTATTTGTCGAAGGCGCGGATTTTCTCATCGGGCGTCGCGGCGATGAAGATAATGCCTCCCGCCGTCAGAATCGGTCCGCCAAAGTTCTTTGCGCCGGTGTTGCGAATGCCTTTGGCCGCGAGCCGGGGATACTCTCCGAGCGGTACTTTCCACAGGATTTCGCCTTTGTTGAGATCAACCGCGTTGAGCGTTCCCCAGGGCGGCGAGATGGCTGGAGCGCCGTAAGGATCCTCGAAGAACGGCGCAATCTGGGCGTAACGTCCTTTTGAACCCACCGAAGCCACATCTTGCGCGTCTTCGGCGTTGCTTTCGAGGTAAGCGAGAAGATCGTCCAGTTGCGCGGGGGTAAAGTGGTCGAACGACGGCATGATTCCGCGCCCGTAGCGAAGCACGGTTCGGATCTCCTCGGACTTGAGGCGCAGGCGAACGTCGCTCAATGGAGGATAGAGCGGCGGGTTGCCCTGGCGATTGAAACCGTGGCACGGAGTGCAGGTCGTGTTGTAGATCATTGCGCCTCGCTGAACGGGCGTGGCGGTGGCCAGGTCAAGTTCGGCCAGCGGTTTCAACCGATTGATCGTGGGCGCTTCGTTCGCGTTCACGTAAAGAACGCCCGTGGCCGGATCAAATGCGCCGCCACCCCATTCGACGCCGCCCTGGTGGCCCGGAGTCGTGATGGTGCCGCGGAGCGATGCCGGAGTGTAAAGGAAACCCGTTTCATGCTGCTTGAACTGCTCCAGCGCGGAGGCGCGCGATTCGGGCGTGACGTTGGTGAGGTCGGCCTCGAACGTGGCCAACCGAACGAGCGGCGGCGGTTTCGAGGGAAACGGTTGAGTCGGCCAGGCTTCTTCGCCAGGCACTTTGGAAACGGGAACGGGACGCTCTTCGACCGGAAACACCGGTTGGCCCGTGTCACGATCCAACACGAAAGTGAGGCCCATCTTGGTGAGTTGGACGGCGACGTCGCGGCGTTTGCCGTCGATGTGGACGGTGGCCAGAATGGGAGCGGGAGGGTTGTCGTAATCCCAAATGTCGTGGTGGACCGTCTGATAATGCCACTGGCGGCGGCCCGTTTTGGCATCGAGCGCCAGGACGCAATTGGCGAAAAGATTCATACCTTTGCGCGTGCCGCCGTAGATGAAATCTCCCGCACCACAGCCTGTGGCACAGAACACCCAGCCGCGTTGTTCATCGAGGGAAAAGCCGCCCCAAGGATTCGCGCCGCCGTAGGTCTCGCCTTCCTGCCATTGCCAGGTGTCGTATCCGAACTCGCCCTTGAGCGGAACGGTGTGAAAAATCCATTCGAAGGCGCCGGTCTCTGCGTTGTAAGCGCGAACATCTCCGGGCGTGGAATCGTTTTCCTCCGGCACGCGGGAGCCGACAATCAGGAGGTTGCGGTAAATGATGCCCGGGGCGGTGACTTCGATCGACGCTCTGGCCGGGTCCACGGGCAGGTTCTTTCGCAAATCGATGAAGCCGCCTTCGCCGAACGATTCAATGAGCGCGCCGGTTTTCGCGTCGATGGCATAGACGCGGTCCTTGACGAAATTGAAGATGCGCCGTTTCTCGCGCCGGGCGTCCTCCCAATAAACTACGCCGCGATTGCGCCCGCGGAAAACGCGGTTCCCGGCATTGTATCTGGCCGATTCGAAAATCCACACCTCTTTGCCAGTGGCTGCATCCAGAGCGACGGCGTTGACCTTCGGCGTGGTGAAATAGAGCAAGCCATCGATCACGATCGGATTGCTGTACATGGAAGGCCCGTTGGGATCGCCGTGCCGGTATTCCCAGGCGACCTGGAGGCGATGCGCGTTCGTGGAATTGATTTGGGACAGTGTGGAATACTGGTTGGCCTTTTTGTCGCCCTGGTAGATCGCCCAATCGGCATAGTTATCGAACCGGTCTCGCCATTCGCCGTTAGGCGCAGCGGCGAGGCAGGCGGAATCAGAAAGGAGAACAAAGGCCGTCAAGAACAGCGCTACCGAACTGAGAGCCTGTCCTGAGAGCGTGTTTTGAAAATCGTCGCAACGTACCGCGGCTCTCTTCTTCAAATCCGAAATCCGAAATCCGAAATCCGAAATACTCAGAGCCTCGTTACCTCGGTTGCTACAAGCAGTGGTGATTCTCAAAACACGCCCTGAGCGGATCATGAATCCTTTTGGGCTGAACGCCGGAGGATTGCAAGCGCAGAGCCACTCCCAAACCCACGCTTCAAGCGCTTCTCGTTCGTTTTGGACGTTTATGAAACGTTCGGAGATCTGGCGCGCGAACAGGGAAGTCACCCGCCGTCGTCGCCCGTGAAAGCCACGGGACGAACGCGGCACCAAGGCCGGCTGAATATGGCCTTTTGCGATGGGCACGTGGAGAGCCTCCGGGTTGAGGATGCTTATTTTGGAAAGAGAGATCGCGACCTGCGGATGTGGAATACCGACAACGAACCGCACCGCGAATTTCTGGGGCTTACGAAATAGAACCATGCGGAGCGCAGCCTTCGGGAACGAGCCGATGAGTTCATGGTTCTGGAACTCCAGCCGGGATCTCTGCCGCGCGAGGGCGGACTCGTCAGGTACGGTCCTGAGTTCGATCAGTGGAAGGCCGAACCATTGGATTAACCGCGAATCGACGAATGAACGACAATCCTTGCACGCTTCACTCCAAAACGAACCCTTCGGGAGCGCGAGCGCTTCTCCCTCACTTTAATCTTCTCTCGCCGGGAAAGGAGCGCGGGCAGCCGCGCCCGTGTGTTTCCGAGGAATCCGGACAGAAAACCTCTCGCGGGCAGGCTGCCCGCGCTCCTTCTTGAATCAGCCGTGAGACGCACCGGGGTGTCCCCGTTTGCGCCTTGCTCCGGGCTCAGACCGGGTTAAGGTGAGCGGTGTCGCCTAATCCAAAAGACGGTTTCGCTACCCTGTTTGTTTTCGCCGGCTTCCTCGCCGTGACCGCGCCTTCCTGCCGGCCCACTTCCGAAAGCAATTCGCCGCCAACCTCCAGCTCCGCCATGTCCACCAAACAAGTCGCACATCCCCACACCAATCGGTTGGCGCGGGAGAAGTCGCCGTATCTGCTCCAACACCAGCACAACCCGGTCGATTGGTTCGCGTGGGGCGAGGAGGCGTTCGCCAAGGCGCGCGCCGAAAACAAACCCATCCTGCTCAGCATCGGCTACTCCACCTGCCATTGGTGCCACGTCATGGAACGCGAATCGTTTGAAGACGAAAAACTGGCAGCGTATTTGAACCGGCACTTCGTCAGCATCAAGGTCGATCGCGAGGAGCGGCCCGACGTCGATAAGATCTACATGACCGCCGTCCAGGCCATGGGCGAAGGCGGCGGCTGGCCGCTCAATGTCTTTCTGACGCCGGACCTCAAGCCATTTTACGGCGGGACTTATTTTCCTCCCGAACCCAAATATGGCCGGCCCAGTTTCCTTCAAGTGCTGGAGCGCATCCAGGATCTCTGGCAAACGCGCCGGGAAGATATCGGCAATTCAGCCGGCAAACTTCACGAGCATCTGGCGAACGCCACAGAACTGGAAGCCGCGCCAGGGATCTTGCTCACTCCTGCTATCCTCGAAACCGCGGCGCGCAAATTCAAATCGGAATACGATCCGCGCCACGGCGGTTTTGGCAACGCGCCGAAATTCCCCCGCCCCAGCCAGCCCGCGATTCTGCTGCGGCACGGCGTTCGGGCCGGCGACCCGGAAGCGATCAAAATGGTGTTGCACACCTGCGAACGCATGGCGGCCGGCGGCATGTACGATCAACTGGGCGGCGGCTTCGCGCGTTACTCCGTCGATGCCCAATGGCTCGTGCCGCATTTCGAGAAAATGCTCTATGACAACGCCCAGTTGGTCCACCTCTACCTCGACGCGCATTTGATCAGCGGCGAAGCCCGCTTCGCCGACACGGCCCGCGACATCCTCCGCTACATTCTGCGCGACATGACGCATCGCGAAGGCGGGTTTTACTCGGCGGAAGACGCGGACAGCGAAGGCAAGGAAGGCAAGTTTTACTGCTGGACACGCGACGAATTGTCGAAATTGCTCACAACGGAAGAATTCAACGTTGCCGTGCGTTTCTTCGGGATTACCGAGGCCGGCAATTTCGTAGACCATAGCGACCCCAATCCGCTCCCCAACCAAAATGTCCTCAGCATCGTCGATCCGAATCTTTCTCCCGGCGACCAGAGTCTGCTGGTCTCGGCGAAAAGGAAAATGTTCGACGCGCGGGCCAGACGCGTCCGTCCGCACCTCGACGACAAGGTTCTGGCTTCGTGGAACGGACTGATGCTCGGCGCCATCGCGCGCGCTTACGCCGTGCTCGGCGACGAAAACTACCGCGCCGCGGCGGAGAAGAATTTTTCTTTGCTCCAAGCCAAACTGTGGGATGCGAAAACCAAAACGTTGTATCACCGCTGGCGGGACGGCGAGCGCGACTCGGTGCAATTGCTCGATGCCTACGCGAATCTACTCGCCGGCACGATCGGTCTGTATGAGGCGACGCTGGCCGCGCAGCATCTCGAGTTTGCGCTGGCGCTCGCGGAATCGATGCTGGAAAAATTCTACGACCAAAAGGAAGGCGGTTTTTGGCAAAGCGCCGCTGATTCCAAAGATTTGATTCTGCGCATCAAGGAAGATTACGACGGCGCGGAGCCATCCGGAAACTCTGTGGCGGTTCTCGCGCTGTTGAAGTTGGCTGCGATCACCGACCGCCCCGAATTCAAGCAAGCCGCCGAAAAGACGCTGCGGCTTCTCGCTGAGCGCATGCAACAAATCCCGCAAGCCGTGCCGTATCTGCTGCTGGGGCTGGATTTCTGGCTCGAAGAACCGAAGCGGGTGGTGATCGCCGGTGACCCCAAGTCGCCGGTGACGCGCGAACTGTTGCGAGCGGCGCACACGGTGTATCAACCGGTCAAAGTGGTGCTCAGCAACACCGGACCGGTCGAGCCGTTCGCCACGACATTGCCGCTGCACGAAGGCAAACCTACGGCTTATCTCTGCACGGGCAAAGCCTGCCAGCCACCGACGCATGACCGAGAAACCGTAGCGAAGTTTTTGAAATAAGTGCCCCGGTCGATTCATTCAATTTTGGCCGGTCGGCCAAAATTTGGGATGTTCTGCACGTTTCATTCCAAACAGGTCCTTCCGCATGACGCGACTCAGATGTAGTACATCTTCTCCTTGTCTGGGCGGGCGTCGAGCAATTGCTGGAAAGTAATGGCGTCCGCGGCTTCCTCGAAGGCCGTTCCGAGTCTTCGCCACGCTTCACGAATCTCCGCGCCGCACTGCGGATCGCTCAAGGCCGGGGAATCCAGGATGGGACCGTAAACCGCGCGCAGAATGTCGCCGAACGTAATCTCCGCCGGCGGACGGGCCAGCAGGTATCCGCCGTCCTTGCCGCGCTGGCTTTTCACGATTTGTTTCGACTTCAACTCGATCAGAATCTGGACCAGATAATTGACCGGGATTCCATGTTCGACGGCCACGTCTTCGGCACGAACCGCGACTTCTTGTTCAAAGCGCGCGGCCAATCCTAGGACGGCTCGCACGGCGTAATCGCTTTTCACGGAGAGTTTCACCGGGTTAAACTAAGAAGCGGAGGGAGCTTGCGCAATCAAAAGTGGCGCTTCGGACATGCGGTACGGCTGATTCGACAAGGAGCGCGGGCAGCTTGCCCGCGCAGTCGTGCGAGTAAAACTGTCGGGTAACGAAGTCTTCTCCCTCTCTTCCCGAAGGGAGGAGAGGGCTGGGGAGAGGAGGGGCGTTGGCTCGGCTCCGATGTTTCCAAGAAACTCCTCTCTCCAACTCTCTCCCCACTCGTTCCTCGCGGGGAGAGAGGGAAGTCAATCGGAGTCGGCTGACCGACACTTTAAATCGCACCCCCCGCGCGGTCGTACGACGAGATTCTTGAAAAGCCTGCCCTACATTGGAAAACGGAACCTGACGGGAAGGAGAGGAGGTCGAGAACTGATTCGGAGGAGGCAAAAACAGGACGAAGGGACACGCTGCAGGTGGGACATCCCGCAGATTGCTTCAGGTCCGGCTGCCGAGCGTCGCGTCCCTCGTCCGAAGTGTCGTCCGCAATTCTGCCATCACCCAGGCCGTGGGCGGCCCGGCGGAGCACCCGCTCCGGATAGAGCGGGCGCTCGAACGGCCGCCGCAACGGGAGTTCGGACCCGCTTGTCCTCCAGGATCCCGATGGAATGGCGATGTGAAAAAGTCTCATTCCGCGAACGTCATCGTATTTATGCCCATGACCACTCAGCCGTATCCATTCGGTCAGATGGGGAGCGCACGCGCCCTCGCGTGCTGTGGTCCGCGCCCTCGCCGACCACACCACTCGCAAGAGCGGTCACCCTTTGGTGACTGAATTTCTACAACGGGGCGCCGGTCGATACACGCGAGGGCGCGTATGCTCCCCAATTTCGACTGCCTACTTACGGCTAAGCGTATGAGGCGACACGCCGATCCCGGTTCCCGGATTTCGCCATAGAAGAACCGCCAATCGCCATCGCCGCACGGCTCTGCGGGAGCCTCGCTGCGCCGTCGTTTACAGAGGGACGACTGTTCCCGCTGATTTCAGTTCAATCGCCCGCGCCAGGTGTGGATACTCGGCGTTGATGAGCGCCGTCAAAAACGTATCGGGAACTCAGGGTGCGCCTGATCCTCATACGAATGTCACCGATGGAATGATCTGGCGCGTCTCTCAACGCCCAACCCCTCTCAACTCCTGTCACTTCGTCACTTCAGCGACGCGAGGAAATCGAGGAGGTCCGCGACGTCTTGGGCGGTCATGCTCTGGAGGAGCAGTTCGGGCATGGCGGAGATTTGCTGGGGCTTCAGGCCCTTCACCTCGGTCATCGGAACGCGAATTTCTTGCGTGTTGGCGTCCTTGAGCACCACTTCCTGTTCGGTGCGTTTGAGCAGAAACCCGCTGTAGATCAAGTCGTCCTTGGTTTCAACCTGGTAGGTGATGAAATTGGGTTCGATGACCTTCGACGGGAACAAAATGTTGTCCAGGATTTGCGCGCGGTCGTATTTCGAGGCGATGTGGCTGAGGTCCGGGCCAAATTCGCGGCCCTGGTTTTCGAGACGATGGCATTGCTGGCATTGGGACGAGCCTTCCTGGAAGAAGATCTTCCGGCCGCGCGCGGCGTCGCCCTTGAGCGCCAGGATTTCGCCAGGTTTGACACTGGCGCCAAGTTTCTTGGGGCGCTTTTCCTCCGGGAGAAAGCGCTCGAACAGGTCGCGCACCTGGAAGGCTGGATGAATCGCCGCTTTGTCGAGCAACTCGGCCGCGTAGGAAGGACTTTGAAAAGTCAGTTCGCTTGCCAGGGCGAGCGCGCCGTTGAAAGTCGCGAGCAAGCGCTCAACGATGGGAGCGGGAGCCGGGCCGGGTTGGCCAGGCAATCCGGGAAGGCCGGGCGGGCCAGCCGCCGGGCCTTGCAGCGCCTGGGCGTTTTGCGCGCGCAGCGCTTCAGCGGCTGGGTCGCGACTTTTGTTTTCGGACAGTTCGAGGGGGAGTTGCGTGATCCATTTGTGAATCTGTTTCGCTCCCGCCTCATCCACCCATCTCGAACCGATGTGCGGCATACGCCCCTGCCCCGTGGTCATGATGCGGTAATAAAGCACGGAGCTATGAGGATCGCCCGGCGTAATCACGTTGGCGCCGACCAGGCCGAATGTGCCTTGCGACGGAGGCCGGCCAATCGCTTTCATGGCGTCGAGCTTGGTCTCGTAATCGAAGTGCGACACGACCGAGCCGCCGGCGCCTTCCCGGTGGCAATGAGCGCAATTGACGTGGAGCCAGGATCGGACGCGTTCGTTGAGGTTGGTGAAGAGGACTGCTTGAATCTCCTCGTCCTTGCGGTGTTTGAGTCCGGGCAGCGGCGGGGGAGCCTTGGCCGGGCCGAGCGTAATAAAGGTGCGGTAATTGAAATCAGCCAGCGTGTCGTAAGGATCGCTGAGTTTGGGGCGGGCGCGCTCGTCCAACGGCTGATCGAAATAGCCCAGGTGCGAAAAAGTCCAAAGCTGGTTGGCCGCCTTGATGGCTTCCGTGGCGGACGGCGCGGGATTCATCTCCGGAGGCAGGTTGGGGGCCAGCGGACGATTCGAGGCGTATCGCGCCTCGCGGTTCAGTTGCGGAGCGGTGAACGCGAGCGCGTAGTTCACCCAGGGATTATGGCAGCGCAAACATTCGCTCCGGGCATGAAAGCGCCAGGTTTGCTTGCGGCGTCCGCCGGGCGAACTGTCGTCCTTGGTCTCGAACATTTGCTCATCTCCGGCGGCGTCCACGAGCGTCGCATCAGTCTGCTCCTCGTTCCAGCGATAGGAGTAAGCACGCCAATCGGCGCCGTCGTAGTGGAGGACTTGAGTTTCGATGCGGCGCGGCAACGTTGAGGCGCTGCGTTCGAGATAAAGATAGAGCGTCTTCGCGAGCACGGAATTGGTCGGGTAACGCCATTCGTTTTTGGACTGATAAAGCCAGACGTTGGTGGCGCCGGTTTGGATGGACGACGTGCCCGGCAGCGCGACAAAGCGCTCGGCCAAGGCCTGATCAGCCCACATTTCGGCATTGACCAAGAAGGGAACGACGCCCGGCGCAGGCTGGTGGCGTTTCGTCGATTCAAACAAACCGGTTTCGCTGAGCTTGCGCGGGAAATTCAGGTGCGCGGTCGAGGGCGGGTTCTTTTCCAACCGATAAATGCCGCCCACGTAATCCACGATGTAAAGCTCGCCGGCCGTGTCTTCGCCGAAGCAGATGATCTGCAGCGGCGTGTCCACCAACTCCAGCAACGACGTGAGCTTGTCGCCGTCGTTGCGCAGGGCCCAAATCTTGCCGGTGACCCAATCCCCGTAAACATACGCGCCGACCAACTCCTTCAGGCGGCTGCCGTAGTAAACGTAGCCGCCGGTGATGGACGCGGCTTCCGAGTGGGGATGCGCTTTGACCGGCGGCAGAATGGGCGTCGCGCCGCGTGGCCAGTCCGGATGGATCGATTGCGGACCTTCGACGATGCTCCAGCCGTAGTTGCCGCCCCGCACAATTCGATAGACGAGTTCCCAGAGTTCCCAACCGACATCGCCGGTCCAGAGTTCGCCGGTTTTCTTGTCGAAACTCATCCGCCACGGGTTGCGGAAACCGTAAGCCCAGATTTCCGGCCGAGTGTTCGGCATGCCCACGAAGGGATTGTCCGGGGGCACTCGGTACTCCTTCCCTTCGTCTGTCCGATCGACATCAATGCGGAGAATGGCAGAGAGCAGGTCCGAGTTGTCCTGGCCTGTTTTCAACGGGTCCGGAGGATTCGGCCCGGCGCCATCGCCCGTCGAAATATAAAGATAGCCATCCGGACCGAACTGCAGGCTTCCGCCGTTGTGCCCGCCGGACAGCCAGGTAATCAGGATTTTCTCGCTCTTCGGTTCGAGACGGGGCGGGTCGGTTTTGCTGACGGCGAAGCGCGAGACGCGGCTGCCGTCTTTCAGATCGGATTTCAGGACGTAGCAGAGATAAACGAAGCGGTTTTCTTCAAACTTCGGATGGAACACCACGCCGTAGAGCGATTCCATGACCTGGATTTCCTTCTTCAAATCTACAAACAGGTCGGGCTTCACCACGGCGGCATCGCTGGGAAACGAGAGAATCTTCCCGGCCAGTTCGGCAACCAGAAGTCGGCGAGTGCCCGGGATGCTCGCGAAATCGACGGCATTGCTGAAGGCAAGTTTGGGGAAAACGCGTTCGATCCGGTAAGGCGGCGGCGGTTCGGGTGTGCCGCTGATGCGGGAACTCGTCCACGGAACGCGCTGGTCGATGCCGGCAGCTCGGCTTGGTTCCGCCGCACTCAGCGCGTGAGGTGCCATAAGGCTCAGACCGAGCGTCAGGGGTGCGGTCCAACGGGTCAAGAACCGGGATCGAAAGGCGAGGATGATCATAATCACAGCACAGCGCATCTGGCGGTCAAAGCGGAACAAAGTTAAATCGGGAAACCGACTAAAAGAAAGAGTCAAAATTCGATCTCTGGCCTTCTCGTTAACACCCCGCTTGCGCGGGGGGGGGGCCGAAACAGCGTCCAGGTGGAAAACCGTTTCAACGGTTGGCGGCGCGCCGGGTCTCTCCCCGAGGAGGAAACCGTTCAAACGACTCCCCTGTGGCTCGACCGGCGTTCACCCCGCTGAAGCGGGGTGTTAATAGGTGGCTGGTGGGACAGTTCAGTGGGAATCAGACCTTGCCGTAAAACTCTTCGACGACTTTGCAGAAGGTGTTTTGGCCGACGTTGACGACGCGGATTTCGCGTGTCGCGTTTTCCTCGGAATCACTGGCGTGCGCCGCGTTAACCATGATGGTCTGGCCAAACTCGCGGCGAATCGAACCGGGCGGCGCTTTGGAGGGGTCGGTTGGGCCGAGGACGTCGCGGATTTTTCGCACGGCTTCGGGGCCTTCATAGACGAGCGCGATGCACTTTTCGGTTCCGGGCGCGTGCAGGAGGGTTTCGTCGCACTCACTGGGAGCGCGGCCGGACATGAATTTGACGATATTCCCGAATTGATGATCTCCGTAATGCGGCCCCAAAAGCTGCCCCAGCCGTTTCTCGTCCGCCAACGGAATGGAAAAGCCCAGCTCCTTTTCGAGCACCGTCTTGGCCCGGCTGGCGACGATGTCGGTCAATTTTGTGCGCAGGACTTCGCGAACCGGTCCGTAGAACTCGACCGCCTCCGCCACGCTCATGCGATGGACTTTGATGCCGACAATGTAAAGGCCGGTGCGGGAGAAAAAGTCGATCATGTTGCCGGGACGCCCAGTCGGGAACCGGAAATTGTCCGGCTTGATCAGGACCAGAGTTCGCTGGGGTTTTTCCTCCGAAGCATAGGCAATGGTGTTTTCCAGGATGCCGCCGTCGGTGTCCGAGTACTGCGTCCAGAGTTTCAGTTTGGTTGCCGCCTCCTCGACGTTGGGCGCCGCCAGGACGGCCGGTTCGAAGTAACGCACCTGGTCTCGTTCATCGAGAATCAGATCGCCGTAGGTATCGCGAATGGTTTCGCCGCCGCGACGGTTGGCAATGATGTGTCCCACCACGGCGCGGGTTTTTCGAACCGCTTCGCTACCCTGAAAAAGCAGCATCATGACCCGCCGGCAGCGCTGCGTTTTCGGATCGGGCATGAAGTTCTGAATGATGTAATCTCGAATCAACTCCTGAATCCGGCGGTCTTGCGGATCGTTGGCCGACACGATGGCCTCGGAGTATTCCTTCACCAATTCGGCACTCGGGGCGAACATTCGTGCCGCCACCAAATCCAAACCCGTCCGGGTGATCAGACGAGCCAGGATGCCCCCGGTGCGGGACTTGTGAAGCGAGTAAGGGGTAATGATGACGTAAGCAAGTTGCTGAGGCATACGAAGCGAAGAAAGAGAATCAAGCGGCTGGAAGCGACGGCGTCTGCGGCGCTGCCGCAGCGGGAGCCGGAGTCGCTTTGCCACCGAGGATTTTGAACATGACCACGCCGCAGGTCGGGCATTTGCCCTTGATCGCCTTGCGACCGTTCTTCATCAACTCTTCAACGGCGTCGGCAATTTCCTTTTTGGCTTTGCACTTAACGCAATATCCTTCTGGCATACAAATATCCTGATGATCCGCCTACGCCCCTGCGTGGTTCATGGCGATACCTTACGGGCGGTTCGTCCGGAACGTCAACTGGGAAACCTTCGGAAATCTGAGCAAATCGGCACTTATTGGCCCGAAAAGAACAACTTTTGACAACCTGCCTTTGACCCGTCGCTGGTGAGCTTTCGGAACGGCTTGCAAACGAGGTCTTGGCTTGCCCTCTGAATCGGAATGCTTTTGGGCCCAATAACTTAGCTTAGAGCGTGTCCGAAAATTCCGCGGGGTCCTGCGGCGAGGGATTTTGGCTGTGGCCAAGGCGGCGAGGTCCGAGCATCCCCAACGCGGGCTGTAAGGACCGAGCCAACGCAGGCCACGGACAAAAGACCCGCCGCCCGGAGGGTTTTCGCGCCAAAGGCCGCCTGGCTTCGTTGCTCCTCAGTCGAAGATCCAGGGAGGATATTCTCCTTCGTTGCGCCTCGCCATCCGGCCTTTGGCGCGAAAACAGGACCCCGCGCAATTTTCGGACACGCTCTTAGAGACCGGCCCCTCTGAAAAGGCGCTCAGGCCGAAGCCAGATGCCTTGCCTGGCGCTTCGGGACCGCCGATGAAGGCATTGGACGTTGAGGAGATTGATCGGCTGGAAGGACATCGCGGAGGAATCCCGGAATTTCCGAACGGCCGCTTCGCGACCAATCGCGCCCCATCGACAGTGCGACTTCCGACTTGGCGTGGCCAAGCGTCACGGTCAGGAACTCAAACAGCATCTCCGCCAGGTTGACCAGTCCGATGCTATGGCAGCGTTCGAGCTTTGCGTAAAGCCAGTCGCTCAGCCGCATAAAGCCGTCGAACGGCGAGTTTGAATTCATCCAAAGCAAAGGCGTGGTTTCGATGAAATTGCCGCTGTTCGCCACCAGATCCCAGTAGCGCGCGAAACGCCGCATCCGTTGCATCGACGCGAAGTCGATCAGCTTGTTCTGGAGAATCTCGTAAGGAGCATGAGCGCTATAGACCATGGACCACTCTCTATCGTGACGAACGATGGGCGTGCCTCGCAAACGTTTGAGGATGCCAACCTGAATCTCTTGCGGCCCCAACGCGACCAACCGGTCGAATCCTTGTCCAAAGCTTTCAACGCTTTCACCCGGCAGCCCGACGATCAGATCGGCGTGGATGTGGACCCCGGTGTGTTGGCGCAGGAAGCGGAGATTCTCTTCGACTTTCCGGCAGTTTTGACGACGCTTGATTCGGTTGGCGACTTCCTCATTGAACGTCTGGATGCCCACCTCGAATTGCAGGGTGCCGGGAGGAAACTTCTGAATCAGCGCTCGCAATCCATCCGGAAGGCGGTCTGGAATCATCTCGAAATGCAGGAACAAGCCGGCGTGAAGGCGTTCCAGGAAGAACTCCAGGATCGACTGGCTGACGCTCAGATGCAGGTTGAAAGTCCGGTCCACGAATTTGAACTGTTTCACCCCTCGTTCCAGCAAGCGTTCCAACTCCGACAGGAATCGCGTCAGAGGGAATTGGCGCACCGGCACGTCCAACGATGAAAGACAGAATTCGCACGTGAACGGACAACCCCGCGAAGCTTCCACATAAATGACGCGGTGCGCGATATCGCGATCATCGTAGAATTCGTAGGGCAGAAGAAGTTGACCCAGTTCCGGCAACTCAGATGCAATGACCTTGCTCGAAGGAGGGCTGCCGTTGAGGATTTGCGAGCAAATCTCGGCGAATTTCAGGTCAGCCTCGCCTGTGACCACAAAGTCCGCCACCGATGCGATGGCTTGCTCCTCGGTCTCATAGCTGACTTCCGGACCGCCCAGCACGACCGTCACGCCGTGAGCGACACGCTTCAGCGCGCTCACGACTTCGAGGGAGAGCCCCGCGTTCCAGATGTAAACTCCCAGACCGACGATAGCGGGGTTCTCAGCGAGAATCCTCTCCACGATATCCATCGGGCGCTGGTTGATATCGAACTCCAGGATTCTTGCCTCTGCGCGCAGGGAACCGAGATTGGCCATCAGGTAGCGCAACCCGAATGCCGCGTGAATGAACTTCGCGTTGAGCGTGGTTAGAACGATGCGGGCCATTGATTCGTAAAGAAACGTTGCAAGGTTAAATCCTCGACCTGGAGAAGGCCAGAGACATTCCGAATCGCCCCGAATCGCCCGAATCTGTCGAATCCGTCAGATTCACAGAAAGGCTTACCAACCGAAATTCAGGAACAAGCCGACGTGAAGGCGTTCCAGGAAGAACTCCAGGATCGTCAGACCTGATTGCCCGGCCTACAGCCCGCAAAAAGCCGCAAAATCATTTGACACTATCTGACTTACGCATGAGATTCCCGGCTCAGAGCGTGGCATGAACGAGCCAAAACTTGAAAGCTATGCGATTAGTTGTGTTCCAAGGTATGGAGAAGCACAACATCTTGTAGGTTTTGGCTTTACTTGAGTTCCTCTTTTCGATTTTATTAAGTCTCGATGTATTTGAAGAACCTAACCCTCTTAGGCTTTAAGTCTTTCGCAGACAAGACCTCCCTGAACTTCCTCCCTGGCGTCTCTGCCATCGTCGGGCCAAATGGTTGCGGAAAGTCGAATGTTTCGGACGCGATTCGCTGGGTTCTCGGTGAGCAATCTGCAAAGGCCTTGCGCGGCGGGGAAATGGCAGACGTCATTTTCAATGGAACTGACCACCGGAAGCCCTTAGGAATGGCCGAGGTGTCCCTGACCATTGGGGACATGGATTCCGAGAATCTCAAGGCGGCGGGGGTTGATCTGGCCTACAACGAGGTCACCCTGACGCGTCGCGTGTTCCGGGACGGCGGCAGCGAGTATTTCCTGAACAAGATTCCTTGCCGGCTTAAAGACATCCAGCAGTTGTTCATGGGCACGGGCGTAGGCCGGACAAGTTACAGCATCATGGCCCAAGGGAACATTACCCAAATCATTTCCAGCAAACCGGAGGACCGCCGGATGGTCTTCGAAGAGGCCGCCGGGATCACGAAATTCAAATCCCAAAAAAGGGAAGCCCTCCGCAAGCTTGAATACACCGAACAGAACTTGTTGCGCGTCTCCGACCTGATCCGGGAGGTGAAACGGCAGATCGGCTCCCTCCAACGTCAAGCCGGCAAAGCGCGCAGATACAAGCAACTCATGCTGGAACTTCAGCATCTGGACACGCAACTCGCGCGCCACCAGTTCGACTTATTGGAATCCGAGATTCGCGAGAAGGAATCCGCTCTCGAGAAACTCCGGGTCGAGATCGAGCTTTGCTCTGAAAGCGTGTTGCGCAGCGAAGAAGAGATCTCGCAGTTGCGGAGCCTTTTGGCGGAGCTCGAGGAAAAGATTCATGCCGCCGAATCGCAAGGCCACGAATTGAAAAACCAGGCCGACCGCCACGAGGCCAACATTCACTACAACGAAGAGCGTCTCCGAGAACTCGAAACCCAAAACGCCCGAACGCATGCCGAGATCACCCAGGGGGAGGAGCGCCGTTCGGCCGTGGAACAGGAAATCACGGTCGTGGCGGACCGATTGTCCGCGTCGAGGGCGGCGCTCAACCGGCATCGGGAGGTTTTGCGCCAGAAGCAGGATGACCTTCATCGAATCGACCGCGAGTTGCTGGAGCGTCAGGAAGCGTTGCGCCGGGCGCAGGCGGAGACCTTCGGGCTGGCGCAGCAACTCACTCGCGCCCGGAATGAGATCACCGCGCTGGACCTCCAGAAACAGGGCAATGTCGTGCGTCTTGAGAAGTTGTCTGCGGAAAAAATTCAATTGGAAGAAGAGCGGGGCCGTCTTGAAGCCCGGCTCGCTGAGTTCGCCGCAACGGTGGAGACCGAAAAACAGAACGTCCAGGTCAGCCGCGGCACGGTGGAAGATCGGCAACGGCGCCTGCGCGAGATTCAGCAGGAATTGAATCAGTCGGGCCAGGAACTGGATGGTTTGCTGCGCGACCAGGCCGAGCGGCGTTCGCAACTCAACGTGCTGGAGCAACTGCAGTCCGACTATGAAGGCTTCAGCGCCGGCGCGCTGGCTGTGCTCAAAGGCACTCAGAACGTCCTGGGGTCGCTCACGGACAAACTCCGCGTGCCGGACAACTACATCATGGCGGTCGAGGCGGCTCTGGGCCATCACTTGCAGCTCGCGCTCACGGAACAGGCCGAATCGGCTCAGTCCATCCTGGCCAGCCTCACAACGAATAAGAAAGGCCGGGCCAGCATCGCGGCTCTTGCCCTGTCGAGAAGTCAGAATGAACCCGCTCCATCGACATCTGCTTCACTTCCTCTCCCCGCCAGGCACGAGTGGGGAGAGGATGCAGGAGAGGGGAAATCCCATCAAGACGGTCCTCCGCTCCCCAGCGCTCTCCTCCCTTCGCAGGGAAGAGAGGGAGAATCTCCATCCGACCCTTCAGTTTCACCGGACGCTTTGCGCGTGCTGGCTCTGAGCGTTATCCAGGCCGACCCGTCCATCCGTCCGCTTTTGGATCGGTTGCTGTGCGACACCTTCATAGTCCAGGATTTGGCCGCAGCCACGGCTTTTTGGAAGTCGCAGCCCGGTCGATTTGTCTTCGTGACCTTGACCGGTGAAGTGCTGGATCGTCATGGGATTTATACCGGGGGCTCCGGGAATTACTCGCAGAAGGCGCCCTCCTCCGCTCTCGGCCGCAAGAACCAGATCGCCGAACTTCAGACTCAGCTTACCCACTTGCACGACAAGATCGCCGAAGCCAGCCGTCGAAAGGGCGCCTTGCAGAGCGAACAAACAGCGTTGCAGGCGGGCCTCCAGCAAGCCCAGGCCGACCTCCGCAAACACGAGGTCGCGATTGCGACGCGCCAAGGCGAATTCAACGCGCTCCAAGTCTCGTTGCGGTCGTTGCACCAGAAGATCGACACCGTAGTGTACGAGATTCAAAGCCTGGCCGCCCAGGACCAGGAGGCGCAGGCCCGCCGCACCGCGCTGTCGGACCAACTCCGAGAACTCGAATCTCGGGACCGCGCCCTGCAAGAACGCCTGAACGGCATCAACTCTGGACTCGATAATTTGCGCCAGCGCCGGGACTCGGCTCACGCCGAGTTGACGGAAACCAAGGTGGCTTTCGCGGCTGAAGAACAATTGTGCGCGTCCCTGCGCCAGCAAGAAGAATCCCTCCAAAACCGCCTCAACGAATTGATCCAGTTGGTGGCCCAGCAGCGCGCGGACGCCGCAGACTTCGTCCAGCGGCGCATTCAGTGCGAGAGCGCGATTGACGATTCACGGAGAAAAATCGAAGCCCTCCAGCGCGAACGCGAAAGCGCGAACGCCCGGCTCGCCGAACTGCAAAGCGAGAAGCAGGCCCAGGAAGAATTCATCGCGACTCAAGAAGAGGATTTGCGCGGACGCCGCCGCCGTCTCACCGAGCTTCAAGAGCAGCGAGGCGCCATGGATGTCGAACTGGCGCAAAAGCGGATGGGCGTCGATAATATTCGCCAGCGCGTTCGCGAGAAATATCAGGTGAACCTGGACGATGTCCGCAGCGAGTGCATCACCATCACGATTGCCGATCAAGGCCCTCCCAAGGTGCAGACGCTGTCTCCAGAAGAAATGGCGGCCAGCGGGGCTTCGACCGACTGGGACGCCGTGGCCGAACAAGTGACGGCGCTCCAGACGCGGCTGGACGAGATGGGCCCCGTGAATCTCGTGGCCATCGAGGAATATGAGGAGACCGAGCAACGCCACCAATTTCTGTCCACGCAATATGACGACTTGGTGAAAGCCAAACAGCAGTTGGTCGATATCATCAACCGGATCAACGCCCAGACCAAACAGATGTTCAGCGACACCTTCAACCAGGTCCGGGAGAATTTCCGCAGTCTGTTCACCGAGGTCTTCGGCGGCGGCAAGGCGGACTTGCAGCTCGTGGATGAAGGCGACGCTCTGGAAAGCGGCATCGAAATCGTGGCGCGGCCTCCGGGAAAACAACTGCAAAGCATTTCGCTTTTGTCTGGCGGAGAACAAACCATGACGGCCGTGGCGCTTTTGTTCGCGATTTATCAGGTGAAACCGAGCCCGTTCTGCGTCCTGGACGAACTGGACGCTCCGCTCGATGAATCCAACATCAACCGGTTCATCCGCGTCTTGCAGCGGTTTCTCGCCCATTCGCAGTTTGTCATCATCACGCACAACAAACGGACGATCGGGATGGCCGACGTGTTGTATGGCGTGACCATGCAGGAGCAGGGCGTGAGCAAAATCGTCAGCGTCAAGTTTCACAAAGCCGCGGAACCGGCCATGGATCATCTGGCCGTGCCGCTGGAGCCGCTGCCGCCGGCGCCAGTGGAAGAGGAGGAAGACCGCCTCCAGCCCACCGCCGAAACCATGGACGTGGTGATGGCAAAGTAGGGTCGCCGACCCGCAAGTCGCGGCTTGATCTTCGAGCGGCGCTTCTTCACGCTGGAACCGTGCTAACGCGCAAACGCTTATTCCCATGGCCACAACCCAAGAACTGGACGAACTGACCCAACACATCCGGAAAGTCCTCCCGGATCAGAAGGCGATGAGCAACTTGCGGACGAATCCGCAAGCCAACGTCGTCGAGTTCACCTGGCACGCCCGGCACTTCGTGGTTCGCCCCACGCTCGATGTGTTCGAGCTCAAAGGACAAACCCTCTTGATTACCGGCGCGTCGATGTTGATTCAGGCCGCGCTCCGCACCAAAGACAAGAATACGAAGGTTGTCGAAGCAGTGATCGAGACTCTCCACGCCGCGGAGGACAATATGCGCGCCAACCAGGACCGTGGTCTGGCGCTTTTGGTGGAGATCAAGAAGAGCTTGTCTAAGCTCGCCGGGAAGTAACCTCAGCGCACGCCGGCGTTGAGGCCGCTTCGGCACGACTTGGAGAGGCAGGCTTGAGCGTCCATCGTTCCATTCGACGCGGTTTGCCGTGATCAGTAACCGTCGCGCCGACCGACTCGCAGGCAAACCCATGGCCTCCGTTTCCCGAGAATTGGTTGTCTGTCACAAAGCCGTCCCAACCTGTGATCTGAACGCCGCACCCTTGCTTGCTCTGCATGATGGGTGATTCATGGGTGATTCTCCCATGAGAAAATGCTGCTTGTCGGACGGTGATTTGAGGTATATTGTCAGCGCGCAGTATGCGAATAACCATCGAAATTGATGCTTCTGAATTGAAGAAAATTCAACAATTGACTGGGCAAAAGAAGAAATCGCCCGCGGTTAGCCGAGCGCTCGCAGATTACCTGCGCATCCAGCAAAAGCAGCGTCTCATCGAGCGGGCGTTGACCGGAGCGACGGACTTTTCGCTGACGAATGAGGAACTGGAAGCCCGCGATCTCTATGAGGCTCATTGATTCCTCGGCCTGGGTGGAATTCCTCCGGCGCAGGGGCGATCCCAACGTCAAGAGCCTCGTGGCCCGACTGCTCCAAGCCGACCACGCTGCCTATACTTGCCCGATTCGATTTGAGTTGCTCAGTGGGGTGAAGCCGGACGAAGAAGACGATCTCGAACAGGCCTTCGCACTCAGCCGCCATGTCGTATTCGAGCCGAGCGACTGGCGTGATGCAGCCTTGCTCGAACGCCAACTTCGAGCGAGAGGATTGACGATTCCCCGGAACGATCTGTTCGTCGCCACGGTGGCCATTCGCACAGGGCTGCCTGTTGTTTGCCGGGATACGCACTTCGACGCCGCCCGAAAGTGCGCCGGTGACAAACTGCAAGTGGAGCAAGTCTGAGCCACCCATCGACGATTCAAAACTTTCATCGGATTCTCACGTCCGGCACGGATGTCGTTGATGCAATCCGGTCCGGCGCCATAGGGCCCAGGGACTGGCCGAGCGGCGTTTATCTCGGACGCATGGAATTTGGTTGCTTAGCGCCTGGCGCGATGCAATCTTCCAGCGTCATGCGCCGAATCCTTTTCCTCCTCGTTTGCGTTGTGGCGTCCCAGACGTCGCTTCTTCAAGGCCAACCCGCCAAGTTGACCATCGATCCCGTTCAACGCCCGATCAAGCTGGGAATCAGCGGCGCGTTGGGCGGCCAGTACGTCCTGGAGCAGAGTTCCAATCCCGGAACGGCCAACAGTTGGGAATTCCTGCTGTCCCTCACGCTCACCGAAAGTTCTCAATCCTGGACCGACGTTAATTCGTCGAGTGCGCCTTATCGCTTTTACCGTCTGCGCGCGTTGGCCAGCCCGTCGGCCGGCGCCGCGAGCGATTTCCGGCTGATCGATCACCAAGGAATGTCGCGCGAACTCAACTATTACTCCACGGCCCGCGTGGTCGTGTTGATTTTCGTTAATGGATTGGATTCGGTGACTCCCTCATCCCTGGCCGCCATCAAAACCCTGAACGACAATTTCAACTCCCAGGGCGCGTTGTTCTGGATGATCGACGCCAATCCGCAGAGCGACCGGGCCGGCACCGCCGCGCTGGCAAAAGCCCGGGGCGTCGATTGGCCCGTGCTGCACGACCGCGCGCAGATTGTCGCCCGAGAATTTGGGGTGACGACGGTCCCGGAAGCGATTGCCATCGATACGGCGGATTGGTCGATTTTTTACCGCGGCGCCATCGACAGCCGAGCGGGTGCCGGGAACGCGCAGGATTATTTTGCTGTTGCGTTGGAGAATTTCCTCGCGGCCAAACCCGTGACGTTCAACCGCACGCGGCCGGAGGGTGCGACGATCACGTTCCCTCCCTCCAAGGCGATTTCCTACTCCGTCGAGATCGCTCCGTTGTTGAAGGAGAAGTGTCTGAGCTGCCACAGCCCGGGCAACATCGCGCCGTGGGCCATGACCAATCACGCCGTCCTGAAATCGTTTTCGGCCTCGATCAAACAGGAAGTCCTGGCCGGACGGATGCCGCCCTGGCACGCCGATCCAGTTCACGGCACCTTCCTGAATGACGCGTCTCTCAAACCCGCCGAAGCTTCTCTGCTGTTGGAATGGATCGCGAGCGGCGCTCCGCGGGGCGACGGCCCCGATCCTTTGGCGGACTCGTTCGCAACTCAACCGCCTCCCAAAGACTATACCAACGCCTGGCCGGCCGAGTTGGGGCAACCCGATCACGTGATTTCAATCCCGGCGCAAAGCCTGCCCACATCTGGCGAGATTCCATACCGATACCTGTCGGTCGTCCTGAATTTGCCTTCCAATGTCTGGCTGCGCGCGGCCGCGGTCGTGCCCGGCAATACGCGCGCCGTCCACCATGCGCTGGTGTTCAATGGAACTCTGGTGGACTTCGTGCGCAGTGGGGGCGGCTTGAGCGGCTACTTCGCGGCCTATGTGCCCGGCGCCAAAGCCACGGCGTTTCCCGAAGGCACGGGCAAACTTCTGCCGAAGAATGCGACGCTCACTTTCCAGATGCATTACACCGCCACGGGCCATCCGGAGACGGACCAGACCAGGCTCGGATTGTATTTCATGAAATCGCCGCCTCCGTTCGAATTGAAGACCGGCGCGGCTGCGACCCTGCTCCTGGCGATTCCTCCGGGTGAACCCGAATACGAAAGCGCCGCGCAAGTCATGCTGTCGCTGAACAAAGATGTCTGGCTGTACGAACTGGCGCCGCACATGCATTATCGCGGCTCGCGCTTCAAGTTCGAGGCGGTCTATCCCAATGGCACGAGCGAAGTGCTGCTCTCGGTCCCGAAATACGATTTCCACTGGCAAACCTTGTACCGGCTCGCGCAGCCCAAGCGATTGCCCGCCGGGACCATCGTCCGTTGCCGCGGCGCCTTCGATAATTCTCTCCAAAACCCGGATAATCCGGATCCCGGCGTGACCGTCCGATTCGGCGAGCAGACGGACGACGAGATGTTCATCGGTTACATGAACTACGCGGTGATTCAGTAGGCCCGGATCGAGTGGGTGGATTCATGGGAAACTCGGACGAACTCCGAGAAAAATCACCCGCGGCCTGACCGGTTTCGGCAGATACCGGCGACGGCTATGATCTGACCGACCGACCTATCAATAGGAGCCGCATCAAAGAGTCTGATCGTATGAAAGCATGCTCATCCTTCTTTCCGCTTTGGATTATCGCATGGATCTGCGCACTCGAAGGGGTGACGGTCCTCGCGCAAACATCCGGCGGTGGCCAATCCCCAAACTCCGTCTCCAGGCAAGGGAAAGGGACCGCCGTCGCCCCTAAATCCGAAGGCCAGTCCACCAAAGACGGGGCGCCTAAAGCCGGCGATTGGAAACCGCTCTTCGACGGCAAAACGCTCAAGGGCTGGAAAATCACTGACTTCGCCGGCGCCGGAAAGGTCGAAGTCGAAGGCGGCCAACTCCTGCTTCATGAGGGCGCCATTCTGACGGGCGTGAATTGCACGAATGAAATCCCTAAAACCAATTTCGAGGTGGAACTCGAAGCGATGAAAGTCCAAGGCCAGGACTTCTTCTGCTGCCTGACGTTTCCGGTCAACGACTCCCACTGCAGTTTGGTCGTGGGCGGTTGGGGCGGCGCCGTGGTCGGCATCTCCACTATCGACGGCATGGACGCTTCAGAGAACGAAACGACCAAGTTCATGAACTTCGACAAGAACCGCTGGTATCGCATCCGCGTCCGAGTCACCCCCGCCAGAATCGAGACCTGGATCGACGACGAGAAGTTTGCGGATCAGCCGCTGGAAGACCGCAAGATCAGCATGCGTCCGGGCGAGATCGAATTGTCCGCCCCTTTCGGTGTCGCGACCTACCAGACGACCGCCGCGCTGCGGAATATCCGCATTCGAGAACTCAAGGGAAAGTAAGTCGGTTGTTGGCGCGTGTTTCCTCTTTCGCACTTCCCATGAACCAGACGGTAGGGCGAGCTTGTCCCCAGCGAGCTGAGTCGGACGTGTTCCACGCATGTCGAGCGGCTCGCCGGGACGGACTCGCCCTACCAGCGACGGGTTCATGGGCTGCGAGCCTGGGTCTGAAACCAAGGGAACTTCCCATGAACCAGACGGTAGGGC
>Ga0194120_10001762_pt1 | contig 38315 bp, 34 predicted proteins | sample TA2MahCa65mmetaG_FD_148642 | JGI IMG/M metagenome (GOLD analysis project Ga0194120, IMG submission 148642) | Freshwater microbial communities from Lake Tanganyika, Tanzania - TA2015019 Mahale Deep Cast 65m | ecosystem: Environmental > Aquatic > Freshwater > Lake | place: Tanzania: Lake...
CAAGTTTGGCAGGTATGGCATATGAGCAACGGTTGCAAGTCTATCTATTTTGCTTACAGATAGTTTATCCTTGAATTCCTGGGCATCATTTTTTGAAATAACTTTTGCAGTCCACATTCTTGGGCTGCGGGTAAATATCTGAAACGCGGAACACTCTCGTTCCACTGCATTATCAATTGCTGCAGAAAGCGAGCCAGAAATGGATACGTGCAGTCCCACTCGCATATTGTTTTCCTATACCATCATAATTTAAACCAAAATCAGGCTCTGATTTTTAACTAGAATTTGTATTATTGTATGTGTGAAGCTTGGAACAGAAGAGATTGCAAAATATCCATTTCTCACAGAGGCGGGAAATTACCTGCGCGAAAAAGGATTCACGCTAGAGCAGTTTGGCAATGATGCAGATCTCAAGCCAATAATTGATCTGGCATTATCTCGAATCCAGACGGCAGCAGATGGCAAAATCCTCAATTCCGATTTTTCCATCAAAAACCTAGACATTGAGGTCTTTTCCTTTCTTGTAGCGGTAATACTGCTCAAACAGACCAACATGAATACACTAATCAAGAGATTCTCCCTAGCAGAGGCAAGGCGGGCAGAAAAATTCCTAGAAAAAGACCTAACCAACTCTCATACAAATGAAGAACTTGCAATCAAAATCATCAAGGATCTGTTCTCCATGAATGTCACAAAGTCAGGCGATTATTTTGTCATACCTGCGTCTGATTATCTGATGCATTCGGTGCATTTTCACGAAAAAGAATGGAAGCTAGTCAACAGGCTAGTCGATGACGGAAAAGTCTTCCTTTCCGCACATGAAACCGTCCGATTGATACGAAAAGAGCTTGACAATTTCATTGCAAAAAAAATCCAATCTGCAAGCATTCCTAGTATACCCGAGTCATTTAGAAAGCCAATTGACACATTATTGACACTGGCAAAAAAATTCACAGTCCAAATTGTAGAAACAACAGAACAGCCCCCGTGCATCAAGCACGCACTAGAAATACTACACAAGGGCGAAAATCTCCCCCATTCAGGCAGATTCATGCTGGCAACATACCTTCTCAACAAAGGCCAAACAATAGAAGAGATTGCGCCGCTTTTCAAAAATGCACCAGACTATAACGAAAAAATCACACTATACCAGCTAAAGCACCTAGCAGGAAACTTTGGAAGCGGCACCAAATACGCATGTCCTTCATGCGAAAAGCTGAAAAGCGAAAATCTTTGCTTTGCAACGCCAGAATGCGCAGGTATAATCAACCCACTCCAATTTGGAAGGAAAAAAATCCCAAATGCATGACAAAGACGTAAAATTCCTAGAGGATGCATTCAAGAAATACTATTTTGATCATTTTGATCTGATTCATACACCAAAAAACCCAGAGATGCGCGAGTTTGGCTATCAAAAATTCAATTCCGGCATGACTAGGCATATCTCGCTAAAATCAGACAAGGATCTGCATCTGTTGTTGATGAAAAACATTCCATCTGATGTATATTGCTCTAATGCGCGTTATTCATTCCCAAATTTGCCGATGGCAGAAAAAGACTGGCAAAATGCTGATCTAATATTTGACATTGATGCTAAAGACCTGCATCTACCTTGCAGGCAAAATCATACCATCAAAAAATGCACCTCTTGTGGTAATATTGGCAATTCTGAATTGTGCTCACAATGCAATGCGACCAAGTTTGATACAGTATCTGTGTTGTGCAATGACTGCATTGCCGGGGCAAAAAAAGAGCTCGACAAGCTGATTACAATTTTAATCAGTGACCTTGGCATACCAAGGCAAAACATTACTGTGTATTTCTCAGGAAACGAAGGGTTTCATGTCCATGTCACTTCAGTATACGAAACCTTGGATTCTAGGCACCGTGCAGAATTAGTAGATTATCTGACATTTCGCGGAGCAACTCCCGAAACCTTTGGCGCCAGAACAAATTTCACAAAATCAGTATTTCCTGATCTTGATGATAAGGGCTGGCTTGGTCGAGTATCAAAGGCAGTCTTTGGTGCAAAATCAAACAAGGCCAAAATATCAAAGCAGATAATATCTGAAGGATATTTTCCTTTCAAAAAAAGGATAGAGTCGCTCCAAAAAGAGATTGGTGCACAAATAGACCCAAATGTCACAATCGATGTTCATCGAATATTTCGACTGGGCGGCACAATCAACTCCAAGTCAGGCCTAACCAAGATGCTTTGCACAGATATTGCCAAGTTCAATCCAGGCTCAGATGCCTGCTTTATTGACGAAAGCGAAGTCCCAATTCTTGCCGACTGCCCAGTATCGTTTAGGCTCAAAAACAAAAAGTTCGGGCCCTACCACAAAGAACAGATAAGCTTGCCAAAATATGCCGCAGTCTACATGATTTGCAAGGGCTGTGCCAGCGTTTCCTAGGCGCAAAACTATCCCCAAGACATTAATTTATCTAAAATTGAGCAAATTTTGAATTTGTACAGTTCCTCACAGTCTAGTTCATCGCCCCCAGGCGCAGGCAAGCTAATCCGACTTGGCATAGTCGGCATAATTGGTATCATTGTTCTTGTAATGGTTGGAAACCAGGGCGTTATACTATCAATGAACATGACAGAGTTTGGCGACCAGTACACAAAGCCACTCCAATATTCCCTTATCTCTGCGGTGGTCCTAGCGGCAATAGCCCTAGTCAACGTAGATGCCAAAAACCGCTCCTCAATAGTATGGTATTCAATACATGTAATGGTGATGTTCCTAAACAGAACAGCACACGATCCAGTAACCAAAAACATTTCCAGCTTTAGGGATTACAAGCTAAGCGTCCCACAATTTGCAATTTGGCAGATTACCAAGATCTTTCTTTTTGGCGCATTCTTTGTCAATATCATGTTCGGCCTTGCACTGACACATCTCCTGGATGGAAACGATCTTGGAGTGGACAAGCTCCCAGGTTTGTTTTCACTGCCGTTTAGCACCCCACAATCATCCGATGCAGCACTCACAGTAATAGAATTAATTCCGGCACTAACTATTCTAGTCCCACCACTTTTCGGAGTAATTGGAATAAGGCTGGGGCTCTATGTCGGATTACACTCTATAGTCAAGGTAATCACATCTTACATTTCCGATTCGTCCCAAGGCAAACCCAAGTTCCTCAACTATGTCTCTACCATAGAGGCAGTCATAGGAATCGGCATAATCTGGGCCGGAATCAACATGTTCTTTACAGAACAAATCGACTACAACACAAAATATGTAATTGGTGCAACACTAGGCGCAGGCTTTGTCCTAATTGCATTTGCCATCTTTGATAAAATTCGCTCAAAGGTTCTGACTCATCCAATCAAGCGTGACATCTACATCCGGGTTTTTGCGCTAATTGCAATTGGAATCATTGCAGGAACAATAATGGCAGTAAACAACAGCATTGCAGACACTCGCAAAATCGAATACCTAGGCCCGTACACCCAGCAACAAATTACACTGAATCGATACCTAGGAGAGCTAGACAAAGTCACCATAACCACAAACGATGTCAAGCTGACTTCTGTATCGCCAAACAACATCAAATCCTACATACAACAAAACCGAGATGTTCTAGATTCAGTTAGGATCTGGGACTGGGAGGCAGCATTTGCCAAGCTAAAGCCGGAAATTGGTCTAATCCCATATATCACATTTGGAGACAATGACATTTTGCGATTCAACAGCACATTATACTGGACAGTATCAATGAAGCCAATCATACCCAGTACGGTAAGTCTTGAAAATCGGTGGTACAACGAGCACCTAGTATACACTCATGTCCCAGAAGGATTCCTTACTTTGGAGGCAACAACTGGCCAATCAGTAAACAGTGAAGATCTCTTTTCTCAGAGGTCCATCTATTATGGAGAGGGTGGACTGTTCCGAGAGACTTGGTCTGCATATCCAACAAATCGAGGAAGCACAAGCGCAGAAATCAACAACGCCCTATATTCCGGCGCAGGCGGCATCTCTTTGTCCCCACCACTAAGCTGGGTCTTTGAGCCAAACTTTTTGCTCTCATATCCAAGCACGCCAGTCCATGTAATGAGATACAAGGACGTCTATGACCGAATGGAAACACTATACCCGTATTTTCTCTATGACATGTTTGGCCAAAAGCTCGACATTTACCCAGTAACTGATGGCACAAGCACATATTGGCTCGTACCACTAATCATCGGGTTTGACACTCATTCTGTACCATGGTCCATGGGAAACCCGTATCTTAGACTGGTAGGCTTTGCCCTAGTTGACACCTATGATGGGGATATCACACTGCTCAAGCATGGCGATGACTATTTTGCCGAAATTCTAGAATCACAATATGGCGAAAAGTTCCAGCCAATCCCATCATGGTTAACTGAGCAAATCCGATACCCACAGGAGCTATTCACATGGAAGACAGAAATGTTCAACATTTACCACGTAACTGACACAGAGACGTTCATCCAGGCAAACACGTTCTTCCAGATTCCAGAAAAAATAGACGCATACTATGTTCAGGCAAAGCCTCCTGGATTTGACAGTACTCAATTCCTAGGATTATTGTCTTTGGAGCTCCGAGACTCTAGAGGAAAAAACCTCTCTGGATACATGATAGTGGAAAATGACTTGCCAACACTTGGCAACATGCACTTCTACCAGGTCCCGCTCAACTCTACTACAAAGCTTATCGGACCTACTGCGGTCAGAGAGGCACTAGAAAAAGACAATAATTTTGCACAGCTAAAGACACTGCTTAGAACTCCAAGAATTGGCGACAATATTTTGTACAAGGTGGGCGAACATGACGTGTACTTTATTCCAGTATATACTGCAGGCTCTGGAGATGGAGTAGTAGCACAATTAGGAACAATTGCCGCAGTCGGCGCCGCATTCAACGGAGAATACTATGTCGGATTGGGAAATACGCAACAAGAAGCCTTTGAGGCATATCTGCAAAAGCTGGCAGGAGTAGTTCCATCATCTACAACATCCAAACCAGAGCCAGGATTTGACAAAGAGGCAAGAATTGCCAAGATAAAGTTGGCATTTGAGCAAAAGGGACTGGAAATAATCACACCTACAAGCCTGTCCGTTCCACTTTCGTTTAAGGAAGGCGAAGTATCGCTATTCTCACAGGTTGATGCAGAGGCAACAGACAAGCTACTAGACGAGTTCCTAGATGAATTTGTACTGCAAAAGACAAGGCGAGTCCTGATATGGCAAGAACAAGACACCATCAACATTGGTGTCCTATCAACAGTCGAAGGCGTGCCTGAGCTTCACTATATTTCTGTGATTGTGGGCAAGTAATCAAATAAAAGAAGTATTTTCCCAAATTTCTCTAATGTTGTTGCTAGTGGACAATGGTTCCATTTTCACAAAAAAGATTGTCGAGTTTTTGAATCTTACAAAAACAGATCATATTGCCCTGCCATTTGACAAGATAAACCCAAACGAGCTTAACAAATTTGACTCCATAATTCTCTCTGGGCGAAGGCATAACGATCAATCAATGAATGCGCTAAACTCCAAGATCATCAATCATTGCATAGCACAAAAAAAACCAATACTTGGAATCTGTTACGGGGCAGAAATTCTTGCATTAACGGTTGGCGGAACAATTCGCAAAATGTCCTCAATACAAAAGGGACCAGGCACCATACAAATAACACAACAAAACCCCCTGTGTAGCGGTATAATGCAAGTGTACCAAAGCCACAGCTACGAAATATCCACCCTAGGCAAATCCTTGACACAACTTGCAAGCTCTGATTCCTGCAAATACGAGATAATCCAATACAAAGATACCAAAATCTATGGAACCCAGTTCCATCCAGAAATGACCCAGAATGGTTTGTTCCTAATCGAGAAATTCATCAAGCTCTGATCAGTATTAATACAAAATATCAAGTCAAAAAACAATGAGTGAGCACGAGCTATTACTTCCGCAGGTAACTGAGGAAAACATTTGCCTTCCACTAGCAATAAGCGCAGTCTCAAAGTACTGGAATGTAAACCTGCCAATATCTGAGGCAAAGGAAATTGCAAAAAAATACCCAAATGTTCGGGGAAGTATTCTAATTGAGGGAATCGAGCTTGCAGAGCGACACGGCCTAGGCAGCCTAATTTTACACTCTACCATACCAGAACTCAAAAAAATAATCGACATGGGAATTCCACCGATTGTTATTCTGCCAGGACTGTACGAGACAGTCCAGCACACATCAGTAATTTCTGGCTATGACGACTCTGAGAAGATTATAATCCATTATATTCCACAGCAGGACCAAATTGGCGCAATACCTCAAAAACAGTTTGAAAAACTCTGGCAGGAAGACGGCATGCTGATGATACTGCTTGCCCCGCCAGACATAATCTCCAAAATACACGTGGATAACAAGTCCAAGGAAAAATCAAACCGGCTCTGCTTTGTCTCTGAGAAGCTAAACCTGCAGGCAAAGCAAGACGAGGCAATAAAGTCACTAAAGGAGGCAATCACATTGGATGCCTCTAACTCTACTGCCCTGTGCCTTTTAGGAGGTATATACAACGAGAAAAATTCAGCAGAATGCGTTTCATTTTACCAAAAAAGCATAAACTCTAACAAAAAATGCTATCTGGCGTATCGTGGCCTAGGCAACTATTACCTCAAAGCAAAACAGTATGACAAGGCAGAATCAAACTATACTTCCGCAATAGAGATAAACGAAAGCAGGTTTGGCCCAATCTACAAAAACCGCAGAATTGTGTACATGTCGCAAAACAAAAACAAGCAAGCAAAGCAGGACTTTGAAAACTATCTGAAGTATTCCCCAAACGCAAAGGACAGAGCCGACATAATACAAGCAATAAAGGAACTCTAGTGCGGTGTGCGGGAATTGAACCCGCGACCTTCAGCTTGGGAAGCTGACGTCCTGCCAGGCTGGACTAACACCGCGCAGATCGAGTTTTTCAAATTAGCGTTAATATAGTTTTGAGAGTACTATATCACCATGGATGCAAAGTGCCCAGAATGCGACATGACTGCAAAACTAGACGATGATGTAACGCAGGTAAAATGTCCGCATTGCAATTTTGAGGCAGACTATGACACCTATTTGGAAATAATGAAGGACAAGGCAGTCAACATGTCAATTGATTATTTGCCAAAAAGGCCCGGACTATAATTTTACCAAAAAGAGCCCTTGTCTGTGCAGTCAAGGTGCGCACCACAATTACTGCAAACCATGTGGCATGCTTGTATGTCGTCCATTTTGTTGTTGCATCTGGGACATGCGATTTCTTCTTTCATGGTAAATAGTATGAAACATTTGCTTTTATTTTTTCACATGGTTTATTAGCAGGCCAAAAAAACTGAGCAATACTTGGCTAACTTTAAGCTAACAATATCGGACAAGAAAGGAAAGTCAGTCTCCAAAGAGATCAAGGACAAAGAAGCAAATATCTTCATTGGATTGCATCTTGGCGGAGAGGTTGACGCAGCAATTGCAGGCCTTGCAGGAAAACTCAGAATCACTGGAGGCAGCGACAAGTCCGGAATTCCAATGCGTGCAGACATTTACGGCTCTGCAAGAAAACAAGTCCTCATATCAAAGGGAGTGGGCCTGAAGCGAGTCAGCGACGGCCAACGCAAAAGGCGACTAATGCGAGGAAATACAATCTCAGAAGAAATTTATCAGCTCAACTGCTCTTATGACGGCGAGATCAAAATAGAAGAAGCTCCTCCGGCAGAAAACAAGGCATAACTTAACATAGTACAGTTTTCGAAGTTTTTCATTGCATTGGCGTGAAACTTTACCTGACTGGTATGTAAAAAAATATGGTTACCAACCATGTGTCAACATTGGCACTGCAGGACATGTAGATCACGGCAAAACAACGCTAATCCAGGCACTGACAGGCCAGTGGACCAGTGTTCACAGCCAAGAACTAAAGCGAGGAATCACTATTCGAGTTGGCTATTCCGATGCGGCATTTTACAAGTGCAAAAAGTGTGAGGTGCCATTAGGCTATTCCACAACGCCGACCTGTCCTAATTGCGGAAAGGAAAGCGAGCTGTCAAGAGTAGTTAGTTTTGTGGACAGTCCAGGCCACGAAAGCCTCATGGCAAACATGCTCTCTGGCGCTGCGCTAATGGATGGCGCGTTACTTTTAGTTGCGGCAAATCAAAAGGTCCCGCAACCCCAGACAAAAGAACACCTCCTGGCACTGCAAATTCTTGGAATCCAACAAATTGTCATTATTCAAAACAAAGTTGATCTAATATCATACCAGGACGCGACTGCAAACTATGCAGACATTGTAAAATTTGTCAAGGGAACAAAGGCAGCCAAGTCCCCAATAATTCCAATTTCAGCCCAATCACGACTAAACATTGATGCTCTAATTGGCGCAATAGAGGAAACAATCCCAACTCCAACCAGAGCAGAATCCAAAGAGCCAGTAATGCACGTACTAAGATCATTTGATGTAAACAAGCCTGGAACTAAAATCAAGGACATCAAGGGAGGCGTAATTGGTGGAAGCCTCACACAGGGAACATTCTCAATAGGTGATGAAATCGAGATAAAGCCAGGAATCCTGAACCCCAAAAAGAACTCTTACGAGCCAATCAGAACTCAAATCATCTCTCTGGGTACTGCCGCAGGAATTGTAGATAATGTAAAGCCTGGAGGCCTAGTGGCAATTGGCACAAAACTTGATCCGTCAATGACACGAAGTGACTCGTTTGTTGGAAGCGTCATTGGCAAGCCAGAAACATTACCCGATAACGCATCCGATGCACGACTAGAGGTAAGCCTCTTTGATTCCGCAGTTGGAACAATGAATGACATCAAGGTCTTGCCAATACAGGTAGGAGAGTCACTGCGACTAAACATTGGCACAGCACCTGTCTTGGCAAAAGTAGCCAAAGTCAAATCAGAGAAAATCGAGGTCCAGTTCAAGCGACCAGTATGCCTCTTTGAGAAAAGCAATGTTGCGCTGAGCCGCAAAATAGAGGACAGATGGAGACTAATTGGTGCAGGAATAGTTGGTTAAGGTAATATGCGATACGAGCTTTCTAATCCATCTAGCTAATCACAGAATAAAAAATCTAGCCACACTAGACACCGACATTGGAGAAATCCAGTTTTTGGTGCCAGATATAGTTCTTGCAGAGCTAAAAAATCTTGCAAAAAAAGAGGAAAAAACCAAAGAGGCAACAAATACCATCCATTACATCAAAAACTGGCAGACAATCAAAATTGGCGGAAGCTTTGCAGACGACTCTATTCTGTATTATGTCAAAGATGTAGGCGGAGTAATCGCAACAATAGACAAGGCCCTAAAATACAAAATAAAAAACCACGGCGGCTCTGTCATATCTATTGCAAACAACAGAATAGTGCTTGAAGCCAGCAAAGGTTTAACTTGATTATTTCAGAATAATACCCATGGAGTACAATGGAGTACAAATCAAGTGGTATGGCCATGACACCTTTACATTATCGTATAACAATCTGACTGTCTGCATTGATCCGTACCAGCTAGAAAAAAAAATCAATGCCGATATTGTTCTAGTATCGCACAATCACTTTGATCACCTAAGCAATGACGATCTGCAAAAAACATCCACAGAGAAAACCACAATCATTGCAGCAAAGGAATGCCTAGGCCAAATCAAGGCAAAAAGCAATCAGGTAATTGGAATAGAGCCAGGCGAGGAAAAGACTGTTTTCGACATCAAGATAAGGGCGGTTCCTGCGTACAATCTTGACAAGATAAATCCGCAAACAAACCAGCCGTTTCATCCAAAGCAGGACAAAAAGGTCGGATTCATCATTACAATTAACAATTCAACGTTTTATCATGCGGGAGACTCTGACTATATTCCTGAAATGAATGAACTTTCACCAGACGTATTCTTTGTGCCAGTAAGCGGCACATATGTCATGACAGCAAAAGAGGCGGCAAGCTCTGTTCTGGGAGTAAAGCCCAACCTTGCAATACCAATGCATTATGGAAGCATTGTTGGAAACAAAGATGATGCAGAGTCGTTCAAAAAACTTGTTAGCTCGTGCCAAGTTCAAATACCCACAAAAGAGTAATAAACACACTTTGGGCAAAAAACACAATTGCTTTCTAACAAACGACTTTTCTCTGTAGGTAGCTTTGAGTTTTACCTACATCACTTGCTCATAATTGGCATTTTGTCATTATCATTTTCCATATCTGCAATGATCCGAGGCCAGGCAGCTGACTATGGATTTCAGCTAAACGAGTTTGATCCGTATTTCAACTACAGGGCAACCCAGTTTATAGTAGAAAACGGAATCCCTGCCTATTTTGAATGGCATGACGACATGAGCTGGTATCCATTTGGACGAGATGTTGCAGGCACATCCCAGGTCATGCTGCATATTACCACTGCAGTGCTTTATGGCGCGTTTGGCGGAGACTTGTATGGGTTTACAATTGTGTTTCCTCTGGTTGTTGGCTCGCTTACCACAATTGTAGTATTTGCACTTGTCCGGGTAATTGGCGGAACTACAGCCGGCTTGTTTGCGTCCTTGATGTATTCAATATCATTACCAATAATCTCAAGAGGCATGCTTGGCTGGTTCAAGTCTGAACCATTGGGACTGTTCTATGGATTATTAGCAGTGTATCTGTTTTTGAGTGGAATAAAATCATCTTCGCACAAAATAGCCGCAGCAAAGCTAGTCGGTGGGGGAATACTCCTTGGCTTTGCGTTTTCGGCGTGGGGCGGAACTGACTTTTTTGTCCTCCCAATAGGACTTTTCATTTTATCATTACCGTTTACCAGAAAGGACACCAATTTTCTGAGATGGGCAATACCTCTGTTCATATTGGGCCTGGCGATCTCTCTTGCACCACTTGAAAGGCCAGGTCTTGGATTCTTTGGCAAGGCAAGTGGACTTTTGATAATCGGTCCGACATTATTCCTGATCGCATCGTCATTTATCCAAAAAATTGCTGGTGAGCAAAAGGCACGACGCTACACTGCATTGTTTTTGATTGCAATAATACTTGCCGGAATTGGAATACTTTCTGCAAACGTGTTTGGCCTGCCTAGCTTTAGATACCTTAATGCAGTAAATCCGTTTTTGACCACACTTGATCCGTTGACTGACTCTGTAGCAGAGCACGCCACAACCACGGTATTTCAGTCATTTTTGTTCAATTCGGTGTTTATGATATTTGGAGGAATCGGAATCTGGCTTGTCTTTAAAAATCTCACAAATGACGCAAATCAGCGAAGAGATGTTCAAGTATTTGCACTGATCTTTGGCCTGCTTGGCGTATACATCAGCTCCGCATTCATCAGACTGGAATTGTTCTCATCTATTGCACTCGTGATATTGGGTTCTATCGGCCTTGCGTTACTAACAAAAGAAATCTTCAAACCCGCAAGGCAGGAAAGCAAAAAACTAGTCAAATCTCATCCAAAGACAATCAAGATTTCATTTTTGGTTGTAATTACAATATTTCTGATCACACCGATGATGGTACCTGCAAGTGCAAACTGGATAAGCGGCGGAAAGGCACCACCAACAATACTAAACGGCGGAAGCAACTACAACATTGCAACAAGTGACTGGCTTGATGCTATGGACTGGCTTAGAGAAAACACGCCAGATGACGCAGTTGTGGCGTCGTGGTGGGATTATGGTTATTGGATTACGACATTAGGGGAGAGAAGATCCATAGCAGACAATGCTACTTTGATTGACTGGAGAATAAAGCAGATGGCTCAGGCGTTTTTGAGCACGCCTGACCAAGGATGGAAAATACTGCAAGAAATGGACGCTGACTATGTCCTGATTTATGTAGCTGCACAGAAAATCAACACGGAAGATCCTCCACTATTCTTTGTCCAGGGTGGCGGGGATGAGAGCAAAAAGCAATGGTTTATGAGAATTGGCGGATTTGACACACAAAAATTCCTCTATGATGATGGTGTCAGTTCTACCCCTGAATTTTGGAGCAATACACTACTTGGTAGAATGATTCCATTTACTGTATATGGCTATGTTGACCTTGCAAGCCAGAGACAAGCCGACATTTATGTTTCAGGATTCACACCAGTGTATCTTGATGATATCAAGTATCCAAAAGAAGGAAACGGCCCACTAAAGCTAGCATACATGTCTCCTGGCTTCTTCATAAAAGAAACCGGTGCAATCAACGGCGTTCTGATTTATGAAATAAACAAGAACTATGTACCATCAGAAGCTCCAGCCGCACAGGCCACTACACCAATAGCACCGACTGAAGCCCCAGAATCGACTAATCCAATTGCGACAATATTTACAAACTTTGGTGACATTGTAGTTGAGCTAAATCCAGAAATCGCGCCAAACACAGTTGCAAACTTTGTAAAATTAGCCGACTCGGAATTCTATGACGGAACACTTTTCCACAGAATCATATCCACATTTGTAATACAGGGAGGAGACCCAAACACAAAGGACCAGCCTCCAGGAACATGGGGAACTGGCGGACCTGGCTATAGCATAGATGCAGAAATTAGCAATCTCAAGCACACAAAATATGTAGTGTCGATGGCACGCGGAACCGACATTAACAGCGCAGGATCACAGTTCTTTATCATGACTGGCGATGCTCCATTCTTGGATGGTAAATACACAATATTTGGCAAAGTCATTCAAGGCCAAGAAGTAGTTGACAAAATAGCTTCACTGCAAACTGATCTAAATGACAGGCCAGTTGACTTTGAGTCGGCACGAATTAAGAGTATTAGAATTTCCTAGTCCCTGAACTTGTTCATTATTCTATAGCGAGCATACTTGTCGTCTGGCGAGAATTTAGCGGGATGGGCAGTCACGGTTTTTGCCTGACAGGCGGTACATTCTTCCTTTAGTGTGTATTTTTTGCATTCTGGGCACTTGCGAAGCTGGAACTTCAAGTTATCCTTCCCGTGTCTTTTTTGATTCTTCTCTGGTAAAGCTAAAGGTGCCGTTGCTTTTTTCTATGATTTTTTGAATTTTATCCAGAATTGGCTTGAGCATTCTCTCCGCTGTCTTAAAGTCAGGACCTGTGACACTTAGTCTGTATTTTGGCGCGCCAATATAGGTCACGGAAATGCTTGATGTCTGATCGCCAATGGAATCCAAGATTGCGTTCTTGATTACTTCAACACCGTTTGATTGGTTGCATGTAAGCTCACAAATTCCACGTATCTCTACAGATGGTGGCTTTATCTTGGAGCTTGTCTCTTGTATTGCAGAGGCTGTCTTTTTTGCCAGCTTGAGCTCATCTAATACTCCAATTCCCTTTGTTGCCACATCTAAAAATGCGTCATAAACAAAATCGTATTTTGAGAAAATTGCATCTTCTAGCTTTTCAATGTCTTTGTCTGTTAGCCCTGCGGATGTCTTTACTGCATCTAGTAGTGTTTTTCCTTTTTCAATTCTTTTTACCTCTAGAAGCTTTTTCTTTTGCTGCTCCTTTGATACCTGTTTTAGTGAAAGATCAATTTCAGATCGTCCTGGATTTACCTTTTTTACCAAAAGGACCTTTTTTTCGCTCTCACGCACAAACTTGCTAACAGAGCGAACCCATCCGGGGGCAATCTCAGATACATGCAAAAATCCCTGCATATTGTCGTATTCATCAAGTGTTACGTATGCACCATGATCAGTAAGTTTGGTAATTGTTGCAAGAACAATCTCTCCTATCTCTGGAAGCTCCTGAGTTTGTGTGACCAATGCAGCTCTGGCTTGGACTACATAATTTAATGTTGTCTAAAAGTCAATGCCTTTTTTTGCACGAATACCTTTCTGAAATGGATGTTTTATTTCTCGCATCTCAGTTACCAGATCTGCCGCATCAATTATTTGCTGTTTTACATGATTTCCAGTCAGAACCAAAGTTACTTTTTGTGGTTTGATTTTTATCAAATCCAAAACGTCCCCGACATCAGCTAGTCCTAGATTTACTGCATAGTTGATTTCATCTAGGATTATAATGTTGTATTTTTCTGAGAGGATTTTTTGTTTGGCGATCTCTAGTGCTTCTTTTGCAATTTTCTGGTGTATTTCTTTTGGGGTCTTGTCATCCAAAATACCAACAAAGCCCTTTCCTACTGCTGTCAGCTCAAACTCTGGCTCTAGTCTCTTTGATGAGCTCATCTCGCCATAATGCCAGGATCCTTTGATGAACTGGATCATGCAGATGGTATAGTCGTGACCTATTGCTCGAAGCGCCATGCCTAGTGCGGCAGTGGTTTTTCCTTTGCCCTTACCTGTGTATACAATCACAAGACCTTCATCCATAATCGAAAAACCATTTTAGGCTAGAAAAAGATTGGTATAGTTCCAATTTTAAGAGATAGAAAATGAAAATCCCCAGAATAGTAATTGCGGGAGCCACAAGTGGTGTAGGCAAGACCTCGATTACGTGTTCTATTATTCATGGAATAAAACAAAAGGGATACTCTGTTCAACCATTCAAGGTCGGCCCTGATTATATTGATCCGACATATCTTTCCGCAATATCGGGCAATTCTGCAAGAAATCTCGACTCGTGGATAATGGGAGAAGATGCAACACTTGAGAGCTTTGCAAAAAATTCCCAATCCGATGTCTCTGTCATTGAGGGGGTAATGGGGTATTATGATGGATTTTCCGGAGCAACAAACCAGTCCAGCACACATCACATTGCAACAATTCTGGAGTCGCCAGTTATTCTGGTATTAGATGCAAGCAAGACTGCACGTTCTATTGCAGCGACTGCATTAGGCTATGTGAAATTCCATAAAAATTCCAGAATTGCGGGCCTAATTCTTAACAAGCTTGGAAGTAAAAAGCACGAAGACATGTGCAGGATAGCACTTGCATCACTAAAAATTCCAATTCTTGGCTGCATTCCAAAAAATTCTGACTTGTCGCTAGAATCACGACACTTGGGCCTAATTCCTGCAGTAGAACAAGCACACTTAAAGCAAAAAATCACAAAAATAGCAAAGACAATTTGTGGAAATATAGACATTGAAAAGATAATCTCTATTGCAAATCGTGTTGGCGTAATATCAAATCCACCAAAGCAAAAAGTGCAAAAATCCAAAACTACAATAGCCGTTGCCCTTGATAAATCGTTTAATTTCTATTATTATGATAACTTTGATTCTCTGCGCAGAAATGGCGCAAAAATAGAGTTTTTCAGCCCAATTTCTGATGTTTCTCCGCCAGAATGCTCTGGAATTTACATTGGGGGGGGATTTCCAGAGGTGCTAGGCCAGCCACTTGCAAAAAACCAATCAATGAAAAAATCAATAAAAAAACTAGCAGAGCAAAACATGCCAATATACGGTGAATGTGGAGGCCTGATGTATCTTACAAAATCAATTGAATATGATTCCAAAAAATATTCAATGATAGGCCTATTTGATGCCACAACAAGCATGGAAAAGAAAATGACGCTAAACTACACTAGGGCAAACGTAGTTTCAAATTGTGTAATTGCAAAAAATGCAACAAGGCTGTTCGGCCATGAATTCCATTATTCAGAGCTAAGCTCAATACCAAAGGACGCTAAATTTGCATATGATCTTTCAATCGGAGTTGGAATCAAAAACAAAAAAGACGGCCTAACTCAAAATAACGCTCTGGCATCATACATGCACCTTTACTTTGATAGGGCAACACATGCTCAAAACTTTGTAAATAACTGCGTCAAATTTTCCAGAATCTAGTCTCCTCGAATTATCTTAAAGAGAGCATTAACAATTGCAGATGCACAAGGGGTTCCGCCCTTTCTACCATTATTTGTAATAAATGGAACCTCTAGCTTTTGCAGATCATCCTTGGATTCTGCAGCGCAGACAAATCCAACTGGCACACCAATTATCAGGCCTGGTTTTGTTATTCCTTCTTTTACCATCTGAATTACTTCTAGGAGGGCGGTGGGGGCATTGCCAATCACCACAACTGCACCGTTCATCTCTTTTGCTCTAATTCGCATGGCTGTTTGGGCACGAGTTTTGTCCAGCCTGGTTGCCTCCTTTACGACGTCTGGATTTGAAATGTCGCAAATGACACTTGCCTTAAAGTCGGCCAAGTTTTGCTTGTTTAGAAGGCCGATTATGCCATTTACGTCAACTATAATGTTCTTGCCTGATCTTAAGGCGTCAAGGCCTGATAATACCGCATCTTTATGAAATACCAATCCGTTTTTGCCTGCAAAGTCAAAGTCAGCAGTAGAGTGAATCACCCTTCTCACTATTTTCCACTCATGTCCTTTGTATGGGTGGGGCCCAATCTCACGCTCTATTATCTCCATACTTTCGTCTTCTATGGATTGGCCTTTCCTAGTTTGCATTTTCTACCTCACGTGCTCGCTCTAAAACAAAATCAATCATCTTGTCGTCTGTTCCAATGTGTTCTGTTATGATGGTTTTTTTCAAATTGGATTTTTCCAGTGCTGGATTGAGATCTTGGTAAATGTCTCTTTTTACATGTGCGCCTTCATGCAGAAAATAAAACACAATTACTAGGACTTCGGGATTGTTCTTGTCACATTTTTGTATTCCTTGAGCAATGTTTGGCTCTTCGATTTCCAAAAAGCAATATTCTACGTTTCTGTAGCTTGGCTTGAGATTATCAATTACATATTTCATTGACATCTGGGCATTTGGGTCCTTGCTGCCATGACCTATTACCAAAACATCCACTTTATTGCTTGACAATACAATGTTGTTTTTCTTTAATGCTGATTCTATCTTGGAATTGACAATGTCAACCATGGTCTTGTGCATGCTCATTGGTTTTGTCACTGCGAACTTGACCTTGGTCTTTGCCTGAAGTTTTGCCGCTTCTGTTACTGCAATTTTGACTTTTTTTCCTGGGTATAGAAAATACGGAACTATGGTCAGTGCATCGATTTCAACTTTAAGGCAATTTGTAATTCCTTCTTCAATAAATGGCGGAACCACCTCCAAAAAACAGTAATTTACGAAGGCATAGTTTCCCCCTTGCTGGACTTTTTTGCAAATGTATTCCAGCTCATCTTTTGCCTCTTGCTCTCTGCTTCCCCTGTCAATTAGTAGTAATCCGCGCTTCATTTTTCAATCCTTGCTATGGCAATTGTAAGATCTGGCGGGAATTTCTGCTTTTCAACGACTAGTTTTCCACCTGAGCTCTTGATTGCGGCAGCCTCTGATACACTTGGGGTTCCCTCATAGGCCTCCACCATCTGTGAGGGATTTGGGATGCTAACTTTGGCAAGCTCCTCTCTATCAAAATATTCCAGTGGTGTCTGCATGTCTCTTGCGGCATCTACTAGTCCCTGAACGTCTTTTGGCTTTTTGATTGAAACAAGTCTTGCTATGCATTTTGCATTAAGATCGTATTTTATCAGAGTATTATCAAGACATTCTTTGATCTTTTCTTTTGAGGTATCTCCATGTAATCCAATGCCGACAACAAGTGTCTTGGGCCTGTATATTACAGAATTTCTTGCAACTGTATCATTAATTTTTTTGTCTGATATGATCAAATATGCTTTGGAATCTGATTGGAGCATTTCCTCAATGGATTGGTAAGCTGTAACGTTTTTTGGTAGCTCTGACTTCCACCAGTTTTTTTCTCCAGCGTCTTGATACATTCCAATTTTTTCCTCATTTACCATAAACGCGCTGATTCTGGTGACATTGGAATCGTTCTCTATTTCCCAGCCAAACTCTTGGCCAACCAAGTCCACCGGTATCGTTTTGTTCACGTCTGCTGCCGTAGTCACTACAGGTGTTGCGCCAAGCTTTTTGGCAATCTCTTCTGTCAGCTCGTTTGCTCCCCCTATGTGTCCAGACAGGGCAGAAATCACAAAGCTTGCCTTGTCATCAATTACTATTACTGCCGGGTCTGTCTTTTTGTCCTTGAGAAATGGTGCTACTAGTCTTATTACTGCGCCGAGGGAAAACAGGCAAACTAAACCGTCGAATTTTCCAAAAAGCTCTGCTATTTTGGTTGATGTTTGTTCATCATACCACATTACAGCAATGGTGTTATCTTGGAATTTTGATGGAGCAAAGATTTCCCAGCCTGGGAAAAGTTGTTTGATTGTAGATGCAATTTTGATGCCGTTTTTTGTAATTGCCAAAATTGCGACCTTGTCCATGTCTTGCCGTTTTTTGTTGCTAGATAAAATTTCTTGCTAGGGATATCTGCCTAGTGTACAACCATCAAAATCAAAGAGAATCACGTCGATCTCTACTCTGTTTTCAGAATGAGTGCGCATCTGCTCATAGGCTTCCTTGCAGACGGCAGTAAAGAATACGCCTATCTTGTTTTTGACAATGATTTCTTGTACATGCCTTGCGGTGTTTGCTTTTTTTATTTCCTCTATGACTTCTTGACTTGCATTGCACTTTTGTGCCGTTTTTGCTAAAAAATCCATGTCTACTTTGGAGCCCTTTACATGAGTCTGTTTTACACCCATTGCGATCTTGGTTAGCTTGCCGATAAATCCAGCAACATGTGCTTTTTTGATTGATTTTTTAGCACATTGCTGAATTGTATATCCGGAAAAATCTCCCATCTGGACAAAACAATGATCTGGCAGCTTGATCTCTTTTTTTGCAAAATCTTCAGATCTTCCACCTGTTGTCAAAACTACTGTATTGTCTCCCATTGCAATTGTGACATCGAGGCTTTGACGTATTGATGCAGCAAACGACGCTGTGGAATACGGAATTACTATACCTGTTGTACCAAGAATCGATATTCCTCCAATGATTCCGAGTCTTGGGTTGTCTGTCTTTGGCGCAATCTCTTTTCCCTTTGGAATAGAAATCACAACTTTGATTCCTTTTTTTTGCAAGATCTCTTTTCCTACCTCTTTCAAATTTTGGGCTATCATTTTTTTTGGTGTGGGGTTTATTGCAGCAGAGCCAACATCTAGACCGAGGCCAGGCTTTGTTACACGTCCTACTCCCTCACCACCGTCAATTTCGATCTGACCTGTGTTGTCTGTTATTTCCAAGTCAACAAATATTTCTGCACCATGAGTAACGTCTGGATCATCCCCACCATCCTTAATCACAGAACACTTTGACGTGGTATTACTAAATTCACAGCTTGCGATTTTGATTGTTATTTCTTTTTCTTTTGGCAATGAAACCTTGATAGAATTGATTTTCTTTTTTGTAATTATTGATACTAGTGCTGCTCTTGCAGCTGCTGTCGCACATGTTCCCGTAGTAAAACCCGTTCGCAGTTTTTGGCGAGGCTTTTCTGTCTCACTCACAATGAATAATTCTATTTTTGGATAATAACTCTTATTGGGTTACTTGAGAATCTCTGAAATAATTATCCACATTGCTATTGCACCAAGCCCACCATACAGCAATAAATGAGTCATCTTGTGTGACACCGGTCTTTCTTGGACTTCTCTTAGCTCGTCTACATTGACTCCAAAATTGCGCTTGAGTCCCTCTCGATATGCTTCGTAACCAAAATGGACTTCGTCAGTAGTCTTTTTGTCATAATATTTCCAAAATTCCGTCTGTGCAGCTTCTACGTTCTTATGCGTAGAGTTGCTCTTTTTTTGTTCTAGTTTTAGGATTTGATATGCATGTGTTATTTCCTTGAATTTTTTCTCGGCATCATTGTCTTTGTTTCTGTCTGGATGATATCTAAGTGAGAGTTTCCTGTATGCTTGTTTTATCTCCTTATGCGACGCATCTTTTTGCAATTCAAGAATTTCATAGCACTGAGCTACATTCAACGTTTAGTCTTAGCCTAGTTTAACATTTAAAATTATATTTGATTTTTTAAATTCATGGTAAAACAACTCACAATTGCGATCTCTGGTTCTACAGGATTTGTCGGAACAAATCTTCGAAGATTCCTCTCAGACCAAAACATTTCAGTAATTTCTCTGTCTAGAAGAAAACACAAACATCTCAAATCAGAAAAAAACATTGTTTTTTCCGATCTGGAATATATCTCAAAAATAAATTGTGATGCACTGGTTCATCTAATTGGCACAGGTGCCCAAACCAAGTATGCTGATTATGATCTAGTAAATGTCAGACAATCACAAAAAATCATAGAGTTGTGCAAAAGATCACGCATAAAAAAAATTGTTTACATAAGCGGCTTGGGCGTAAGTAATTCTACAACATTTGGATACTTCATATCAAAACTAAGGGCAGAACAACTAATCATCAAATCTGGCCTTGATTACACAATTCTTAGAGCATCATATATTGTTGGCAAAGATGATCCGCTGACACAAAATCTCTCAAAGCAAATCCGACAAGGAGTAATACAAATACCTGGCTCTGGATTGTATAGATTACAGCCTATTGCAATAAGTGATGTTTGCAAAGTAATTTTCAATTGCGTTACTAACAAAAAATTCTCACACCAAATAGTTGATCTGGTTGGCCCAAAGACGATTAGCTTTGAGAACTATGTGAAAAAATTCATCAAAGGCAAAAAAGCTAAAATCAAAAAAATTCCACTGGAAGAGGCCTATTTTGCCGCACTCAATAATCCGAAAAAGATCCCATATGGAATTGATGATCTCAATATTATGATTGGTGACTTTACGTCTAGTCACAAAAAACTCGAAAAACTTTCTGGAATTAAACTAGAATTTCCTGTGTTATAGGCCTGCTGCCTTTCTGAGAACATCTGCCTTGTCTGTTTTTTCCCATGGCAAGACAACGTCGGTTCTTCCAAAATGACCAAATGCTGCAGTATCTTTGTAGATTGGTCGCTTTAGATCTAATTGGGAAATTATTGCTGCTGGTCTCATATCGAAGTGCTTTCTTACTAGATTTTCAATTTCTTCTTCTGTAATTTTGCTTGTACCAAATGTGTTTACCATTAGGGATACTGGCTCTGCAACACCGATTGCATATGCGACTTGGACTTCGCATTTTTCTGCCAAACCTGCGGCAACAATGTTTTTTGCAATGTATCTGCACATGTAGCAAGCTGATCTGTCTACTTTTGAGGGATCTTTGCCAGAAAATGCCCCACCACCGTGTCTGCCTGCACCGCCATATGTGTCTACGATGATCTTTCTTCCTGTTAGGCCGGAATCTCCTGGCGGACCTCCAATGACAAATCGTCCTGTTGGATTTATGTGAATTTTGATCTTGTCGTGCCACCACTTGCCGCAAACTGGTTTGATGATCTTTTCGATGATCTGCTTTCTTATCTCATCATTGCTGACTTCTGGGGAATGCTGAGTTGAAATCACAATTGTTTCTATTTTCTTTGGTTTGCCGTCCTCATATTCTACTGTGACTTGGGACTTGCCGTCTGGTCTTACCCATGGTAATTCCTTGCTTTTTCTCAGCTCAGATAGTCTTCGTGTAAGCTGATGTGCAAGCAATATTGGCAACGGCATTAACTCATTTGATTCGTTTACTGCATAACCAAACATCAATCCTTGGTCTCCTGCACCTTGATCCTTGTTTTCAGTTGCAGTTACTCCCTGTGAAATATCTGGACTTTGTGCATGGATTGAAACCATAACACTACACGTGTCTGCATCAAAACCGTATTCTGGCTTGTCGTATCCGATTTCTTTAATTGTTTTTCTAACTACATCTTGAATGTCGAATTTTGCTTTTGTTGTAACTTCGCCTGCAACTACAACAATTCCAGTCGTAGTCATTGTTTCTACTGCGACTCGTGAGTTTGGATCCTGTCGCAAAAACTCGTCAAGCAATGCATCTGAAACCTTATCACAAATCTTATCAGGATGTCCTTCTGTTACTGATTCAGAAGTAAAAAGGAAACTTCGCGCCATTAGGATTACCTACAGGTCGTTTTCTAGTTTGATGAATAATACGTTGTTTCCTCTAACTATGACTCTGCCGTAATTTGCAACAATTTTGCCGTCATGTAGTTCTTCAGCATCAGTCATAATCAGATTCATGTAGGAATCGACATTGTCCATTTTACCCTTGTATTCAACTTCGTTCTTTAGTCGTACGGTGACTTTCTTTTTAGTGCTTTTTTGTAGTGTTGTTAAAGGTCTTTTTGCGCTTACTTGTGACAATGGTTGTTCTCTTGAGTTGCTAGCTTGGTAACCAGAATAAAAGCCTTGCCTATTTTGTTGCAAAAATGCTGGATTCGTTTATTTTTTGTATTTTTCTATATTTTATTGGTATGATCAGAACAGGACTTAAAAAATTGGATCAAATTCTTGGCGGTGGATTGAAAAGCTCAACAATTACTGATATTTTTGGCGCAAGTGGAACAGGAAAAACTCAACTTGCTCTACAAATAATCCTAAACTCTATGTCTGAGAACAACAAAATTTTCTATCAAGACACAACAGGAAATTTTCGACCTGAACGACTTGTAGAAATGGCAAAATACAAAGAAATGAGTATTGATTTTCTTGATAAAATTACTGTTGGAAGAATAACAAATGTAGTGGAGCAGCAAAATAGCCTTGATAAAATTCAGGAATCTGATTTTTCTCTAATAATAATTGACAATGTGACTGATCTGTTCTCATTTGAATATCCAAAAGAGGAGCAAATTCTCGAAAAGACAACACAATTTTCCAAATACATGAAAAGACTCTCTCAAATTACATCACAAACAAAAATTCCAATTGTAATTACAAACATGATGCGCAAAGCTGATGAATTTGAACAAGAAAATATGGATTCTATTGTGTCGCTATATACGCACATCAAGATCAAGCTTTCCAGAAAACAAACAAACTATGAAGGTCAAGTAATCAACCCAATGAAAAAAAATCATTTCCTATACACAATAACAAAACAAGGCTTGACTGATCTGCCTTAAGCTATTTAACTCTGGCATACATCCACAAATTATGGCAGGAATTTTCGACTCCATACCTATGATTTCTGTGGTGTTATTTGCGATTGGAGTTGTCGGAATAATGGTCTATGAGCGAGCAAAGTCAAGAAAAGACGCACAACAAACTACTTGACTCTGTTTTAGACAAATTCCATAGCCTAGGTTTTGCGCATCTAACAGAGATCCAAAAAAAGGCAGTACCGTTAATCATTCAAAAAAAAGACTCGTTAATCATAGCACCAACCGGTTCTGGGAAAACCGAATGTTCCGTGATCCCAGTGTTTTCGTTTGTGTCATCAGCTAGACAGACAGGAAAAATAAAGGCATTATACATCACGCCTCTTAGAGCATTAAATCGAGATGTATTCAAAAGAATAATCAGGTATGCAGAATCAGAAAACCTGACAATAGAGATTCGTCATGGAGATACATCCCAGGCAGCCAGAAAAAGAATAACTGCTCTTCCACCAGACATTCTGATTACTACGCCGGAAACACTGGTGATCTTGCTGACGCAGGAAAAAATGCTAAATGCACTATCCGAGTTGGAATGGGTCATAATTGATGAAATCCATGACTTGTTATCCAATGAGAGGGGCTCTCAGCTATCGCTTAGTCTTGAGAGACTGCAAATAAACACAGATCACCCAATAACAAGGATAGGCCTTTCTGCAACAGTTGGAAATACTGATGATGCGGCAAAATTTCTAGTTGGAACCAAGAGAAAATACCAAATAATTCGTGACACCACCATTCGAAAATATGACGTGGAGATCAAACATGTAAATGGAACTATAAGCGATGTGGCTGATTTTATGGTAGAATATCTTGCCAAGCTGAATCTGGATTCACCAGTATTGCTTTTTACAAACACGCGTGGTGAAGCGGAATTTTTGGCATCAATTCTGCGTGAAAAATCCCCAGCCTCAGTAGAACTACACCACGGTTCGCTGTCACAACAAGTACGCGAAGAAACAGAAGACAACCTCAAGTCTGGCAAGTCACGACTGGTTGTATGCACGTCATCTCTTGAGCTTGGGCTGGACATTGGATCAGTTGAGCTTGTAATGCATTATGGCTCTCCAAGACAGGTCTCCAAATTTATGCAAAGAATAGGGCGAAGCAAGCACAACAAACATTCTTCCGCAAAGGGCCTAATTGTAACAAATAATGTGGATGATGAGCTAGAAACAAAAGCAATTTTGGAGCGAATCCACGAAGGATCTATTGAGGACCAGCTGATCCATGATGGATCACTTGATGTCCTCGCACATCATCTGGTGGGGCTATCGATGCAGCTTGGCTCCATGTTTGTTGCCGATGCATTAGATCTTTTTAGAAATTCATTTCTCTTCAGAAATCTTACACTAGATGATCTGGTTGGCGTTCTTGAGCTGTTAGAATCCAACCATCTGATATTCTTTGATAAGGAAAAGATGACCTTCAAGAAAACTTCCAAGTGCTATAGATATTATTTTGAAAATCTGTCTACAATTCCTGACATTTTAAAATTCAAAGTAATTGACACTGTATCAAAAAAGATCATTGGAAGCCTTGATCAGAGATTTGTAGGGGATTTTGGTGATCCTGGAAATGTCTTTGTTTTGCGCGGCTCTCAGTGGAGAATCATCAACGTTGATGAATCCTCACTAAAAGTAAACGTGGAACCGATTCGTTCAGGTGGAATCACAGTTCCATATTGGGAGGGAGAAAATATTCCAGTCGACTATAAAACCACGTCAAAGGTAGGTAAATTCCGAAGCAAGATACGTGCAGGCTCACTAGTCTTGCCTGACAATGTCATCACTCGGCTTGATCTACCAATAATTCCTGATGACAAAACAGTCGTAGTAGAGTCTGTGCGCGGCCAGGGAATGATAGTGATTCACAGCTGCTTTGGCACAAAAACAAACTCTACTTTAGCTACACTACTCTCATCGATGCTTTCTTCCAAGACAGGACTGCAGGTAGACGCACGATCGGATGCATATAGAATTGTTTTATCATCCAAGGGGCGAATACTAGAAAATCATGTAAAGCAAACTCTTGCCGATACATACAATCTATATGAAATAGTTACTGCATCGCTAGGTGGGACACATAATGTAAGCTGGCGAACCTGGAATGTTGCAAAAAAATTCGGCGTCGTTGGAAGGGGTGCAGTCTATGAAAAAAAATCAGCGAGATTCCTCTTTGAGAGGTACATCAAAACTCCTCTTGTCAAGGAAGCCTTGCGGGAATTATTCCATGACAAATATGATCTGGAAAAGACAGCGCAGATCCTAGCAGATATTAAATCTCAAAATATTCAAATCCATTGGCTTGAGCAAAACAAGTTCTCCAAGCTTGCCGAGCCGATTCTGGATCATACTACAAAATATTATTCATCGCCCACTAGCATTGACAAGGGAATACTGGATTTAGTAAAAGCACGTCTTTTCAAAACATCGCACAGGTTCATCTGTGCTAGATGTGGGAAATGGGAACGAGTAATGAAAACAAATGAAATAGAAAACATCCCAATTTGTCCATATTGCAAAGCAAGACAGGTATCTGTGACATTTTATTCTGACTATGATTTGGCAAAAATCATACAGAAAAAAGCTGCAGGAAAAAAGATCACACACGATGAAAATCACAGATTTTCCCGTGCGTGGAAGGCAGCGTCTCTTTTGGAAAATTTTGGAAAAACTGCCCTCATAGTTCTGTCTGGCTATGGAGTAGGGGTTGACACTGCATCGCGAATCCTAAGAAATATGGTTGATGAGGAAACACTGTATCGGCAAATCTATGAAGCAGAGCGTCAGTACGTGACTACGCGAGGATTTTGGGACTAGTTTTTCTTCTTTATGCTTGAATATGGAGTCACGAACAGCTCAGTTCTTCCCTCCAAGCCCTGCTTTGCAGTGACTCCGGTAACTGAGATTATCTCTCCTATGGTGCACTCGTCTAATAGTCGTGCTTGATTTCTCCATCCCTTGAGCCAAATCTGAGCAGTATCGTCCTCTACATACATTTCAGAAAGTGTTATTGTTTCTCCTGTCTTTGTCTGGACATTTCTTCTATCTGGTGCTTTTAGAATTATTGCCTCTATGCAGTATGTGTTGTTGTCTGCCTTGATATCAGTAATCTTGGTTCGTAGATCCGCAAGCTTTGGCAAGTCCTCATCAATTTTTCTAACAAATGATTCAGAGTCTATTGTGACATTATTTCCATAAAGTTTTGATGGCATGCATTCCAGCACATCCTCTTGTGCAAATGACTCTGTTATACTTGCAGTGTCAATAATGTTATAGAGTTGTTTTTGCTTGTCGACACCAAGAATCATTTTCTGTCCGTTTTCGTTTTTACTTGAAGACAGAATTCTGATCACTAGTGGTTCTACTTGTTTTTCTGATTGAACGTCAAGCGTGGTTGATTCATTCCCATGGATCTCTAGTTCTTGTTGGTTTGTCTTTGCCTTGACGCCGATGAGTCGTGCCTTGGTTCCTGCTGGAATGACTTTGGGCATCTCTGAATCTGTCTTTCCCCATAGTACTGCTCGCATGGAGCGACCGTCGCTTCCCTTTAGTCTTAGGCGCAAGGCAGTTCCAGGCATTCCTTTAAAGTTTGTAAACTCTGAAAATGTAATTGGGCCATCAAGCATTCCAGATACTACCACATTGTTGTCTCCTTCTTTTAGCTCAGAGACATCCTTAGTAATGGAATCAATGGATGGAATTGCGCTTTCTGTCTCTGTTCTTTCTATGCTAGAGCCAGAGCCAATGTTTACTGTAAGCTGACCGTTGAGATCGGACTTGACATACGCCTTGATTATCTTGATTAGGTCTCCTGGACTTAGGTTTGTCATCTCTGGCAGGTTTGCCTTTTCATCCCAGAGCTTTACTACTACTGCCGAGTCCTTGTCATATACTGTCATGTTTCGAAGGTAAAACTGAGACCCGTCCTTTCTTGAGAATTGTTTTTTTGGTGATACGTTGAGTACACGTGTCTGCAATGTCACTTCTTTTGCTCCAGCATGCAAGTCTTTGATCGCAATCTCGCTTTTTGGTGGCTCTGAAATTGTAACTCCTAGATCAGATGCCACAAGAAATAATGCACCTTGGTCTGTAAGATAACCCGCACCGATCTTTTCCTTTTTCTTTGCGATCAAGGCCTCTACATCAGATTTTGAGAGATCTGGCTTTAGCTCCAGCAATTTAGAAAGTAATGCATCAAATTCAGACAATTTGATCTACTATAATTTGATGTACTAATAAGAATTTCACTAATGTAAATTAAGAGATGGGATCACATCAGATCAATGTCCGTTACAACCAGATCGCTTTTCAAATCATATGGAGATCTAGTGGCAGTCAATGGAATAGATCTTGACATCAAACCAGGTAAGGTGTTTGGATTTTTGGGACCAAACGGAGCAGGGAAATCAACTACGATCAAGATGCTTACAACTTTGATTCCACCAACAAGTGGTACAATTGAAATTTTGGGAGTAAATGCGATCAAAAATCCTCTTGAGGTAAGAAAAAAGATAGGAGTTGTACTGCAACAACCAAGCTATGAGCCAAACTTGTCCGTAGAAAAATCTCTGGAAAAATATGGCATGATGTGGGATGTGGATAAAAAAACCCGAAAGCAAAGAACAGAAGAGCTAATCGATGTATTTGACTTGAGAGAAATAAGGAAGAAAAAGAATGAAGATCTCTCAATTGGGCAGCGCAGGCGCGTTCAGGTAGCTCGTGAATTTATGCATGAAATGGAATTGTTGTTTTTGGATGAGCCAACAGTAGGCTTAGATCCAGGCGCACGACGCAATCTCTTGAACTATCTAAAAAACAAGGCAAAAGCAGGCTTGACTATATTCTATACTACACACGTTTTAACCGAGGCAGAGTATCTCTGCGATGAAATTGCAGTAATTAACAAGGGCAAAATTCTGGCAGTAGACACTCCAGACCAACTCAAATCAACGTTTGGTCAGGAAAAAACAATCAAAATTCATCTTCTGGACAGAAATGACAAGCTAGCTCAATTGCTATCTGGAATTTTCGGCTGTACCCTTGACTTTAACACCGGAACGGACATCATAATACAGTCAAGCAAGGCAGAAATTGTATTGTCTCATGTATTATCGATTCTAATTGAAAACAATATTGCAGTGGAGGATCTATCTGCAATGCCGACTACGCTCGAGGAAATCTTCCTTAAAATGGTAAGGGACACAAATGAATCCAACAATTAGGCTAGTAAACAGAAACCTGACAATCTCTCTGAATCCAGGATTTCTCGTATGGCAGGTAATATTTCCAATAGTGTATATTTTTGTGGCAGGCTTTGCGTATACCGCATTAATCGATTCTGTACAATTTGGGGAAATGTCCTTAGACTATCCAGCGTTTATCGCATCTGGCATGATTGGCTTTAACATAATGAATAGCACGTTAGTTTCTGGAATCATAATCTGGAATGACAGAAAACATGGAATGTTTGAGCAAATTTTGGTTGGGCCGTTCAAGCGCAGCCATTACATTTTGAGCAATGTTTACACAATAGCTATTGTTGGATTGATCAGCGCCGCCTTGATCACGGCAATTGGTTTTCCATTATTTTTCAAGTCAGTCCAGTTCAATTTGCTTACTATTCCGTTTCTTGTTTTTGCTTCAATTGTAGGTTCTATTCTGTTTGGCTCTATCGCATCAATAATCTCCACTAGGCTTCGTTCAAGTGAGGGATTCAACGTAATGATCAACACAGTTTTTCTGTTCTTTGCCTTTGTGAGCACTGCATTTTATCCAGCTCAAGGAGCACCAGAACCTCTGGCAACCGGATTTTATCTAAATCCACTTACATATCTAGTTGATATCATTCGTGCGGGAATTTTTGGTACATTTAACGAATTTGTCATGCTTGAGATGGCAGTCCTAGTCAGTGTTGCGACAATTTTGTTTGTAGTTGCAATAAAACTTCTCACAAAACTAGATCTGTAAAATCAAGTAGCCCGGCCCAGACTCGAACTGGGGTCAAGGGCTCCAAAGGCCCCTATGCTTGACCGCTACACTACCGGGCTTCCTGTAATGACTCCTCAAAAACCCCTATTATTGATATTTTCTATTATTTTCTGATTACTTGGATTAGTTTTTTGTAAGGATCTTCCATCGATGCCAAAGTTTTTTGTGCATTTATTTGCAAGGATTTGTTATCAGAAGACAGAAACTTTTCAATTAGTGAAATTATTTTATCTGGATTTGATTCAAGTTTGACAAGTTTTTTTCTCACAAGATAGTCTTGGACCAAGTTCGGAGCTGCGTTGTATGATATTGTTGGAATTCCAAGCAGAGCAGATTCTGCAGTCATTGTTCCGCCAGATCCCACAAAGACATCCACATTTTGTAGTAATTCACTACCAATTACAGCTTTGTGCAAAACTTTGACCTTATCTCCTAGTGTTTTTTTGAGTTTAGCAATCTGAGATTTGTATCTTGGAAGCACCAGTATGTTGTATTGTGGAAGCCTGCTAGCAACTCTCTGAATAATCTGTATGGTGTGGTTGTTTTTTTGTACGTATGAAGCTTGTTCTTCTTCTACTCTGATTAGAATTGTTTTCTTCTTGTTTTTTGTAATTCTCGGTTTTTTTACATCTCTGACAATCACCGACGCGTCAATTGCCTTGTATGGTATGACGTCTTTTTGCACAATTCCATATTTTGTAAATTCTTTTTTTGGTATTATCCATGGAATTAACAGCTTATCGACAAATGGTATTGATAGTTTCATTACCGCTTTTGCATGTGGCGAATCGCAAAAAGTAACATGCCTGATTCCGAGGCCAAATGCCACCCGTGCAGCCTCTGGAGAACAAAAGCTTACGGCAAGATCTGGCTTGAATCTCTCCATACGTGTACCAAGACTGATGCTTCTTTTGAGTGAGGCATCCAGTTTGCCAGATTTGGTGTTTCCGCCATATTTTCCTACTATTGTCAACTTCATTTTCTTTAGTTTTGAAAGTTCGTTTACTTCGCGATAGTCTCGAGTTGTACACAAGATGGAATTATTTTTCCTCAATTGCTTGATCATTGGATCGAAAAACAAGATTTGTTTTGGTGTCAAAATGTCAAACCAAATCTTCAAGACATCCAATCTGCTGAGTTTTGATACAATAAGTTTTTCTTAGTCTTGTGCCTAGCCCCATTGAATTGGCATCTGACAGGGTAGTTGTTTATGGTTTGAGCACGGAGGGCTACTCTATTGCATGTCAAATGGCAATAAACGGTGTCAATGTCTTTATCATTGACGAGTCTTCCCAGTCTGCAATTTCACTAAAGGCAGAGATTGCCAAGACCTATCCTAATGTTTCTGCGCTAAAAGAAGACGAACCATTGCTTGCAATGGAACCAATCGATGTTGCAATATCAAAGGCACAATACCTCTTTTTTGCACCAAGAATAAGAAAGACGGGCCAGGAAACAAAAACTGAAGTCCATTCTAAATTCAAAGATGCTACATCATCGCTCAAAAAGGGTAGCTCAGTTGTCTATACTTTGCCAACAGGAATTGGTGGTAACAGTGAAAACATTTCACTACTAGAACATGTGACTGGACTTGAAGTAGGAAAATCAATTTCATATTATTACTATCCACTTGGAGGCGGAAATCAGCCACCCAAAGTAATAGGCTCATTTAACAACAAATCAGATCCCGCCCTTGCAAGTCTTCTTACCAATTCCAAAAAAGAACTGTCATTTGTAGGAATTTCATCATCGGAACATTTCCACGCAATAAACGTACTATCGAGATTTTCCACACTATGCAGTGTTCTTGAAGTATGCAAGTTTGCACAAGATGACACTACAAAGACAGATTTGCAATCCGACGATTTTCAGAATTTATTTCTAGATGATATGGTAAATGGGCTCTATGATCTGCGCTCACTTGGCACTTCGTTTGAAGGTGCAAACACACTGATGTATCTAATTAATGGAAGTCTCAAGGGAATAGATGGGTACATAAAAAGACTGATAGATGAAATTCGTGCAACGCTGAAGAAAAACGATCTAAAGGCAAGCAGAACAAAGATTGCATTGTCATGGTCACTGGATCAACATGAAATGCGAGGAGACAAAATAGAGATGCTACAAAGTCTGATCACCAAACTGCGTGACTACATTGGAGATGTGGAAGCATACGAAGATCCAAATCTAGATCTTTTCCATAATGACAAAACAACAATCCTAGTCATATGTTCAAAAGCAGACTATGAACACCTACGCAAAAAGAATGATAACGATCTCATAATAATAAAAGGAAATCCACTGTGTGAAATATCACACAAAGAATAAAACTAGAATACAAAAAATTACCTTTCATGTCAGAACAAAATGAAGATCAAATTACTACTGAAGAGCAAACTTCAAGCAATGAAATTGAACAGCTAAAGCAAAGCCTGAATAATTGTGAAGATAAGCTCAAGCGATCGCTTGCTGATTATATCAATTTAGAGCGCAAAACCAAATCTGACATACAAAACGGTATTGCAGAAAAACTAGACAAATTCATCATACAATTCTTAACAATATATGATGATCTTGTGCGTGCAAAAGAAATACTAAAAAAAGAAAACCCAGAAGCACAAGGCCTTGATGGAATTCTAAAAAATATTGATTCGCTATTGGAAAGCTATGGTGTCACACCAATTAATGCACTAGGTGAGATATTTGATCCAAATTTGCATGAGGCAATTGCGGTCATAAATGATAATTCTCTGGATGATAACACAATTACAAAAGAATTAAGGAAAGGATATATTTCTCGTAATAGGACGCTTAGACCGACACTAGTCGAAATAGCAAAAAAATCGCAATAAAATAATCAAATGGTGAAAAAATGGCAAAAATAATTGGAATAGATCTTGGAACAAGCAACTCTGCGGCATCTGTAATGATGGGTGGCAAGCCAGCCTTGATCCCAGCTGCTGAGGGCACCTCAATAGGTGGAAAAGCATTCCCATCCGTTGTTGCCTTTACAAAGGAAGGCCAACTCCTAGTCGGTGAGCCAGCAAGAAGACAGGCAGTCACAAATCCAGACAATACCATAATTGCGGCAAAAAGAAAGATGGGCTCTGACCATATCTTCAAAGTACAGGGCAAAGACTACAAACCACAACAAATCTCTGCGTTTATTTTGCAAAAAATCAAAAAAGACGCCGAAGCGTTCTTGGGAGAGCCAGTAACCAAAGCAGTAATCACGGTTCCTGCCTATTTTGATGACAACCAAAGGCAGGCGACAAAAGATGCAGGAACAATTGCAGGCCTTGATGTTGTAAGAATTATCAACGAACCAACAGCTGCATCTCTGGCATTTGGCCTAGACAAGGCAGGCCAAGACATGAAGATTCTTGTGTTTGATCTAGGCGGTGGAACACTAGATGTTACAATAATGGAAATGGGCGGTGGCGTCTTTGAAGTACTGAGTACATCAGGAGACACACAACTAGGTGGAACAGACATGGACAAAGTCCTAATTGATCATGTCGTAAACGAATTTCGCAAAACAACCGGAATTGATCTGACCAAAGATAGTACTGCGATGACAAGAATCCGAGAAGCATCGGAAAAAGCAAAGATAGAGCTCTCCACTGTAATGGAAACTGACATTAACTTGCCGTTTATCTCATATGACCAATCGTCAGGCCCAAAGAATCTAGAATTAAAACTAACTAGGGCAAAATTCGAGGAACTAATCAGACCAATTGTAGAGCGATGCAGAACTTCAATTGATAACGCATTACGTGATGCAAAACTTTCTACAACAGATGTCTCAAAAATTGTACTGGTTGGTGGTCCTACACGTATCCCAATGGTCAAAAAGTTCGTAGGTGATGTCATTGGCAAGGGACCAGAATCTGGAGTAGATCCAATGGAGGCAGTCGCAATGGGTGCCGCAATCCAGGCAGGAATCATCGCAGGTGATGTTACCAGTGATATTGTATTGTTGGACGTGACTCCGTTAACCCTGGGAGTTGAAACACTAGGTGGTTTGAGAGAGCCGCTAATTGAAAGAAACACTACAATTCCAACCTCAAAAACCAAGGTCTTTACAACAGCCGCAGACAATCAAACTGCAGTTACCATTCATGTAGTTCAAGGTGAGCGACCAATGGCAGCAGACAATGTGTCGCTTGGCAGCTTTAATCTTGCTGGAATCCCACCAGCACCAAGAGGAATTCCACAAATCGAAGTCAAATTCGACATTGATGCAAACGGAATCATAAATGTAACAGCAAAAGACCTTGGCACATCAAAAGAGGCAAAAATAACAATCCAAGCAGGCACCAAACTGTCCAAGGAAGAAATTGATAATCTAAAGCAAGATGCAGAAAAGTTTGCCGAAGATGACAAAAAGAAAAAAGAATCAGTCGACATCAAAAACGAGGCAGAAAGTTTTGTCTATACCACTGAAAAACTTCTAACACAAGACCTCAAAGACAAGCTGACACAAGAACAAGGAATCAAAATCTCCGAATCTGTCAAAGAACTCAAAGAAGTCCTGGATAAAACCCCAGACGAAATTAAACCAAAACTTGAAGCATTAAAAACTCTGGTAAACCAAATCACAACCGAACTATACAAAAATATCTCGCAACCACCACAACAAGAACAACAGTCAGGACCATCTGAGCAAAACACCCAGAACCAAGGCTCCACAAACTAATTACTAATCATTCCATTACAATAAGAAATGTCTGCAAAACGAGACTATTACGAAGTATTGGGAGTATCAAAATCTGATTCTACAGATTCCGTAAAATCGCAATACCGCAAGCTGGCGCTAAAATTCCATCCTGACCGAAACAAGTCTCCAGAAGCAGCAGAGCACTTTAAGGAAATCTCAGAAGCCTATGCGGTACTATCTGATCCTGAAAAGAAAAAACTCTATGATCAATATGGCCATGCAGGAGTTGACGGCAAATATTCTACAGAGGACATTTTCTCTGGGGCACGTGGAAACTTTGATGAAGTATTTTCTAATTTTGGAGCAGGTGGTTTTGACTCTATCTTTGAGTCATTATTTGGGAGAGGTGGTGGGTTTGGCGGATTTTCAAGACAGCGAGGCCAAGATCTTTTGCACGAAATATCGGTGTCACTTGATGATGTGTTTAGGGGCAAAAAACTAGAAATCGATATCAAAAAGAATGTTGACTGCAAGGACTGTGACGGTTCTGGATGTGCGCCAGGTACACATCCTGAAACTTGTCCTGCTTGTAGGGGTCAAGGCCAAGTAAGAATCACACGTAACATGGGATTTTCTACATTTGTCACCGTTCAACCGTGCTCAAAATGTCATGGGGAGGGAAAATTCATCTCAAAGCCTTGCTCTGAATGCAAGGGATCTGGAAAAACCCGTGGCACCAAACATCTTTCATTTGATCTTCCACCAGGAATTGACAATGGTGATTATGTGATATCTGGTGAGGGTGAATCGATACAACATGGCCAAAATGGCGATCTTGTAATCCGAGTCAGAGTTCAACCGCATCAGCACTTTAAAAGAGACGGTGCAGACGTTTTCTATGATGCCAAGATCTCTATAATTGATGCATGTATAGGCAGAACAATCGAAGTACCTGCACTCGAAAAGCCAGAAAAAATCAAAGTAGAGGAAGGAACACAACCAAACACAATTGCAAAGCTAAAGGGCAAAGGTCTCCCATACATGAATTCTAGGGGGAGAGGTGACCAATACGTCAGATTGGTCATAGACATACCTACGAAGCTGAACAAGCAGCAAAAGGAATTGCTAGAAAAACTAGGTCAAACCTTTGAGTAAACTACTTGCTAATCCTTCTTATTGAAATTTGGTGGCCGTTTCTGTAATGGGTAGTGTGTGTTGATTTTATCAGTTCTGCAATCTTGGCATCAGAAAAATATCTGACGTTATAGCGACCTAGTGTTTTTTTGCAGTTACTACAGTATATCTCTTTGAATTCCAATTGTACCTATTTGACTGTGATGCTAATAAATGACTTTTATTTTGGATGCAAAGACCATTGTTTGCGGGAGTCGCCAAGCCCGGTCAACGGCGTAAGGTTCAGATCCTTATCTCCTAGGAGTTCGTGGGTTCAAATCCCACCTCCCGCATAAATCATAAAACTAATTCAAAACTATGAACAACTTTAAACCATAGTTAGTTCTAATGTTTCCCAATGGGAAAAATCATTAAAGTTGGCGGCAGAGGAACATCGCGAAGAGAAGCAGATCCTGACGATGAAAAGTGGGCTGGCGAAAAATTCAGAGAACACCAGAAAAAAATGAAGGAAAAAGCAGCAGATGAATATGTCGTCTCTGGCCGTGGTACAGGTAAAAGAAAACTTGGTGATACTCCAGAAACTGAGAAACCTTCTACAAAGGGTCGCTACGTTTCAATGGGTAGAGGAACAGGAAGAAGAAAGTTAGATTAAACTAATTTTTCTTATTTTTCTAATATTTTTGTAATTTTTGACTCGAGGGTTTTGCTTATCTTTTCACCGGAAACCTTGCCGCGAAGTGACTTCATTGCCATTCCCATAAGCATTCCTGCAGAATGAGTGCCTTGTTTTTGTATTACTCCAATGTTATTCTGAACTAACTCGTCTAGGAATTTTTCTAATTCCATGTCATCAAATGAGGATTGATTCTGCGCAAACTCGTCAGGCGATTTTATTTTCCCTGACATTATGTTCTCAAAGATAATCTCAATTGATTCCTTTGCAATTTTATTGTCTGATAATAACTCAAATGTTCTTGTAATATGTTCTGGCTTGAGTAGTGTCTGGTCTAGTCCCTGTCTTTGCAAATTAGTTATGGTAGAGCACAAGACAGACGCCACAAAATTTGGATTCTTGTATTTTATGCAAATTGACTCAAATAATTCCAAGTAATCGGAATCAAAGACTTGTTCTGCTAACTGCAAGTTTAGCCCATATTTTTTTTGTAGCTCTGATATGGTCTCGTCCCAAGATTTTGGAATGTTTTTGTGCGCAAATTCAAGTTCTTGCCTGCTTACTAGTATTGGCGGAATGTCTGTTTCTGGGTACATTCGTGATGAGCCAGGCCTTGGCCTCAAAAATACTGTATCGCCAGTATTTGTTGCAGCACGGGTTTCTGCAGGAACTCCTTCCTTTGCAGCTTTGATTCTGTTAATTACTGCATCTAGCGCAAACTCTAGCTTGTCTTTTGGACCTGCAACTATGAAAAATCCATCATTTTTTTCTAACTTTAGTAGTGCACGTAATTTGTCAACATAGTCTTGCTCTATGCCATAGTTTGGCAGCTCATCAGAATGAAAAATTCCACCAATCCCAAAAAACCGTACCTGTTGCCCAAGCTCTTTTCCTAGTCGTACTCCCTCATATGGTTCATATCCAAACATGCCTGCAAAATTTTTGATTCCCAGCGACTTGATGGTCTGGCCATCCTTGATTGACTTTTGAATTATCTTTGATTTGCAATCTGCAAAAAACGATGTAACGTCGACGCTCTGATCTCTTGTTATGGAATCAAGATCTGTTTTTTCTAGTTTTTGTGCTATTAGTTGTAGTCCGTGCTGTCGTTTTGCTTCATACAAGATCACTTTTTCAAGCTGGTCTAGCTGTTGGACTCCCTTTACCTCTACAATTCCACCTCCAGTGACTGAAACATTTACGTCCTGCCTGATTGATCCTATTCCACGAGTTACTCTGCGCGTTACCCTGAGCAGCCTTCCAAGAGTCAATGCAATTTTTTTCACAAATGCTGGATTGCCATCTACTGGCTCTAGTGCGATTTCTACTAGTGGTACTCCGAGTCTGTCAAGTGCATACTCCCTAGTGTTTTCTGTATCTTTGAGTAATTTTGCAGCATCCTCTTCAAGGCAAATTGTCTGGATGCCAACATCTTGGCCGTCCACTCGTATATGTCCACCTTGTGATACTAGCATAGTTCTCTGAAATCCTGATGTGTTAGAGCCATCAATTACTATTTTTCTCATAACATAGCTTTCATCAAAAATGTCTGATTTTAGTGCAGACGCAATGATTAGGGCAGTGTCTTTTGCATCCTGATCTAGCTTGTGTGGAGGCTCATCGTCGTGTTCCACAAGGCAGCTGCTCTGAGGATTTGCAAAATACTGTATTTGTTTTGATTTTGACGATTCAAAGAGCGCCGCTGGGTCGTATTTGCCAAGCTCGCTTTTTGCCAGCCTCAATTTTCTTGTAAACTGGAGTGGATATTCTTCTAGTTCTAGTTGTTTGCAGCCACAAAACAACTTTTTATTGGTGGCTAACTGCTGATGTATCTCAAGGCCTACCCTTAAGCCAATTTTGTCTATTTGAGGCTCCACACAAAACCTATCTGTGATTGCCTTAAATCTTATTCTCTAAATTCAGATGCAATATTTTTTAACATAATATTTTTGATGTTTTTAGCATCTGTGCCTAATGCCCACATTGCTTTTACAAGTGCAATCTCAGAAATCGTATCAGACAAAGGTATCACGCCAAAATGCATCAGATCTCTTCCACTCTCATAGATTGCCATGTTTACTTGACCGTCCAAGCACTGCGATGCCATTCCCAAAAAGATGTCTTGTTGTTTTGCTTTTTTTATCACATCGTACATTGTTCTACCAACATGCCCAAGGCCAGTCCCCTCAAAAATTATTGCTTTGTATCCTTGGACTAGTAAATCCTCAACTAGTTTTGGATCGTATCCTGGATGATACTTCACCAGCGCCACTTTGGAGTCTAGTCCTATCTTTGGAGTATAGTCTTTTTGGTTGTAGTATCGTCCAGTAAAGTTCTGAATTATTGAATCGCTAGATACAACAAATGCAGGCTTTGCGCCGACTGTCTCAAAGGCATTTCTCCTACTAGTGTGGTTTTTTCGCACGCGTGTTCCAAGATGACACGCAATGTCATTATCGTTTTCAGAATTGTGCATTGCAACAAAGACGCCACTTGCGCCAGATTTTACGATGAATTTTGTAGCTCCAATTAGGTTTAGTGCGGCATCAGATGAAGGCCTATCTGATGATCTCTGAGAGCCGACCAATACTATTGGCTTTGGAAAACCGGCTAGTGCAAATGACAAAAATGCCGCTGTATACTGCATGGTGTCAGTTCCATGCGCAACTAGGATTCCTTTATAGTCAGAATTTGCAAGCGAATCGAGCTTTTGCGCAGTTTTTACCCAATGTTCTGGTGTTATGTTTTCAGAATATTCAGAAAACAACACTTCGGCATCAATATTTGCAATTTCTGCCAGTTCTGGCACGGATGCATTTAGCTCTTGTGCAGTGAGTGCTGGTGTAACACTGCCGGTTCTATAGTCAATTCTACTTGCAATTGTTCCACCAGTGGATAACAACAAAATTTTTGGCAATGCCGGATTATACTGTATTGGTTTGTTTGACTCCTGAAATGGTTCTGTACCAGATACATATTCAATTTTTTTTATCTTGTCTAGTCCCAACCCAACAT
>Ga0194120_10001763_pt1 | contig 38297 bp, 32 predicted proteins | sample TA2MahCa65mmetaG_FD_148642 | JGI IMG/M metagenome (GOLD analysis project Ga0194120, IMG submission 148642) | Freshwater microbial communities from Lake Tanganyika, Tanzania - TA2015019 Mahale Deep Cast 65m | ecosystem: Environmental > Aquatic > Freshwater > Lake | place: Tanzania: Lake...
CTGACCTTCTAATCCGAACGCCTGTGTATACGACCGTATTATCGATGGAGAGGTCACCTTTGGTACGAAAATTACGAATATCAACTTGACCGTCTTTTCCTGCAACGATTGATCGATCCAGCACTAGTGAATAGGGGAGATTTAGGCCATTCAAATCGAGGCCAGAACAAAATATTGCGCCAATAATTCGTATTCCGGTCGGATTGATGTCCTGAGCCGCCTGTCGCATCAACACTTTTACGATGTCATTCTCCAAAATCCTCAGATCGGTGTATTCGTCACAAGTTTTGACTGCGTCAATCTTATGCGGATGAGCAAACTGACTTCTTTTTTCTGTCGCGGCTTCGTTTCTATCCAAGAAGTCGCCGCCCTTCCGATGCGTAGCGCAAACCACGCCAGGCGCCTCGGCGATGAGAACCGCTTCCATTCCTACCTTGAGACACGCAATAATTTTACTCGGCGCGGAGTTGCCGGTGGGCGCGCAAAATACGCCATCTATGCCTTGCGGCGAGGCGATAGCGCCCATCCCCATTCGCGCGCAGGCGCTCGCTCTGTCCGTGCGGGCCGAAGATGAGCTTGTTCCGCTCTCGTTGCGCTTCACGTCGAATGCCGTTGCGAATGCATGAAACGCCAATACGTTCAACGCCCATGCTGCGAGCAAGAGACATGACAGTACCCGCCGCAACGATGGAAACGAACGCTTTTTCGGCCCAAATGACGCGCAACCAATCATCTATTCGCCCATCCTTGTCTCGCGAGACGGGACGATCCAATCAAAACGGATTCAAATCTTGCAACGCTGTTTGTAGCGCCGCGCACAAAATTCAAATATCGCCGCCACAATGTCCGTCAAGATCAAAAACGCGTTAACGCGCGCGGTTCAAAAGCGCATCTATGCCTCCCGCCGCCCCCGAAACCCCGTCGCCAACACATAGAGTTCGGCGGAATCCGCCCGGCTCGCGGCCGGCTTAACGTGGCGCACGGTCGAAAAATCGCGCTTGAGCCGCGACAGCAATTGTCCCTCCGTTCCGCCCTGCAGCACCTTGGCGACGAAAAAGCCGCCGGGCGCCAGAACGTCGCAGGCGAAATCGGCGGCGAGTTCGGCAAGCGCGACGATGCGCAAATGGTCCGTCGCCTTATGGCCGGTGGCGTTCGCCGCCATGTCCGACATCACGCCGTCAGCCTCGCCGCCGAGCATGTTGGTGATGAAATCCGGCGCGTCCGCGTCGTTGAAATCCTTCACGGCGAATTCGACGCCGGCGATCGGCTCCATGTCGAGAAGGTCGACCGCGACGACTTTGCCTTTCCCGTCTTTCGCCTTGACCCGCGCGGCGGCGACCTGCGACCAGCCGCCGGGCGCGGCGCCAAGATCGACGATGCGCCCGCCAGGCTTGAAGAGATGATAGCGATCGTCCATCTCGATGAGCTTATAGGCGGCGCGCGAGCGATAGCCCTCGCGCTTGGCGCGCGCGACATAAGGGTCGTTGAGCTGGCGCTCCAGCCATAACGTCGACGAGAGCGAACGCTTGCGCGCGGTCTTGACCCGCGTCTTGAGCGACCGGCCGCCTTCGCGCCCCGACTCTTTCGTCACGCATGCACCTTGTCGCGCGGGCTGAAGACGCCGCCCGGCGCCGGCTCCATCACGATGTGTCGGTCGTGGAAGGCGCGCAGCGTGGAGCGGTGGCCGATCGAGACGATCGTCGTTCGCGGCAAGCGCTCGCGCAGCATGGCGTAGATGTCGTCTTCGAGCTGTTCGTCGAGCGCCGACGTCGCTTCGTCGAGGAAGAGCCAATCCGGCTTGGCGAGAAGCGCGCGGGCGATGGCGACGCGCTGCTGTTCGCCGCCGGAAAGGCGCTGGCCCCAGTTATTCTCTTCATCGAGACGCTCGACGAAAGGCGCGAGCCGCGCGGCGCGCAGCGCCTCCTGCATTTCTGCCGGCGAGTGGTCGCGGACGCTGCCGGGATAGACGATCGCTTCGGACAGCGCGCCCATCGGAATGTAGGGACGTTGCGGCGCCAGCATCACCTTGGCGCCGCGGGGCGTCAGCACCTCGCCCGAAGCGTAAGGCCAGACGCCGGCGATGGCGCGAAACAGCGTCGACTTGCCCGAACCCGACGGGCCGGTAAGCAGCGTCGACTGACCGGCAGCGAACGTCAGATCGTCAACCGTCACGATGTTGCGCCCGTCGGGCAAGGCAAGCGTCAGCGCGCGCAGACGAATGTCCGCGCCATCGGTCGGCGCGACGATGCGCGTTTCGGACATTTCCGCGCGCGCCGTTGCGATCGCGTGATCAAACGACGTCAACCGATCCAGCACCGATTTAAAATTGGCGAGAGAGGTGTAATAGTTGATGAAGAAGGTGAGCGCGCTTTCGACCCGCCCGAAGGCGCTCGCGGTCTGGGTCATGACGCCGAGTTGGATGCGGCCGGCGAAATAGAAGGGCGCGGTGATCACGTAAGGAATGATCGGCGACAGCTGTCCGTAGGTGGAGGTGAACGCCATCAGCTGCTTGCGCTTCTGCACAATCGCCAGATAGTTGACGATAATGCCGGCGAAGCGTCGGAGCAGCGAGCCGCGCTCGGCAGGTTCGCCGCCAAGCAGCGCGATCTGCTCGGTATATTCGCGCAATCGCGCCAGCGAAAAGCGGAAATCGGCCTCGCGCCTCTGCCGATCGAAGTAGAGCCCGGTGAGCGAGTGGCCAATCAGATGCGTCACCAGCGTTCCCACCGCCGCATAGAGCAGCACCACCCAGAAGAGAAAGCCCGGAACATAAATTTCAGTTCCAGGCAGCGGGTAATTGCCCGACAATTCCCAGAGCACATAGGCGAAGGACACGAGCGAGCTTAAGGTGGCGATCAGCAGGATCGAATAGGAGTAGACGCCGTAGCCTTCCTCTCCGCCGCCAATGAATCGATTGACGTCTTCCGCGATGCGCTGATCGGGATTGTCGGCGCCGCCGCCGACGAGCGCCATGCCGTAATGCGCATGCGCGCCGAGCCAGCGCTCAATGTAATGTTCCGTCAGCCAACGGCGCCAGCGGATAACGAGCATGGACTGCAAAACGAATTCGATGATCACGGAGACGACGTAAACGAACGCCCATGGCGTGAAGACGAACAATAGCTGCCGCCAGAACTCTGGGGCGTTTTTCTCTTGAATAGCGTTGAACCAATCGCGATTGAAAAAGGACAGTCGCACCGTGATGCCGACCTGTCCTTGGTTGAGAAGCACCAGCACGACCACCATGGCGATGGCGATGGCGCTTTCGCGCGCCGCAAAGGGCGGGAACGGCCAGACGCGTCCTTCGCCGCGCTCCAGCGTATCGAAATAGAGGTCGGCGATGCGCGTCATTTCTCGAACGACGGGAATATGAGAGACCGCGTAAACGATGATCGAGAACACCGCGACGGTGAGCGGCATGGTCTCGGGCGGCGCGTAGTCGTTCAGCCACTCGGGCCACACACCTTCCGCCTGCATAAGGCCGATGAGGCCGAAGACGATGGTCTCCGTCGAAAAAATGCAGGCGAAAATTCTCAGGAAGCTCGACATGTCTCGGGCGCGCCACGTGGTATAAGCGCAAAGCGCCGAGGCGACGGCCAGGACAAAGAGACTGGAGTCGCCCTTATGGAGGCCGACCAACGCGGTAAGGGCCGCGAAGACGGCGACCGCCACGCTCAATTTCTGCATCTTTCACCTTGGATATGAGAAGCCGCTCGGCTCGCCGCGAACGCATCGCTGGCGACGACCGTCTAGCTCCATGATAGAGGAATCAGTCCTCTTCAGGAATGATCGGATCCCCGTTGACGTGGGCGACGAGCACGGGCGAAGCCTTGAAGGTCAGCACTCGGCGCGGCGTAATCGTGGCCTCGACGCCGGTTTTGGGATTGCGTCCGACGCGCTCGCGCTTGTCGCGCACGTTAAAGGTTCCAAAGGACCGCAGCTTGACGGATTCGCCGCGCAGCAAGGCTTCGCTGATCTCGTCAAAGGTGGCGTCCAGCATTTTGCGGGCTTCGGCGCGGGAAAGCGAAGGACAGCAGCTGTAGACTGCTTCTCGCAGCGCGGCCCGCGTCAAGGTGCTGCCCGGAGGAGCTCTCCTTACCATGCGGACGAAGCGCCCAATGCTTGCTTTATCGGGAACGGGCCGAACACAACTCCCCCTCGAAGCTTCTTGCAATCGTCACTCGCAATAAATGGGCGCTGAGCCCAGATCGCGATACTAGGCATAAAATATCGATTTGCAAGGGCGATCAAGCGTCGCGCGGCGCTCCGAACTCAGGTTAGCAGCTAAAGGATCGCCAAAGGCAATTTTCCTTGCCGCGGATTGATTTGGGCCGCCGCGATACCGGCCGCGCCTTCGCCGCGTTTGAAGAATGGTCGCGCTTGAAGTCGCCTCTCGACCAATTTTCGATCTACGCAAGCCGCGGCGCGCCGTCGGCGTTACGATGCCCAGTTGCGGGCGCTACGACGCCGTCGCCGCCCGGGGCGAAGCGAAGGCCTCAGGCGCCCGACGAGGACTTGCGGCCGATGAGCGAACGCGTCGTTACCCGCTTGCCGTCGCCTTCGGCGGCCAGATACAGACGGCCTTTGGCGGGCTTGGCGGCTGCGGCGCTGCGCACCGCCTCATTGATGCGGTCGATCGACGAGGTCGAAGGCTTAGGCGGCGCGGCGGCGATCCCCGCCCGTTCGGCGCGATTGCCGCTTGTTTTTGCCGCCGGCGTCGGCTTGGCGGCGCGATAGTCCTCGAGCGCCGTCAGTTCGCCGACGATGACGGCGCCCTTCTCGAGCTCGATCTCGCCATAGGTGATTTTGCCCTCGACGCGCCCGCTGGCGCGAACGACGAGCAATTGCTTGATCTCGACATGGTCGGAAATCCGGCCGCTGACGTCGGCTTCAGTGGCGCTGACATTGCCGCGAATGACGCCGCCCCGCCCGACCTGAATGACGCGCGCCGAAACGTCGCCTTCGATCGCGCCGTCGACGACGATGACATCCGAGGCCGAGATTTCGCCCTTAAGCGTCACGCCGGCGCCGATATAGGCGACGTTCTCTTCTTCCGGTCGAAAATCCATCGCGTTCTTCGCCATCGCCAAGCTCCTCGGTCGCTGAAAATGTGCGCAAAAGCTTACGTTGAGCCCGCCTCCACATTCAACGGTAAAATGCGCGCCGGCTCAGCGTGATTTTTCACTTGGTTCAGACAGCGGATGGAGATCGCGCACCATGGCGCGCATGCGCTCGTCGAGCACATGCGTATAGATCTGGGTCGTTGAAATATCGGCATGGCCGAGCAACTCCTGCACCACGCGCAGATCGGCGCCGTTCTGCAGCAGATGGCTCGCAAAGGCGTGACGCAGCGCGTGCGGATGCATGGCGGACGCAGGCAGGCCGGCGGCGCTGGCGAGCGCCTTGAGATCGCGTGCGAAGGCCTGGCGCGTGAGATGGCCGCTGTCGCTGTCGGCGGGGAAGAGAAAGGCAGACGCGGCTCGCTCGGGCGCCGTCGCCTCGAGAAGCTTGCGATAGGACAGAAGCGCGCGCCGCGCGCGATCGGTCAGCGGCGCCAGCCGTTCGCGCCCGCCCTTGCCACGAATGGCGATGAAAGGATCGCGCGCATGCGCGGCGCTTTTCGGCAGCGACACGAGTTCGGAAACACGTAGGCCGGTGGCGTAGAGCGTTTCGAGCAGCGCATAAAGGCGCGCGGCGCAGAGCCGTTCGCGAACGGACCGGCGTTCGTCGTCTAGCCCTTCGCCGGCCACGGCGAGCAGGCGATCGATTTCCGCGGCGGAGAAGACGCCCGGCGCGCTGCGCCGCAGGCGCGGCCCTTCGAGCGCCGCCGCCGGATCGTCATCGCGATGGCGATCGACGTAGAGAAATTTGTGGAACTGGCGAATGGCCGAAATCCGTCGCGCCACCGTCGCCGCCGACATGCCGCGCGGCTCCAATGACGCAAGATAGGCGCGGATATCTTCCGTCGTCGCTGCGCCGGGATCGCCGCCGCGCGCGGAAAGATGGGCGATATAATCGGAAAGATCGCGCCGGTAGGCGTCTTGCGTGTTGCGCGCCGCGCCGCGTTCGGCGGCGAGCATGTCGAGAAAGGCGTCGAGCTGGCGGGAAGCGCCGGCGTTCATGCGCTCAACTCCCCCGGATATCCTTTTGGAGCCCCGCTCGCGTTACGCGCGACGGGAACGACAACTCACTTGTTCAGCCGTTGCGCCGGAATCGTATAGGTCATCTCGCGCGGCTGCGGCGTCACATAGCCGACGAGCGCGACCATGGCGCCGTAGACGATCGCAGCGACAGCCGCGACGACGATCAGAAAGCGGATGAGACTGGGCAAGGAATCGACTCAGCTCCCGTAAAGCCTGCGACTGTATTCGCCCGAAGGCCCCGCGATTGCAAGCCGCGCGTCCGTCGACGGCGCGCATGCGCCGGAAATCCTGATAAAAGGCGACGTCGGGGGAAGACAACCAAAAAGGGGAAACGGTTCATTTCGAGATCGCACGCTTCCCTGACGATTCGACCGCTCATGCGATTACGTTCTTGAAAATGGAGCCCATCCCGAATGCGGCTGGCGCTCAACGTCAAAAATGCGCTTCCGTGTCCTCGTCTTCAGGCCGGATTTCATGGCGCATGATCAGCGGCGCCTGAGTCAGGGCGAAAACGAGCGTCAGCGGCAAGATGCCGAAGACCTTAAAATTCACCCAGTCGTCGGTCGTCAGCACCCGCCGCAGGACTTCATTGAGCCCTGCGAGGGCGAAGAAGAACAGACCCCAGCGTATCGTGAGCTTGCGCCAGCCGGCGTCGTCGATATGGATCGCCATGTCGAACACGATCGGCAGCAGCAGCTTGCCGAAATAGAGCGCGCCGATGAGTCCGGCGCCGAAGAGCGTGTAGAGAATCGTCACCTTCAGCTTGATGAAGGTCTCGTCGTGCAGAAAGTAGGTCAGTGAGCCGAAGATCAGCACCAGCGCCGCAGTGACGACCGGCATCGCCGGCAAATGGCGGGTCAACGCCCATGATACGGCGAGCGTGACGACAACGCCGGCCATGAGCACGCCGGTCGCGGCGTAAATGCCGTATTTGGCGTTGGCGACGAAGAAGAGCAGCAGCGGTCCTAATTCCAGTGCGAACTTCAGCCAGGGATTGAGCTTTTTCTTTGCCGCGACGGCCGTTTCCTGCGTCATCTGTCTTTAGCTTTCCGCATCTACCGTTTCATCAAGCCCCGCGATCGCCCGGGCGAAGTCGCGCGCCTCGAAGGGCTCCAGATCTTCGGCGCCTTCGCCGACCCCGATGAAGTGGATCGGCAGGCCGTAAGTCTCGGCGATGGCGACCAGAATGCCGCCCCGCGCCGTGCCGTCGAGCTTGGTCATCACGAGGCCGGTGACGCCGGCGACGCGCTCGAACACATCCACCTGCTGCAGCGCGTTTTGACCGACGGTGGCGTCGAGAACCAGCAGCACCGCATGCGGCGCTTCGGCCTCAGCTTTTTTCATCACGCGCACGATTTTTTCAAGCTCGGCCATCAGTTCGGCGCGGTTTTGCAGCCGCCCCGCCGTGTCCATGAGCAGAATGTCGGCGCCCTGCTCCTTGGCGCGCCTGATCGCGTCGAAGGCGAGGCCGGCGGCGTCGGCCCCTTCCGCGCCAGAAACGACTTCGGCCCCGAGGCGCTCGCCCCAGACCTTGAGCTGTTCGACCGCCGCGGCGCGGAAGGTGTCGCCCGCCGCGAGCACGACCGTCTTGCCTTCGCCGGTCCATTTCGCGGCGAGCTTGGCGATCGTCGTCGTCTTGCCCGAGCCGTTGACGCCGACGACGAGGATAATGAACGGCTTTTTGCTGTCGTCGACGACGAGCGGCGCGGCGACCGGCGTGAGAACGCGCTCGACCTCGCCGGCGAGGATTTCACGCACTTCCTCAGGATCGATGTCGCGTTCATAGCGCGCCTTGCCGACCGCCTCGGTGATCCGCGTCGCGGCGCCGACACCGAGATCGGCCCGCAGCAGCACGTCTTCGAGCTCCTCGAGCGTCAGCGCGTCAAGCTTGCGCTTGGTGAAGACATCGGCGACGCCTTGAGTGATCGCCTGCGAGGTGCGGGAGAGCCCGCCGGAGAGGCGCGACCACCAGGAGCGCTTTTCTTCCTCGGGAGCCTCCTCTACCGCCGTTTCCGGCGCGGATTCGCTCTGGCCGCCGCCGAACAGGCGGGAGAACACGCCGCGTTTCTTGCCTTCCGCTTCCTGGCTCATGCGCTCACCGAATTCACGGCCTGCCCCTACACGAGTTGCGCGCAAAGGGCCAGCGCCGAAGGCCCTGGGCGACGCGCCCACATGGGCGAATAAGTCATCCGCCGCAACCCGAGCTATACGTTCTGGCGCCACAAAAATGGGGTCGCAGTCTGTCGAAACGGTCCTTTGGAGGCCAATTATTGGCGCATCCAATATCCCGAAGGGAGACGCGAAATGAAACGCAACAACCAACGTTTCTTTGCGAGCGCGTTCGCCTTAGCGTCAATCTGCGCTGCAGCCGATTCAGCTGTCGCGCAATCACCCGGATATTATGGATATCACGCCGGCCGACAAGGAAGGGCCCGCCCGACGCCTTACGCTGGAGATTGTCGACCTCCCTATCCGCCGGGCTACCGTCACGACCTGCAAGGCTGGAACACGGGATTCACGGATCGCGATTTTTCCTGTTACCGGCTCCAAGACGACTAGATCACGCTGCGTTTAGGCGGAATCGCCTAAACGCAGATAAATTGATCGATTCCAAAAGTTAGAGCGCGCTCTACGCGAAAAACCGGTTCCCACTTTTTCGCAGCGCGCTCTAAAAGCGGCAAGCCGGCTGACGCTTCCTCGCTGTCCCACTCGGCGTTGCCGCGAGCTTCACAGCAGTTGGCCCCGCCCGGCCTGCAGCCGCAACAGGACGGCGACCAGCGCATCGACGTCGGCGCAGGTGTTGTAGAAGGCCAGCGACGGCCGCACGGTCGCTTCAAGGCCGAAGCGGCGCAGGATCGGCTGCGCGCAATGGTGCCCGGCGCGCACGGCGACGCCTTCGCGATCGAGCGCCTTGCCGACCTCCAGAGGCTCGTGTCCATCGAGCGTGAAGGAGAGGACCGAGGCTTTCTCCGGCGCCGTTCCGATGAGGGCGAGGCCCGGCACGGTCCTCATCTTTTCGGTCGCATAGACGAGAAGCTCATGCTCGTAGCGGGCGATCACGTCCATGCCGATGCTCTCGACATAGTCGACCGCCGCGCCAAGCCCGACGGCGTCGGCGAAACGACGCGCATCGGCAGGAATGTCCGGCTTTACCAGGCCGTGACGCTCGGCGCGAAGCGCTTCAACGTCGACGAAAACGGTGCGCTCGAGAAGGGCAAGCCTCGCCACCCGATCCTCGAAGACGATGTCGTGATATATGCCGGCGCGACGGTGCTCGGCCGCATCGTCATCGGCCGCGGATCGACGATCGGCGGCAATGTCTGGCTCACGCACAGCGTGCCGCCGGGCAGCAACATCACCCAGGCGAAGGCGCGGATCGAACTCTTCGCCAATGGCGCCGGCATCTGAAGGCGCCGTCGCCGCCTGCGAAATAAGGCGGCCCGGCTTCCAGGCCCGACTCCGGTTCTCAGCCCTACGCCGTCGCCTCGGCGCAGCCCTTCGCCATCGCCTCTCGCCCAGCGGCCATGATCTCTTCCGGCGTCAGGTCGCGGACATGCGTCGCGATCGACCATTCGTGGCCGAAGGGGTCGACCACTTTCCCGTAGCGGTCGCCCCAGAACATGTCGGCGACCGGCATTTTGACCGTCGCGCCGGCGGCGACCGCTTGCGCGAAGACGGCGTCGACGTCGTCGACCATAAGATGGATCGTGACCGGCGAGCCTTTCAACGCCTTCGGCCCGAGCGCGCCCCACTCAGGCATTTCATCGACGAGCATCACCATGGAGTCGCCGATCATCACGGACGCGTGCATCAATTTTCCGTCGGGGCCCGGCATGCGGAAGCCTTCCTCGGCGCCGAAGGCCTTCTTGTAAAATTCGATCGCGTCAGACGCGCCGGCGCAAATGAGATGCGGCGTGATCGATCGCAAACATGGGGGATTTTTCTCAACATTGGCGTTCATGCTTTGAGTCCTTTCCTTCAGTCTGAATTTCAGCCCCTAACTTTCGCAGCGCTTTACGAAGCTTTTGTCCTTCGCTTTGCGACAATTCATCATCGAGCGCGGCATGTTCGCGCCGCCAGATCGGCAGCGCCGCCACGAGGAGATCGGAGCCGGCGGCGGTCAGAAACAATCTGCGCGCGCGGCGGTCCTTCTCGTCGGGTCGCGTGTCGACCAGGCCGCGCCGTTCCAGGGATTTCAGCGCGGCGGTGAGCGTCGTGCGATCCATGGCAAGCGCGTCCGCAAGACGTCCAAGAGTTGGCGCCTGAGGCGCATTGAGCGACATCATCAGCGAAAACTGCCCATTGGTGAGTCCGAGCGGCGCGAAGGCGCGATCGAAGCGTCGCGCGAGCCGGCGCGCCGCGCGTTGCGTCGCAAGGCAGAGACAGCAGTCGCGAACCTCATGAACGACCCCGATCGGCAGCTTTTTCGACATGGCTTTTTTGACAACGCCGCATTATGTTGATATCAACATTTATTGGCCTTGTCGAGTCTTTCGTATCGAGGCCCTGGCGCAATTGAATGAAGCGCAACCATCCTCGTCCTCATGCTGAGGAGCCGGCCCGATCTCGGGCCGGCGTCTCGAAGCACGAGGGCGAGTTCCAGATGCCGACGCCTGAAGCTTTCCTCGTCCTTCGAGACGCGTGCTCCGCACGCTCCTCAGGATGAGGAAACCTTCACCCGATCGCTCATTGAAAATGACAGAGGCGAAATAGGAGCAGTCATGAATCTCAAAGTCAGAACCTGTCTCGGCTTCAAGGACCAGGCCGAGGATGCGGCGCGATTCTATGTCTCGGTCATTCCCGATTCGGTTTTCGAAGGCGCCTTCCGCCGCGAGCCGAACGGGCCGGCGATACTGGTTTCCTTCACCCTCGCCGGCGCGCCCTATCAGGCGCTCAACGTCGGCCGCGAGATGATCCGCAATGAAGCCTTTTCGATCTCGGTGATGACCAAGGACCAGCGCGAGACCGACGAACTGTGGGAAAAGCTGCTCGCCAATGGCGGCTCTGAAATCCAATGCAGCTGGCTGAAAGACCGCTTCGGAATCTGCTGGCAGATCGTGCCGGAAGCCCTGCCGCGCATGTTCATGGACGAAGATCGCGCCGCCGCCGAGCGCGCCTTTCAGGCGATGCTCGGCATGGTGAAGATCGACCTCGCCAAGGTCGAAGCGGCGTTTCGCGGTGCGTCCGATTAAGCCGAGCGCGCCAGCGGATGGGCGGCGTCGCATTTAGCGGCGACGGCGTTCCATTCCTGCACCCAGAAATCGGCGACGCCGAAGCGCGCGACGATCGCGCCCTTCTCATCAAGAATGATCACCTCGTCGAAATCGACGACGTCGAGCGCCTTCGGGCTGGAGAGCTCCATTTCGAAGAAATGGCTGACCTCGGCGATGATGCTGGCCGCGTCGGACGATTCGCGCTCATATTCACGCAGCGGCTTCAGCTTGACGTGTCCGCCTTCGGTCTCGATGAATTTGACTTCACGAACGCGATAGATCGCCATTTTCCTACCCTCGCTAGCGCTGGGCATATGAGGATGAAATTGGATGCGCAACGCGCGCGTCAAGAGGCGCAGCGAGAGCTGCGCGACAATGCGATGGTCACGTCAGCAGCTTGCAGGCGATCCGTTTCGATCAAGATGACCGTCGATTCTTGCGCGCAATCCGTTCGATGAATTAACCGCCATGCCGCAGCGCTTCGGCAATATTTGAATAATTCTAAAAGGGCGTCGCCTCTCCTGACTTCTATTCGTTTCACTGCATATTGCGCCGCAATACAGAGCAGATGCGACAATCCGCCATACGACGAGACGTAATACATGGCGAGACTTCTGCTTCTCGCGGTCTCGGGAAAGATAACGGGATCGACCGCCGCGCCGAAGAACTCCGGAAAGCTTACGTTCGACCCGTATTCCCCTTCCGATGCGTGAAATGTCCGAGATCGGACAATCGGACAAAAGGAGCGAATATTGTGGCCAATGTGACATTTTCATCGCCCGCCCTTGCGCGGGACGTCACTGTTTATGCGATCGCCGGCGACCGGGGCACCATCTTGGCTGTGGCCAAGGCCCACAAGATTCCCATTCCCTTCGATTGTCAGGACGGCGAATGCGGCTCCTGCCTCGTCGAAGTGACGCATCTCGGTCAGAATCCGAAATATGGAATCGCGCTGACCGAGAAGGAAAAGGAGATGCTGCGCCAGCTCGGCAAGATCAGCAAAGCCGAGATCGAAGCCGCCGAAGTCAACGACATGCCGCCGCGCTATCGTCTGGCCTGCCAATGTTTCGTGCGCAACGAAGACATACTCGTCAAATTCGAGGGCGATCAAACCCTGCCGGCGCAAGGACCCTATGTCACCCCCGCCGCGAAACGATTCACCGGCGGCATCGAAATCGCCACGGTGGATGAGTTTCTGGGATATGCGGTGAAGGTCGAAGAGGATGCGGCGATACATTTCGACGAACTCGCCGCCATGATGGAGGCGTGCGGCAATCAGGAAGTGGCCAGACTGTTTCGCCAGCTCGCGAGCTTTTCGCGCCTGCACCTCGCCGAAGCCAAGAAGCGCGCCGGTTCGCTCGACCTGTCGAAAGTCATCCCGCCGGATTACGTCTGGCCAAATCACGCCACCCCGGAGCGCACCGAAATTTGGGCCGCCGATCCGTCGCTGTCGCGGCTCGACGGGTTGAAGGCCGCGCTGCAGGGCGAACGCCGAGGCTATGAATTTTATCGGGCCGTCGTCGCCAAAACCAAATCGCCGGAGATCGAGGCGATGGCCAATGAGTTCGTGAAGGAGGAAGCCGAGCACGTCAAAATTCTCGAAGCCTGGATCACGCGCGAAGAATGGGCCGCAAAGAACCCACAGAGCGCCAACGCTTGATCGCGGGCGCCTGACGGCATTGGCGGGAGGCGGCGCCGTCGCCCGCCTCTCGCCCGCGCGCTTTCAAGAAGCTTGAGCCGCTAAATCAGCAAGCGAGGGATGGGATGGAATCGGTCGAGGAATTTCTGGCTTACGCAATCAATCTCGAACTCGAAGCGGCGAACCGCTACGGCATGTTGGCCGACGCCATGGAGGCGGGCGGCAATCACGAAGTCGGCAAACTGTTTCGCCGCCTGGCGGATTATTCGAGACTGCATCTTGCTGAAGCGCGCGCCCGCGGCGGCTTTCGCGACATACCCAAGATGAGGCCGGATGAATTCGTCTGGCCCGGATTCGAGAGTCCGGAGACGGCGGCGATCTGGGCGGCCGATCCCTTCATTGGACGAGAGCAGGCGCTTGAGATCGCGCGCGACGCCGAAACGGCGGGACTCGACTATTACCAGCGCGTTCTCGACTCGACGTCGGACCCCGAGATCAAGACTCTCGCCAAGGAATTTGTCGCTGAGGAGCGCAGCCATGTCGCCGAACTCGACAAATGGATCGCCGCGAACAAGGCTGGACAGACGCTGACCGTCGATCCCTAGCCCGTGGCGTCATTCCGCACGCGCGCATCGCACGCAATCGGTGACGGCCATGAGAGTCGTCATTGCGAGCCGGAGGCGAAGCAATCCAGAATCCGCCTGCGACTTTTGGATTGCTTCGTCGCTGCGCTCCTCGCAATGACGACGTTGGCCTTCACCAAGGTGAATAGGTCCATGGCCATGGCGATTCATAGGAACCCTGGGATCCATTGTAACCCTGGGATCCATCGTAATAAGGAACGCCAGCTGAGCGTCTGATCCTGTGCGGACTTGTCTGACCCCTAGCGACCTTACCCTCGCCGCGCGGACTTGTCTCATCTTCAGCGACATTATACTCGCCGCCCGGGGTAACGCCGGTCACCACTACCCGCGTATTCTCCAGGCCATTCTCCTCCACCAGCGCATAGAGAATGGCGGCATCCTTTGGCGAGATACGCACGCAGCCATGCGAGGCGGGTCTGCCAAGATGCTTTACTTCGGAGGTGCCGTGGATGGCATGACCGTCCCTTATAAAGAAAATGGAATGGGGCATCGGGGCGTTGTCCCACTGCTTGCTATACCAAATTTCGTTCATAGAGGTGGCAGTATAGGTTCCCGATGGAGTTGAATATCCTGCTCGGCCAGTTGATACCGGCCATGCATATCTTTCTACCCCATCCACATAAACTGTCATTCGTTGTGTTGTTTTGTCGATGTTGACGAGGACGGCGACTCTATTGGCTCGGGCCGCGCCCGCGTCCATCGCTCTGCGGTAGCCGGAACCCGCATGAGCCGTCACCGGAAAGAGGACCAATGCCGCTTCAATGGCGGTGAACAAAAGCCCAATTCTCAGCGATTGTCCTAAGGATATGAACATATACCCTCCTGCGGAAACGAGTATATGCCCCCGCCGCTTCGTAGCACGTTAGCCGGAACCCGTCAGATGAACGCCGAACCGGCGTCGATGGTTCCGCTTCCGTCTAGAACCGAGGCTGCATACTGGGAGTGCTTGGCATGATCCAAGCGTTGTGATTCACGGCTTCCGAAAGGAAGCGCCGATGATTCCCGATCGATTCTGGCTGACAGACGAGCAGTTTTCAAGATCGCGCCGCATCTTCCCGCCGACACGCGGGGCAAGGCGAGAGTGGATGACCGGCGGGTGATCAGCGGCATCGTTCATGTGCTCAAATCCGGTGGGCGCTGGATTGACGCGCCGCCGAACTATGGGCCGAAGAAGACGCTCTACAATCGTTACGTTCGCTGGGCGGCCAAAGGCGTTTGGGTCAATCACGCGCTCGCGCAAGCAGGCGGACCGCCCGCGCAGGTTCTCATCGACTCCTCGGCGGTGAAGGCGCATCGCTCGGCCAGCGGCGGCTTTCGCGACATACCCAAGATGAGGCCGGATGAGTTCGTCTGGCCCGGATTCGAGAGTCCGGAGACGGCGGCGATCTGGGCGGCCGATCCCTTCATTGGACGAGAGCAGGCGCTCAAGACCAAGGCCGGGCAGATGCTACCGTCGATTTTTGAGATCGATGTTTCGACGCGTGAGCATGGCACGCGACGCGCTTTAGGCGACGCCACAAAATAAGTGAATCGATTGGGCGCGAGCCCCCTCTCCCCGTTTACGGGGAGAGGGCTGGGGTGAGGGGCCGGGGATAGGAACAAGAATGCCGATGACGACTTTGGATTAGTTGGCGTTTCCAGCGTTAGGCGGAATGCCCCAAGCCCCTCACCCTGACCCTCTCCCCGCAGGCGGGGAGAGGGAAGTCGCGCCCAGCTTGGCTCACTTAATTCCGAATGTCGCCTTAAGTCACAATGATGTGTCATACGAAATCCGTTTGAGCGGATCGCGTGTCATTCCCGACGCGCGCACGAGCAGCCCTGTCATTCCCGACGCGCGCACAGCGCGATCGGGAATCCAGAAAAACTAATCATTCGCGAATTTTGCTCACTATTCTCGACCGCGCGTGAAAGCCATGGGAGTCGTCATTGCGAGCCGGAGGCGAAGCAATCCAGAATTCGCCTGCGACTTTTGGATTGCTTCGTCGCTGCGCTCCTCGCAATGACGACCTTGAGCGCCTTCAAACACAAAAGCACTATTGCGCGCGCCCTCATGCTGAGGAGGCGCCGAAGGCGCCGTCTCGAAGCATGCGGGCGAATTCCAGAGGGCGTATGAAGGTTTCCTCGTCCTTCGAGACGCGGCCTTCGGCCGCTCCTCAGGATGAGGAAACCACCCGATCGTCAGCGTTACGGAAAGCCGCACTTTCAGGGCGCGCATAACGGCCGCAATTGTTTCGAAGCGCGGGTGCGATCCTGGCGCCAAAGCTTTGTAAGGGTTTTCGTGGCAAAGCCGGCGGCGGCGCTCAGCTTATTCCTTCTTGAAAGGTTCGGCCCTGCTTGTCATTGCTAGCTCCGCTCCGGCTTATCAAGAGGCTTGTGCGGCGTCGCCAGCATCTGCCTTAGCGCGGCGTTTGGTCGGCGTCGGTTTCCGCCTCAGTGTAGGTTTCATCATTGGAGCAATTCATGGTGCTTCCCCAAAATAGGGATCTTCCCAAGCTTTACGAGGCGGTTGGTTCGGCCATCTCGCAATGGTCCTTCATCGAACTCCAATTATATCAGGTCTTCACCGTCTGCCTAACGCTCACTGCCATGCAACCGGGCGGTGGATTTTCTGTGGACAACAGAGTCCCCAACGCGGTGCTGGATTCAATTGAAGGCTTCAGGGGCAAGCTCAATATGATCGACGCCGCAATGTTGGCCGCCCTCAAAGGACTCGACGACGAGGCAATCGCCCTTTTGCGCGATTGGGCCGTTCTGAAGGGTAAGGTGAATGATCTCCATTGGAACCGAAACGCACTCGCGCACTGGACGGGGTGGCGAGAGGCAAAACCAGATGGGACTACCGCCAAAGCCTATATCGCGCCACACCCATTCGCGTCGAATGATCATCCGCGTGCCACCAAGACCGACATCGACCAGTGGGCGGTAAGGTTTAGGGAAACCGGAATTAAGCTTTCTGAGTTAGTGGAGCGCCTTGCATCCCATCAAGGACTGCAACACACACACGTTGCGCGAGTGGCCAGTCAAGTTCTGTGCACCCTTCCAGGCGACCTGAGGTTGCTAGAATCTCTAAAACAAGAGCTATCAGGGCATCTGTAATCGGGGGGTCACGGTGCTCCCCCGCCAGCCGGCTCGACCACAAAAATTCGCGTACGTCTCACCGCGGCTTGGTCGCAACCGGCCTTGAGCCAAAGCCTGACGTTCCTTCGTGGCGTCCGAATTTTGGCGGCCAATGACTTTCTTGAAGGAGTGGTCGAAATCAGCTTCGCCTTCAGATGCTTTCCATCGCCCGCCACCCTGCTTGACATCTCCGGAATAAATTCCTATCCTCTGTCCGCCTTCGTCAAGCGAGGGCGCGGCTCAGGGTCGAGCGGCGCCGGCGAAGGACGGATCCGGCGGGACGAACGACCCTCGTTCCCTGGTCCGGCGGCGCGTCGCCGGTCTGGGCTTCTCTCCTTTGCGCGGAGACGCATGGGCGCTTCGTAGAGCCGCAAGGCTCAAACGAAACTCATGTGCAGGCTTCGAAAGCCCGGACCGTAATTTCCGAGGATGGCGCAGGCGTCGGTTACCCGAACGATGGGGAGCGGCTCCCTCAGCCCGGAGGCGGCGAGACGACGCGATCCGTGTCCGGGAGAAACCGGCAGTCGAAGACAATTCTTGCGCTGCGGCCAGCGACGGCCGGGGCGTCCCGGACCGCTCGCCCCCGCGCCTCACGGCGGCGGGAAATCTTCGCGCGCCATCATTTCAGCGCGCCTCCAGCACCACCATGGCGACGTCGTCGGTCGCCGGCGAGGCGCCGCGGAAGGCGCGCACATCGTCGAGCACGGATTTGATCAGCGCCTCGGGCGCGAGCGCGCGATGGCGCCTGAAGGCGTTGCACAGGCGCTCCAACCCATAAAATTCGCCCTGGCGATTTTGCGTCTCGGTGATCCCGTCGGTGTAGAGCATCAGCCGGTCGCCGGGCGCGAGTTCGAGGCTGCGCTCCTCGAAGTCGACGCCGCGTTTGACGCCGAGCACCAGGCCTTCGGCGTCGAGCTGCGTGCAGTCGGCATGCGCGGCGCGCAATAGCAGCGGCGGATTCTGACCGGCGTTGGCGTATTGCAGCATGCGCGTCTGCGGCAGGAAGCGGCAATAGAACATGGTGATGAAAATATCGGCCGTGAACAGATCCTCATGCAGCAGTTCGTTGAGGTCGCGCAGGAGTTCGCCCGGACCGTTCAGCGCATTGGTCGGGCGCCGCGTCTCGGCGCGCAGCGTGCTGCGCACCTCGGTCATGATCAGCGCGGCGCCGACGCTATGGCCGGACACGTCGGCGATGACGATGTCGGCGACGCCGGAGTTTTCGAAATAGTCGAAATAGTCGCCGCCGACATGGGTCGCCGGCAAGCAAATGCCGGCGATCTCCATATGCGGCGCGCACAGCGGCGCGTTCGGCAGCAGCGACAACTGAATATGCTTGGCGATTTCGAGTTCGTGGCGGCTCTCCTCGATCCGGCGCCGATCGGAAATATCGGCGTGAACGCTGACGAAATGGGTGATGCGTCCGGCTTCATTGGCGACCGGCGAGATGAGCAATTCGTCCCAGAAGGGCGAGCCGTCCTTGCGGTAGAATTTCACCGTGACCTGACAGCTTCGACGCTCGATGATGGCGGCGCGGACCTCTTCCAGCGCCGCGAGATTCGTCTCCGGCCCGCGCAGCAGATGCAGGCTGTGCCCGAGCAGCTCCTCGCGGGTGAAGCCGGTGATCCGGCTGAGCGCCGGATTGACATAAATGTTGGGAACGCCCGGCGCCTGCGCATCCCAAATTGCGATGCCGATGGGGACTGCTTCGATGGCGCGGTTGCGCACGCGCAGCGCATCCTCGAATTTTTTGCGGCTGGTGACGTCATGATCGACGCCGCGCCATTTGATCAGCCGGCCGCTCTCGTCGAACACCGGCGCGCCGGTCGACTCGGTATAGACGTCGCCGCCGTCCTTGTGACGGTAGTGGTTGACGACGCGGTGGAACGCCCGACGCGACGCGGTCGGAATCTGCATGTTCTCAGCGGCGGGTTCGCCGGGCGACTTGCCGGCGAAGAGATCGAGATAGGTCCTGCCGAGAACCTCGTCGGGGGCCATGCCGAGCACGTCTTCGACGGCGTTGCTGCTGTAGGTGTAGCGGCCGTTCTGATCCTGCTCCCACAGCCAGTCGCCGGCCATGTCGGCGATCTGTCGGAAGCGTTGTTCGCTCTCGAGCAGCGCCTCCTTGTCGCGCTTTTGTTCGGTGATGTCCTGCTGGATGGCGAGGTAATGGGTGATCTCGCCGGCAGCATTGCGCAGGGGCGAGATGATTTCGGACGCCCAGTAGAGTTCGCCGTCTTTTCTACGGTCCTGAATCTGGCCGCGCCATTCGACGCCGGCGTGAATGGTTTCCCAAAGGCGCCGATATTGATCGCTTTCGGTGCGCTTCGATTGAAGCATACGGGGATTCTGGCCGATGAGCTCATGCGGCTGATAGCCGGTCAGGGTCGCGAAGCGGCTGTTCACATACTCAATTTCGCCATCCTTATTGGCGATCATCACCGCGATCGGACTTTGCTCGACCGCGGCGGAGAGCGTCAGCAGCCGATCCTCGGCGCGTTTAAGCCGGGTCAGATTATAGGTCACGCCGACGAAATAGCGCGTTCCCTTGAGCCAGATTTCGCCGATCGACAGATACATCGGGAAGGTCGCGCCGTCCTTTCGCTGTCCTGCGACCTCGCGGCCTTTTCCGATAATCTTCTTGACGCCGGTCTTTTTATAAGCGGCGAGATAGCCGTCATGCGCCTCGCGATAGGGCGAAGGCATTAATATTTTGACGTTCCTTCCGAGCGTTTCGTCGGCGCGGTAGCCAAAGAGCCGCTCCGCGCCCTTGCTGAAAAGCAAAATATCGCCGACCTCATTGATCACCACGAGACCGCCGACCATGTCGCCGAAGATTGTTTCGAGCTTTTCCTTGATGTCTTCGAGCGCGTCCTCCTCGCTCAGCCCTTCGCCAACCGGACGCAGTTTGAGCAATGAGCCGCCGCCGCCATCGCCGGCAAGCGGATCGATCTCGCAGCGAACGTCGACCAGCGTTTTGTCCTTGCGGCGAATGCGCAGGGACAGGCGTTCGCGGGCGTGCGTCGGCCAAGAGCGTTCATCCCAAGAGCGTTCGTCGCTCCCGTTGCGCGCGACGAGCTGCGAATAGAAACACCTGCCGCGAATCTCGCTCTCGACATAGCCGGTCAGGCGTTCAGCGGCGCGATTCATCGTTCGCAAGGCGCCCGACGACTCAACAACGAAAAGCGCCTCGTCGAAAGCGTCTAGAATCGCGCGATCGGCCGCCAGCGTTTCCATTCCGCTAAGAAGCTCCTGAGTGCGCCGAAACGCCCTGGCGGCCGCGCTCCCCTTGCGCGCGCGCGCCGGAACGGCTGCGGTAGATGGCGTCGCAAGCGTCGACAAGCGCATTCAGCTCGGCAACGAAGGCGGCGAGAGGGGTGAGCGTCGTGAAGGACGACGTCTCCAGTTTGAACGCCAGCCGCTCAAGGCCAGCCAGACGAAACTCCAGGCCGACGTCGCGGAACAAACCGCGCGGGTCTGCGATCCCCGTAAGGAACTGCATCAACGCGATGCGCGCCGCCGCATCCCTCATCCGAGCATCGAGCGCGGCCTGCAACTGCTGTTCCCAGCGGTCTCTCGGCTTCACCTCGTCCAGAAAGGCGGTAAGCTTTTGCAGTCCGAACAGCTTGGCCGCCTGATCGAAATAGGCGCCGGCCATGCGCATGTCTTCTCCCGACTCCCGGGTCAGCGCGACAAGGAAAGGAAAATCGCCCAGTCGATCGAAGTAAGGTTCTCCCAGTCCGCCGGCCGGTTCGGCGGCTCTCACACGTTCGCGATAGTCACGAAGATCAGAGCGCCAACGTTCGATCTCTTCATCATCGGGGCTCAGTCGATAGCCGCGCCGCATCGCCCAGTGGCACATATAGGCCAAAGCGTTTTCAAGCTGGAGCCGAAGGCCATATTCCTGCACGGCGTCGAGGTCGCCATGCGACTGAAAAGCCGCGCGCCATTTGTCGCCTTCGAAAATTCGATCGAAGGAGAGGTAAAGCTTCACGGCGTAACTGAGTAAAGCCGGGGCCAGCCCCTCGCCGAGCAGAAGGAGACTGACGCCCGCCTGCTCGATCGCCTTGTTGCAGATCGCCGTGACGGCGATTTCTCGCGCGAGCGAATGGCTTCTGATCCGGTCGGGAAAATGCGACCGCAAATATTGAGGAAAATAGCTCGCGAGAAAGTCATCGGCCCATGGTCCGTGCAGGAACGATTCATCTTCAAGCAGCCGCTGCTTGAGCGCCAGCTTCGCGCTCGCCATCAGCAAAGCGAGTTCCGGACGGGTCAATTCCTTCGTCTCGCGCGCAGCCACGCCCTTGCGTGTGGGGAACGCGTCCGCTGTCGTATTGATATAGCCGGCGTTTTCGAGTTGCTCGGCAAGATCCATAAACGGATCAATATTGGCGAGACACCGCGCATGGTCCAATGACAGGCAAAGACTCTGTTGGTCGTTGTCCCGCAACACCGATGCGCAGACTTCCTCGGTCAGAGATTGAAGAAGCCCGTTGGCGTCGCCAGGTTCCGGCGCGTCCTTATCCGAACGCGTGCGCAGCAACGTCTTCAGATTGACTTCATGATCGGAGAGATCGACGCCTGCGGAATTGTCGACGGCGTCGGTGTTGATGCAGCCGCCCTTCAGCGCATATTCGATGCGCGCCCTCTGGGTGAACGCCAGATTCGCGCCCTCTCCGACAATTTTGGCGCGAAGCTGCAGCGCATCCACCCTCGCGCCGTCGTTGACGCGATCGCCGACGCTTTCATTCGTCTCCGAACTCGCCTTGACATAGGCGCCGACGCCGCCCATCCACAATAGGTCGGCGGGCGCCGTCAATAACCAACGAACCAACGCTTCGCCGTCGGTCGTGCTGTGCCTCACGCCGAGCCAGGCCCGCACCTCCGGGCTCAGCGAAATGTCCTTGGCGTCGCGCCGATAGACGCCCCCGCCCGGCGAGAGCAGCGCCGGGTTGTAGTCGCGCCATGTCGACTGCGGCAATTCGAACAGGCGGCGCCGCTCGGCGAAAGACGCCAGCGGGTCAGGATTCGGGTCCAGGAAGATGTACTGGCCGTCGAAGGCGCCGAGCAGTCTAATATTTGGCGTATGCAACATTCCGTTGCCGAAGACGTCGCCATCCATCGAGCCGACACCGACCACGGTAAATGTCTCGGCGTCGACATTGCGGCCAAGCTCATAAAAGTGTCGCCTTACGCAGACCCATGCGCCGCGCGCCGTAATGCCCAACTTCTTGTGGTGATAGCCGTGGACGCCGCCGCTCGCGAAGGCGTCGCCGAGCCAGAAATCGTAGGACTGAGAAATCTCATTGGCGACGTCTGCCCAGGTCGCCGTTCCCTTGTCGGCGGCGACGACGAGATAAGGATCGGGATCGTCATAGGCGACAAGCTCCGGCGGCCGAACGATCTTCGAACCCTTCAGATTGTCGGTAAGATCGAGAAGTCCGCGCAAGAACTGCGAATAGGCCTCCTTCCCCAGTCGTTGCCGCTGCGCTGTGTCCTCAAAGTGAAGTTTCAGAACAAAGCCGCCCTTCGCGCCCTGCGGCACGATCAGCGCGTTTTTGATCATCTGGGTTTGCATCAGCGCGAGAATTTCGGTGCGAAAATCCTCGGGCCTGTCCGACCAGCGAATGCCGCCGCGCGCCACCTTGGCGCCGCGAAGATGTATGCCTTCCATCGACGCCGAGTGAACGTATATTTCCGCCATCGGCTTTGGCGACGGCATGTTGAAGACGCCGAGACTGCTGATCTTCAAAGCGATGAAGTTACGCGTCCAAACGCCGGAAAAATAAAAGTTGGTGCGCACCGTGGCGTCAATGAGATTGAAGAGATCGCGCAGAATGCGGTCGTCCCCGGCGTCGGCGACCTTATCGAGAACTTCGACGAGCTGGGCCCTGATCGGCGTGAGCAGTTCGAGCTCGGTCTCAAATGAATCGCGTCCCCCACGATCCGGTTTGAAGCGCGCTTCGAAATAGCGATAAAGCAGCTCGACGGCCGCGGGACTTCTCAACAGCCCACGGTAGACGCCGGCGCGGCCGAGCCGCGCGCCGAGTTGCTGATAGTAATTGCAGTAGGCGCGAAAGAGATCGATCTGACGCCAGTCGAGCTCGGCGGCCACGGCCAGGCCGTTCAGTTCGTCGCTTTCGACCTCTGCCGAAAACACCGCTTTGAGCGCGCCCAACAGTCGACGACGACATCGCGCGAGGCTCGTTCCGCTCCCCATCGCGGGCTCGACGGTAAAGCTTCGTATGAAGCGCGGTCCGGCGCCGAGATTAAATTTGAACTGTATTTGATCCGCAACGCGCAGCCCGAGATTCTGGAGCATCGGCAAAAGCTCGTCGAGCGGGCGCTCCCTGGCGCCGATCAGACGAACCTCATAGTTCGCTTCGCCGGCGCGGACGCCGACCAGCGGACGCAATTCGATGATTTCCTGCGCGCGGTCATTGGCTTCCATCAAGGCGATATCGCGCGCGGCGCGCGGGGCGGGCGTGAGATAGCGATAGGCATTCGGCAGCCCGCGCAGCGCATCCGCCGACAGATCGCGCCCGACGCGGCGTTCGGCGCGACGCAGGAAGCGGCGAACAGCCGAATCCCAGTCAATGGGACGGGCTATCTCCGGGGCCAGAATTTTGGGAGAGCCGAGCACGGGAGGCTAGGCGATCTTCTTGCGCATTTCGAGCACATTGCCCGATTCCGTTTTGCGATATTGGACCGAGTCCATCACGGAACGGATGAAGAATATGCCGCGCCCGCGTTCGCGAAGTTCGTCAAGGTCGGGAGTTGGCACGGCGGCGAGATCGAAACCCCCGCCATGATCAAAGACGCGAACCGACAGATAAGCGTCTTTGACGGAAAGACAGATCCGAACAGAGTCCTTTGCGTTCGCTGACGAGCTATATTGTATGGCGTTGGCGACGGCTTCGGTCAGCGCAAGGTTGAGATGGAAAGCGAGCGTGTCGCGTTTATCCTCCTGAATGTCCAATTCCTTTGCGAGCTGTTCGGCGATCGCGCCAACAAAACGCAGATATCGCGTTTCATTGGGAACGACGATGTCGAGATTGACCGCCGTCTCGCACATTTCGATCACCGCGCATCCCCATTCACGCGCTCAGCGCCAGTTGCAGGCTCGGATAAATATCGAAAACCCGGTGCAGCCTGGTCAGCTCGAACATCGACCTGACGCGCGGCTGCAGACCCGCCAAAGCGAAGCTGATCGAGCGCAAATTGGCGTTCTTATAGCCAGAAAGCAGAGCGCCGAGACCCGAACTGTCGATAAATTGAACTCGTGCAAGATCGATCACGACGTTCCGTGCGCCGCCTTCGAGAGTTTTCAGCACCACATCCTTAAGCTCGCCGGAGTTGTGCGCATCGATGCGGTCTTCCTGGACGCTCAAAACGGTGCGGTCGTCCCGCACTTCCTTGGCTACTCTCATTGTCCAGCCTCGGTTCGATTTCGGATCACGAACAGATGTCGAATACATATGTCTACGCCCCTGAATTTAACAGAGCGTACCGCGAAGCTTCTGGCGTCCTTTTGCCCCGCATACGCGCTAGGCATGTGTTTTTTCAGCCGAAAGCCTCCGTGAGGTCGGCAATGAGGTCGTCCGGATGCTCAATGCCGATCGACGCGCGAATAAGCGAAGGCGTGATGCCGATTTCCCGGCGGGCTTCTTCGGAAAGCCCCGAATGCACCGTCGTCGCCGGGTGGCAGATCAGGGACTCGGAGCCGCCCAGGCTCACGGCGAGCTTGAAAATCTGAAGCCGATCGAGAAGGGCGAAAGCCTCGGCCTGCCCGCCGACGACTTCAAATGCGAAGGTCGAGCCGGCGGATGTGGACTGACGATCCATCAGCAATCGCTGAGGATGATCGGGCGGCAACAGCGGCGGATAGTGAACGTGGGCCACTTTGGGATGGCTCGCGAGAAAATCCGCGACGATCGCCGCGTTCTCCGCGGCCCGGTTCATGCGCAACGACAGCGTTTCGAGCGATCGGCCGAGCATCCAGCAGGAATGCGGATCGAGCTGCGTGCCGATGGCGCTGCGCATGGCCCGAATCGTCTTGAGATGCGCGCAGTCGCCGACGACGGCGCCGCCGATAAGATCGCTGTGTCCGCCGACATATTTGGTCAGCGAATACAGCGACAGATCGGCGCCGTGCCGGAGCGGCGACTGGAAAACCGGGCCGAGCAGCGTATTGTCGCAGCAAATCACCGGGCGCGCGCCCTGTTTCCTCGCGACGTCTTCGGCGATGCGCCGCACCAGCGCGATGTCGACGAGGCTGTTCATCGGATTGGACGGCGTCTCGATGAAGATCATCGCCATGCGTCCGATGGCCATCGCGCGGGCGGCGGCGGCGCGGATGTTTTCCTCGTCAAGCCCGTTGGTGAAGCCGACGCCCGTCAAGCCGAAGGGCGCCAGGGTCTTGTCGATGAGAACTTCGGTGCCGCCATAGAGCGGGCGGCTGCGCAGAATCGTTTCTCCTGGCCGCGCGAACGCGAGAATCGTGGTGACGATCGCCGACATGCCGGACGAAAAGACGAGACCGCATTCAGCATGTTCGTAGATCGCCAGACGATCCTCGACGATCTCAAGATTGGGATGATTGAAGCGCGAATAGACGAGGCCGGACTCTTCGCCTTCCGGCGGTGTGCGGCGGCCGGCCATGTAATCGAAAAAATCGCGCCCATGCTCGGCGGTGCGAAACACGAAGGTCGAGGTGAGAAATACCGGCGGCTTGACCGACCCTTCCGACAGCGCCGGATCATAGCCGTAACCCAACATCAACGTTTCCGGATGAAGCAAATGGTTGCCGATGCTGGCCTTATGGTAACGCGCGCTGTCCATGATCATGCCCTCGACTTCGCCACTCGATCATCAGGCGGCGCCGCTGCCGTAGAAATAGCGCTACGGCTGCTTGGCCCCCATAGGCGAATCTTTCGGCTCCGCCATCTCCGCCAGCGCCTCCAAAGCCGCATCGATATCGGCGGCGGTGTGGTCAGCGCTGATCTGAAACCTGATTTCCTCGTCGCCTCGCGGCACGACAGGATAGGTCAGGCCGGTGACCAGAACGCCGCGCCGCCGCAGATGCTCGACGAGCGCCACGGTTCTCGCGCTGTCGCGGGTGACGAGCGGCGCCACCGGATGTTCTCCGGGCAAGGTCTCGAAGCCGAGCCTGATCAGCCCCGCCTTGAAGCGTGCGGTCATCGACCGCAGATGCGCGAGAAGGGACAGGCCAACAGCGCTGTCCACAATGTCGATGGCCTTATGCGCCGCGGCGGCTTCCGCCGGGGTAATGGGATTCGAATAGACATAGAAGGGCGAGCGCTCGCGCAGATAGCGGATGAGAATCTCGTCCCCCACGACATAGCCGCCATTCACCCCGAATGCCTTGCCGAGCGTCGCCACCAGAATGTCGACGGGGCCGCCGATCGTGTATTCCTCGGTCCCGCGCCCGGTCGCGCCGAGCGCGCCGACGCCGTGAGAATCATCGACGACCACGATCGCCCCATCGGCGAAGGCGCCGTCGCGACTGCGCGCCAGCGCCATGATACGGTCGAGCGGCGCATGATCGCCGCGCATGCTGAACACGCCGTCGGTCACGATGACCGCGCGGTCGCATGACGTCGTTGACTCGTCGAGGCGTCTTTCGAGTTCGCCCATGTCGAGATGCTTGTAGATATGCTTCACGGCGGGCGCAGCGAGAGAGATCGCGTTGATGATGCAATTGTGATTGAGCGCGTCGCTGATGATCGCCGTCTTCTTGCCGACGAGCTGAGGAATGAGTCCCATGATCGCGGCGTAGGCCGACGAAAAGGCGATCGCCGCCGGCCGCGAGTGAAAGGCCGCCAGGCGGCGCTCCAATGCGACGTGAGGCGACCAGGCGCCGCTGATAAAGCGCACGGCGCCGGGCCCCGCGCCATATTTCGCCGCCGCTTCTTCCTCGGCGGCGATCACCTCGGCGCGCAACGACATACCGAGATAATTGTTGGCGTTCATGCGGAGAAACGGCTTGTCGCCTTCGCCTTCGATGAGAAAGCGGGGACCGTAGCCGGCTTGCGCGGGCATGACGCCGCAAAGGACGCTTTCCGCGCCTTTAAGGAGACCGGCGCGCGACAGTTCGTCGAGCTGCGCCGCGAGCGCCTTACTCAAGCGTTGCGTTGGCATTTCTCGCCTCATGTGGAATTGGTTGGTCAAATGCGCCAGTCGCCGAAGTCAGTTGGGCCAGCATGTCACTGGTCATCGCGGCAAGATCGAATCGAGGCGCAAAACCCCAATCCTCTCGCGCTGCGCTGGCGTCGAGCGACTGCGGCCAGGACTCTGCGATCGCCTGGCGCAATGGGTCGACGCGGTAATCCACATCGAAGGACGAAATGTGTTTGCGAATTTCGGCGGCGATTTCACGCGGCGTGACGCTCATGCCGGTGACGTTATAGGCGTTGCGAAATCTTAGACGCTGGGGATTGGATTCCATCAGTTCGATGATGGCCCGAATCGCGTCTGGCATATACATCATGTCGAGGCGCGTCTTGGCGGCGAGAAAGCAGGAATAGCGCTCGCCTCGAACCGCCGCGCGAAACATTTCGACGGCGTAGTCGGTGACGCCGCCGCCCGGCGGCGCCGCGAAAGAAACGAGGCCGGGCAGACGCAATCCGCGCGCATCGACGCCGAAACGGGCCGCGTAATAATCGCACAGCATTTCGCCGGCGACCTTGGTGACGCCATAGATCGTCGTCGGTCTTTGGATGGTGACCTGCGGGGTGCTAAGTCGCGGCGTCGTTGGGCCGAACGCCGCAATCGAGCTTGGGAAAAATACTTTGCAGCCAAAACGACGCGCGGCCTCCAGCACATTATAGAGCCCGCTCATATTAACGCTCCAGGCGACCTGGGGCCTGCCCTCGGCCGCCGCGGAGAGAAGCGCGGCGAGGTGATAGATGACGCCAATATCGCGTCGCTCGACAAGATCGGCGACAGCTTCCGGTTCGACGCAGTCGAGACGCTCATAGAATTCGTCGGATGGCCGCGCATTCGCAAGATCGGAAGCGATCACGCCCGTCCTTCCATATCGCTCGCGCAAGGCCGGCGTCAGTTCGGCGCCGATCTGGCCAAGCGCGCCGGTGACGAGAATGGATCGCATGCTTTCCGATACCGCGGACGGCTTCCACGCGCGTTGAGCGCCTGCTCTTCAGTTATAGCCGCTCGCCGCGCCGCCAATACGCTCACTGCGTTTTTTCAAGATCGAAGGGTTGCGACACATCAAGGCCAAGCGACTCGAGGCTTGTCGCTAAGGAACGCAATTCCGCCTCCTGATAAAGGGCAAATTCATCAAGGACCGGCGCGCCAAGCGCCGCCTCGAAGGCGCGTCGGTCGGCGCGCTCGATGAATTGCTCCGCGCGCTGGTCTCCGAGATTCGAGCGAAAAATGCCGGCCGCGCTGACCGGCAGAAAATCTTCGTAAAGAATCGGTTCCGCGCGCAGGGCGCCGCGCTGCAAGAGATCGTCGATGGACGGACGAGACGCTGTCTCCCCTGCCCCGGCTTCCGCAACCGGCGAATAGCGGGAAAAAGCAAGCTTCTCACGCCTCAGCGTCTCATCATCGTCGGGGAACGCCGCAAAACGCCGGGTCAGCGCCTCGTTGAAGGCGTGCGCATTGGCGCCATCCGTCGCGAGCGCGACCTCGGTCTGAGCCTCGGCGAGAAGCCTGTCGTAAAGCGCGCGTCCGCTTGCTGTCAGCGCCGCGCCTCTTTGTTCGATCTCGCCGAAGCGTGCGGCATGAGCGCCGGTTGCGCGCCGGCCGTCTTCCTCGATGAATTCGACAGGCTCGGCGCGCGCCTTGAAGCTCGTCTGGCGCAGGAGAATCGGGCAGCGGCGACGCGGCGGCCCTTCGATAATCGCCTTTGGATTCATGCCGTGCGCCGACATGGCCGCGTGCACGGCGTCGATATCGAGCGCATGCAAGGTGAGATGGTTGATATGCGGCCCCTTGAAGCAAACAATGTCGGCGAGCAGCGGATGCGTCGAATGGAGCCTCTGATAAATGGCGGACGAGACCGTCGCCTGCCCGCTCCAGCGGAAGGTCTTCCCCGCTTCAACCACAAATTCGCGCGCCTCTTCGTCGTTAAAGCTGCGCGTCTCGAAAATATCGATCAGCCGTCGGCAGCGCGGCGTGAAAATGTCGCGCCGAGCGAGAACCTTCGCTGCGATCTCACCCGCCTGCGCATCGGGTATCAGATCCGGTCTGAGAAGCGAGCAGAAGATTCGAAACGGGCTCGCCCGCATTGCGCTTTCGCCGATCGGACGGAATGCGGTCGAATGCACCGGAATGCCGGCGATTGACAGGTCGTAATAGCCGACAGGCGCCATTCCCATGATCGCGAACAGCCGGCGCAGCGTCGACAACTCCTCGGCCGTCCCGACGCGAATGGCGCCATGCCGCTCGACGTCGAGCCGCTCAAATTCGCCGCTTTCGAGGAGGCGCTGCTTCAGTTGCGGATCGTTGGCGAGGCATCGCCCGTTCACCTCGGCGACGAGCGCCTTCATCGCGCGATACTGCGGCGCTTCCGCCTGATACATATCCGAGATCGCCGAGGCGAACATCGCCCGAATGGCGTCGGCTGAGGGAGGAGGATCGCTCATTTGCGCTCTGACCAATCGATGGTCGATCCCTTTATGTATGTCGTCGGCGCGAGAAATTCATTGCGCAGCGACGTTGACGCTAAGCGTCGAGGTCGAATTTGACTCCCTGGGCCAGCGGCAACTCGCCCGAATAATTGATCGTGTTAGTGGCGCGGCGCATATAGGCCTTCCAACAGTCGGACCCCGCTTCGCGGCCGCCGCCCGTGTCCTTCTCGCCGCCGAACGCCCCGCCGATCTCGGCCCCCGACGGCCCGATGTTCACATTGGCGATGCCACAGTCCGACCCGTCGGCGGCCATGAAACGCTCGGCTTCATCCAGGCGCGCGGTGAAGATCGACGACGCCAGCCCATGAGCGACTTCATTGTTCAACGCGATCGCTTCGTCGAGGCTGCGGAACTTCATCACATAAAGGATAGGCGCAAATGTCTCGCGCCGCACGACCTCGGTCTGGGCCGGCATGTCGATAAGCGCCGGACGCACATAGTAGGCCTCGGGATATTCATCAGCGAGCACGCGTTCCCCGCCAAAGACGACTCCCCCGGCGTCGCGGGCTTCGTCGAGCGCCGCGCGCATCGCCGAATAGGCGCTCGCGTCGATCAGCGGGCCGATGAGCGAAGCGCCGTCACGGGGATCGCCGACCGGAACCGAAGCGTAGGCGCGGCGCAATCGGTTGAGAAGCTCGTCATAGGCATCTTCATGAACGATCAAGCGGCGCAAGGTCGTGCAGCGCTGGCCCGCCGTGCCCATCGCCGCAAATGCGATCGCCCGCACCGCGAGGTCGAGGGGCGCGGAGGCGCAGACGATGGCCGCGTTGTTGCCGCCAAGCTCGAGAATTGATCGCGCAAAGCGACGTGCGAGGCGCGGCGCGACGGCGCGGCCCATGGCGGTCGACCCCGTCGCGGAGAGGAGCCGAATCCGCGCATCTTCGACCAACGCTTCGCCGATGTCGCGACCGCCGACGAGCACAGTGGAAAGACCGTCAGGCGCATCGCCGAAGCGCGCGGCGGCGCGCTCGACCAGCGCTTGCGTCGCCAGCGCGACGAGCGGAGTCTTTTCCGAAGGCTTCCACACCAGCGAATTCCCGCAAACCAGAGCCAGCGCCACGTTCCAGGCCCAGACGGCGACGGGAAAGTTGAAGCTGGTGATGACGCCGGCGACCCCGAGCGGATGCCACGTCTCCATCATCCGATGGCCGCGGCGTTCGGTGGCGATGGTCAATCCGTGGAGCTGCCGCGACAGGCCGACGGCGAAGTCGCAGATGTCGATCATCTCCTGGATTTCGCCGAGACCCTCCGTCGTGATTTTGCCGGCCTCGATCGTGACAAGGCGCGCCAACTCGGCCTTGGCCGCGCGCAGTTCCTCGCCGAGCAAGCGCACGAATTCGCCTCGGCGCGGCGCCGGGACATTGCGCCAGATGTGAAACGCATCCTCGGCGCGCGCGATAGTCTGCTGCGCGATGTTTGAGTCGGCGCTTTCAACGCGGGCGATGATCTCGCCGGTGATCGGCGAGCGCGTGGCCAAAGACCCACGCGTCACTCTATGAGATTCCACTCCCAATTTGTGAAGAAGCGCCGCCGTTTCGGCGGCCACGTCGGACGCCTCCATTTCGAGTCCCCGATTATCGCGATGACTTGCACGGCTGGCGCCGGCTGTCGCACTCGCCTATGTATGCATTAAACACGCAAATGTCCGCCCGCATCTAGCTGATGCGGATGCGCGCGAAAAGCTCTCGGATATGGAAGGCTCGGCGTTCAGGAACCCGCACGTCGCCAGGAACTACGATCCGCTTCCCGTCATGCTCACACGCGGACAGGGAGCTTATCTGTGGGATGTGGAAGGTCGGCGCTACATCGATATGATGAGCGCCTACTCGGCCGTTAGCCTCGGACACGCTCATCCGCGCATCCTTTCAGCGCTGGCCGAACAGGCGCGGCGGCTGGCCGTGCCTTCCCGCGCCTTTTACGATGACAGGCTTGGCCTGTTTCTCGAAGAGCTGTGCAAGCTGACCGGACTCGATGTCGCCTTGCCGATGAACACCGGGGCGGAGGCGGTGGAGACGGCGATCAAGGCGGCGCGTCGCTGGGGCAGCCGCGTCAAGGGGATTGCCAATCCGGAGATCATCGTCGCCGACGGCAATTTTCACGGCCGAACCACGACGATCATCAGCTTCTCGTCCGAGAGCGCGTATCGGGACGGGTTCGGCCCCTTCATGCCGGGCTTTCGCGCCGCGCGCTTCGGTGATCTCGCGGCGTTTGCGGCCGCCGTCTCGCCCAACACCGCCGCCATTCTGGTCGAGCCGATCCAGGGCGAAGCGGGCGTCATCGTGCCGCCGGATGGCTGGCTCGCCGGGCTCCGCAAACTGTGTGACGAACGCGGGATATTGCTGCTGCTGGATGAGGTTCAATCCGGGCTGGGGCGTAGCGGAACATGGTTCGCCTTCCAGCATGAGAATATTGTCCCCGATGGCGTCACGCTGGGAAAGGCGCTGGGCGGCGGGGTTCTGCCTGTTTCCGCCTTCGTGGCGAAGCGCGAAGTCATGGACGTGTTCACGCCCGGGTCACATGGATCGACGTTCGGCGGCAACGCTCTGGCCGCCGCCGTCGGACTCGAAGCGTTGCGCGTCATTCGCGACGAGCGGCTGGTCGAGCGCAGTCAGGCGCTCGGCGCGAGAATGCTGGAGCGGCTGCGCACGATGCGCCCGCCGGCGATCGAGGAGATCCGCGGCCGCGGCCTGTGGGCGGGCGTGGAATTGGACCCGCGCTATGCGAACGCACGAGACATTTGCAAGGGACTGATCGACAAAGGCGTACTGACGACCGCTACCCATCGCACCGTCGTTCGCCTGGCGCCGCCATTCGTCATTTCTCAAGACGACCTCGATATTGCGCTGGACGCCGTCGAGGAAACAATCTCAAAATTTGACGCCCCGCGCGCTGTCGGCGACGCGGCGGCAGGCGCCGCCCAGCGGCTCGACGCATAGACGCTGCGGTCAGGCGCGAATGCGCTGGCCTTTGGGATCATAGAACGGCGAAAGGGAGACGCTCGCCGTCCGTCGCTCGCCGGCAATTTCGAGGTGATATTCGCCCGAGAGCACAAATGTCGGATCGACGCCGTCGGGATGACGAACGTAACCATAGCCGATCGACTTGCCGATCGAATAGCCATAGCCGCCGCTCGACAACCAACCGACGCGCTCGCCGTTGCGATAAATCGTTTCGCGCCCCAGCAGCGTGATGTCGGGATCATCGACGCCGAAGCCGGCGAGAAGCCGCGGCAGTGGCGCGCCGGCGGATTGAACGAGCGCCTCCCTCCCCTGAAAGGCCACGCCGGACGTCATCTTGACGGCAAAGCCCAGGCCCGCCATCGGCGGCGTGTGATCGGAACCGATGTCGGCGCCCCAGGCGCGGTAGCCTTTTTCCAAACGTAGCGATTCGATCGCTCTGTAGCCGGCGTCGACAAGTCCGAAAGGCGCGCCCGCTTCGATCAGCGCGTCATAGACCGAGACCGCGAAATCGACGGGTACATGAAGCTCCCAGCCGAGTTCGCCGACATAAGTGACGCGGATCGCCAGAACCGGCGCGCCCGCCAAACGGATTTCACGGGCGTTCATGAAAGGGAAGGCGGCGTTCGACAAATCGTCGTCGCAGCAGGCTCGCAGAATGTCGCGGGCGCGCGGACCCATGAGCGCCAACACCGAATTCGCCGAGGTGACGTCGATGAGAGTCGCGTCCAATCCTTGAGGAATCGATCGCCTGATCCAATCGAAGTCATGCGTTCCGAAGGCCGTTCCGGTCACGACATAGAAGCGATCCTTCGCCAAGCGCGTGATCGTCAGATCGCATTCGATTCCGCCCTTGCGGTTCAACAACTGCGTATAGACGACGGCGTGGGGCGGCTTGGCGACATTGTTGGCGGCGATCCAGGACAGCGCCGCTTCGGCGTCCTTGCCGACGACTAGCGCCTTGGCGAAGCTGGTCTGATCGAACAGCGCCGCGGCCTCCCGGCAGGCGCGATGCTCTCGCCCGACCGCCTCGAACCAGCCGGGCCTGCCGAAGGAATAGCGATCACGCGGCTCTTCGCCGGACGCTAAATCCGCGAACCAGTTAGGCCGCTCGAAACCCATTTTCTCGCCGAAACACGCGCCCTTCGCCTTGAGCCGCTCATAGAGCGGCGAGCGCCGCAGCGGCCGGCCGGACGTAAACTCTTCGAATGGCCAGGCGATGCTGTAATGGCGCGCATAGGCTTCGAGCGTCCGCACGCGCACCCAGTTTGGATCCCTATGCGGCGCGCCGAAGCGGCGGATGTCGACGGGCCAGAGATCGAAGGGCTGTTCGCCGTCGGCCGCCCATTCCGCGAGCGCCATGCCGGCGCCGCCGGCGGAGGCGATGCCGAAGGCGTTGAAGCCTGCGCCCACGAAGAAGTTTCGCACCTCCGGCGCCTCGCCGATCATCCAATTGCCGTCGGGCGTGAAGCTTTCAAGGCCGTTGATCATCTGCTTCACGCCGGCCGCGGCGAGCGCCGGCACGCGGCCGAGCGCGAGGTCCATGATCGGCTCGAAATGATTCCAGTCGTCTTCCAAAAGCCGAAAGGCGAAATCGTCGGGAACGACGCCCGACGACCACGGCACGGGATTGGGCTCATAGCCGCCCATGACGAGACCGCCGACCTCTTCCTTGTAGTAGGTCAGCCGATCCGGATCGCGCAGCGTCGGCAGATCGCTGGTCACGCCGTCGATTTTTTCGGTCACGATATATTGATGGTGAACCGCGGAAAGCGGCACGGCGACGCCGGCGCGCGCGGCAAGCGGCTGGGTCCACAGGCCGGCGCAGAGCACGAGCTTTTCGCAAGTGACCACGCCGCGATCGGTGACGACGCCGCGCACGCGTTGGTTCTCGATGATGAAATCGGAAACGGCGACGCCTTCGACGAGCTTTGCGCCGGCGAGCCGTGCGCCTTTGGCGAGCGCCTGGGTGATGTCTGAAGGATTCGCCTGTCCATCGGTCGGCAGGAAGGCCGCGCCGACCACGTCATCGACGTTCATCAGCGGCCAGAGCGCCTGCGCTTCCTTGGCGCTCAGAAGCTGCATATCGAGGCCGAAGCTCCGTGCGGACGTGGCCTGTCGCTTCACTTCGATCCATCGATCGGCGTTGCAGGCAAGGCGCAGCCCGCCATTGCGTCGCCAGCCGGTCGCATAGCCCGTCTCTTCTTCGAGTCGATCGTAAAGCTCGACAGAATAGCCCAGCAGCTTGGTGATATTGGCGTTGGTCCGTAACTGGCCGATCAGTCCGGCGGCGTGCCACGTCGATCCCGACGTCAGTTGATGGCGCTCAATGAGCAGCGTCTCGACGCCGCGCTTGGCGAGGTGATAGGCGACCGAACAGCCGACGATTCCCCCGCCGATGACGACGATCTGCGCGCTTCGCGGAAGAAGCTCCGTCATGCCTTGTCCATCTGCTGGAACGCCGCCCATGCGTCCTCGAAGCGCGACATGTTTTGATCGGAATAAGCGACATAGTCGAAATCAATCGCGGATCGGCTTTCGGAGACGAGACTCCACAACGTCTCGCGTAAGAGCGAGGCGCAAAGCATCGCCTTGAACCGGCGGCGCAACGCATCGGTTGGAGCCGTTTCAAAATAATCTTCGAGCAACGCGTCGTCGTCGGCAGCGTCGAAGCCGTTGTTCGATGAAAGCCCGCCAAGATCGAAAAGTGGCGTGTTCCAGCCTGCATAATCCCAATCGACGAGCCAGAGACGCCGTCCATCATCGATGAAATTGGCGGCGAGGAGATCGTTATGGCCAAAGATGAGATCAATCGGCCCCACGGATTTTTCCAGAACCTCGCTCGCCGCAAGCAAGCGCGGCAACTGCGCGGCGATTCTGCTTTCGTCCTCGGCGAGTGTGTGGGCGTAGTCGCGTATCACATGAAAAACGTTGAACGCCAAGGTCGGGCCGCGCAAATGCCGCGCAAGTTCGCGATGGACGCGCTTGACGAGACCGACGCAACGTTTGCGATTTTGACGCACGTCCTCAGACTCATAGGTGCGGCCGGAAATATATTCGAGCGCCATCGCCATAGGCGCGCCATAAAGGACATTCGGTGACACGCCTGCGGTGCCAGCGGCCCTGCTTGCCGCCAGCTCATTGAAGCGCATCACGCCGTGAACGGGGATGTCGCCGCCGAGACGAACGACGACGCGCCGGTCGCCGTCGATAACGATATAGTTCTTATTGGTGATGCCGCCGAGCAAGGGCGCGATGTCGATCGGTCCGCGCCAGATCGGAAGCGCGCGGATCAGAATTTCAGGGTCTGCGGTATGGGCTGACATCGGCTCCGGCGGGACGAACAAACTTCGGCTGGGCGAGTATATGCGGGTTGGGCGCAAAGGCTATGGGCTGGGCAAGCGCTGGGGAAAACCTTACCGACGCAAGGTGACACGTTGGCGTCGGCGCCCTAGCCTGAGACATAGTCGTTCGAGGTCGAGCCATGTATGGGACGACGATTCGTGGAACGCGCTACAGCTTTCCCGATCTCAAATCGCTGATGGCGAAGGCGACTCCGCTGCGTTCGGGAGATTGCCTCGCCGCACTCGCGGCGACGAGCGCGGCGGAGCGAGTCGCGGCGCAGATGGCGCTCGCCGACCTCCCCTTGAGCGTGTTCCTGAACGAGGCGCTCGTTCCCTATGAAGAAGACGAAGTCACCCGACTGATTCTCGACAGTCACGATCGGCGGGCCTTTGCGCTGATCGCTTCGCTGACCGTGGGGGAATTTCGCGACTGGCTTCTCTCGGACGCCGCTGACGAGGAATCGCTCGCGGCTCTAACCTTCGGACTCACGCCGGAAATGGCGGCGGCGGTCTCGAAAATCTGCCGCAACCAGGACTTGATCCTCATCGCCGCCAAGCGGCGCGTCGTCACCAGATTTCGCAATACGCTCGGACTGCGCGGACGACTGTCGTCGCGCATTCAGCCCAATCATCCGACCGACGACGCGCGCGGCGTTCTCGCAAGCGCGATCGACGGGCTTCTACTCGGCAATGGCGACGCCGTCATCGGCGTCAATCCGGCCTCCGACAGCCCGGAACAGTGTTACGAACTCTTGCGCCTTCTCGACGAATTGCGCGAGACGCTAAACATTCCGACGCAATCCTGCGTCCTCGCCCATGTCACGACGACGCTGCAGCTGATGGAACGCCGCGCGCCGGTCGATCTGGTTTTCCAGTCGATCGCCGGAACGCAAGCCGCCAATTCAAGCTTCGGGATCGACCTCGCGCTGCTGCGAGAGTCGCGCGAGGCGGCGCTCGCCCTAAAGCGCGGGACAATCGGCGACAATTTCATGTATTTCGAAACTGGGCAGGGCAGCGCGCTTTCGGCGAACGCTCACTGGAACTGCGATCAGCAGACGCTGGAAGCGCGCGCCTATGGCGTCGCGCGGATATTCGATCCTCTACTGATCAATACGGTGGTCGGGTTTATCGGACCAGAATATCTCTTCGACGGCAAGCAGATCACGCGGGCGGCGCTCGAAGATCACTTCTGCGGCAAGCTGCTCGGACTGCCGATGGGCTGCGACGTCTGTTACACGAACCACGCCGAAGCCGACCAGAACGATATGGACGACATCCTCGCGCTGCTCGCCGTCGCTGGCGTCAACTATGTCATGGGCGTGCCCGGCGCAGACGACGTCATGCTGAATTACCAGAGCACGTCCTATCATGACGTGCTTGCCGTGAGGCGTATGCTCAATCTGGCGCCGGCCCCCGAATTCGCGCATTGGCTGACTGACGTCGGGCTGAGCGACGCGCACGGCGAACTGCTGGCGCAGGCGCTGCCCGCCTCCTTTGCGCCGCTTCTCGAAAGAGCCTGAGAATGGCGGATCGTCGGCCGGCGCCTCTCGACATATTCTCGAAATTGCGTTCGGCGACGCCGGCGCGAATATTTCTGCCGCGCGCCGGGACGGGGCTCACCACGCGCGCGACTCTGGACTTTCAATTGGCGCATGCCGAAGCGCGAGACGCTGTCGAGGAGCGGCTCGATGTCGAAGCCCTCGATGAGGAATTGTCGTCACGCGGCCTCGCGGCCGTTCGCGTCAGAAGCGCCGCGCGCGATCGGCGCGGCTTCTTGCTGCGCCCCGACCTTGGCCGCAGACTGGACGATGAATCGCGCGCGCGGCTGAAATCTGCGGCGGGCGATTACGACATCGCATTCATTATCGCCGAAGGCTTGTCCGCCCGCGCGATCGCCCGGCACGCGATTCCGGTCCTCGATCGGGCGCTTGCCTCGCTCGATCCGGCATCGTGGAAAATCGCGCCGATCATTCTCGCCGAACAGGGGCGCGTGGCGCTCGGCGACGACATCGGCGAAACGCTTGGCGCAAGACTTGCGGCGGTTCTCATCGGCGAACGGCCCGGCCTCTCTTCGCCCGACAGCCTGGGCGTCTATCTCACTTATGCGCCGCGTATCGGCCGCACAGACGCCGAGCGCAATTGTCTGTCGAACATCCGCCCGCAAGGCCTCGCCTATGACGAGGCGACCCGTAAGCTGCTTTATCTTTGCAACGAGGCTCGCCGACGGCGGCTGACCGGCGTCGCGCTCAAAGACGAAGCCGAGACGCTCGCGTCAGAAGAGCTACGCTCCATCGACGTCAAGAATTAGCTTTCCCGGAGCCGCGCGCGGCCATTCAGGCAAGTCCGGATTGATCGTGAAGCTTGCGCTCGACTATATGATTGCTCGCCGATCGTCCGTCGAAGCTGGCGCGCTAATACTGAACTGGAGCATAGAATGCGGCTAGCAGCCTGTCGGACTGATGTTTGGGGTTTTGCGGCGAGGCTGGATTGCCGCCTTTCGCGTTTGTTTTGCGTTTGATCTCCTCCCAAACGCTCACTGAGGCGCCCATTGCGACCCTCGCTTGGG